>Ga0194119_10000951_pt1 | contig 54309 bp, 35 predicted proteins | sample TA2MahC100mmetaG_FD_148620 | JGI IMG/M metagenome (GOLD analysis project Ga0194119, IMG submission 148620) | Freshwater microbial communities from Lake Tanganyika, Tanzania - TA2015018 Mahale Deep Cast 100m | ecosystem: Environmental > Aquatic > Freshwater > Lake | place: Tanzania: Lake... | reverse complement strand
TTTTCCCTCACCCGTCACCAAATAAACGATCGGAACATATGGATAGGCGAAGAGCTTCTCGCCCGGCTTGACGTTGGCGACGAGAAACCGCGTGAGCTCCGCCGCCCCGGCTTCCGTCCGTACGGTGCCGACCGGCGTTTCCACCTCGACGAGCCCCATGCGGTTGATAACGGCGCTGAACAGAAAGAGCGCCCCCACGGCTCCCACCGGGAGGATGGTCCAACGGGCTTTCTGCAGGAAGGACGCGGCAATGGGATAGAACAGCGGCGCGGCGAAGATTAGGTGGCCGATGTCGAATCGCGGCGACATGCCCAGAATCATCGAACTCCCGCAGACGCCAAGGAACAGCAGGTTTCGATCCCGGCTCTTCAGAATCAGCAATCCGCTCAGCACGGGCAGCCACGCCGAGATGGTCAGGCCGAAAACCAGCAGAGCCCGAAACCCCAGCTCCGCGCCCGCTGCGTCTCCGAAGAGCGCTCCGTAGCCGCCGACGACCTCGCCATAGGCCATCCGGTTGGCGCCCGAGTAGTTGGCGCGCGCCCACAGCAATCCGTCGATGAACCCTTGCAAGCCTCCTGTGGCCCACAACGCCGCCGTACCGGCCAGCGCGCCGGCCGCGCCCCCCGCCACGACGCGCAGGACCGGTTGTCCAATCAACCACGCGGCGCCGGCGCCGGCCAAGGCTGTAATGCCCATCACCGGCGTTGCCCAAAAGGAGAGCGCCAGCAGGAATCCGCCGAGCGCGGGCCGCGAGCGCCAAATCGCATACACGCCCAGGATTGCGTAGGTGTCCGCGTCCCAGCGGTGATTGATGGCCATCATGCCGGGGTCCGCGGCATTGAAGGCCAGAAAGGCGAATGCGGCGATGAATCCGGAGGTTTCATCCGAGAGGCGCTTTGTGATCAGGAACACGAGAGTGGTGAGCGCCGCCATCTCTGCCGCAAGCACCGAGTGGGCCGTCTGCATGCTGATTCCAAACAACTTAAACAACACTGCCAGCAGCCAATAGCACAAGGGTCCCGTGAGGCCGAAGATGTCTCGATAGAGCACTTCTCCGCGGGCGATTCGAGCCGCCTGCGACAAAAATGTGCCCTCATCATTGATGAGAATCAGGCGGTCACCGGTGAGCCACCAGACGAATAGGAGGCTCATCGAAAACACGATTACGGAGCCGCGCCACATGGGTTTCTATCGTCCAAAAGGTTGCGACTGTTTAGCCGCACGTGTTACATTGAGAGTTCGTCGCCCCCTCTGTACCCACATAATGGAAGCTACGTTGCACGCGCTCGGCGAGATTGTCCTAAAGGGCCTCCCGACATTTTTCCTGCTGATTTTCTTGCACTTCTATTTGAAGAAGATGCTTTTCGGTCCGTTGGCCGAGGTTCTGGAGAAGCGGTCCGCCGCGACGACCGGGGCCAGGAAGCAGGCGGAATCCGCCATTGCGAGAGCCGAGGCGAAGGCCAAGGAGTACGAAGAGGCGATCAAGAATGCCCGAGCTGAGGTGTACCGGGACAACGAGGCTTTGCGGAAGCAGTGGCGCGAGGAACAGGCCGTCCAATTGGCCGACGCCAAGAAGCGCGCCGATTCGGCGATCGAAATAGCGAAAGCCGATCTTTCCAATGAGTTTCGCGCTGCGCAGGCAAGCCTGAGAGCCGAGAGCGAGAGGCTGGCCGATCAAATCGTTGGCTCGGTCCTCCGGAGGACTGCATGATGCGCATTCTGGTGCTGGCGGCTTTCTCCGCCGCCCTTTCCGCGCAGGAGCACGGAGGCGGGCCGGCCGAAGTTTCCATCGTGTGGAAATGGGCGAACTTCGCGATTCTAGCTGGTGGCCTTGCCTACATGATTGCGAAAAACGCTCCCGCGTTCTTTGCGTCCCGGAACGCCGAGATCAAGGCTTCGCTTGAGGAGGGCGCGCGGTTGCAACGCGAGGCCAACGAGCGCACCGCGGCCATGGAAGCGCGCCTGCGGAATCTCGAGACCGAGATCTCGGAGCTGCGCGCGAAGGCGAAGGCCGATATCGTTGCCGAAGGAGAGCGGATTTCGACCGAGACGGCCTCGCTGCTGGCGAAGATGCAGGCGCACGGGGAGAACGAGATCGCGTCGATGGCCAAGGCGGAACGCGCGAAGCTAAAGGCCTACGCGGCGGCACTGGCGGTCGACATCGCCGAGGAAAAGCTGCGCGGGCAACTGACGGTCCCGACCGATGCCGGTTTGATTCGCGGCTTCCTGAAGGGGTTGAACTAGATGTCCTTGGCGGTCGCTTCCCGATACGCTCGCGCACTGGCCGATCTGGTGAGCGATGGCAAGGCAGGCGCCTCGGCCGACGAGATTCTCTCCCAGTTGCGGGCATTTCATGGGCTGCAAAGCGGATCGGTCGAGCTTCGAAATATTTTGGCTTCTCCGGCCGTCCCGGTACGGAAGAAACGCGCCGCTGCCGGACGGTTGGCCGGGCAGTTGGGCTTCGGCCCGGTCTTGAAGAATTTCCTGAATGTCGTTATCGACCACCGGCGCGCCGCGCTGATGGGCGAAATCCTCGCGTCGCTGGAGCAGCAACTCGACGAGCGCCGCGGCATCGTTCGCGCCGCCGTCACATCGGCGCGTCCGTTGGACGAAGCGCAGCGAAGCGAAGTAGAAGCGACGCTGGCGCGGACGACAGGTAAGAAGGTGTTTGGTCAATACTCGGTCGACGAGGCGTTGATTGGCGGCATCGTCGCGCGGGTCGGCTCACGTGTTTATGACGGATCGGTGCGCGGCCAATTGCAGGCGATGCGCGGCCGTTTGGTTCGTTCGTAATTTCAGGTTTTTGAGAGAAACGCACAAGTATGGCTCAAATTCGGGCAGATGAGATCGCGCGGGTACTCCGCGAAGAGATTGAAAACTACGACCAGGCGGTCAACGTTTCGGAGACCGGCTCTGTCATTTCGGTCGGCGACGGCATTGCCCGCATTCACGGGCTGGAACTGGTTATGGCCGGAGAGCTCATTGAGTTCCCAGGAGGGGTGACCGGTTTGGCGCTCAACCTCGAAGAGGACCAAGTGGGCGCCGTCTTGATGGGCGACTTCCAGCACATCAAGGAGGGGGACGAGGTCAAGCGGACCGGGCGCATCATGTCGGTACCGGCGGGTGAAGCGCTCATCGGCCGCGTCGTCGACGCGATCGGCGCGCCGATCGACGGCAAGGGCCCAATCGCAGCCGCCGCTTTCAATCCGATTGAACGTCTGGCGCCCGGCGTTGTGGATCGCTCTCCAGTGAAAGAGCCGATGCAGACCGGCATTAAAGCGATCGACGGCATGATTCCGATCGGCCGCGGCCAGCGCGAGTTGATCATCGGTGACCGCCAGACCGGCAAGACGACCATTGCCCTCGATACGATCATCAACCAAAAGGGCGGCGACGTCATCTGTATTTATGTCGCGATCGGCCAGAAGCGCTCGACGGTAGCGCAGGTGGTGCAGACGCTGACCAAGTTTGGCGCGATGGACTACACGATCGTCGTGGCCGCCACCGCCTCCGACCCCGCTCCGATGCAGTACATCGCTCCGTACTCCGGCTGCGCGATGGGCGAGTACTTCCGCGACATGGGCAAGCATGTGCTGGTGATCTACGACGATCTCTCCAAGCACGCCGCCGCGTATCGCGAGATTTCCCTGCTGCTGCGCCGTCCGCCCGGACGCGAAGCATTCCCCGGCGACGTTTTCTACTTGCATTCCCGCCTGCTGGAGCGCGCGGCGAAGTTGAAGACGGGCGGTTCGCTTACCGCACTGCCGTTCATCGAAACGCAGGCCGGCGACGTGTCGGCCTACATCCCGACCAACGTGATTTCGATCACCGACGGCCAGATCTTCCTGGAAGCCGACCTGTTCAACTCGAACGTCCGCCCCGCGATCAACGTCGGCATTTCGGTCAGCCGTGTCGGTGGCGCGGCGCAGATCAAGGCGATGCGCCAGGTGGCCGGCTCGCTCCGCCTGGAACTCGCGCAGTACCGCGCCTTGGCCGCGTTCGCGCAGTTCGGCTCGGAGTTGGACCCAGCTTCGCAAAAGCAGTTGAGCCGCGGACAGCGGTTGACGGAGCTGCTCAAACAGGGCCAATTCCAGCCGTTGCCTGTCGAGAAGCAGATCCTGATTATTTTCGCCGGAACCCAAGGCTACACCGACGATCTCCCAGTCGAATCCTGCCGCCGTTTCGAGACGGAACTCTATTCCTTCATCGAATCGGCGTATCCGAGTCTCCTTCCCTCGATTCGCGAAAAGCGCGAGTTGACGGACGACATTAAGGCTGAATTGAAAAAGGCCATGACCGAGTTCAAGGGCCGGTTCCAGGCGTAAGCCATGCCATCGCTCATCGATTTCCGCCGGCGCATCCGGTCTGTAAAAAACACCCAACAGATCACCAAGGCCATGAAGATGGTCTCGGCGGCGAAACTGCGCCGTGCGCAGGACGCGGTGATCGCTGCGCGGCCGTTCGGCAACTCCCTGAAGGCGATGCTGGCCAACGTGGCCGGTGCCGCCAAGGGTACCGATGCGGCGTCAGGCAATCCTCTGCTGGCCGAGCGGGACGAGAACCGCGCGCTCGTGATCGTGGTCTCCGCCGACCGGGGATTGTCCGGTGCTTTTTCGACCAATCTGAACAAGGCCGCGCAGCGGTTTTGCGTTGAGGACAAGAACGGTAAGACGGTCGAGATCGAAGCGATCGGGAAAAAAGCGCGCGACTATTTTCGCCGCCGGGGATACACCATCGCCGGCGAGACGCTAGGAGTTACGCGGGGTCCTAAATACGCGGACGCGGCGAAGATCGCCCGCAAGGTCATCGAACGCTACGAGAAGGGCGAGATCGATTCGGTCTACATCGCCTACAACGAGTTCAAGAGCGTGGCGACGCAGAAACCCGATGTGATTCAGGTGCTTCCGGTGCCGCTGCCGCAGGACGGCGGTTCCACCGATTACCTGTACGAGCAGCCCGTCGGCCAGTTGCTTGCCACCCTGCTGCCCCGGTACGTGGAAACGATTTTGTTCCGGACCATTCTGGAATCCACCGCTGCCGAACATGCCGCGCGCATGACGGCCATGGACGCTGCGTCGTCCAATGCAGCCGACGTTATCGAAAAGCTGACCCTGTACATGAACCGTGTACGCCAGGCCAGCATTACTCGCGAAATTATCGAAGTAGTCAGTGGCGCTTCGGCGCTCGATTAAGGAGTCCAGTAAGTTCATGTCAACCGATTCCGCTCTTGTTGTTGGGAAGGTTATTCAGGTCGCCGGACCCGCCGTCGACATTCAATTCCCGGAAGGCGCCATTCCGCCGCTTCGCACTGCGGTCCGCATCACGTCGGAGGGTTTCAATTCCCCCACACCGCTAGACGTGATGTGTGAGGTCGCCCAGCATATTGGCGAAAACCGCGTTCGCACAATCGCGCTGCAGCCGACCGAAGGCATGGTGCGCGGCATGCCCGCGGCATCGATGGGCGCCCCTGTTTCCGTGCCCGTCGGGCCGCAGACTCTTGGCCGCGTGCTGAACGTTATCGGCGAACCGGTGGACAACATGGGCCCGGTCAACACGGCGCAGAAGTATCCGATTCACCGGCCCGCTCCCGCGTTCGAAGAGCAGGCGACCTCGCAGACCATGCTCGAGACCGGCATCAAGGTCGTCGACCTGATCGAACCGTACTTGAAGGGCGGCAAGATCGGCTTGTTCGGCGGCGCCGGCGTCGGCAAGACCGTCGTCATCATGGAGTTAATCAACAACATCGCCATGCAGCACGGCGGTGTTTCGGTGTTCGCGGGCGTGGGCGAACGGACCCGCGAGGGTAACGACCTCTGGCTCGAAATGCAGGAGGGCGGCGTTCTCGATCCGAACGATTACACGAAGTCGAAGGTGGCGTTGATCTACGGCCAGATGACCGAGCCGCCGGGCGCACGTTTGCGCGTGGGCCTCACCGGCCTGACGGTTGCCGAGTACTTCCGTGACCAGGAAGGCCAGGACGTGCTGCTGTTCGTCGACAACATTTTCCGCTTCACGCAGGCCGGTTCGGAAGTGTCCGCGCTGCTGGGCCGCATGCCCTCGGCCGTCGGGTACCAGCCGAACCTTGCCACCGAGATGGGCGAGTTGCAGGAGCGCATCACTTCGACCAAGAAGGGTTCCATCACGTCCGTGCAGGCGATCTATGTGCCCGCCGACGATTACACCGATCCGGCCCCGGCCACCGCGTTCGCTCACCTGGATGCGACCACGAACCTCTCCCGCGACATCGCCGCGCTGGGCATTTATCCGGCTGTCGATCCGCTGGCTTCGACCTCGCGCATTCTCGATCCGGAAGTGATCGGCGCCGAGCACTACAATTGCGCCCAGCGCGTGAAGCAGATATTGCAGCGCTACAAGGATCTGCAGGATATCATCGCGATTCTCGGTATCGACGAACTCTCCGAGGACGACAAGCTCACCGTTTCCCGCGCACGTAAGATTCAACAGTTCCTCTCGCAGCCCTTCCACGTCGCCGAGCAGTTCACTGGCTTCAAGGGCAAGTACGTGAAGCTGGCCGATACGATCAAGGGCTTCAACGAGATTTGCGACGGCAAGCACGACGATGTGCCGGAGCAGGCTTTCTACATGGTCGGCACGATCGAGGAAGCACTCGAAAAGGCCGAGAAGTTGAAGAAGAGCTAAGCCATGGCGGCGACGTTTGAGTTGGAAGTCGCGACGCCGGATAAACTGCTGGTCAAGGAGCAGGTGTCCGAAGCGCAGGTGCCAGGCAAGGAAGGCTTCCTCGGGATACTTCCAGAGCACGCGCCGCTGATCTCCGAAATCGGCGCCGGTTTGCTCAGCTACACGATTGGCGGAAAGCAGCACTCCGTCGTCATCGCCGGCGGCTGGGTGGAGGTGTTGGGCGACCGCACCCGCGTACTGGCGGCGACGGCCGAGCATCCCGACAAGATCGATATGAAACGCGCGCAGGAGGCGCTGGACCGCGCCGAGCGCCGGCTGAAAGAAGCCGGCGATTGGGATATCGCGCGGGCCCTTGCCGCGGCTGAGCGGGCGCGGGCGCGGCTGGACGCGGTCGCCAAGACCGGGCGCTAATTCGCACGAAACTTTCGAAGCGCATACCCGCTAAGCAAGGACCTTGTAGGCGTTGTCACCCTACCGGAACGGGCGTTTGTTTGACGCCGCATCCACGCTGGGGTGGTACATATTGGCGTCTCAATCGACACCATTCGGATGCGTGAGCAAGCCTTCAATTAGAAGATCACTTTCAGTCCGAACTGCAGGTTCCGCGCCCGGCCCGCGCCGGTGATGCGCCCGAAGTTCACGTTGCCCACCTCGGAGTTCGGCGGGCCAAACTTCGGCGTGTTAAACAGATTGAACGCCTCGAAGCGGAATTGCAGATGCACCCGCTCGGTGACGGCAAAGCGCTTGAACGAGGCGAAATCGAAATTCACCAGACCCGGCTGCTCGAGGAGGTTGCGCGCGGCGTTGCCATAGGTGAACGGCGCGTTCGGCGCAAAGGCGGCGCCATTGAAGAAGCGATCCAGCGTGCGCGACGAACGGTCCAGCCGCCAGTCGCCGATTAAGTTCGGGCGGTTCGGATCGCCCGTGTTCGCGTTGTCGCCGCGCACGGTGAGGCCTTGCGGCTGACCGGACGCGAGCGTTGTGATCCCGCCCACCGACCAGCCGCCGAGTACGGCGCCGGCCAGTCCCTCCATGGCACCGCCGGCCCGCTGCCCCTTGCCGAAAGGCAGCTCGTATTGATAGCTGGCGACGAAACGATGCGTCAGATGCTGGTCGTCGAGCGACTTCTCCAGACGCCGGTTCAACGGATTCTGGAAGCCCTGCGGCGAGCCGGGCGGCGAGCCCGCGCCCGAGAAGCCGCCTGTATCGCCGATCGTCTTCGAAAACGTGTAGCCCGCCAGGAAACCCAGTCCGGAGGAGAAGCGCTTCTCGAGCCTGGTCTGCAGCGAGTGGAACTGCGAATTGCCGAACCAGTCGTGCCGGTCGACGATGGTGAGCGGCCGCACCACCAGATCGCTTCCCGGGTAGACCACGGATCCGAAGCGCCGGCGCGCGTTAATGTTGCCGGCGCCGGGCAGAGCGTAGTTGGCGTTCCAGCGTGTCGGCAGGTGCGTGGATTTCGCGGCATAGTAACCCGTCTCCCATACCAGATCCTTGCCAAACTGGCGCTGCACGTTCAGGTTCCACTGCATGGCCATCGGCCATTTCGGATCCGTCTGAAATGACGACAGCCGCAGGTTGGTGACGTTGCGCGGATCGAGCGATCCGGCGGGCACGCCGTCTTGCAGCACGAACGCCGGTGTGATCGAATCCGTCAGAAGGCGCACGCTAATGGTGTTCGGCGGATTGCCCAGCATAAAACGCCCGCCGCCAGTGCCTTCATAATTCCCAGTGAAGAGTCCGAATGCCCCGCGGACCACGGTGCGAGTCCCGGCCGAGTACGAAAAACCGAATCGCGGCGCTAAGTTGTTCTTGTCGTCGCGGATCAGCGCGCGCGCCGCCCGCGAGCCTTTGGCGGCCACCACCAGCGGCTTCAAGGCGCCCGGCACGTCGATATCGTAGTTCGATAGCATGTTGCGCGTCTCCACCCAGTTGCCATTGAACTCATAGCGCACACCGAGCGACAGCGAAAGCTTCGACGAGACGCGCCATTCGTCCTGCGCGTAGAAGTGGCGGAACGGACTCCGCAGATTGGAGTAGACCGGGTTGGCGATGTCGGTCTGGAAGGCGAGGCCCAGAAGGAAGTCGGCGGTGGGATTGCCTCCGGTGTTGTTGAGTGGATTGCGGGTGAAATTGCCGTTGAAGGCAAAGACCCCAAGGCCCTCCTTCGGGTTCGTGATGAAAGCCTGAAGCCAGGAGAGATTGGCCCCGAACTTGAAGCTATGAGCGCCGCCGGCGAAGGAAGTGTCGCTTACGAATTGGCGCGTCTGTGAATCGTTCAGGTTCGGAAGATTTGCGCCAATGCCAAGGCCAGTGACGTCGGAGATATTAAAGCGGGGCGCGCCGGGCGTCACCGTGTCGACGCCGCGCAGGCCGAGTTCCGCGTTGGCGTTCGTCGTGGTGGCCGGTTGCTCGTCGGTGAAGAGCCGGTTCCAGCCGAGCCGCGAGGTGGTCAGCATCCTTGGCGACCAGCCGTGGCTCCACACCAAACCCATGTTGGTGCCGGCGTTCCGGAAGTCGGTAGAGTCGGAGCCGAACGCGGGCGGCGGCAGACTGGGCGACGACGGTTCCGAGAGACCTTGGCGGCTGTAGCGAAAGTAGATCGTGTCGGTGGCGCCGATGGTCTGATCCACCCGGATATCCCCGCGGCCAACGTCGGCGATGTTGGGCGGGTTCGCCAGGTAATTCTGCGTCAGGCCCTCGGTTTGGGGCGCCGGATACCAGCCGATGGCCTGCCGGGCGGCACGATCGAGGCGGCTCGCTGGAATGCGGTTGCCGGGAAAGGGCGCGCGGGTGCGCGTCGCGGCGCTATAGGTGGACGGATCGTGGACCTGGTTGCGAAATTCGCCGAAGTCACCCGCCCGCATGCGGATCGTGGGAATCGTGTTGTTCGCCGTGCGCGACTCGCGTATGTCAGTCCATTCGTAGTCACCAAAGAAGAACGTCTCGTTGCGGATTACCGGGCCGCCGAACGAAAAGCCGTACTGGTTGCGCTTGAATGGCGGGCGCTTCGCGGTGGGCGAGTCGAAGAAGTTCTTGGCGTCGAGCTTTTCGTTCCGAAGGAACTCGAAGGCGGTGCCGTGGAACGTGTTCGATCCCGATTTGATGCTGGCATTCACGACCGCGCCGGTCGCCCGGCCATATTCCGCGGAAAAGGAGTTGGTGGAGATCTTGAACTCCTGAATGGCGTCGACCGATGGCTGCACGGTTTCGGCCTGGCGGCCCTGCGCGGCGAGTTGCACGTTGTTGTTGTCGATGCCGTCCAGCATGAAGTTGTTCTGCGGCGCGCGTTGTCCGGCCGCGCTGAACGTACTGAAGCGCGCGCCGTTCGCCGTCTCCACGGCGCCCACCGACAGCAGCGCGAGCTGGACATAGTTGCGTCCGTTCAGCGGCATGTCGACAATTCGCTTGTTGTTGATCACCTGGCCCTGCGTCGCGTCGGCGGTGGCGAGCAGCGGGGCGTCGGCCGTGACGTCCACTGACTCGCTGGTGGCGCCCAACTCGAGCGTCAGATCGAGTTGCGCCGTCTGCTGGATCTCGAGAACAACGCCCCCCCGGACCGCACGCTTGAAGCCGTCCGCCTGCGCCTCCACCCGGTACTCGCCGGTCCGCAGCGGCAGTGAACGGTAGCGGCCTTCGGCATCGGCCGTCACCGATGCGCGGGCGCCCGTGCCCACGTGCACGAACTCGACGCGGGCGCCGGCCACGCGAGCCCCCGACGGATCGGTCACCACGCCATTCAGGCGGGCGGACTCCGCCTGCGCCAGCACGAAGGAGGAGAAATGAGCCAAAGCAAGAACGAAGCGCTTCACGGTTTGAACCGGCTTTCCATTCTGGGTCTCGCGGACTCCACCAGCATACATCCGGTGCTTTACTCCCGCGCCGAAGCCGATCGGAATGCCTCCTTCCCTGCGCGGGCCGGTGGTTGCGGATGGCTTGTTCGGACCATCGTACAAAAACCAAAACCGGCGACAGGCCTGTTTCCAGCCGTTCTCTCGACCCCTCTTCCGGCGGTACTTCATCCCGCCCGCAGTGCCTCGATCCCGCCGCACCCATCGGGCCTCGACTCCAAATGCATCGGCCAGAATGCTACCATGCAGGACGCTGCATGTAGTCAGTAACATATTCAAGAGTAAGGAGAATTCCGATGCGGATTCTTGTTGGAGTACTTGCCGCCACCTTGGCTGCCGTGCCATTGGCCGCGCAATTGACGCAAGAGCAGAAGGTATTTGAGTTTCAGGCGCTCGCCGGCGTCTACGCGAAACGCTATGGTCCGGCGAATTGGAAGATCCAGGCGTTGGGTGTCAACATTTTTGAGTTGCGGCCCTGGATGGACCGAGTGCGGGCCTCCAAGAGCGATTTGGAGTTTTTCGAGATCTGCGCGGAATTTGTCGCCAGTCTACAGGACGGTCACTCGAGCCACTCGATGCGTAGCTTATTCGCCGCCGATCTTGGGCTGTTCGTTGACCTGTACGACGGCAAGCCTCTGATCGAGAGCATTAATCGGACGCGCTATCCAGCCGCCCAGTTTCCGTTCGAGATCGGCGACGAGCTTGTTTCGATCGATGGGCAAGCGGCGGAAACGATTCTAGCCGGATTGACCCGCCTGACCGGATACGGCAACGCGCTGGGCGCACGGCGCATGGCGGCGGACGCGTTGGTATTTCGATCCCAGTCCCGGTTTCCACGGGCCGTGGAGCTTCCGGATCAGTCCGATGTTGCCATTCGCCGGGCCTCGACGGGAACCGTCGAGACCTTCCGGCTTACCTGGTTGAAGACGGGCGCACCCATCCTCAGCGTTCCGCCCGTGCCGTCGCCCTCGTTCGCCTCGGCGTCGAACCGTACGGCCGCCGGGCTCGACTACATGGAAACTCTGAACGAGCTTCGGAATTGGAAGTACGACTCGGATGTGATTCGCGACATTAATCAGCGTGTAATCGATGACGGGGAGGGTGGCCAAACCACACGCGGGTACATCCTTGGCTGGGGTAGCCGCGCCCCCTACTACAATCCACCAGCGGGATTTGCCATTCGGCGGGGTCAGTCGGCGGCCGACACCTTCTTCACGGGTACGTTTATGGCGTCGGGGAAGAGAGTCGGACTTCTCCGGATTCCGAATTTCGCGCCCGGGTCCGGGTTCCTCGCGTTGCGCGAACTTGACGCCGAAATCGCGTTCTTCAAAGCGAACACCGACGGCTTGATCGTCGACATCTCGCGGAATACCGGCGGCGGCTGCATTGGCATCGACTACGCGCAACGGCTGATGACGCAGCCGTTCTATGCGTTCACCGAGCACTTGCGCCCGACTCTCCAGCTGATTGCGCAAGTATCGAACTCGCTCCGCCTCGCGCGGGCGCAGCGGGCCGAGCAGTGGGTCATCAATATCTACGAAAGCTTCCTGACTGAGCTCCAAGCGTCGGCGAAGGAAAACCGGGCGATGACCGGTCCCATTGCCGTGTGCGGCACGTCATCCGAGTCGTTTCCAGCGCCGGGTTCCATGTTCGAACCGCTTCGCGGTCCCGATGGAACTTTGGCCGCTTACGATAAGCCGCTCATCGTTCTTGTCGACGAACTCTCCATTTCGTTCGGCGATATCTTCCCTGGCATGATGCAGGACGCCAAACGCGGACCGATTGTCGGCATGCGTACGGCCGGTGCAGGCGGCTCCGTCACCGGTTGGTCGTACGGCACCTATTCGGAGAGTTTTACTTCAGCGACCAACAGCCTGGTGATCCGCGCGCGGCCGATCCAAGCGCCAAACCTGCCCGTAGCGCCGTACATCGAGAACATCGGCATTCTTCCCGACGTGGAAGTGAACTATATGACCCGCGAGAATCTGATGGCGCGGGGACGTCCGTACATGGACGCCGTGACCAATGTTTTGCTGACCGAGATCGCCAAGACCGCGCCCTAACCGTGATGAAATAGGAGCGTGCCGATTCGCGTTCTAAGCCTCCTCACCATGGCGGCGTACGCCGCCGATTCCAAAGTCGATTTCAATCGAGACGTCCGGCCGCTGCTCTCCGACAACTGTTTTGCCTGTCACGGGCCGGACGATTCGACGCGAATGGCGGGGCTGCGCCTGGACACCCGTGAGGGCGTCCAGGCGGCTCTCCCGAAAATTGTGCCCCGCCTGACTCACGCTAACGTGAACTTGCGGATGCCGCCGCGCGCGACGGGCAAAGTACTGAACGCCGCGCAAGTCGAGCTGCTGCGCCGCTGGGTTGCCGAGGGCGCCGAGTTCAAACTGCATTGGGCGTATGAGGCGCCTGTGCGTCCTCCCCTGCCCGTCTCGAAAAACAAATGGGCTCGGAACGGGATCGACAATTTTGTTCTGGCGCGGCTTGAAAAGGAAGGCCTGAAGCCATCCGAAGAAGCCGGCCGTGTTACGCTCCTCCGCCGCCTTGCTCTCGACCTGACCGGCCTTCCGCCAACGCCGGCGGAGGTGGATGCCTTTCTACGGGATAGGTCGGCCGATGCCTACGAGAAGCAGGTAGACCGCCTCTTGGCCTCGCCCCACTATGGCGAAAAGTTGGCTTTGCATTGGTTGGATCTTGCGCGTTACGCCGACACGCATGGTTTTCACATCGACTCTCATCGCGACATGTGGCCGTGGCGGGATTGGCTGATTGCCGCGTTCAACAAGAACATGCCCTTCGACCGCTTCACTATCGAACAACTGGCCGGCGACCTGCTGCCGAACGCGACGGTGGAACAGAAAATCGCCAGCGGATTCAATCGCAATCACATGATCAACTACGAGGGCGGGGCGATTCCGGAAGAGTATTTGATTGAGTACGTGGCGGACCGCGCCGAAACCACGGCGACTGTCTGGATGGCGATGACGATGGGCTGCGCCCGCTGCCACGACCACAAGTACGACCCGATCAAACAGAAGGATTTCTACAGCTTCTTCGCGTTCTTCAATGGCGTCAAGGAAAAGGGGCTGGATGGCAGGGACGGCAATGCGGATCCGGTTTTGCGCTTGCACACACCGGAACAGAAGCGCCGGGAAGATTTTCTGAATTTGCGCATCCGCGGGCTGGAGGAGACGACGGCGGATGAGAAGGTGAAGCCGTTGGTGGAGGCGTTTGAAAAGGGCGTGCCACGCGTGTTCAGCTCGTTGCCGGCCGTGAAAACGGGGCTCGTGGCGCACTATGAGATGGATGGTACCGTCCACGAACACAGCGGCGGCTACCGGCACGGCCAGTTGCATCGCGGCGAGTTGAGCGAGGCACTGACGAGTGTGGGCCGCGCCACTGTTTTCACGGCTCCCTCCCACGTCACGTTCTTCGATCCTCGCTGGAGCGAAACGTATTCCATAGCGGCATGGCTGGTGCAGGGACATCATGAACCGCAAACAGTGTTCCAGGCTCCGGGCCTGGACGTGTGGTGGGACGCATCGGAGCCTTTGCCCCATCTACGCCGGGGAGCCCATCTGCACGTGGCGACGGCGAAGGGCCACCTTCGAACCGCCAGCCGTCTAGTGCAGGGAGAGCAGTACCACGTCACGATTTCCCACACGCCGGAGGGCGGTGCGACGATCCGCGTGAACGGCGCCGCGGCCGCTGTGGTGCGAGAGGAGTCGGCGCCACTGCCGGCGGTCTCCGCATTCGCCATCGGTCAGGCGGCCGGCTCCGATCGGCATGGATTCCGCGGCCGGATCGCGGACCTGCGCCTGTATTCGCGGGCTCTGCAGAGTGACGAGGCCTATCATCTGGCCACGCATCATCGCCTCTCGCACATGGTCGACATTCCGGTGAAGGCGCGGCCTAGGGAACTGACGGCGCGGTTGCGGGACTACTACCTAAGCGAAGCGGCGCCCGTGGAACTGCGCGCGGCGGCGGCTGAACTTCGGAAGCTGAAAGCGGAGCAGGCGGCCTTGAACGATGAGATCGCCAACACGATGGTGATGGCGGATCTGGACAAGCCGCGCGAGACCTTCATGCTGGCCCGGGGCGACTATCGGAACAAAGGGGAAAAGGTGGGCCCGGCGACTCCGGGCGTGCTGCCGCCACTCGGCGCGCAAGGAAGCGTGGACCGCCTGGCGCTGGCGCGCTGGCTGGTGGACCCGAAGCACCCATTGACGGCGCGCGTCGCCGTGAACCGGTTCTGGCAGAATCTATTCGGCATCGGCCTGGTGAAGTCGAGCGAGAACTTCGGCACCCAAGGTGAGCCGCCCAGCCACCCGGAACTGCTGGATTGGCTAGCGGCCGAGTTTTCGGCGAAGTGGGACGTAAAGGCGCTCCACCGAATGATCGTCACCTCGGCCACCTACCGGCAAACCAGCGCGGCGTCGCCCGGGTTGGTGGAGAGAGACCCGGAAAACCGGTTGCTGGCGCGTATGTCGCGATTCCGTCTTCCCGCGGAACTGGTGCGTGACAATGCGCTTGCCTCCGCCGGATTGTTGAATGCAAAAATCGGCGGCCCCAGCAGTTATCCGTATCAGCCGGAAGGAATCTGGGAGGAGATCGCTCGCGGAGAGATCTTCTCGGCACAGGTCTATAAAGAGTCCACCGGTGACGATCTGTACCGCCGCGGCATGTACTGGTTCTGGAAGCGCACGGCGCCGCCCGCTCCCTTGACCACGTTCGACGCCCCGGACCGCGAAAAGTGCGTGCCCCGGCGAAGCGTGACCAACACGCCGCTGCAGGCTCTGGTGCTCATGAACGATCCCGCGTTTGTGGAGGCTGCACGCGTTCTGGCGCAGAATACGCTGCGCTCCGCCGGCGCCGCGGACCGGCTCACGTTCGCGTTCCGGCGCGTGACCGGCCGTGCCCCTTCGTCGACGGAAGCAGTTGTATTGAATCAACTGGCCGCGCGCCAACTGGAGCGGTACCGCAACGACGCCCCGGCGGCCAAAGCGCTGTTGAGTGTCGGGAAGTTCCCGGTGGACACGTCGCTGGCCGTCCACGAACTGGCCGCGTGGACGAACGTGGCGAGTGTTCTGCTGAACCTGGACGAAGTGATTACCAAGGAGTAGATGCCATGAATGTTTCGCGTGAAATGGACCTATTGGAAACGCGGCGGCAACTGCTTGGGAAAGGCGCCAAGGCCATCGGGCTGGCCGCGCTCTCCAGCTTGATGAACGGCGCGACGACCCACCATACACCGACGGCGAAGCGGGTCATCTGGCTGCACCAGTCCGGCGGTCCGTCTCAATTGGATCTGTTCGACTACAAGCCGCAGTTGGTCAAGCACGCGGGTGTGGATCTGCCTGGGTCCGTGCGAATGGGGCAGCGAATCACCGGGATGACCAGCGGGCAGAAGACGCTGCCCGTGGCGCCGTCGATTTTCAAATTCGAACGGGCGGGCCGCGCCGGCGTTTGGATGAGCGACGCGATACCCCATCACAAGAAAATCGCCGATGAGATGGCGCTCTGCCTGGCCGTGCACACCGACGCCATCAACCACGATCCGGCCATCACCTTTATTCAAAGCGGCAGCCAGCAGCCGGGCCGGCCGAGCATGGGCGCCTGGGTCTCCTACGGACTGGGAAGCGAATCGCAGGACCTTCCGGCTTACGTTGTGTTGCTATCGCAGCAGGCAAGTATTAACGCGGATCAGCCGCTGTTTTCGCGCCTGTGGGGCGCCGGATTTCTGCCGTCCCGCTATCAGGGCGTCCGGCTTCGCGGCGGCAAGGAGCCGGTCCTCTACCTTGCGGACCCTCCCGGCGTGTCGCGTACCGACCGGCGGGAAATGCTCGACGCGGTGGGCGCGCTCAATAGAATGCGCGAAGCCGCGTATCACGATCCGGAAATCGATACCCGCATCCAGCAGTACGAAATGGCGTACAAGATGCAGGCCTCGGTGCCCGAACTGACCGATTTTTCGAAAGAGCCGGCTTCGACGTTCCAGTTGTATGGAGAAGATGCCAAGAAACCGGGAACCTATGCGGCGAACTGCCTGCTCGCCCGGCGATTGGTGGAGCGCGGCGTGCGATTCGTGCAGCTCTATCACAAGGGCTGGGATCAGCATCGCAACCTGCCGCGTGACATGAAGTTGCAGTGCGAAGCCAGCGATCAGGCCGCTTCCGCGCTGGTGAGGGATTTGAAACAGCGCGGGCTGCTGAACGACACGATTGTGGTCTGGGGCGGCGAATTCGGGAGAACCGTCTACTGCCAGGGGCCACTTACGGACACCGACTACGGGCGCGATCACCACCCGCGAAACTTCGCCATGTGGATGGCGGGCGGTGGATTCAGAGCCGGGTTTTCGATGGGCGAAACCGACGACTACAGCTACAACATCGTCAGCGATCCCGTACATATTCACGACATTCAAGCCACGCTGTTGCATGCGCTCGGCATCGACCATACGCGGCTGACCTACAAGTTTCAGGGCCGCTGGTTCCGGTTGACCGACGTGCATGGCAACGTCGTGAAAAAGCTGCTGGCGTAGCGTTCGCTACAGACCGAGCCGCCGGATCAGCAGCGCAGCCCGCTTGGCCTGGCGTGGAATGCTTTCCAGATCCACCGACTCCCCGGCGGCGTGGGCGCCTGTGCCGATCGCGCCGAGCCCGGACAGGCTGTCGACATACGGTGCGATAAACGAGATGTCGCCCGCTCCGCGCTGCATCGGGTCCAACTCGCCGATCTCGCCGAGACCCGCGGCCCGGCTGCCTTCGTTCAGAAGCTGGAGCAATCGCTTGTTGCCCGGCGTGGGAGCCATCGGCGGATAGCCCTCTTCAAACGTCAACGTGGACTTGGTTCCCGGCAGGTTCTTGGCGACGATGGCGTGCATCCGGTCCTTGATGCGGGCCACCTGCTCCGGCGAAAGCGCGCGAACTTCACCCCGGGCGAGCGCCTCGGAGGGAACAATGTTGTCCTTGCCCGTTACGGAACTCGTTCCGGACCGGTCGGCCTTCGCGTTCGCACCGCCCAACAGGAGCCCCACGTTGAATGTCATGTTCGGCTCTCGCAGCGTGCTCTGAAATTCGTTGAGAATCCGGCTGATTTCGAACACGGCCCCGTAGCCGGCCCGCTCCGTGAATATTTGGCCGGAGTGCGCGGCGGTACCGCTGGATCGCAGTTCCCAACCAACGAAACCCCGGCGGGCCGTGGAGGCGAAGTCCTGCCCCACGCCGCGAATGCCGGTCTCAAAACAGAGCGCCGCCCTGGCCTGCTTGCCCGCTTCGATCAAACCTTGCCGCGCCTGTCTCAGTTCGCCGGGCGCCTCTTCGTCGCCGGTTAGAAACACCGTCAGCGAGACGTTATCGAGCTCACCGGCCTTGGCCATCGCTTTCAAAGCCGTGAGCATTACAACCAGACCGCCCTTCATGTCCGAGGTTCCTGGTCCAACGGCGGTTCGTCCCTTGCGCTCCCAGTTCTGAAAAGGATGGGACGGCTCGAACACGGTATCCATGTGCCCGATCAGCAACACGGGTTTGCCCGGCGCCTTTCCGCGGCGTTCGGCGTACACATGCGCTCCGCGCTGAATCGCCGAGTTGTCGATCTGGCGCGTCGTGAAACCGAGTGCTTTGAGTTCGGCCTCCATCGTATTGGCGATCGATTGGACGCCGGCGGTGTGAAACGTACCCGAGTTCCGCGAGACCAGTTTTTCCAGCAGTTCCGTGGCGGAAGCGGACTCGCCGTCGACGGCGGCGAGGAGCGCCGAGATGACGGCGCTACCGAGTTGTGCGAGCACGAAAAGACTCCCAGATGTTACGGTTCTCGATGAACCTCTTGGACGATGGCCGCATTACGAAAGCAGTGGCTGAACGACTTTGCCGTGCACGTCGGTCAGGCGGTAGTGGCGGCCTTGGAATTTGAAGGTGAGCTGCGTGTGGTCCACGCCCAGAAGGTGCAGCAGGGTCGCGTGCAGGTCGTGGACATCCATCGGGTCCTTCACGATGTTGTAGCTGAAATCGTCCGTCTCGCCGTATGTGTAGCCTTTGCGGAAACCGCCGCCGGCGGCGAACATCGTGAAGCAGCGTGGATGATGATCCCGGCCATAGTTCGTATCCGTCAACTCCCCTTGCGAATAGACGGTGCGGCCGAACTCGCCGCCCCAGACGATCAGCGTATCGTCCAGCATGCCCCGCTGCTTCAGGTCCAGGATGAGCGCCGCCGTCGGCTGATCGGTATCCTCGCACTGTTTCACGATTTCGGTGGGTAGCTTATTGTGCTGGTCCCAACCGCGATGGAAAAGTTGTATGAAGCGTACGCCGCGTTCCGCCAAACGCCGGGCCAGAATGCAATTCGCCGCGTATGACCCTGGCGTTCGCGCCGTCGCGCCGTACATCTCAAACGTCTTTTCCGGTTCCTTGGAAAGGTCCGTCAGATCCGGGACCGACGACTGCATTCGAAACGCCATCTCGTACTGGGCGATACGTGTGGCGATTTCCGGATCGCCGCTCTCCTCCAGTTTCAATTGGTTCAGCGCGCCCAGGTCGTCCAGATAGCGCCGGCGCGCGCCCGCGTCATATCCGTCTGGATTGCTCAAATACAGAACGGGATCCCGCCCGGAGCGGAACTTCACGCCCTGGTACTTCGTCGGCAGGAAACCGCTGCCCCACATACGGTCGGCCAGGGCCTGGGAATTGCCCCGTCCCTGGGAGATCATGACGACAAACGCCGGAAGATCCTTGTTCTCGCTGCCCAGTCCATACGCCAGCCAGGAGCCGATGGACGGCCGCCCGGCCAACTGGAAGCCGGTTTGAAAGAACGTCACCGCCGGATCGTGGTTGATCGCCTCGGTGTGCATCGACTTCATGATGCAGAGTTCATCGGCGATCCTCGCGGTGTGCGGAAGCAACTCGCTCAACCACGCCCCGGACTGGCCGTGCTGCGCGAACTTGAACAGGCTCGACGCCGTGGGAAACGACTCTTGATACGCTGTCATTCCCGTCAGCCGCTGACCCATCCGGATGGAAGCGGGCAGGTTCTTGCCCCGATGACGATAAAGCTCCGGCTTCCAATCGAACAGGTCCAGTTGCGACGGGCCGCCATGCTGGAACAGATAGATGACACGCTTGGCCTTGGGCGCCGCGGCACCCAGCAGCGTCGCGGCGGCGGTGGAGAATAGAAAACCTCTTCGGTGCATCATTCCTTTGTGATCGCCTCGTCGGTATTCATCAGCAGGCTGGCGACGGCGGCATAGGCGGCCAGTTCCCGCTTATCGATGGAAACGTCCGGCGCGGAATCGCCGTGGCTTAAGTACGCCTCCAGCTTTTTCGGATTCGACGCGAAGTGGTCCCGGTGATACGAGAGACTGGCCCGGACAATCTCCAACTCTTTCGCCTTCGGATACCGCCCAAGGACAATCCGGTAACCGTGCCGCAGGCGGGCCTCAATACCCGCGCCACCCTCCAGAATCATCCGCTGCCCCACAAAGCGGGCGGCCTCAAGGAACGTGACGTCGTTCATCAAATTCAGCGCCTGCAACGGTGTATTGGTTCGATTCTCGCGGACCATGCACGCTTCCCGCTGCGATGCGTCGAAGTTCATCATCATCGGCGGCGCGGAGGTTCGCTTCCAGAATGTGTACAGGCCGCGGCGGTACAGGTCGCTCCCCTTCGACTGCACATAGTAAATGTCCTGCATGATGACCTCTTTCCATAGGCCGTCGGGCTGATACGGCTTTACAGAAGGTCCGCCGAGCCGCTCGTGCAGCAGGCCCGCCTGTTGCAGTGCGACGTCGCGAATCATCTCCGCCGAAAGGCGCAGACGCGGCCCCCGGGCCAACAGCCGGTTATCTGGATCCTTCGCCAGATGCTCCGGCGTGGCGCGAGAACTCTGCCGGTACGTTTCCGAAAGCAGGATTTTCTTCATCAGCGCCTTCGTATCCCAGCCGCTCTCCATGAAGTCCACCGCCAGCGTATCGAGCAACTCCGGATGCGTCGGCCATTCGCCCTGCTGGCCAAAGTCCTCCGCCGTCTTAACCAGTCCCACGCCGAAGATCGACTGCCACACCCGGTTCACGAATACCCGCGCGGTGAGAGGATTGCTGCGGTCCACCATCCACTTCGCCAGTTCCAAACGGCTCGGCGCGCTGCCGCCCAGAATCGCCGGCAAGCCTGGCCTCACCTCTTCACCCGGCTTGTCGTAGGCGCCGCGGATCAAGAGGTGAGTCTTCTTGGGCACGGCAGACTCCCCCATCACCATGGCCGTCGGAAACGTTCGCGTGAATCGCTCGCGCTCCTCGCGTTTGTTGATGATTTCGCTCCACAGACCCGGTTGATTCGCGGCGAAGGACAGTTCGTTCGTTTGGACTTCCGAGAGGCGCGCGCGAGCCGCGAAGGTGGCGGCCATCTCGTCCGCGCTCAAGTCGCGGGAGTACAGACGGATGCCCGGCGCGGACTGAAACGTCGACACGAACTTGGCGCCCGCGTTGCGGAACGGCCGGTACAGCGTGTCGGATTCGAAAACCGTCTTGGCGGGCTGGCCGTCGATGTAGATTCGCGCGTCCTCCGCCATTCGCGTTCCGGAGTACGAAACCGCCACCAGATGCGTTCTGCCCGCCTCCAGGGCGCGTTCCGTCACGACCCGCAACGCGTCGGTATCGTATGCGTTGTTCATCTGGAAATGGACCTTGCCATTCCGGACGAAGAATTGAATTCCTTTCGATTTGGCGCTGGCGGAGGACTTTCTGGATGCGATCACGCCATCCGCCTGAACGTTCGCCAGGATGGAAAATCTGTCTTCGATGTCGAAGTCCAGCGCCTTTGGATCGCTCGTCTCCTGCCGGCCAACAAACGGATACCATTCGCCCGTCACCTTGGTGTTCGCGCTATCGCGCCGCAGTCCGGCCTCCAGCTTCCGAATCTCTTCGTCGCGCCGGTCCAGTTCCGCGCGCTGGGCCGCCGTCGGCGCCACCAGTAATGGCGGCGAGTTGCCGTACTTCATCGCGCGCCCCCGCTCCGGTACGTTGTTGAAATAGGCGAAGAATTGGTAGAACTCCTTCTGCGTGATCGGGTCGTACTTGTGGTTGTGGCAACGCGCGCATCCCAGGGTGAGTCCCAGGAATGCCGCCGAGGTGGTCTCCACCCGGTCGACCACGTATTCCACCGCGTACTCCTCGGCGATAATGCCGTCCTCTGTGTTGCCGCGATGATTGCGGTTGAAGCCTGTCGCCAGGCGGCTTTCAAACGACGCGTCCGGCAACAAATCTCCGGCGATTTGCTCCATCACGAACCGGTTGTACGGTTTGTTCTTGTTGAAACTCTCGATGACGTAATCGCGCCATCGCCACATCACGCGTTCGCCATCGAACTGATAGCCGTTGGTGTCTGCATAGCGCGCGGCGTCCAGCCATCGGGCGGCCATCCGTTCGCCGTAGCGGGGCGAGGCGAGCAATCGATCCAGCCAGGCTTCGTAGGGCAGGCTCACCGCGCTGCCAAGTTCGGCCGGAGTGGGTGCAAGACCTGTAATGTCCAGCGCCGCGCGCCGCAGCAGAGTCTCCTTACCTGCCTCGGCGGATGGCGTGAGACCTTCCCGGCGCAGCCGTTCGCGAACGAAGCTGTCGATGGTTCTGGCGTGGCGCACTGGCGGAAGGAATGCCCAATGTTTTTGCCACGGCGTACCGAGTTCCACCCATTTGGTCAAAGTCGCAATTTCCCGCTCGCTCAGCTTCATGCCGGTGGCGGCCGGCGGCATCCGCATGGCACTATGTCCGGACGTAATGCGCGAAACGATCTTGGGTGCGGCTTTTCTGGCGTCCGCTTCGACATCCAGCCGGGTCGGGACTCCTTTGGACGTTGCGTCTGGGCCGTGGCACACGAAGCAGCGGTCGGACAGGATCGGCCGGACGTCGCGATTGAACTCCAGGCCCGGCTCCGCCGCGGAGACCGCCAGCGTCGCGATGATCGCTAAAATTCGCATCTGACTAAATTCTAAATGAGAGTTTTGGCGTTTGGCGCCCACTATCTACATAGGATGCGAATATTCCTTCTCGCTGTGTCTTGCCTTTGTCTGCTCCCCGGCCAGCAGCCGAACGCGAGGCCCAAAGCGCCGGTGTCTTCTGCGGTGCGGCCAACGGACGCGGAGATTCAAGCCCGAATCCAGGGAAAGCTGGCGAAATCGAAGATCGGACGCAATGGATTTCAGTTCAAGACGTCTGGCGGCGTCGTTACCATCGAGGGGAAGACGGGTGTTGTACAGCACAAGGGTGCCGCCACCCGTCTCGCCAAGTCGGCGGGCGCACGGGCCGTCGTCAACAACATTCAAATCTCCGAAGACGCCAAGGAGAAGGCACGCGCCAGATTAGCGCAGGGCCGCCGCCGGGCTCAGGTGACGCGGGGGGAGCCCCGGTAGTCCGTTGCCCAAATCCCTACCGGGGCGGCGCGTCTCGTTGGTCGAAAACGAGCACCGCTTCGGAGCGATGGCTCGCGCGATCATGCGCCTGCTGCTCGCGGAGAATGCCGTTCAGGACGTGTGCCTCTTGAAGCTGACAACCGCGAAAGCCTAGCTCCGCACTCCCAGGCCCAGCACCTTGCGAGCGTAGGCGATAGACCGCTCCATATGTTCGCGCTGCTGGTATTGAACGGCCGAGAGGAAGTGGCCGGGCACCGGCCGGCCGTAGAGATCCTCGATCACAACGTGCCCGTCGTACGGATGGCCTTTCTTGGCGAGGGTCAAAAACCGGGCGAAGTCGGCGGAACGGGCCTTTGGGAACGCTGTCCAGAAATCCTTGTCGTAAATCTTGTGAACGTAGGGCGGCCGGCCGGTAATGGGTTTGATGTAGATGTGGACACCGGTGACGATCTCGCGAAGCCGTGCGATGAACTTGGGGAAGTCGATCGTACCTTCGCCTAGCGGCACCCATTGCACAGCGATGCCATCGCGGTGTTCATACACAACCGAGTCTCGCAGGTGAACGGTCAGGGCGTATTGACCCAGCACCTCGAGGGTTTGCGACGGATCCTCCAAAACGAACACCGGGTTGCCCGTATCCAGGTAGGTCCCGACGAAGTCTTTGCCTGCCTCCTCAATGACGATCTTGTGCTCCCAGGCCTGCAGGTCCTTGTGCACCTCGACGGCGAGCTTGACGTTTGCGTCGACGGCCTGCGACTTTACCTCGCGAAAGAGCTGAATCGCCGTCTCCATGTGCGCCTCCACTGGACCTGGTGGAAAGCTCGCGCGGTCGGAGGCCAGAATCACGCGCATGATCGGGGAACCCATCGCGGCGGCACGCCGGATGTTCTGTCGCAGGTTTGCGATTGACGCTCCTTTGTCGCCTGGCGTTCGCGGCAAAAACCCGCCGCCGCCCGTCTCCAGGTGGAGCCCGAGTTCCTTGGCGCGGCCGCGCACCCACTGCCAATGCGACGGATCGTCCTTCTTCGGATCCAGCGAATCCTGTAGAAATATTGCGTCCAGCCTCTGTTTAGCGCAATACTCCAAGTGCTCTACGTCGTGCCAGCGCAGCGACCGGAGACAGTATGTATTCAGGCCGATCGGGATAGGCCCCGTCATCTTCGCCTGGAGCGTTGCGGCTCCCAGCGCGCCGGTAAGGAACTCCCTGCGTTGCATCGTCACCCCGCGATGATACTATTTTGAACATGTTCCCAAGGGTAACCTTACAACTTGCGCTGATCGCCTGTGCCATGTCCGCACAGGACCTGCGCATCAATCTAGGTCCGAGCACCGGATCGGTCTTGCAGCGGAATGGCGATGGACGGGCGGACGTTCGAATCGCGGGAACCGCGCCGAGGGTATCCGTCAACAAGTTCGTGGAAGCACGAATAGTTAACGATAAAGGCGAACCCATCACTGGTCAGGATTGGAGAGCGCTGGAAAAAGTCCGTGCCGGAGGCTCCTGGTCCGGAGAACTCAAGGAGATTCCACAGGGCGGTCCCTACACCTTGGAGATCAAAGTCGCAGGCAGCACCAGCGTGGATTCTGTAAAGGATTTCTTCGTCGGCGACCTTTGGGTCCTAGCCGGCCAAAGTAACATGGAGGGCGTCGGCGACCTCGTCGACGTGGAACCCTCCGATGCGAGAATTCGATCGTTCGACCAGTCGGACCGGTGGGTGCTTGCCTCGGAGCCCTTGCATCAACTCGTCAACGCCGCGGACCGCGTGCATTGGCGAAAAGACAAGGACGGCATCCCGAAGAAGTTGGAAGGCCAGGAACTGGAGCAGTACGTCGCCAACCGCAAGAAGGGCGCGGGCATGGGCCTGCCCTTTGCCAAGGAGATGCTGCGCCGCACCGGCGTGCCGGTCGGCCTTGTGCCGTGCGCGCACGGCGGAACGTCCATGGAACAGTGGAGTCCCGCGGGCCGCGACAAGCAGGGGGATTCTCTTTATGGCGCCACCATTCGCCGAGTCACCGCGGTTGGCGGCCGGGTGCGCGGGATGCTCTGGTATCAGGGCGAATCGGACGCGAATCCGAAAGTGATCGGCCAGTATATGGATAAGTTCGAGAAGCTGATTGCTGCGTTTCGCCAGGATCTCCACCAGCCGGACCTGCCGTTCTACTACGTGCAAATCGGCCGCCATGTCTCGAATGCGAACCAGGCGGAATGGAACATGGTGCAGGAGGCGCAGCGAAAGCTCGAGTCCAGAACTCCGAAAGCCGGTATGGTGCCCGCCGTGGATCTCTCACTGGACGATGGCATTCATATCGGCACTCCGGATCTGAAGCGCCTGGCGCGGCGAACGGCCGATCTGGTCTCCCACGATATGCATCCCGAACTCGAAAAGTTCAAGCCCTACCGCCGCGGCCCCAGGCCCGTGAACGCCAAGCGCGACGGCCAGACGGTACGAATCCTTTTCGCCGAAGTAAACGGCAAGCTGGTGACGGCGGGCCGGCTGGCGGGCTTCTCGATTCACGACGCCGGCGGCGCCGCGATTCCGGCGATCTTTCGCGCGCAGGTCGACCCTCGGGATGGGAACGCCGTGGTGCTCCACATATCCGGTAAGTTGCCGGAGGGCGCCACCGTGCACTACGGGGCAGGGCGCGATCCGTATGTGAATCTGAATGACGAACTCGATATGGGGACGCCTGCGTTCGGTCCTCTCGCAATCGAATAGCGAACCCATCCGGATCGTCTGGACGTCCGGTTTGCGGGATGGATCTCGCGATGCCGTCGCCGGCTCCGACATTCGAGGGCGCGTAATTCATCTGCATCCCCGTCTGCGGCGCGATAGCAAAGAGCGAGACCGCATTCTCGTCCACGAGATCTTTCATTTCGTCTGGGTGCGCCTTGGGAATCCAAAGCGCGCCGCGTGGAAAAGTGTGATCGCCGCGGAACTGCGCCGGGGCGCGCGGGGCGAACTCGGCTGGTCCAGCGAATGGCGAAAGGGCGAACGGCCTGTGCGGACGAACTCTTATGCCTGCGAAGCCTTCTGCGATACCGCCGCCTGGCTGTATGCGGGAATCGAGAGCCACGAGGAGTTCACGCTCCCGAAAAGATGGTGCGACGGGCGCCGCGCCTTCTTCGCGGCGCTCACCAGGGAACCACTTCGTTACTGAGGTTTGGCATACAATGACGGCTAAGCCATGCTGCGTTTCCATTCGATGTGCGGCGCGTTTCTGGCGGCCGCCGTTTGCCACGCCCAGCCGCTGGGGTTCAATCGCGACATCCGCCCCATTCTTTCGGACCGCTGCCTGAGCTGCCACGGCCAGGATGCTGCCAATAAAGGGATCCGGCTGCGCCTCGACCGCGAGGAGTCGGCCAAAGGGCCGCTAAAGGCCATCGTCCCCGGCAAGCCCGGGGAGAGCTTGATCCTCAAGCGAATCCAGAGCGAGAATCAGGCGCTTCGTATGCCGCCGGTTCATACGGGCCTGCGCGTATCGGCAAAGGAGATCGCGACGATTACGCAGTGGATTTCCGAAGGCGCGCCCTGGCAGAAACACTGGTCGTTCATTCCGCCGGTGAAGACCGAAGGCTCCATCGACGTTTTCGTGCGGGAGCGTTTGAAGAAGGAGGGACTGCGGCCGTCGCCGGCGGCGGACCCGCAGACGTTGCTTCGCCGCGCGGCGCTGGACATCACCGGTCTCCCGCCCTCACCCGCCGAGATCGATCAGTTTGTCAACGACCGCTCGCCGGATGCGTACGAAAAGCAACTCGACCGTTTGCTTGCCAGTCCTCGTTATGCCGAGCGCATGGCGATCCGCTGGCTCGACGCCGCCCGTTACGCGGACACCAACGGCTATCAGACCGATGCCGAGCGCTTCATGTGGCGCTGGCGGGACTGGGTTATCGAAGCCTTTGACAAGAACATGCCGTTCGACCGGTTCATTACCGAACAGATCGCCGGCGACCTGATTCCCAACGCGAAGGAGTCGCAGATCATCGCCACCGGATTCAGCCGAAATCACCGGGGTAATTCGGAAGGCGGCATCGTGCCCGAAGAGTACCTGGCCGAATACGCGGTCGACCGCCTGGAGACCATGGGAACCGTATTTCTCGGCTTGACCGTGGGCTGCGCCCGCTGCCATAACCACAAGTACGACCCCATCACGCAGAAGGAGTTCTACCAGTTCTTTGCCTACTTCGACCAGATCGGCGACCCCGGGCGCTACCAGAAGTACGGAAATTCACCGCCTCTGATTCAGGCGCCTACTACGGCCCACCGGGCGGAGATGTCCCGGCTTCAGAGCCGCGCCGCCGCGGCGTCGCAGGCCCTGGCCGCCGCCGAAGGCGAGCTCTCGAAAGCGCAATCGGTTTGGGAGAAATCGCTGCCCGCCGGCACGAAGTGGATGCTTCGCGAATCGTTGCGTGACGAAGTGCCGCTGACTTCGCTCTCCTTTGACGGCAAGACAATGCATGAAACCGCCGACTACGGGCAATTCGGGTTTCAAAATCGCTTCACGGTGGCTCTGCGTTTCAATTCCCAGACCGGCCAGGGCGTGCTGTTCCATCGGATGACCGGTGTCCAAAACTATTCGGAAGGCTACGGTGTCAACCTGGACAACGGTCACGTAGAAGCGCACTTCGCCGTCCGCCGTCTCGACGACGCCATTCTGGTGCGTTCGAAAACGCCGGTTGCCAAAGGGCGTTCGGTACATCTGGCGATTACGTACGATGGCAGCCGCATGGCGTCCGGCGTGAAAATGTACGTCGATGGAAAACCTGTGGAACTGGAGACTCAACTGGACGCCCTGAACCAGGACTTCCGGAAGCCGGGGAAATTGAACCTCGGCGCGGGCGCCGGGTGGCCCCATGGATTCCAGGGCACGATGGCCGAATTCCGTTCGTATAACGACGTGCTCGACCCCAACGAAGTCGAAATGTTGGCGCTCGAATCCGGCCTGGACGGCATCGTGCGGAAGAGCGTGGTGGCCCGAACCGCCACGGAGTCCGAACTCGCGCGCCGCGCCTACTTGGCGCTGGCCGCCGAGCCGCGCTTCAAAACCCTGGACGCACAGGCGCGCGCCGCGAGGAAAGCGTTAGAGGCGTACAATCGCGACTTGCCAACCGTGATGGTTATGCAGGAGCGCGAGAACCGTGGCCCTACACACATCCTGCTGCGCGGCGCGTACGACCGCCCCGGTGAGAAGGTCGAGCGAGGGGTCCTTTCGGCGCTGCATCCGCTCCCGGCGGGCGCGCCGCCCAATCGCTTGGGCTTGGCCCGGTGGCTAACAGACCGTTCGAATCCGCTCACCGCGCGCGTCGCCGTGAATCGGTTCTGGCAGATGATCTTCGGCACCGGACTTGTGAAAACTGTCGAGGACTTTGGCGCGCAGGGCGAGTGGCCCTCGCATCCAGAACTGCTGGATTCGCTGGCGGTGGAGTTCATGGAGAGCGGTTGGGACGTCAAGAAACTGTGGAAAACGATTCTGCTTTCTGAGACCTATCGCCAATCGTCGCGCGTGACGCCCGAGTTGAGAGACAAGGATCCAGATAACCGCCTGCTGGCTCGTGGCCCTCGTGTTCGGCTGCCGGCCGAGATGGTGCGCGATCAGGCTTTGGCGGTCTCCGGCCTGCTGGTGGAGAAAGCCGGCGGCCCGAGCGTGAAGCCGTATCAGCCGGGCGGACTCTGGACGGAGAACGGCGGAGCCGACTACGCTCCCGATACCGGCGAGTCCCTCTATCGCCGCAGCCTTTACACTTTCTGGCGCCGCACCTCGCCGCCCCCGTTCATGGCGACCTTCGACAGCGCCCTGCGCGAGAGTTGCACGGTGCGGGAAGGCCGTACGAATACACCCCTGCAGGCCCTGCACCTAATGAACGACACCCAGTTTCTCGAGGCCGCCCGCGCCCTGGCCCAGCGCGCCATCCGCGAAACCGCGGCTGAGAGCCGCATCGACCACATGTTCCGCCACGTCGTGGGCCGGCAGGCCCGGGCGAAGGAGCGAGACGTCCTGAGAGACATGCTCGCCTACGCTCGGGACCGCTTCCGCACCAATCCCGCAGATGCCGCAGAGTTCTTGCGCCAGGGAGAGTCCGCGCGCGATACCTCCATCGATCCCGTTGAGCACGCCGCTTGGATGTCGGTAGCCAGCCAGATTCTGAATTTGGATGCCGCCGTGACGAAGGAATAGAGCAATGCAATCGACCCGAAGAAATTTCCTGGCGCAGGCGGCGATTCAATCGCTCATGGCGGGTGACACGGCACCACACTTCGCGCCCAAGGCGAAGAGGATTATCTACCTGTTCATGTTCGGAGGCCCTTCTCAAATTGAGACCTTCGACTACAAGCCGCGGTTGAAAGACCTGCACGGGCAGGAGTTGCCTGGCTCGATTCGCATGGGACAGAGGCTGACCGCGATGACCGCCACGCAAACGAGCTTTCCCGTGGCGCGGTCGATTTATTCATTCGCTCAATACGGCCAGAGCGGCATGTGGGTCAGCGAACTGCTGCCGCACACCGCAAAGATTGTCGACAAACTCGCCTTCATCCGGTCGATGAACACCGAGCAGATCAATCACGATCCCGGCATCACGTTCTTTCAAACCGGATTCCAACTGGCGGGCCGCCCGTCCCTCGGCTCTTGGCTCTCCTACGGGTTGGGCAGCGAGAATAAGGACCTGCCGTCCTACGTCGTCATGACCGCTGCCGGCCAGAAGCTCGGCGATCAGCCGTTGGCCGATCGTGTTTGGGGAAGCGGGTTTCTGCCGTCTTCCTATCAGGGTGTTCGCTTCCGTTCCGGCGCGGACCCCGTTCTCCATCTCTCCAACCCCGTCGGCATGGACCGCGATTTGCGCCGAAAGTTCCTGGACGGCCTGGCGGAGATGAATCGCGAACAACTGGACGTCACCGGCGATCCCGAAGTCGCCACGCGCATCTCCCAGTACGAGATGGCGTTTCGCATGCAGACCTCGGTTCCGGAGCTGACCGATCTTTCCAAGGAACCCGCCCATGTCGTGGACCGGTACGGTCCCGACGCGCGGAAGCCCGGCAGCTTTGCCGCCAACTGCCTGTTGGCGCGAAAGCTCTCCGAGCGCGGTGTCCGGACTGTGCAGCTCTTCCACCGCGGCTGGGATCATCATCGCAACCTGCAGGACGCACTTCCTGCGCAGTGCAGGGCCGTGGACCAGGCCTCCGCCGCGCTGGTGGCGGACTTGGCCGATCGCGGATTACTTGACGAAACGCTCGTGGTTTGGGGCGGGGAGTTCGGACGCACCGTGTACTGCCAGGGGCCTCTGACTCCGGCCGAATACGGCAGGGATCATCATCCCCGCTGCTTCACGATCTGGATGGCGGGCGGCGGCGTGAAGGCCGGCGCGATCCACGGCGCCACGGACGACTTCAGCTACAACATCACCGAGGACCCCGTAAGCGTGCACGACCTGCACGCCACGATTCTCCATTGCCTTGGCGTGGACCATACAAAGCTGACGTTTAAATTCCAGGGCCGGCACTACCGCCTGACGGATGTGCACGGGAACGTCGTGAAGAAGGTCCTTACCTAGGCCTCACCACGGCTGACTTCGGAGCAGTCCAGGCCATCATGCCGCCTTCGGCTTGGCTTCGCAGGGCTTCTTCGGCGCGGGCTGTTCTCCTAACTTGGTTGGCGGATTGCGGGCGGGTTCCGGCGCGACAATCAGCAAGGCGGCTGCGGCACTCAACGCGGCGAAAAGTTTCGGCAACTCCATATTGCAATGACATACGCAACCGGCGGCCATTTTGTTAGGGAAATTTTTTAAATTTTTTCGCCTCAGGACTTTCCGGCTAGAAAATAGATCAGCGCCATGCAAAATGCGCCGACGCCGGCCGAAGCCGGGATGGTCATGATCCACGCCCACACGATGTTGGTTGCCAGTCCCCAGCGCACTGCCTTCAAGCGGTGGATTGAGCCGACTCCGGCAATCGAACCCGCGATGACGTGGGTGGTCGAAACCGGCATATGCAGGTAGGTGGGGAACAGAATCGAAATCGCCGCCGCCGTTTCGGCGCAGAATCCGCCGCGCGGTTTCAGCCGGGTTAATCGTGCGCCCATGGTCCTCACGATGCGCCAGCCTCCGGACATTGTGCCGGCGGCGATGGCGATGTAGGCCGCCCAGATGACCGGAACCGGCACGATGAACTCCGAGATATAGCCCGCCGAAAACAGGACGCTCGTAATGATTCCCATCGTCTTCTGGGCGTCGTTGGCTCCATGCGAAAAACTGAATACCGCCGAGGAAAAGAGCTGCAAACCGCGAAACCACTTGTCGACCCGGTTCGGGTGCGTGTCGCGAAATACCCAGTAAACGGCGACCATCAGCAGGTACGCCAGCGCCATGCCCAGCGCCGGAGCGATCACGATGAATGAGATCGTCTTGATCCAACCCGGTATCACCAGCGCATCGAACGTAGAGGTAATGCCTTGAGTTAACGCGACCTTTGCCATGGCGGCGCCGCCGTATCCGCCGATCAGCGCGTGGCTCGACGAAGACGGCAGGCCCCACCACCAGGTAAGCAGGTTCCAGGAGATCGCTCCAAGCAGCCCCGCAAGCACGACGAACGGCGTGACAACCTTTAGATCCACCATGCCCTTGCCCACCGTTGACGCAACGCCGGTGTCTAGCACAAAGACGGCGACGAAGTTCCAGACACCGGCCCAGATAACGGCATGGAGCGGGTTCAGCACGCGGGTCGCCACAACGGTAGCGATGGAGTTCGCGGCGTCATGGAACCCGTTGATATAGTCGAACGCGAGCGCTACGGCGATAATCAGGGCTACGAGCAGGAATGTCGAATCCATGCGGGTAGGTGCTTAGCTATTCTTCACGACGACGTTCTGGAGCACGTCGGAGACGTCTTCGCACGAGTCCACGGTCCACTCCAGAATGTCGTAGATTTCCTTGAGCTTCATCACGCGGATCGGATCTTTCTCGTGGTTATAGAGATCCACCACGGCTTGGCGGACGATCTTGTCCACCTGGTCCTCCAACCGGTTAATTTCGATGCAGTGTTCGACAATCTGGCGGTTACTCTCAATCAGTGCCACCGCGGACTTCATCTCACTGACGGCTGAGACCAGAAACTTGCAGATCTCGATGACCGGCTGAGGAATCGGTTCGACGTTGTAGGCCGTTAGGCAGTGGGATGCCTCCTCCATTCCGTCCATCACATCGTCCAGGTGGGAGCAGAGCTTGTGAATGTCCTCCGGATCGAGCGGAGTGATAAATGTCTGATTCAGCCGCTTAAAAACGTCGTGCAGGATCTCGTCGCACTCGTGTTCGTACTGCTGGATGCGGGGTTCGGTCAGCTTCAGCTGCGAATTGCCGGTTCGAACGCCTTCAAGAAGGACGTTGGCGGCTTCGTTGATCAGGCGCGTCTGGGTGTTCAGGAGTTCAAAGAACTTCTCTTCGCGCGGAAGGATATTCATGTTGCCTCAGTGGGGAAAAGGGGAAAGCTTAGTGTCTCAGAGGGGTTTCCGGAGTAGCAAGCCTGGATTGGTTACAACTCCATGACGACTGGAAACAATTCGGAACGGCTGGGGGAGGGAGGTTGGGATTTGCCGCCTGCGTCGTCCGCTAGATAGCGGGTGTCAAGCAGGCGGGAATGGTCGATGTTGCCCATCGCGGTTAACAAATTTTCTTTCAAGAATGGGTGATCCTGCTCAAGCTCAGCAAAGATATCACGAAGCGAGCGCCGGACGGTACCAGTCTTTTGCGAGCAGCCGCACGGAATGACGGGTGCGCCGAGACCGGCCGAATAGGCGCGGGTAATGTCTTCGCCGACGAAAACGAGCGGGCGAATCAGCCGGAAATCTTTTTTCGCGGACCAAGTTACCGCCGGCAAGGCGCTTAGCCGGCCTGTGTACATTGCGTTTCGCAGCAGCGACTCGCAAAAATCGTCGGCCGTGTGGCCCAGGGCGATGACGTTGGCGTTCATACGCGCCGCGATCTCGTAAACGGCGCGGCGGCGGAACCGGCTGCAAAGGTCGCAGCCATGGTCCGGCTGATCCTCGATGAGTTGAATGCTTGGTTCGTCCCGGACGTATAACCACTCAATGCCTCGCTCCTTCATGTACTCGCCAAACGGGGCGATGGGAGCCAGGAACTTGCCTTGTTCCACTGTGAAAGCGCAGACTTCAAAGTCGATCGGCGCTCGCTTTTGCAGAAGGCACAACGCCTCCAGCAGGGTCACCGAGTCCTTTCCGCCGGAAAGCCCAACGGCGATCCGGTCCCCGTTCCGAATCATGTCGAAACGTTCGATCGCCTGGCCGACCTTGCGGAGAAGAGTTTTTTCGAGATCCAATCTCTTTCATTTTACTATCTCTTTATGGAACGGCGATCATTTCTTGCGCTCGGGGCGTTCGCGCAGGGTGCGGAACGGGGCGGCGGACTGGCTCTAAACGAGGACAGCAACCATTTCTTTTCCAGCCGGGCCGGCCAGCGGCTCACTGCAGCGGACGTCTCGGCGTTCGTCGATCAGTATGCCGGAACCCAGGTCCAGGATCTGCTCTTTAACGTCAATGCGATGCGCGCCGGGTTTCCCTCGACGACCCGGTCCAGTTTCTGGGACGGCTACGATCCCAACGGTCCGGACACGCAGCCGCTGTTCGCCAGTGTAAAGGCAGAGGAGGCCAAGTCCGCGCGCGCCTGGGTGCACCAGGCTTGGCAGTTGCACTGGGACGGAATCGACGTCTACAAACTCTGGCTGGCGCGGGCCCGCAAACACCGCATCGGCGCGTGGGTGTCCATCCGAATGAACGATCTGCACAACGTCGACGATGAGCGCCACTACCTGCACAGCGCGTTTTGGAAGGAACATCCAGAACTGCGCCGCGTGCCGTACCGGGGCGAGCAACGGGACCGCGCCCTGGACTATCTGCGGCCGGAGGTACGTGAGCACAACTTTGCCTTGATAGACGAAGTGGCCACCCGCTACGGCTTTGACGGAATGGAGTTGGACTGGATGCGCTTCGGGTTCCATCTGGCGCCGGGGCGTGAGGCGGAAGGCGCGCGGGTGCTCACCGATTTTCACCGGCGAGTCAGGGCCCGGCTGGGCAGCCGGAAAAAGATTGCCGTGCGCGCGCCCTCCAGGCCGGAGACTGCGGCCCGCCTGGGACTGGACGTGCTCGCCTGGGCGCGGGAAGGGCTGGTCGACGTTGTCACCGTGACGAATTTCTGGCGTACCGTGGATAACGATATGCCGATCGCGCTTTGGCGGAGCCTTCTTCCGGCGCGCGTCAAATTGAACGCCGGCCTGGAGTTGGGGCTGAACGCCTTTCCCGGCTCGATCGGCGCCGGCGGCCGGGCCTGGCAATCGAATTCGTTGGAAACCGTGCGCGGTTCGGCCTGGGCATATCTGGAACAGGGCGCCGATGGCATCTACCTGTTCAATTACATGGACAGCCAAACGGCGATGGACAACAATTCCACCTATCCGGCGCTGTTGCGGGAGGCAGGACGTAAGGACACATTGCGCGGCAAGGTGCGCCGGCATGTTGTGACCTACCAGGACACCTGGGCCCCCGGCGAGAAACCGGCGCACAAGCTGCCGGTAGATACAGAGGCCGGCCGGTGGTTTGCCATCCGGATTCCTGTAGGCGAGACGAAGGGTCCCGCGCGGCTGCGCCTCGGGGTCCGCGGAGCTGACCCTCGAAGTTGGGAGGTGCGCTTGAACGGAGTTCTCTCCCGTTTCGCGGGCGTCGACCACGGCCTCCGGCCGGGGCCGGACGTTCCCGTGTATGGTTTCGCCGCCGGGATTTCCGGTCCCGAGATCGTCGTGGACGCGAAAGCCGGCGGACCAGGCCGGGTGGAGTGGGCCGAAATCGTGGTGTAGAATTGCAGTAACAAATAGAGGCCAAAATGTTTCGGACTATCTTGCTGGCAACCGCTGTTGGAATGTCCGTTGGCGTGTACGCGCAAACCTGCACGCTCCCGCTCTCTCCATCTCTCGGACTCGGCGCGCAAGGCTCCAACTATCCGGGTACTATCGCCCACGAAGGTTCGAATCCCTATCAATACACCTTCACGGCTGGCGCCCTGCCGCCCGGGCTCAGCGTGACGCGTGCGGGGGGAGCCGCCGCCTTCGCCGGCGTCGCCACCACGTCGGGTACCTACGACTTCACGTTGCGTGTCACCGATTCGGCCGGATGCGTTGGGCAGGGTGCGTTCCGCATCGTGATTGATGGGCCGTTGAACGTCTCGCCGCTCCAAATGCCCACCGGGGCGGTGGGGCGGCCTTTCGATCAATTGATCGGGCTCAGGGCCGGGTCAACCCCGGTCACCGTCACGGGAGTGGCATTGGCCGGCGGCACCTTGCCGCCCGGAGTCCAGATCTCCACGGCGGGCGGCCTCTGGCGGCTCACCGGCGTGGCGGCCACGCAAGGCACTTACAACTTTTCGCTGCGCGTGGAGGGAGGCGGAATGGCGGCCACGCAGTCCTACGCCGCGATCATCACCCTCGGCGCGGGCCTGCAGGTTAGCGCTTCGTTCCTGCGTTTTTCAACGCGTGTCGGCGATCCAGCGCCGCCCGCCCAGACCGTCAATATCGCTTCCGGGGACGGCGGAAATTTCCGGTATCGCGTCACCGTAACGAATCCGGGATTTGCGGTCGACACGGGCTTTGGCGCATCGGCGGTGCTCACGACTCCGTTTACCATCTCCGTCGCCCCGCGGGTGTTGAATAACAATCCCGGACTCTTCAATGGAGTGATCGATATCGTTCCAGAGGACGGCGTTGGCGCTTCCACCAAAGTCTCCATCGAAATGACAGTGCTGCCGCAACCCGGCCTGCTCGTCAGCCCGGCCTCGCTCTCGGTCACTCTGCGGCAGAACGATCCGCCCGTGACTCGCGGAGTGCAGCTTCTTTCCACCGAAGCGCCCCTGACATTCACTGTCGAAGCGTTTTCGCCCGTCGGCGGTAACTGGCTGGCCGCCACGCCGTTCACGGGTGAAACGCCGAATACGCTGAACGTAGTCTTCAACTCCACAGGGCTGGAACCCGGCGTCTACAACGGCAACCTGCGGATTTCCGCGAACCGGAATGGCGCCCCCGCCATTGGAAGTCCCTTCACGGTCAGTGCGGTATTGACTGTCGATCCGGCCGCGCCTACCTCCGGGTTCAGCGTCACACCGGCGTCATTGAGCTTCCAGGGCCAGTCCGGCGGGGCGCCGGCGCCCTCGCAGAGTCTGACCATTAATAACGCAGGCGGCCCGCTCACATGGCAAGCGGGCAGTGACGTTCCATGGGTGACCCTAAGTCAGCCGAACGGCACGACGCCAACCAACATTACCGTCACGGCCTTCCCTTCCGGTCTGGCGGCGGGAACCTATCAGGGAAACCTCCGCTTCTTTAGCGGGGGCACGACAGTGCTGGTCCCCGTTTCGATCAACGTAACGCCCGCCGCGCCGGTCCCAACCGATCCACTGATCCGGATCTCGCCGGAGCAACTCGCCGGCTCCGTCACGACTCAGAATCCGATTACCACGCTGTCTTTCACCGTCACCGCCGTAAACGCGCCGTTGGAGGTCAAAGCGGAGCCCACAGTGGAGTGGCTCAGCGTCATAACGTCGAACGTCTCCGGCACGCCGGCAAACTTTCAAATCCGCGCCGACGCCACCAAGCTCTCTCCCGGCACTCATCAGGGTGCCGTTCTGGTCACCACGACAAATCCGAACGGACTGAAAAGCTCGGTCGCCGTGAACGTCTCGCTGAGCGTATCGCAATCCGGCCAAACCGGTCCAGGCGTCTTTTCCACCAACACGTCGAGCTTGATCTTCGACTGGCGGCAGGGCGGAGGCGTTCCACCCAGCCAGCGAATTCAGCTCTCGTCGAACGGTTTGCCTGTGACGTGGGACGCGGCCACAACGGTAACTTGGATCAACCTGTCTTCCCGCGCCGGCACGACGCCAGGCGTTCTGGACGTCAGTGTTAGCCCGCAGTTCCTCGGGGCCGGCAACTATCGCGGCGAAATTCGCTTCCGCCGGGGGTCCGAAGAGGTCGGTGTCGTGACAGTCTTGTTGTCGGTGAGCGGCGCGGGTGCGCTGCGCGCCGAACCCTCGGCGCTCGTCTACCTGGTCGAGACCGGCCGGGACGCCGCTCCGCAGCTTTTCACCGTGATCCGGCAAGGCTCCGAACTTCCGGCGAACTTCACCGTCCGGGCCGCGCCGGAATGGCTCTCGGTCACGCCGGACTCCGGTGTCACACCGGCCCGCTTGGAGGCCGTGATTCGAAAAGACCGCCTGCCACAGGCCACCACTTCCGTGATCCGCCTGGAAGGGGAAATTCAATTAGAAAGCAACGCGGGCGGTGTTCGAGTGCCCATCCTCCTTACCGTGGTGCCGCCTCAGGGCGCGCCCGCCGGACGGGAGTTGCCGTGGATCCTCAGCGTGACCAACGCCGGCAGCACGCTGCCCGGTCCGGTCGCGCCGGGCATGTTTGCCACGCTCTATGGCGGCTTCGAAGGCCGGGACGTTCGAGTCTTTTTCGACGCCAATCGCGCCGCACTGCTATCGAACGAAGCGACTCAACTCACCGCCGCCGTTCCGTTCGCGATCGGGGGCCGCGTCTCCACGCGGGTCAGTGTCCTGATCGATGGCCTGCTTAGCCGGGAACTGGAACTGCGCGTGGCCGACGCGAATCCCGGAATTTACACCCGCACCGGCTCCGGCCGCGGCCGGCCCAAGGGAGTCGACGAGGAGGTGGAAGCCGGGGCCGTGATCGAATTGGAGGTCACCGGACTCGGGCAAACCGATCCGCCCGGCGAAGACGGTGTGACCGTCTCCGGCGCCGAGCGAAGGCCGCTGGCCGAGGTCGCCGCTACAATCGGTGGCTTGCGTGCGGAGGTTCTCTCCTGCGGAACGCCGGAAGGCGTGGTCAATGGTTCGGCGCGCTGCCGGCTGCGCGTCCCTGGCGGCATCGCGCCGGGCGATCATGCGGTGGTGATCGTGGCCGGCGGCGCCTCCAGCCAGGCCGGCGTCGTCCTACGGGTCAAGTAGCGGGAATGCGCCCGCGGCGGCTGGCGTGCGCGGCTCTGTTTTTGGCGGCTTGCCAAGCCCAGGACTCGGCGCGTCTTTCCGGTACGATCCTCGATAGCTCCGGCGCGGGGGTTGCCGGCGCGGCCGTTCGCCTTCGCACGGCGAATGGCGACGGCGTGGTTGCTGTGACGGTGACGTCGATGCGCGGCGCGTTCCGGTTTGTTGGGATTCGTCCGTCGTTCTACGACCTCTTTGTCGAGGCGCCCGGTTTTCAAGTGCAGCGGATTCGGACCCTCCGTCTGGAAACCGGCAAGGAGTTAACCCTTCCGCCAATCCGCTTGGAGATCGGGCAGCTCACCGAGTCGGTTGAGGTCATCGCGGGCAGGGAAGGGTTGACAACCCTGAACTCCGAGGTTTCCATGACGGTGACGCAGGAACAGTTCCGGCAACTTCCGGTGCTCAACAGAAATCCGCTGGCGCTGATCAACACCCAGGCCGGTGTCTCGTCCAGCCGGGGCCCGCTTACGATTCAGGGGCTGCGCGTCTCCTTCGCCAACTTGACATTGGACGGTATCAACATCCAGGACAACGCGGTGCGCACGAATTCGCTGGAGTTTACGCCGAACCGGCTGTTGTTGGACGGTGTTGCGGAGATGACGCTGACCACCTCGAACGCCGGCGCGGCGGCTGGCGGCGGCGCGGCCCAGGTGAGCTTTTCAACGCCATCGGGAACTAACGAACTGCATGGCGGCGCGGTTTGGTACAACCGCAACAGTCTATTCGCCGCCAACACATGGTTCAATAACCGGGACCGGATCGAGCGGCCGCCGCTGAACCAGAATCAGGCGGGCGGATTCCTGGGCGGTCCGCTCTCTCGCGACAAACTGTTCTTCTACACGAATTTCGAGGCCTACCGGCTTCGCCAGGAGACCTCCGTCAATCGCGTCATTCCCACCGCCGGCGCCCGGCAGGGGGACTTCGTCTACCGGAACTCCGGAGGCGCCGCGCAGACCGTGAACCTGTTGCGGCTGACGGGTGTCACACCGGGAGATCTCCTTCGCGGTGTTCCGGGACCGGAGAATATTAACAACTTCCGGGTGGGCGACTCTTCAGATTCGCTGCTGCGCAATCACGCAGGCTACGCGTTCACCGCGCGCAACAACGGGTCGCGGAACAATCTGCTTGGCAGGCTCGACTACATCCGTTCAGAACGAAGCCATTGGAGTGGAACCTACTCCTGGAATAACGACAACCTGGACCGCACCGATGCCGCAACCTTCAACGACTACTCCCGCGTGCCGAAGGTTCGGAACAACAACCGGGCCAATTTTCTGTCCACCACCTGGCGCTGGAATCCCGCGCCCGCATTCACCAATGAACTGCGCGGCGGATTCAACCTAGCGCCAGTGGCCTTCGAGACTTCGGAGAACTTCGGGGACGCCCTTATCACCGGCCTCTCCTGGAGCAATCCGGTGAACCTGGCGTTGCCAGACTGCCGCGCCACCCGGACCCTCCACTACCAGGACAACGCCACTTGGACCCGCGGCCGGCACAGCGTCAGCGCAGGCTTTCAAGGGCAAACGGTCGATGCGCGGTTCGCAGTCGATAATGGCGTCCGCCCGAACTGGTCCATCGGCCTTCCGGCGAATAGCCCCTTCGGCCTCACTCCCGCCGGCCTGCCCGGCATCGGGGCGCAGGATCTGGTGCTCGCCAACCGGCTTCTGCAGTCGCTGGGCGGTTTCGTAGCCACGGGCACACAGTCCTTTAACGCCGTTGACCCAAAAGCAGGCTTCCAACCACGCGCGCTTCGCGAACAGGATTTTCGCTACCACAACCTCGCCGCGTACTTTCAGGATCAGTGGCGCATCAACCGGCACTGGACCCTCACCATGGGGCTCCGCTACGAATACTGGACCCGCCTGGAAGAGAGAAATGGGCGCGCGCTGCTGCCGGTCATCGAGAGTGGGCAAAGCGTCATCGATTCGCTGCTCTCGAACTCTTCGCTCGCGCTGGCCGGATCCGCCTTTGGCCGGCCCTGGTATAACCGCGATCGCAATAATTTCGCTCCCCATTTTGGCTTTGCGGTCGATCCCTTCGGCGACGGAAAAACGGCCATCCGGGGCGGCTACGCCGTCAGCTTTGTCAACGACCAGTTCATCCAGGCCATGGACTTCAACGTGACGCAAAACAACCGGGGCTTGCAGCAACAGGTGACGCTGAGAAATCAGAGCGCGCGCGCCGGCGGCCCCTTGCCCTTGATCCAGACACCGGCTTATCGAGTGCCGCGAAGGTTTTCCGATAACTGGGCGTTAGATCGCGCGTCCGCCGTAGGGATGCCCGATCCGAATCTGCGGACGCCCTACGTCCAACAGTTCACGTTCGGCGTGCAGCGCAGCGTGCTGGGTGCGCTGGCCGAGATCCGCTACGCCGGCAATCGACAGACGAAACTGTTTCGCGCCTTCGACTTCAACCAGATCCAAATCCGCGAGAACGGGTTTCTCGACGACTACCTTCGGGCGCAGTCCAACGCGCGGCTGGCGCAGGCCGCCGGCCGTGGCTTTGATCCCCGCTTCAATTCCGCGGTCCCCGGCAGCCAGCCTCTCATCGTGTTCCCAAGAATCAGCGGCAGCGGCTTTCTCACCGACCCGCTGGTGCTGCCGCTCATCCAAAACGGCGCCGTGGCGGACCTGGCCCAACTCTATGTCGACCTGGGTTTGGAACGTGACGTCCGGTTCTATCGAAATCCCTTCTCGCTCGGCACCAATCTGATGACAAACTACTCGAACGCCACCTATCACTCCCTGCAGGTAGACGTTCGCAAGCAGTTGACCCGCAATTTTTTCTTTCAAACGAACTATACGTGGTCGAAAGTCTTGAGCGACTCTTCCGGCGATTCGCAGATACGCTTTGAGCCGTTCCACGACCTTGGCAACGCCGCGCTGGAGCGTGGACGCGCGGTTTTCGACCTCCGGCACGCGTGGAAGGCGAATTTTGCCTACTCCTTGCCGTTCGTTCGCGGGTGGGTTGTGAGCGGAGACACGAACTGGCAGAGCGGCAATCCGCTGAGCATTCTCTCCGGCCGGGCGACGTTCAACCGTTTCAGCCGGGCTTTGAATAATGGCGCCAACACAACGCTAAACCTGGCCGAACTGAACAAACTGCTGGGTGTTCGCATGACGCCCTCGGGACCCTCCTACATTTCCGCCTCCGCTCTGGGGCCGGACGGCCGCGGCGCCGCCGCTGACGGCCGTGCTCCGTTTGCCGGCCAGGTCTTCTCCCACCCGGCGGCCGGGACGATCGGCGGCCTGCAGCGCCGCTTGTTCTCGGGACCCTCCGTCTTTGGACTCAACGCCGCGCTGCACAAGACGGCCCGGATACGCGACCGGCATACCGTTGAGTTGCGAGGAGAGGCGTTCAACGTTCTGAACCATCCCGCGTGGTTCCTGGACGATCAGAACCTCGACTCGCCTAACTTCATGCGAATCAACGCCAATGCGACCGGGCGGCGGCTCCTGCAGTTTGGGATATACTACCGCTTCTGAGTTTCCGGGGAAAAGTCGCTATCGTGCTGACGCTTGCCGCCGCGGCGGCCGCCGCGGCGCTGCTGGCGCCCCGGGTCCCGCAGGATCCGGCCTATCACCGGTTCGTCGACACGCGAACCTTGCTCGGCGTGCCGAATTTCTGGAACGTACTCTCGAACCTTCCATTCCTGTTTGTCGGGGCCTATGGAGTCTGGGTGTGGCCGCGGGCCAGGTGGGAGCAGGCCGCCGATCGCTACGCCTGGTTCGTAGTGGCCGGGGCGGCGTTCCTGATCGGCCTTGGAAGCGGTTACTATCACTGGCGGCCGGACAACCGGACGCTGTTCTGGGACCGGTTGCCGATGACGCTCGGGTTCATGGCCGTGTTCTCGGCCGTGATCGCCGAGCGCGTCCACGCCCGCGTTGGCTGGCTGCTGTTGGGACCCTTCGTCATTTTGGGGGCGTTGAGCGTCGAGGTGTGGCGGCGGGGCGAACTCACCGGTGTCGGCGACCTGCGGTACTACGTCCTGGTGCAGTTCTATCCAATGCTGGCGATCCCTCTAATGCTCTGGCTGTTCCGGTCCCGCTACACGCACTCCAATCGTATTTGGTGGATGGTCATCTGGTACGTGGCGGCCAAGTTGTTGGAGCTGCTGGACCGCGAGATTTGGGCCTGGACCGGCGAGGCGATGAGCGGGCACGCGCTAAAGCACGCCGCCGCGGCCGTCGCACTCTGGATGCCACTCCGGATGATCGCCGATCGAGACCCTATTTCGGAGTGAAGGCCGGGTTGTACTGGCCCTGCTCGACGAAGCCGCCCAACTCCTTGCGCATCTGCGAGTAGCGAGGGTAGCTATCGAAGATGGAGCCTTTGCCCGTCACCCGCGGGTCGCCCTCCGTTTTGAGGATCCGTTCCAGTTGCGCGCGATGCGACTCCAGAGCGGATTTGGCTTTCGGATCCAGCGCGAGGTTGTGAAGGCATGCCGGATCTCTCTGAATATCGAACAGCTCTTCGGCCGGCCGTTTCCCGAGCGCCAGAGCATGGAACTTGCCCTTATCCGCCATCACAATCGACTTGGAGGGTCCGTTGTCGATATCCGCGTAGAGCGGTGGATCGCCCGCCGGCCAAAGATCCGGATTGAAGTTCCGGATATAAAGGTACTGTTTCGTGCGCAACGCCCGGCACGGATAGCCGAGGTTGTCGCGGCGGGCGTGGGAGTGGCGTTCCCGGCCGGCCGTGATGAACGTCCGGGAGGAGTCCCGGCCGTTCTTCAGCAGTGGCAGCAGGCTTTTGCCGCTCATCGCCGGCGGAGGCTTAAGTCCGGCGGCTTCGAGGAAAGTCGGGGCGAAGTCGCGGAAGCTGACCAGATCGTCCACTGCGCGCTTACCCGCGAATCCGCGCGGCCAGGCGATCGCGAGCGGCAGATGAATTCCATACTCGTACAGATTCGCTTTGGACCTAGGGAACGACATGCCGTTGTCCGCGCAGACGGCCACCAGCGTGTTTTCAAGCTCACCGGCCTTCTCAATCGAGTCCAGAATCCGGCCCAGATGGGAGTCGAAGTATTCGATCTCCTGGTAGTAGTCCAGGATATCGGAACGCATCTCCGGCGTGTCGGGCAGGAACCCGGGCACGGTGACTTTCGACGGGTCCTTACCGGCCTTTGCTCCGCTGCCTACGGCATAGCCGCGGTGCGGTTCGTGGGAGCCGCACCAGAAATAGAAGGGCGCATCCTTGGGACGCTTCTTCAAAAAGGCGTCGAAATTCGCGGCGTAGTCTTCGTTGCTGATCTGCAGACCCTTCTTGCCGCCGATCTCGTGCTCGTCGTAGTCGGGCCCGGCCGGGTTGTGGGGCCAGCCGGCCGCCTTGAAGTTGCACGGACCGGCCCCTTTTCCAGTCAGTCCGGTGTGGTAGCCCGCTTCCCGCAGCAGGTCCGGAAAGACCACCAGCTTGCGCGGGAAAAGGCTGGCGTGGGTGCCGGCCTCCTCGTTCTGCCAGATGGAGCGCCCGGTGAGGATCGACGCCCGGGACGGCGCGCAGCCGGGGCAGGTGGAGAAGGCATTACGGCACAGGACGCCGGCCCTGGCGACACGGTCGAAGGCCGGTGTCTTCACGATGGGATCTCCCATGGCGCCGGTATGCAGCCAACTCATGTCGTCGGCGATGGCGAATAGGATGTTCGGACGCTTGGCCGGCTGGGCAGCGGCCATCGAGGCGGCCGAAAGGAACTGACGGCGATTCATGATCGCTAACCAGTTTACTGATGGCGGAGGGCGTCCGCCGGCTCGCAGCGCGTGGCCTGCCGCGCGGGTGCCAGCGTTGCCAGGAAGGCGGTGCCCACCAAAACGGCCGGCGCCAGCAGCAGGATCGCTGTGTCCACCGGTGAGACGCCGAATAGAAAGCCGCTGATCCATCGCGACGCCATCGGAACGGTCACCGCACCGGCCAGCGCCCCTAGGGCGGCCACGCGGACGCCATCGCGCACTACCATGTTCCAAACGTTAGAGCGCGTGGCGCCCAGCGCCATCCGGATGCCGATCTCGCGTGCTCGCTGCTGGACCGAATAAGAGAGCAGTCCGTACACACCCACGGCCGCAAGCACCAGGGCCAGGACCGTGAACGCCTGGAAGAGCCAGAGCGCAAAGCGCCGGGCGGCCATGGCCCGTGCGGCGTGCTCTTCCAAGGAGCGGACGTTCGCCATCGGCAGTTCCGGATCGATGCGCGCGATTGCTTGCTTCACGGCCGAGAGCTCGGAGCCGTTTGCTTTCACGACGACGCTCAGTTGCCCGAACGGCACCTGACCATCCGGGAACCAGTAGGCGGGTGCCGTTGTGTTATCCGCGGGGTAGTCGCGAATATCCGCAACGATTCCTACAATCTCCCGCGGCTTTCCCCAGACGCTGAGCTTGCGGCCCAAGGCCCCCTTGCCGTCGAGGTACCGGTTGACCAGCGCTTCGTTCACGATGATGGAATCCGGCTGCTTCCGGTACTCCCGCTCGTCAAAGTACCGGCCCGCCACCAGCCGGGTTCCGATGGTCTCGAAGTACCCCGGCGACGCCATGTGGAAGCGGCCGGAGTGCGGTTCGGATTTTCCGTCCGGCAGACCCCAGGAGCTGTTCTCGTCCCAGCCGGACCAGGGAAGATCCGTACCCAGCCCGGAGGAGACTACTCCGGGCACTTCGTTGATGGCCTAGCGAAGTTCGCGAGACACGCGTGAGAGCTTTTCGCTATCGCGGTACTCCGGGCCGGGAAAACTGATTTGAAAGGACTGCACGCCGTTGGGCGTGAAGCCGTGGTCGCGCTCGCCCAGCAGTTCGTAGCTCTTGCCGAGCAGCAGGCCGCCGGCGCACAGCAGCACGGCAAGGGCCACCTCCGCACCCACCAGCCAGGCTCGGGCGTGCATGGTTGGCCTACGGACGCGCGGAATCAATCCTGCGGCCAGGGCGGTCGCCAGGCCCGCGAAGACCGAAAACGCTGCCGCGAGCGGAGTCAGGCGAATCTCATGGAGCCGCGGGAAGTCCGCCGGCAGCAGAGTTCGGAGGACAGGCAGTACGGCCGTGGCAAACAGCAGACCCAGGATGGCGCCGGCAGCACCGAGCACCAGATTCTCCGCCAGGCCCGCGCGCAGCAGTTGCCAGCGGCCGGCGCCGAGCGCGTGGCGGATATCGAACTCGCGGCCCCTGGCGATCGCCCGTGCCACACAGAGGCCGGCGACATTGGCGCAGGCGATGATCATCACGATCAGTCCTGCCACCGCCAGCAGAAATACCACCTGCTTCGACCGGCCGGCGACCTCATCCAGCAGCGGCGCCGTATTGGCCTGCAGCCCTTCGGAAAATCTCGGATCTTCCTTGGCGATTCGACTTGCGATGGCGCACAACTCCAGTCGCGCGCTCTCCGCCGTGTAGCCCGGACGCAGTCGCGCCACAGCGTTTGAAAAGTGCGAGGCGCGGCGGCGCATTTCGCTCCCGTCGAGAGCGAGTGGAATCCACAACCCAACCGTGTCGCCCTGTAGCGGAGACCGGTATTCTCCCCCGACGTGTTGAAAGCCCGGCGGGGCAACCCCGATGATGGTCCACGTCTCGCGGTTCATGCGGATGGCCCGGCCGGCGATCGCCGGATCGGAATGGAAGTGGGTCCGCCAGATCGTGTGGCTGATCACCACGGGCCGGGCGGAGCGCGTCATCTCCGAGCGCTCGAAAAACCGGCCCGCGAACGGTGTCGCGCCGAGAATCGAAAAGAACTCCGGCGTGACGGCGATGCCGGGGATTCGCTCCTTGTTCAGTTCGAGATCGAACCCTGTGTAAAGCGCCATGCTCTCCAGGCTCTTGGCCGAGCGGCGGAACTCCTCGTAGTTGGCGATGGAGAGCGGCCATTTCGTAACCCTGGGCCCAGCTTCGTATACGCGAATGAGCCGGGCCGGATCCGGGTAGGGCAGCGGCCGCAGGAGAATTCCGTCGAGCAGGAAGAAGACGAGAGTGTTGATGGCGACGGCCGCGGCCAATGCGGCGACGGCGACGGCGGCAAAGGAGGGCGAGCGCCGCAGCGAGCGGGCGGCGTGGCGCAGATCGGCCGCCAGACCGTCGAACAGAGGCACTCCACGCGCCTCACGCAGCGACTCCTGCGCGCCCGTCAGGTTGCCCGCGCGAAGGACGGCCTGGCGCCGGGCCTCCGCGGGCTCCAGGCCGCGTTCGATACCGGCCTGCGTCTCCAGTTCCAGGTGATGCTCCAGTTCGGCGCCGATTCCATCCCGGCGGAACATGGCGCGCAGCCGCCAAAAGAACTCCCTCATGACGGGTCCTCCAGGATCCGGGCCATGATGCCCGCTGTCCGCAGCCACTCAGCCTTTTCGACGGCGAGTTGTTTGACCCCGGACTTGGTGAGCTGATAGAACCGCGCCTTGCGGCTGGTCTCGGTGGTGCGCCACTCGGCCTTCACCCAACCCTTCGCCTCCAGCCGGACCAGGCCCGGATAGAGTGTTCCCATGTTGAGCTGGACGGCTCCGCCGGTGACCTGCTCAATGCGCGCCGCGATTGCGTAACCGTGCTGCGCGCCCATGGCGGCGAGCGTCCGCAGGATCATCAAGTCCAGCGTTCCCTGCAAAACGCCGGCCCGTTCATTCGTCATCCAAATGGAGTATGCGCGGATTCCATTTGAATGTCAAATGAAATAAGTCTTCCGTTCGCCTTCGAGACATGCTTAAATGGCACCAATCCGCCGTTCGCGCGGCGGCAAGTACAATCCTGCAGGAGGCTCCATGAAACTGTTGACCGTTTTGGCAGTATTCGGCGCCGTCGCGTTCGCGCAGGGCGACCGTGGCGCAGTCACTGGCGTGATCACCGACAAATCGGGCGCCGCCGTTCCGAACGTTGCGATCGAGGTGGTGAACACTGCGACGAATGTACGCAGCGAAACCGTTAGCACCGGCACCGGCGCCTACCGCTTGGTCGGCCTGCCGATCGGACTCTATAATCTGTCCGCCAAGGTAAACGGGTTTAATACGTTCCAACAGACGGGGATTCAGATTCAGACCAATCAGACCGTGGCGATCGATATCAATCTGACGGTCGGCGCCGTAACCGAGAGCGTTACGGTGCAGGGCGCCGTGCCGTTGATCCAGACCGAGTCCACCGACGTTGGCATCGTCGTCGAATCCAAACAGTTTCTGGACATGCCGCTCGCCTTAGGCGGCGGTATCCGCAATCCGTCGAACTTCATCAAGCTTTCGCCTGGCGTCAGCCCCACGGGCACCTGGACGAAATCGATTTCGGGCGGCGGCGGCTTTCAGGATCAGGTCTACTACGACGGTATCGCGCTTAGCCGAGGCGATCTCTCTAACGACGCCGAGGTGAACCCTTCGGTCGACGCGATCGCCGAATTCAAGCTCATCACCAACAACTATTCGGCCGAATACGCGCACGCCTTGGGCGGTGTCACCAGCTTCACCATGAAGAGCGGCACGAACCAGTTTCATGGCACGGCGTTTTCCTTTGTCCGCAACGAACTGTTCGACGCTCGCGGCTTCTTCGCGGCGACCCGTCCGCCCTCCAAGCAGAACGAGTTTGGTGGAACGCTGGGCGGGCCCGTGGTCCTGCCGAAGCTTTACAACGGCAAGGACAAGACATTCTGGTTTTTCTCCTTCGACCAGTTCTTGCGCCGTGGCGGCGCGCTGGGTGGTTTGAACACCTTGCCCACCACGCGCATGGCGCGCGGCGACTTTGGCGAAATCAGCCGCACCATTTACGATCCGATGTCGGGCGCTACGACGGCAACGCGCGCGGCGTTCCCAGGTAATGTAATTCCGCAGAGCCGGTTCAGCGACATCTCCCGCAAGATGCTGCCCTTCCTGCCCGCGCCCGAGTTGCCGGGCGTCGTCAACAACTCCGTGGCGCCGCTCGGCAGTCCCACGGCCGACGAACGGACCGCCGGCTTTAAGATGGATCACATCTTTTCGACGAAGCACCGGATCAGCGGAATGTACAACGACACCTACCGGCCATCGATCAAGAGCCCGGGCCCGTCGCGCCTTATACCCGTCGGCGGCATCAAGGAAACCGGACTTCTGAACTACAACCTGCAAAAGGTCCGCACTAATGTCCTGCACGTGAACTTCGACTCGAACCTGTCGCCGACGACGATTAATCACGTTGGACTCGGCTACTCGCGATTCCGCAATCCGAATTTCAGCCTGGGCCTGAACGAGGGCTGGACGCAGCCCAACGGCGGCAAGCTCGGCCTGCGAGGCTTGCAGTTCGACCTGTTCCCGACCGTTCAGTTCGATACGGAAGGCTACACCCGGTTTGGCGACGACATCGCCAGCGATAACTATTTCCACACGTTCACCGCGCTCGACACCGTTACGATGATCCGCGGCAACCACACGTTCAAGATCGGCGGAGAAATCCAGCGCCACCGCGACAACTACCGCAACTTCGGCAACGGGGGCGGCACGTTCCGCTATCGCCGCGAGACCACAGGGCTCTCCGGCGTCGCGAATACGGGCGACGCATTCGCCAGCTTCCTGCTGGGCCAGACCTACTCCTCCAGCGCTTTCTTCCGCGATTCGATACCGGGCGGGCGCTACACCGTGTGGGGCTTCTTTATCGACGACACCTGGAAGATCACGAACAAGCTCACGATGACCTATGGTCTGCGTTGGGAGCCGGTGACGCCGCACAGCGATCCGCTGGGGCGGATCAGTTTCATGGACATCACCTTGCGGAACGACGCGGCGGGCGGACTGCCCGGCGCGATGAGGTTCGGAGGCAGTCCGGGGAACGGAAACCGCTTCCTCTCGGTGCTCTGGCACAACTACGCGCCTCGTCTTGGCTTCGCCTATCGGGTGACCAACCGCACCGTGGTCCGCGCCGGGGGCGGTATCTTCAACTCCAATTACATCAATCAAGGGTTGGGGCTGCCCGCCTTCGGCTATTCCACGACCGCTTCCTTCGTCTCGGCCGATGGCGGCTTCACGCCGGCCTTTAACTGGGATGGCGGCTTCCCGCAGAACTTCCGCCGGCCGCCGGTGAAGGATGCGACGGCCGCCAACGGTCAAGGCGTTACGATGGTCCTGCCGGACAACTACAAGCTGCCGTACAAGGTGCAGTGGAACTTCACGATCGAACATCAGTTCGCCAACGATCTGTCGATGAGTTTCGCCTACGTCGCCAATGCCGGCCGGCACCTCTATTACACACAACAACATAACCAGCTTTCTCCCGAGGCACAGCGCATGCCGCTTTCGCTGCTGACGTCGAATATCAACTCCGACGCCGCACGCACGGCGGGCATCCGCGAACCGTTCGCCGGGTTCTCGCAGTTGTGGGGCAACGCCGCCCGTGTAAATCAGGCTCTGCGGGCGTTTCCGCAGTTTAACGGCGTTGGCCAGTACGGCTCGACGGTTGGAAATTCCAGCTATCACTCCTTCCAATACAAGCTGGACAAACGCTACGCACGCCGGTTGTCGTCCACGGTGGCTTACACTTGGTCGAAGTTCCTGACCGATGCCGCGATGTTCGACGACAACCCCGGCCAGCAGAACGCGCTGCAACGCGAGAAGTCTTACCACACCTCGGACTATCCGCACATTCTGACCTTCTCGCTGGTCTGGGACGTGCCGGTTGGCAAAGGCGCTAAGTGGGATTTCCGCAACGGTTTGGCCAACGGTGTGTTGGGCGGCTGGCAACTCGGGGCGGTAAACTCCTACACGACCGGCGGCCGCTTGTACCCGTCCACGTCGAACTCGCTGCCGTTCTTTAGCTTGGGCCTCCGCCCGGACCTCATCAGCGGAAACATTCGATCAAATGTTTCCATGGGCGCCTACGATCCGAACGACCCTTCGCGCAATACGTATGTCAATCGCGCGGCCTTCGCGCCGCCGGCCGCCGGCCAGTTCGGAAACGCGCCCAGAGCCCTCGAGGTGCGCGGTCCGGCGCGCTGGGACGAGTCGCTGGCGTTCATGAAGAATACGCGATTCGGCGAGCGGTGGAACACTCAATTCCGAGTGGAGATGCAGAATCCGTTCAATCGAGTAGTCTTCGGCAACCCGATCATGGACTTCACCAACGCCGCGTTCGGCCGTATTAATAGTCAGGCTGTTGGCCCGCGGAACATTCAGCTCGGCATGAAGCTGACGTTCTGACGCTGCGCGACCCTCCCAGGCCATTCGATAGACTGACAGAGCATGTTTTGAACGGCGCCGTCTTTCCGCGGTCAGCGGGAAGACGGCGTTTACTTTTTGTCAAGGCCAACCTGCCGGGGAAGGCGGAGTTCGCGTTGCGATGATCCTGAGTTAGCCCGGACGGGCCCCGGCCGGAACCCGCTATGTAAAGGTTTTGTCGACCTTGGCTCTGGCGCTGGCCTGCGTGCGGGCCGCAGGCGGAGAACCTCCCGCGGCCGGACAACACAATCGCGCCGTTCGAAAGGCGACGTGTAAGGCAATTCAAATGGCCGGCGAGCCGGAGTGGCGATTGTTCGATTTGGACGCCGCCCGGGAGAAGCGCACGGCATGGCAACGGAGTACCTGGACATTGCGAAAGTTTTGACCGCCAGGTTCGCGCGATGCCGGGAATCCATGACGAATCAGATGCAGCTATGAGGACCCGGGGGCGATTAGAGGCATCGCAGGTTTTGGTAGGATGCATCTGCGAAAGGAATTTCCGTGAGAGTACCTGCCTTTATACCCATGATGGTGGCCGCCAGCATCTCATTGCACGGCCAAGGCACCAGCGGCCAGATCACCGGATCCGTCACGGACGCATCCGGCGCCGTGATCCCCGGGGCAATCGTGGCGGCCGTCAATGACGGTACAGGATTGAAGCGCGAAACCGGCACGAATGAGCAAGGCAACTACCTGCTGTCGCCGCTGCCTCCTGGCGTGTATCGCGTGAGCGTGGCAAAGACGGGCTTCCGGCCCATGGCACGCACGGATCTGACGCTGGCCGTGGATCAAACCGCTCGCATGGACTTCACGCTGGAACTCGGAACGGTGAGTGAGTCCGTGGAAGTCAGCGCAACCGCTGTGCAGATCGATCAGGACACTTCGGCGCTCGGTCAGGTGATCGACGGATCGAAGGTACTCAACATGCCGCTGAACGGGAGAAGCCCGCTCCGGCTCACGCAGTTGACTCCGAACGTGGCGGTGGCGCCCACAGGTAACGGGCAGTTTCAGGATATCCCGGTGAACATGATGGACGACTCGATGATTTCCATCAATGGCGGGCGCGCTCGTTCAAACGAAGTGCTGGTGGATGGAATCCCGACGACCACGGGATTCGTGAATGTCATGACCACGGTTCCCAATGTCGACAGCACCCAGGAGTTCAAGGTGCAGAGCAACAACCTCTCCGCCGAGTGGGGCCGGTTTGGCGGCGGTGTCATCAACGTTTCCACGCGCAGCGGCACCAACCAACTGCACGGTTCGCTCTTCGAGTTTCTTCGCAACGACGCATTTGACGCGAACGAATTCTTCAACCGGGGAGCTGGGCGCGCCATTCCCGCTTTCCGCATGAACCAGTTCGGTTACGCCGTGGGTGGACCCGTCGTTTTGCCGAAGATCTACGACGGCCGGAACAAGTCGTTTTTCTTCACCGACTACCAGGGCAGCCGCTGGCGGCGGGGACAGGTTTTCCGGGGAACAGTGCCTACGGCGCTGCAGAGTCGCGGGGATTTTTCGGGCACGCTCGCCCAGAACGGTCAGCCGATCCTGGTGTACGACCCGCTCTCCACCCGGCCCAACCCGGCGCAAGCGGGACGTTTCCTGCGCGATGCTTTTCCAAGCAACGTCATTCCCGTCAACCGGTTCGACCCGGTGGCCAGAGCCATGAACGCCTATTACCCCGCGGCCAACACTAGCGGCGATCTTTTCACACAGAACAACAACTACATCAACAACGCGCCGATTCGAATCGATCAAGCGAACGTGGGCAACCGCCTGGATCACTACTTCAGCCAGGCGTGGCGCATGTTCGGACGGGTTTCGCTGCACCGCTCCACGATTGGCCAACCCGATACCTTCGGCAACATCGCTACGCCGGGCGGGCTCAAAGGCGTGGCGCTGAACAACGCTTCCGCCGGAATGGATCACACGGTGACGTTGAACGCCGCGTCGGTATTCAACGTGCGGGCGGGTTTCGCGCGGTTCTTCTGGACGCGCCAACTCTTCAGTGAAGGCTTTGACGCCACTCAACTGGGGCTTCCCGCGAGCCTCGTGCGCGCGTTTACAAATCCGCTCTTCCCGGAGGCGAACATCGAGGGCATGGCCGGCTTGAGCGGAAGCGGCATGTTGCGCTCCGGCCAGAACAGTTACTCGCTGCTCGCGTCGTACTCGCGGTTGGCGGGACGTCATAGCTGGAAGACCGGATTTGAAGGCCGCGCGCAACGGCTGAATGTGTTCAACCTCTCGTCAGGATCCGGAACCTTTGGATTCACACGGGCGATGACGCGGGGTCCCGACCCGAATGTCGTGGTCCAGAACGCGGGTGTAAGCTTTGCCAGTTTCCTGCTGGGCGCGGCGAGCACCGGTCAGGTCAATATCGCCAGCGGCCACACGCTTCAGAACTTCTACTACGCCGGGTATGTTCAAGACGACATCCGCGTGAATCGGCGCCTGACGCTGAATCTTGGTTTTCGCTACGAGACCGAAACGCCATTCACCGAGAAGCGAAACCAGTTCCATAGTTTTGACCCGGCGCTGGCCAGTCCGGTGCGCAATCCGTCGTTTCCGAATCTCACCGGCGGATTGGTCTACGCGGGAAAGGACAATCGCCAGGCCTACCGCCGGGATGGCAACAACTTCGCCCCGCGCTTTGGATTTGCCTTTACCCCGTTCGACCGCACCGTCATTCGCGGCGGCGCTGGCCTCTTCTTCGCGCCGTTCGGCACCGGGGGCGACGGAACAAACGGCGCCGTACCCGACGCCGGCTTCAGTTCCGTTTCGCCCATGGTTGCCTCCCTGGATGGCCTGACCCCGTTCCGCTTCCTGCGCGATCCGCTGCCGGAGGGCCTGACCCTTCCGACGCGCGATCGTCTGGGCGCCAGCACATTTCTGGGACAAGCCGTAAATCAGTGGGATCCGGCCGCCGTCACGCCGTACACTGTTCAATGGAATCTGGATATCCAGCGGGCATTTGGCAGGGACTTCATTCTGGATACGGCCTATTCGGCGAATCGCGGCGTGAAGTTGAATCAGGTCCGGCAGCTCAACGCGCTGTCGCCGGATCTGCTGAGTCTCGGTACTGGATTGCAGGCACTGGTGCCGAATCCCTTCTTCCCGAATATCACCGCCGGTGCGCTTAGCCGTCCCTCCGTAGCGCGGCAGCAATTGCTGCTCCCCTATCCGCAATACAGCGGGGTTTCCACGTTCAACTCGAGCTCGGGCAACTCGATCTATCATTCGCTGGCGGTGAAATTCGAAAAGCGCGCATCGAGAGGCGTTGGTTTCTTGCTCGCCTACACGCTTTCGAAGTCGATCGCGGACGTCCGCAATTCGGTCGGCGCGAACGGGAATGCGCAAAACGTTGGATTGAACACCACGGTGCAGAACTGGTTCGACTTGCGAGCGGAACGCGCCATCTCCGAAATCGACGCCACCCACGCCTTTGCCGCCAGCGTCGTGGCCGAACTCCCCTTCGGAGCCAACAAGCGATTCTTCTCCGGCTCTCGCGGAGTGGCCGGAAAGCTGATCGGCGGCTGGCAGTTATCGGGTGTTTCGCGGAGCCGCAGCGGCTATCCTCTCGCCATGTCGGCGACCATCCCGAACGGTGGGAATCGTCCGAACTCCACAGGCCGGAGAGCAGAACTGCCGGGAGGGCGATCGCGGAACGAACAGGTGGCCAAGTGGTTCGATACCTCCGCATTTACACAGCCCGCACCCTTCACGTTCGGCAATGTTTCCCGCACGCTGCCGGACACGCGCGGGCCAGGGAGTTGGCTGGTGGATCTCTCGCTGGTAAAGGACACCGCGATTCGGGAACAATGGAAGCTGCAGTTCCGCGCGGAGTCGTTCAACGTCATGAATCGCGCAAATTTCTGGCTGCCCAACACGCTCGTGAACAGCACGCTGTTCGGTCAACTGGTGACGACGACGGGGCTTCCCAGAGTGAATCAACTGGCGCTGAAGTTCCTATTCTGACCGCTCCTCAGGGAAGCAGCCGCCTCGGCGCCTGTTTCCGGTACTGATCCTTCCAATACGACGCCCGTTTCGGCTCGATCTCAGCCAGCAGGGCGTAGGCCTCTTCGAGCAGCGGCTCCAGCCGGATCGCCTCCTCCGCCTCGCGTTTGGCATCGTCCCGCTTGCCCGCGCTGAGCAGCGCCGCCGCCAGGTTCAGCCGGGCAAGCGAACTATTCGGCTCCTGCGTCGCAGCGTCCGAAAACCACGCGACCGCG
>Ga0194119_10000947_pt1 | contig 54368 bp, 39 predicted proteins | sample TA2MahC100mmetaG_FD_148620 | JGI IMG/M metagenome (GOLD analysis project Ga0194119, IMG submission 148620) | Freshwater microbial communities from Lake Tanganyika, Tanzania - TA2015018 Mahale Deep Cast 100m | ecosystem: Environmental > Aquatic > Freshwater > Lake | place: Tanzania: Lake... | reverse complement strand
GAGCCCGAGCAGCCCGAAGGTCTCCTGGCAGAACTCCTTCACGCTGTGGGTCTCGTTGGTGGCCAAGACGTAGTCGTCCGGGTTGTCCTGCTGCAGCATCAGCCACATCATCTCAACGTACTCCTTGGCGTAGCCCCAGTCGCGCTGCGCGTCGAGGTTGCCGAGGTAAAGGGAGTCCTGGAGGCCCAGCTTGATGCGGGTGGCGGCGCGGGTGATTTTGCGGGTGACGAAGGTCTCGCCGCGGCGGGGGCTTTCGTGGTTGAAGAGGATGCCGTTGGAGGCGTGCAGGTCGTAGCTCTCCCGGTAGTTCACCGTGAGCCAGTAGGCGTAGACCTTGGCGCAGCCGTAGGGCGAGCGCGGCCAGAACGGGGTCGTCTCGGTCTGGGGCACCTGCTGCACCTTGCCGAACATCTCGGAGGAGGAGGCCTGGTAGAAACGGACCTTCTTCACCAGGCCCGCCTCGCGGATGGCCTCGAGGATGCGCTGCGCGCCGAGACCATCGACGTCGCCGGTGTATTCCGGGATGTCGAACGAGACACGCACGTGCGACTGCGCCCCCAAATTGTAGATCTCATCCGGCTGGAGCTGGTAGAGCAGCTTCACCATCTGCACCGAGTCCGCGAGGTCCCCGTAGTGCAGAAACAGCCTCACCCCATTGACATGCGGATCCCGGTAGAGGTGGTCGATCCGGCTGGTATTGAAGGTGGAGGAGCGGCGGATCACCCCGTGAACCTCGTAGCCTTTGGCAAGCAGGAGTTCAGCGAGGTAGGAACCGTCTTGGCCGGTAATGCCGGTGATCAGCGCTTTTTTCATCGAGGGGCGGGAGGCGTTTGTTGAAAGAAACCTGAGCTTGGGCCGCAGGCGCAAGCGCACAAACCACCCCTCACCCGTAAAAACCTGACCCGGGCCAGCGGGGGCTACCCTAAAAATTTAGGGTGGTCGGCGGGGCGAGAGCCTGCCTTTCTAACCCCTCCCCGTCCGTGAACTTACCCGCCCCCGCCCTCGCCGTGCTCGACGGCGCCCTCATTCCTCTCAGCCGCGACGGCCGCCGCGCCGCCGGCCAGGCTCCCTTGGCGACGGCGATCGTCGAGTTCCACCGGAGCGCCTTCCGCTGCTACGTGCGCGAGCACCCTTTCGGCCTCCTTCCCGGCATCCCCAACCTGTACTGCCTGCGCCCCAACTTGGGATTGTTGTGGCTTGCGGAGTGGCCAGATCCCGCGGATCCCTGCGCCCGGATAGTTAGAGAGGACGGCGAGACGCTCGTCGTACAAAGTGCAAGCGGGCAAACGCTTTACCTCGACGCCGCCACCGGTCGGTTCCTCCGAGCGGAAGCCCCGCTGGCCGCGACGGCCTGATCGCGACCCGCGCTCTGCGAGGTCAGGGTAAAAGATTGAACGGGGCGATTCGCGCCTCCACCTCGGTCGTACCTTCCAAGAAGGTAAGCGTGAGAGGGTCCGAACCCTCCAGCAGCCGTTCGAAGCGGGCCAAGTCCCAGCGCCCCACCGGCTCGCCGTTGATGCGGACCACGAGTTCCCCGAGAACGATGCCGGCCGCCGCCGCAGGCGAACCCGGGATGACTGCCGCCACCCGCCAATAGGCCGGAGAGCGGGTGAAACTGAGCCCGCTGCTGCGCACCTCCATCCGGGCCGGCGCCGCCTCCCCGGGGCGATGAAAGAAGACCCGGTCCCGCCCCGGATCAAAGGTCACCACGAACTGCCGCAGCAGCCCCCCGCCCAGCGCCGACAACTCGTCGGTGAGGTCCACCACCGGTTCCCGGATGACGTGCCCCCCCAGCCGGAGCGGCGACGCGAGCCGGGCGACGCGTTGCGCGCGTTCTCCCGCCAAGGTCCCGAGCAGGGCCCCCTCCCGCGGCGGGACCGCGTAGAGAGGGCTGATCCCGGCGGGGTTCAGGCTGAAGCCGGCCGCGCTGCCGGAATCGACGAGCACCAGCAGCGAACGCTCTCCCAACCCGACGCTGACCAGCGGCGTGCGCCGGGCAGCATCCGCCGGCACCGGCTGGCCGGGAATCAGGTCGGCGAGCGTCCGCGGGCGCAAGAGGAGCCGGCTGCCGGGATAATCGAGCGTAAGGAGGAGTTCCCGGAAGAGCGGGAAGCCGAGCACGCCGTCCACCGGCAGGCCGAGGTGGGCCGAGAGGGGGGCGCAGTCGTAGAGGAGCACCTCGACCTCCTCGAACGCGGCGCCGCCCAATTCTAGGCGCCGGAGTGAGGCCCGCGGGAGGTCGATCGCCCCACCCTCCGCGCCCCGCACCCGGAGGCGCGGGTTCGGCCCGGCGGGCGGGACCCGGCCGGGGAAACGTTTGGCGAGCGCGGGGGTCACCAAAGTCACCGAGGAGCCCGTATCGACCAGAAAACGGAATGGCCCGGCGCCCTCCCAGGAGGCCTCGACCCACAGCAGGTTGCCGACGAGGCGGGCGGGCACCACCACCTCGGTCCCTGCAAGAGTGACACGACCCGGCGGAGCGGGCTTACGCAGGAAAGGGGGGAGCGCGCAGCCCCCCAGCAGGAGCCCCAGCGCGAACGTTAGCCCGCGCGCAAGTCGACGGGGGCGGCGGCGGGTCATTGCACCGGCGCGGGGAGCCGGCGGCTGAGCACCAGCGCCAACCCTACGAGCAGCGCCCCGGCGACGTAAACCGACAACGCGCCGCTCACCCAGAAGGCCACGCCCGCCAAAAGGGGTGTGAAGGCCCGCGCCAGCGCGCCGAGGGAGCGGAAAATCCCCAGCACCCGCCCCTGGTCGCCAGCCCCCGCGTAGAGCGAAATCAGGCCGGTCGTCGCGGGGTTCACCAGGCTTGAACCGAAGACCAGCACACCCACGCCGGCGTAGAGGTGCCAAGGCTGGGCGGCCAGGCCGATACCAAACAACCCGATAGCCGCACTGCCCAGCCCCAGCCGCAAGACCCCCCGCTCATCGATCACCCGCAGCATCTTCCGCACGACATACCCCTGCGTGACGATCGCGCACAGACCGAGGAAGGCGAGCAGCCAGCCGTTGTCGCGGGCCGTGTAGCCGAAGCGCTGGGCGGCGAGGAAGGTCACCGTCGCCTCCATCGCGACGAACGCCACCGCGAAGACGAACGCGACCAGATTGGTCCGCCGCAGCGCCGGGTCTTCCAGCCCGAGAATCGCGGCCACCGGGTTGCGCAGGCGCGGTTCCGGGGCGGCCGCACCTCCACCAGCCGGCCGCGTCTCGCGGAAGCGCACCCCGATCCAGAAGAGGTTCACCAAGGAAAGTGCAAGGGCCAGCAGGGCAGGCGTCGAAAACGGGTTGAACCCCCACGCCGCCAGGCCCGGCAAGCGCTCGACCAGATCCAGCTGCACCGAGACCGCGCCCAGCATCGGTCCGGTCAGCAGCCCGAGCCCGAACGCCGCGCCCACCAGCCCCATCGCGCGGGAACGCTCCGCCCGCGAGGTGACGTCCGCGACCGCCGCGGTGGCGACCGACAGGTTGCCGCCGAAGGCGCCGGCCAGCGCGCGGGAAAGGAAGAAGAGCCAGAACGACCCGCTCACCGCCCAGAGCAGGTAACTGCAGGCCGTGCCCGCCACCGTGAAGAGCAAAATCGGCCGCCGGCCGCGCCGGTCGCTGAGGGCGCCCCAATAAGGGGCGAACACGAACTGCAGCAGGGAGAAGACCGAGGCCAGCAGGCCGCCGAAGAGCACCGGGGCGTAACTGGCGATGCCCAACGCGCGCGCCCAAGCGTCGCTCTGCCCCACCAGCCAGCCCAGCAGCCCCGCCTGCCCCTCGAGGGCCAGATAATGCGCCATCAAGTCCGGCCCGAGGGGGAAGCTGACCGAGAACCCGACCAGATCGATGTAGAGAGTCAGGAAGATGACGCCGAGGGAAAGCGGCCGGGCCGGCGCCGCGGCGGACTGGGGGGCGGGGGTCGACAAGGGGTCGCTGGCCGGGCCGGCGGTCCGTCAGACGTATGGCAGCGGATAGCGGCCCGTGAGCACGGCGACCCGCACGCGCACCTGCTCCAGCGCCGCGGCCTCGCCGGCGGTGCCAGTGGCCGCCAGCACCGTATCGATGCATCCAGCGATCTCCTCCATCTCGGCCTCGGTGAAACCGCGGCTGGTGACGGCCGGCGTGCCGAGGCGGATGCCCGAGGCTTGGAAGGGGCTGCGCGACTCGAACGGCACCGTGTTTTTGTTGCAAGTGACGTGGGCCAGGTCGAGTGACTCCTGCGCCTTCTTCGCCGTGAGCTCGGGGAATTTCGGGCGCAGATCGACCAGCATCAGGTGGTTATCCGTGCCACCCGACACGATCTTGTAGCCCCGGCGCAGCATCGCAGCGGCGAGGGCGCGAGAATTGCGGACCACCTGTTCGGCGTAGGCGCGGAACTCGGGCTTCAAGCACTCGCCGAAGCACACCGCCTTGGCCGCGATCACGTGCATCAGCGGTCCGCCCTGGCCGCCGGGGAACACGGCGGAGTCCACCACCTTGGCGTGCGCCGCGCGGCACAGGATCAGGCCGCCGCGGGGACCGCGGAGTGTTTTATGGGTGGTGGTGGTGACGAAGTCCGCGTGCGGCACCGGGGACGGGTGCACGCCGCCGGCAACGAGCCCGGCGATATGGGCGATATCCGCGAAGAGCATCGCCCCGACGCCACGGGCGATCTCGCCCATGCGGGCGAAATCGATGACCCGCGAATAGGCGCTTGCGCCCACCGTGATCATCTTCGGCCGCTCGCGCTCGGCGGTGCGGGCGAGTTCGTCGTAATCGATCAGGCCGTTGTCCTCGCGCACGCCGTACTGGCAGAAGTGGTAGAGCTTGCCCGAGAAGTTCGCCGGGTTGCCATGGGTGAGGTGCCCGCCGTGGCTCAGGTTCATCCCAAGCAGCTTGTCGCCAGGGGAGAGCACGGAGGTGTAGACCGCGAAGTTGGCCTGCGAGCCCGAGTGCGGCTGCACGTTGGCGTGCTCCGCCCCAAAGAGCTTTTTCGCCCGCTCGATCGCGAGGGTCTCGACCAAGTCGACGTGCTCGCACCCGCCATACCAGCGCCGGCCTGGGTAACCTTCGGCGTACTTGTTGGTCAGGACGCCGCCCTGGACCTCCATCACCGCCGGGAGGGTAAAGTTCTCCGAGGCGATGAGCTCGATGTGGCTTTCTTGGCGCGCCCGCTCGGCGCGGATCGCGGCGTGGACTTCAGGGTCAAGGAGGCGGAGCGGAGCGGCGGACAGCGGCATGGCGATGGATTCGAACCCAGATTGCGGGGCCCCCACGCGCGCGCCGCCAGCCAAAAATGCAAAGGAAAGGACAATCCGCCCGCGCTGATCAACCCGCGAGCTCCCGCAGCCGACGGACCAGCCCGGGGATCGCCTCGACCATCTCGTCGCGGACCGCCTCGTACAACGGCGCCGACCCGCCGAAGGGATCGCCGATTTCGCGCTTCGGGCTGGCCTCGATGAAATCCCGGAACAAATACAAGTGCCGCGGCACCGGATCGGCCCGCAGGCGGATCATCTCACGGTGCCCCTCGGTCATACAGAGCACCGCCAGCGCGCCGTCCATCATCGCCTGCGTCAGGGGCCGGCTGCGGTGCCCCGCAATGTCGAGCCCCACCTTGCGCAGGGCCGCGACGGAGTGCGGGGTCACGGGGTCCCCGGCGCGCGCAGCCACGCCGGAGGACACCACGCGGCAGCCCTGCAGGGGGCCCGGCTCGGCCGCGAGCGCGTGCTGCAACAACGCGGCCGCCATCGGGCTGCGGCAGACGTTGGCGGTGCAGACGACGATGATCTCACCGGGAGCGGGCACGCACCGAAGGGATCGTAAACGCCCTCCCGCGCCAAGCGCGGAATCCGCTCCCTGCCTCCGAACGCCTCACCCGCGCCGCAGGGCGCGATGCGCGCGGTGCAGGTGAACCGCCCGCTGCAGGGCCGCGTCGACGACCGGCTCCGCCGGCGTTGGGCCGGCGACGGGCGCGGGCGCGCGAGCGGTCTCGCCTCCGAGACGCAGGCCGAGTTCGTCCTGCCGCACCTTGCTGGGATGGTCCGCGAGCAGGCCCGCCAGCGCGGACCCGGCTTCGAGCGCGGCGTAGGCCTGGCGGTCCGCCTCCGGCGCAGCCGTCACCAGCAGATCCGGCGTGAAGCCGGGCCCGGGCACCCCGATCAGGACAACCGCGGGCGGTCGCGGACCGGCGAGGACGCGGCGGAGCTCCTCCCCGGTCTCGCGGTTCGCGACCAGCAGCAGGGGCACGCCCGGGCGCGCCTGGAAACCCAGCCACGCGCCGAAGGCCGCCGCCTGCTCCGCCGTGGCGGGCAAAAAGCGGAGATCCGCCACCAGCGGGCCAGTCCGCGGGGCGGACGGCAAATCGTTGGGCAGGACCTTCAGGCGCAAGTAGGACAGCCCCTCGCCTAAGTCCGCGGGCCCGGCCGCACGGGCCATCGCCAGCGCGAGCAAACCGGCCGCGAACACCCCCCAACGCCCGGTCCTCATCCGCGTTGCAATTGGCGGGACCCGATGTCCCGGCGGTAGTACTTGCTCGCGCACTCGATCCGCGCGCAGGTCGCGTAGGCGGCATCGGCGGCCGCTCGCAGGCCGGGCGCCACCGCCACCACGCCGAGCACCCGGCCGCCCGCCGTCACGAGCCGCCCCGCCGCGTCCCGCGCGGTCCCGGCGTGCAGGATTCCAACCCCGGGGGGCAGGGTTTCTGGCAGCGTGATCGGATCGCCCCGTGGAAAGGCCTCCGGATATCCCCGCGCCGCGACCACCACGCAGAGCGCGTGGACCGGCCGCTCCACGAGGCGGTGGCCCGCGAGGGAGCCGTGGCTGGCCGTCCACAGGAGGGCGAGCACGTCGTTGCCGACCCGCGGGATCACGACCTGCGTCTCGGGATCGCCGAAACGCGCGTTGTACTCGATTACCCGCGGGCCGTCCGCCGTGAGCATGATCCCGATGAACAGCGTGCCCCGGTAATCGATGCCCTCCGCGGCGATGGCCGCAACGGAAGGCCGCACGATCTCCGCGTCAATCCGCGCGAGCAAGGCCGGGGTAACCACCTCCGCGGGTGAATAGGTACCCATCCCGCCGGTGTTGGGCCCGGTGTCGCCGTCCCCTACTCGCTTGTGATCCTGCGACGTGGGCAAAATCAGATAATCCCGACCCGCCACAACCACCAGAATCGAGGTCTCCTCCCCCACGAGGCAGTCTTCGATCAAAATGCGCTGGCCAGCGGCGCCAAAGCGCCCGTCCGCGAGCATCCCCCGTACCGCCGCGACCGCTTCCTCCGCGGTGGTCGCGACGACCACGCCCTTCCCGGCGGCGAGGCCGTCCGCCTTGATCACGACCGGCAAGGGCCGGGCGCGGAGGTAAACCAAGGCCGGTTCCACGGCGTCAAAGAAAGCGGCCGCCGCTGTGGGGATGCGGTATCGGAGGAGAATCTCCTTGGTAAAGATCTTGGAGGCCTCGAGGCGGGCGCCGTCTGCGCCGGGCCCGTACACCGGGATCCCCGCCGCGCGCAGGGCATCCGCCAGCCCGAGCGCCAAGGGCACCTCGGGGCCGACCACGACGAACTCGAACCCCTCCCGGCGGACGAGGGCGACCAGGCCGGGGACATCGTCGACCGGCACCGGGAAACAGGGGACCTCGGCGGCGATCCCGGCGTTGCCCGGCGCCGCGGCCACCCGGGGGGCGGCGGGCGAGGCGAGCAGTGCCCGCACGAGCGCGTGCTCGCGCCCGCCGGCGCCGACGACGAGCACGGAACGGGGAGGCATGGGAGGAGCGGAAGCCACGCGGCGGACCTTGGGCGATGCGCCGGGGGGGCGGAAAGCAAAAATCCCCGCGCCGCGCGGGACTGAAGCGGGTTTTGACATCCCCCCGCCCCCGTCCTTTCCTGACTCTCCCGCGGCCGGTCCGCCTTTCCACCCGAAACCCCATGCAACAGCTGCACGCCTACTGGAGGATGGAATACATCTCGGCGCCGCGGTACCCGGGGCGGATGGAGCGCCCGTTCACCGAGCTACCCGCGCTGGGCGATGACCGGGTCGCGCTGATCGTCCACCGCACCCCCCTCAGTTACCTCATCCTGAACCGTTTCCCCTACAACCCTGGCCACCTCCTGGCCGTGCCCTTCCGCGAGGTCCGGGAAATCGGCGAACTTCGCGCGGACGAGCGGGCGGACCTCTTCGACGCCCTCCTCGCCGGGCAGCGGATCCTGACCGCCGCGCTGCGACCCGACGGGTTCAACCTCGGCTTCAACCTCGGCGCGGGCGTCGCCGGCGGCAGCATCGCGCACCTGCACGGCCACATCGTCCCCCGCTGGAACGGCGACCACAACTTTATGCCCGTGCTCGGCCAGACGCGCGTCCTGCCTGAGGCGCTCGAGACGACCTGGGAGAAACTCCGGGCCGCCGTCGCCACGCTCCCGCCGGTCGCCTGAATCGATGGCCTCCCGCACGCTGCACTACCCCAGCCCGCGCCACGCCGCCGCCCTCTACGCCGGCCGCGAGGAGAATCTCGTCCACGCTGAGCGGACCCTTGGCGTGCGCCTCACCAGCCGCGAGGACTGGCTCCGCCTCGAGGGCGACGGCGAGCCGCTCGCCCGCGCGGAGGCGCTGTTCACCTTCCTCGACCAGGCCCGCGGCCAGGGGATGACCATCCGCACGCCGGACTTCCACCGCCTGACCGACGCGTTCGCGCGCGGCGAGGGCCCGCAGCTCCAAGAGTTGCTGGCCACCCCGCTCGTCATCGCCACCAACCGGCGCACCATCGTCCCGAAGACGCTCGGCCAAAAGCTCTACCTGCAATCGATGCTGGCCCACCCGGTGGTCTTTGGCATCGGCCCGGCCGGCACCGGCAAGACTTACCTCGCGATGGCCGCGGCGGTGAACGCCCTTCTCCAGAACCAGGTCGAGCGCATTATCCTGACCCGGCCTGCGGTCGAGGCCGGGGAGGCCCTCGGGTTCCTTCCCGGCGACCTCCGCGAAAAGATCCTCCCCTACCTCCGGCCCCTGTACGACGCGTTGCACGACATGCTGGACGCCGAGGACGTGGCCCGCCTGAGCGAGAAGGGGGTGATCGAGGTCGCCCCGCTGGCCTACATGCGCGGCCGCACCCTCTCGCGCGCCTTCATCATCCTCGACGAGGCCCAGAACACCACGCCCGAGCAGATGATGATGTTCCTCACCCGCCTCGGAGAGGAGTCTCGGATGGTCGTCACGGGCGACGTCACCCAGATCGACCTGCCCAAGGCCAAGGCGAGCGGGCTGCTCGAGGTGCGCCACATCCTGGCGGACATCTCCGGGATCGACTTCCACACTTTCAGCGGGGCGGACGTCGTGCGCCACCCGCTGGTGCAGCGAATCATCGGCGCCTACGAGGCCTACCGAGCTCCCGGCCCCGGCGCCGGCCCCGCCTGACCGATGCCGACCCTTTCCCTGCGGCAGCGCCTGCTCGCCAGGCTCGGCGGCCCCGCTCCGGGCACCGAGGCGCGCGCTGGCTGGCCCGATTTCCTCGACCGCAGCCGGCTGGTCGCGGCCCTGATCTTCCTCCTCACCGTGGCCGCCATCGTCCTGGTGAGTTCCGCCGGACTCACGACGCTGGATGCCCCCCTGCGGCTGAACCAGCCCGCAACAGCCCGCGTGGTGGCGCAGGCCTCTTTCGGTTACGAAAGCGCCGAGAAGACTCGAGCCGCCCGCGAGCAGTTCCGGAACCGCGTGCCGCCCATCTACCGCCTCGATCCCGAGCCGCTGCGGCGCTTCGAGGCGGCGGCGATCTTGCTGCTCCCGCAGCTGGCGGAATTCGAGCGGACGCACCCCGGGGACGCGTCCGCGGCGCTACTGCGCTTCCAACCCGAGCTGGCGCGGATCACCGCCGCCTTCAACGCCCCCGGCCCCTACCACGCCGCGCCGGAGGACATCGCCGCGGTGCTCGGGGCCGGGGACGCCGCGACGCGGGCGGCCCTCTTCGACGAGGGCCTGAAGGCCCTGCGCGACATTTACGCTCAGGGGGTGGCTGACGCTTCCCTCGGGGGCACCGGTGCCGACGGCCTCGTGGCCTTCCAGGTCCGGCGGGCGGACGACACCGCCTCCTCGCAGCCGGTGCAGTCCCTTGAGGACGCGCTCGCCGTGCTCCGGGGCAGCCTCACGGGGGATCAGGTACCCCGGGCGGCGGCGCAGGCCGTGTTCCGCCTCTTCCGCTTCGGCGTCACCCCCAACCTCGTCTTCGACCGCCTCGCGACCGCGGCGCGCGAGGAGGCCGTCAGTCAGGCCCTCCGGCCCGTCACCGTCCGCATCGTGCAGGGCCAGACTTTAGTGGAGCCGGGGAACAAGGTGACGCCGGAGGTCTTCGAGCTGCTGAGCGCGCACCGCAGCTACCTGCGGGAGCACACGGACGCGGCGACCCAGGAGGGTCTGGCGCTGCTGGGGCGGGTGCTGCTGGTGGTGGCGATGGTGATTGCCTCGCTGATCTACCTCCGGATCGAGGATGCGGAGACCCTGCGGAGCAACGCCCGGATCGGGCTACTGGCGCTGGTGGTGATCGCGAATCTCACCCTGATCCGGGCTAATTACTCCCTTGGCGGCGCGGAGTTCTTCCTGCGTGATGAGGCTTGGGGATCCACCCTGCCCTACGTCGCGCCGACCGCCCTCGCGCCGCTGCTCGTGGCCATCCTGATCGGCGCGGGCTCGGGGATTTTCATGGCGCTGCTGGTCTCGATCTTCACTGGCGTCATCTACGGCAACCGCCTCGACCTGCTGGTGTTGACCTTCCTCGCCTCCCTCGTCGCGATCCACGCCGGCCGCGAGGCGCGCCGCCGGGGCGCGGTGGTGCAGGCAGGCGGGATGGGCGGCCTCACGATGGCGGCGGCCGCGGCGCTGATCGGGCTCGCCGACCAGACCCCGCTGGAGACGCTCGGCCGCCAGATGATCGCCGGGCTCAGCGCCGGCCTCCTCACCGGCGTAGCCGCGGTTGGGCTGCTGCCCGTGCTCGAGAGCCTCTTCAAGCGGACGACCGACATCACCCTGCTCGAGCTGACCGATTTCAACCATCCCCTGCTCCGGCGGATGCAGCTCGAGGCGCCCGGCACCTACCACCACTCGCTCGTGGTGGCGCAGCTGGCGGAAAACGCCGCGGGCGCAATCGGCGCAAACCCCTTGGTGGCGCGGGTGGCGGCCCTCTTCCACGACGTGGGTAAGACCGAGCGCCCCGCCTGCTTCAGCGAGAACCAGCGGGACCGCGCCAACGTCCACGTCGGACTGGCTCCCGCGGAGTCCGCCCGCCTCATCCGGAGCCACGTGCCCGACGGAATCGAGCTCGCCCGGAGCCACCAGCTGCCGCGCGCTGTGACGGAGGTCATCCGCCAGCACCACGGAACCACCTTGGTCCGCTACTTCCACCAGCGCGCCCTCGAAGCCACGCGCGCCCGCGGGGAGCCGCCGCCGGCGGAGGCCGACTTTCGCTACGAGGGGCCGCGCCCACAGACCCGCGAGGCGGCCATCATCATGCTCGCCGACGGCGTCGAGGCGGCCGCACGGTCGCTCCGCCAGCCCGAGCCCGACGACCTCCAGCAGGTCATCCAACGGGTCGTGGCGGAGCGCCTGGGCGACGGTCAGCTGGACGAGGCTCCGCTGACGTTCGAGGAGCTCGCGCGCGTCCGGGGCAGCTTCCAGTTCACGCTCCAGAATATGCTCCACGCGCGCGTCGCCTACCCGCCGGCCGCCGAGCCTGCCGGCCGCGGGACCCCGGCCGGATGACTCCCCGCTCCTGTGTCATCGCCAACCGGCACCCACGCCTACGAGTTGACCGGGCCTCCGTCCGGCGCGCCATCGCGGTCCTCGACGCGGCCCACGCCGGCTTCAACTCGGAACCGGGCACACCGCCCCCCGCGGGGGAACTCTCGGTGGCGTTCCTCACCGACGACGCTCTCGCCGCCCTGCACGGCAGATTCCTCGGCGACCCGACCACGACCGACGTCATCACCTTCGCCGCAGACCCGGCGCTGGGCACCGGCGGAGAGATCTGCGTCTCGGCCGACACCGCAGCCCGCTGCGCGCGGGAGCGGCAGGGCGACCCTGCGGCGGAGCTGGCCCTCTATCTCGTGCACGGCTGGCTGCACCTCGCCGGGCACGACGACCGGGAGCCGCGCCGCAAGCGTGCGATGCGCCGGGCGGAGGCGCGAGCGCTCCGGCTGCTGGCGGACGCGGCGGCGCTCCCGCGGTTTGGCTGGCGGCGCTAGCGGGGCACGCCTTTGCATTGCCTGCGCCAGAAGCCCCTGCGACACCTGCCCTGATGAACGTCGAACCGCCCCCTCCGCCCCGCTGGGTCATCTGCCGCAACGCCTTCCTTTCGGGCGTACTGATGCTGGCGCCCCTCGTAGTCACAGTCTGGGCCTTCCGCAAGGTGGTCGACCTCGTTGGCGGCAGTTTCCGGCCACTGTACGAGGACCTGATCCCGCGGGCGCTGGAGGGCGCGCCGCTGCTCTGGGATCTGCTCGCGACCGCCGTGGTGGTGGTGCTCGTGACCCTCTTTGGTTTCTTCTCCAATTACGTCCTCGGGAAGTTCTTCTGGTCCCTCGCCGAGCGAACCATCAAGCGGATCCCAGGCGTCGGCGCGGTGTACAACGCGGTGCGGCAGATCGTGGCCACCTTCGGGTCGCAGAACCGGAATATGTTCAGCCAGGTTGTGCTCGTGCAGTATCCGCGGCCCGGTTGCTGGACGATCGGCTTCCTCACCAACCGCGCGCAGGCCGAGCCCCAGCGGCGGGCGGGCGCCGGCGAGCTCTGGACCATCTTCGTGCCCACCACCCCGAATCCGACCAGCGGGTTCCTGTTGATGCTGCCGCGGGCCGAGGTCGTGGAACTCGACCTCAGCGTGGGCGACGGGATGAAGATGATCCTTTCGGGAGGCGCCGTCACGCCGCCCGGGCCCGCGCCCGCCGCGGCGCGCTGATCCGCCGGTGCCCGGGCCGAGCCTCCAGACCACGGCATTCGTGCTCACCCGCCGCCCGGCGAAGGACGGCTACCTCGCGCACGGGGCCTTCTCCGCAGAACACGGTGCCCTGCACCTGATGCAACGGGCCCCCCGCGCCGCCGCCTCGCTGCCCCCGCTCGACCTGTTCGACAAGGCCGCGCTGGAACTCGAGGGCGGCCGCGGTGGCCGGACCTGGTTCGTGCGCGGAGCCGTGATCGTCCGGCGCCACACCGGCATCGGCCGCGGTTACGAGACCCTGCGGCGCGCCTCCGCCCTGGCCACGCTCATCGACCGCCACCCCGTGGCGGAGGAGGACCGGCTGGCCGTGGGCGCCCTGCTCGCGACCGCCCTCGCCGCGTTCGACGCGGGGGCGCGGCCGGACATCGTGTACCTAAAGGCCCTGTACCGGTTCGCGCGGGAAGAGGGTCATCCCGTGCGGGAGCAGTGGTTCCCCACGCTGCCGGCCGCCGACCGCGCGACCGTCGCCCACCTGCTCAACCAGCCGCTGGACGCGCAAACCGCGGCTCCGGAGGAGGTCGAGCGCCTCCTCGGGCGGCTGGAGCACTACCTGCGCGGGCACACCGAGATCCTGCCGCACGCCGAGCCGTGAACTTCGATCTCGACCAGCGCACCGCCGCCCTCGGCGCGGGGGAGTTCTCGGGATTCACCGCCGGCCCGGCCGACGCCGGCGCTGAGGGCGGCGGCGGCCTCTGGCGGGCGCAGCTCGGCACGCGCTGGCACCAAGAGCTCCGCGCTCGGGCGGCCGCGGCGCACGGGGCCGCCGCCCGCTTCGAGGTCGGAATCAGCGGCACCCTCGTGCACCGCGGCTGGCGCCTCACCCTGACGGGCCGCGTGGACCAGCTGCTGCCCGGGCCCGCGGGCGCCACCTTGCGCGAGATCAAGTCGGTGCTCCGGGCCCTGCCGGCCAACCCGGCCGAGCTTCGCGCGGAGCACCCGGCGTACTTCATCCAGCTCGCGACTTACGCCACGCTGCTGCGGCTCGGTCTCGCCGCGCCCGCGCCGGAGGAGCCCCCGCTCCCGGCCGCGGCCGCCGCCGAACTGGTCTTGGTCGAGGCGGGCACCGGCCTGCTCCAGGTAGTGCCACTCGATCCGGCGGACGAGGCCGCCTTCCGCGCGCAGCTGGACCGCGTGGCCGCTTTCCTCGAGTTGCGACTGCGCGCCCGGACCCGCCTGCGCACGCTCCGCTTCCAGTCCGCCTTCGCCACTCCCCGGCCGGGCCAGGAACGCACCGTCGCCGAGCTCACCGCGCTCTTCGGCCGCCACCCCCTGGTGGGCCTCGAGGCCCCGACCGGCTTCGGCAAGACCGGGGTGCTGCTCGAGTTCGCGCTCGGCCAGCTCCGCACCGGCCTCTTCGACCGCCTCCTCTACCTCACCAGCAAGGCCACCGGGCAATTGCAGGTCATCCAAACCCTTGCGGCGATGCGACCGCCCGATACCGGAGAGGGGACGGGCCCGCCGGTCGCCGCTTGGCACGTCCGCAACAAGGCGGAGCACTGCATCAATCCCGTCTTCCACTGCGTCCGCGACGCCTGCCCTCACCTCACCGATACCGCGCTCCGCTGGGAGCGCGCCGGCCTCTCGCGCTTCCACCTCGACGAGGCCCACGCGCGCGACGTGGAGGCCCTGCGCGCGGCCGGCCGCGACGCCGGGGTCTGCCCATACGAGATTACCCGCACCGCCCTCGCCTTCCACGATGTGTGGATCGGCGATTACAACTACGTCTTCGCCCCGCGCAGCCGCGGCCTCTTTGGCGGCCAGCCCGGATACAACCCGGCCCGCACCCTGCTCGTAATCGACGAGGCACACAACCTCCCGGCCCGCACCGCTGACGCCCTCTCGCACGCCTGCGCGGCGGCGGACGCCTTCGCGGTGCGCGAGGAGCTCCACCGCCTCCGGCCCAGCGCCGCCCTGGTCCAGGCCTGGGACCACTGGTGCCACTTCCTGCATCGCCTGCCGAAGCGCGACGCGCTCCCGGCCCCCGACGAGGACGATGCCCGCCACCTGCTCGGGGAGATCGCCGCCGCGCTGCGCGGGACGGGGGTGGATTTCGCCGCGCTCGGCCCGACTGCAAGCGCGGCCCTCTGGGAGGCGCCCGCGCTGGTCGAGGCGCTCGGGGACCCCGCGGCGCCCCCCCGCCTCTGGTGGAGCCCGGAAAAGGGCCGCCTCGTCCTCACCTGCCTCGACGCCGCCCAGCCGATCGGCACCCTGCTCCGCGGCTTCGGCGGGGTGGTCTTCGCCAGCGCCACCCTCAGCCCACTCGAGGGCTTCGCCGCCGCCTGCGGGCTCGACTCGCCCCCCGCCCCTACGCCCGCGCCCAGCCCCGCCCCGGAACGCCTTGGGGAGCTGACGAGGCGCGACACCCGGCGACTGTTCCGGCAACTCACCAGCGCCGCCGCCCTGCTGCGCGAGGAGGAGCAGCGCGAAGCCGCCACCCCGCGGCTCCTCTCGGCCCACGCCCCTTGGCGGGACGGGGCCTACGACGTCGCCCGTGACCTCCGCGTGGACACGAGATACCAGCAACGCGGCCGCCACCACGGGACCACCGCCGCCACTGCCACCGCCCTGCACCAGAGCGCGGGCGGCCCGGTCGCGGCCTTCTTCCCCTCCTACCTGTACGCCGAGGCCGTGCGCGCCGCCGCTGAGGAACTGGGACTCGTTCTTCCCCTTTCTCTTCAGCCGAGAGGCCTCGACCTTGCGGCGCAGGCGAGCTGGATCAGCGCCGCCCTCGACCGCGGGGAGGTGCTCGGCCTGATCCTCGGCTCGAGCTTCGCCGAGGGCATCGACGCCTTGGGCGGCCGCGTCCGCCACGCGCTAGTCGCGGGCCCCGCCCTCCCCGAGGTTAACCCCGTGCAGAAGGCCCGGATGGACGAGGCCACGCGCGCCGGCCTCGATCGCGACGCTGCCTTCCGCCGGGTGTACCAGTTGCCGGGGATGACGAAGGTGAACCAGGCGCTCGGCCGCCTCGTCCGCGCCCCGGGGCAGCACGCCCGGATCCTCCTGCACTGCCGCCGCTTCGCGGAGCCGGCCTACGCGGAACTCCTGGCCCCGGCCTACCAAGGCGGGGCGACCCTCACCACGGACGCCGACTTCGCCGCCTGGCTGGCGCGCCCGCCCAAACCCGCGCCCGCAGGTTCTCCTCGCCCCGCGCCAGCCGCTCCGTAACCTGCTCCCCGCCCCTGCGTCCCTCCCCGACGTCGCCATGCTGACCCCTTCGCGTTTTCCTGATACCCATCGACCGCTTGCCGCGCTGATCGCCGCCGCGGCGCTCGGCCTGCCCCTCGCCGCCCAGATCCGGCCGACGCCCTTACCCGGCGGCGGCGGCGGCGGGATCGTCCTTCCCCCAGGCTTCGTGCTGCCCCCAGGCTTCGTGCTGCCCGGCGGCGGCGGGGCCGGCGGTGGTGGGATCGTCCTTCCCCCGGGCTTCGTGCCGCCCGGCGGCGGGGTCCAGAACTCCACCCTCTTCCCGACCATCAACGCGCCTTCCGGCATCCTCAGCGGCACTAACGCCTCCGCGACCATCCGTCTCGGCGGGAACAACGTCGATCCCGCCATCATCGCCAACGCTTCCTACCAGTGGAGCATCTCCGGCGGGCGCATCGTCGGCGATTCCCGCAGCGCCACCGTGAACTTCGTGGCCGACAACCCGGGCAGCGTCACCCTCGCCGCCACCATCGGCGCGGACGGCACCTCGTTCGCCCCCACCGCCAACGTCACGGTCGTCGCGGCCGACACGGCCGGCCGGGTGACCAGCCCGGCCACCATCGCCGCCAACGCCACCAGCGTCACCGCCTCAGTGCCCGCCGCCGAGGGCAACGACCGCACGTTCCGCTGGGCCGTCGCCGGCGGCGCCACGATCGTCACCGGGCAGGGCACCAACACGATCACCTTCCGCCCCACCTCTCCCGGGCTGAAGCGCCTCACCTGCACGGTCAATTTCCGCAACGTCGTCCAGGTTGACCTGAAGTCCTCGGTGCTCGCCCTCGGCACCGGAGCCCCCGTCGCGGTCACGGTCGACGGCGGCGATGGCGGCGGCACGTACCCGGCCGGCACCCCCGTTACTCTCGTCGCCCACCCGCCGGTCCCCGGGATGGTCTTCGACCGCTGGACGGGCGACACCGCCGCCCTCGGCGCCGGGCCGATCCTGCCGCAGCTGAGCGAGGTCAACCTGACCGTCCCGACCAATCCGGTGCGCTTGCAGGCCACCTACCGGGCCGCGCCGCCGTGGCAGCCGGTGATCGCCCGTAATTTCAACCCGCAAGCGCTGCCCGGCGCCACCGCCAACGCCCCCGCGGTCACCAGCACCCTTGCCTACCACCTGCCGGCCTTCCGCCCCCGCGGACTCGTGTTCCTCCTACACCAGTCGGGCGGCGATCTCAACGAGTGGTTCGACCGGGCCCACCCCTCGCTCCTCCTGCGCGAACTGGTAGCCGCCGGCTACGGCGTAGCCGCCCTCAATAGCGTGAACCGCGTCACCGGCGTTTGGTCCGGCACGGCCGCCCTCGGCGGCAATCCCGACGCGCTCAACCACGTGACGGCCCTCAATTATCTCGCTCGCCGGGAGGAGCTCGATCCCGCAACGCCCGTCTTCTTTGTCGGCCGGGCCGCCGGGGCCGTGGCCGGCGTGCGCTACGCTGACCTGCTTCTTGCCGCGGGACGGCTGGTCCGCGGCGCAGTACTGTACCTTTCCGGAGGCGACGAGACCCTCGCGGCACTGTCGCGGGTGCCGCAATACTTCGCGGTCTCCGCCAACGAGGAGGCTACTGGTCCGACCGACCTCATGGAGGCCCGCGCCCGCGCCCAAACGCTCGCCGGCCGCGGCGTGCCCGGCGGAGTGGTGATCAGCGACCTAACCCCGCTCTACCCCGCCCGCCTGCGGATGCTGGGCCTGCAGAACCCGGACCGGTTCACCGGCGAGGATGCCACCACCGTCGCCGCTGCCCTGCGTACCGCTGGGATCGTGGACGCGAACCTCTATCCCCGGACCCAGCCCTCCGTCACCGCCCTCTCCGCCTTGCTACCGGCGCCGTACCGGGCCCGCGCGGCCGACGTCGCCACTGAGCTGGCCATCGCCTCCGGGGAACGCGAGTTCTTCAGCGGCGCCAACCGGCGCGTGCTCGCCTTCCTTGAGGCCCGGATCGCCGGCAACCCTGCCCCTGAACCGGGCCGGATGATCAACCTCTCCACCCGCGGCGACATCGCCTTCCTCGGCGACACCCTCACCGCCGGCTTCACCCTCTCGGCCGGCGCCCAGGCCAACGTGCTTATCCGCGCCGTCGGCCCCGGCCTCGGCCGCTTCCGGGTGGACACACCGCTTGCCGCGGCCGGTCTCGAGGTCTTCCGCGCCGGTACCAGCCTCGGCCGCAACGTGGGCTGGGAAAACCAGCCCACGCCCGCCGCCCGCACCCAGCTCGTCGCCGCCACCAATGCCGTCGGCACCTTCGCCCTCGGCAACGGCAGCCTCGACTCCGCCCTTCTCCTCACCCTCGACCCCGGCTCCTACAGCGCCGTCGTGACCGGCGTCGGCGGGGCCACCGGCGAGGTGATGGCAGAAATCTACGACGTCAGCCGCAACGCCTCCCGCCTGACGAACCTCTCCTCCCTATCCCGGATCGGCGACGGCAACGAGGCCGTCATCCCCGGGGTGGTCGTGGCCGGCAATACCCCGCGCACGGTCGTGCTGCGCGCCATTGGCCCCGGCCTCGTGCCCTTCGGCCAGCCCGCAGCCACCGTGCTCTCCGATCCGCGCCTCGTCCTCTTCAGCGGCGTCCAGCCCCAGGCCAACAACAACAACTGGGGCCAGGCCAACGGGGCCACGCTCGCCGCGGTCTTCCCGGTCATCGGCGCCTTCCCGCTGAACAGTCCCAACGAGGCCGCCCTGCTCACGACCCTCACCCCCGGACCCTACACCCTCCAGGCGTCCCCGGCCCCCGGGAACGCCGGCAACGCCACCGGCCGCGTGCTGGTCGAGCTGTACGAGGTGCCCTGACTCGCGCCGCGGCGCGCCGGCCCGACGGAGCCCGCAAAGCCGTCCGGCGGCGCCCCGCGCGTTTCTCGCGCAGCTGGCAAGGGACTTGCTCACGGGAAGGGAAACCCTCCCCGGCTCAATGTCCCTGCTGCCCTCCGATTACGAACTCAGCGGCTTCTTCGACGAGATGTTCACCCGGCCAGAGGACGGCCGCGTGCGGCAGCACTACCAGCGCCTCGCCGAGGGCCTCGCCGCCCTCGCCCCCGCCGAGTTCGACCGCCGTCGGGCGGCCGTCGATGCCGCCTTCCTCCGCCGCGGCGTCACCTTCACGGTCTACAACGACGCCCAGGGCACCGAACGCATCTTCCCCTTCGATCTGATCCCCCGGATTATCCCCGCCGCCGAATGGCGCCGCATCGAGGCCGGCCTGATCCAGCGCGTCACCGCCCTCAACCTCTTCCTCGACGACCTTTACCACGACCAGAAGGTATTGAAGGACAAAATCGTGCCTCCCTCCCTGATTCTCGGCGCGAAGCACTTCCGGCGGGAGTTCATGCACTTCACGGTTCCCCGGGGAATCTACGTCCACATCTGCGGCACGGACCTCATCCGGGATGCCGCCGGCAACTACTTGGTGCTGGAGGACAACCTCCGCTGCCCCTCGGGCGCCAGTTATATGATCGAGAACCGCTCCGCGATGCGCCGGGCCTTGCCCCAGGTCTTCGCCCGCTACGGCGTGCGCCCGGTGGAGGGCTACACGGACGACCTCCTGAGGGCCCTGCTCCACCTCGCCCCAGAAGCCGCGGAGAAACCCACCGTCGTGTTGCTCACTCCGGGGGTCCACAACAGCGCCTACTTCGAGCACTGCTTCCTCGCCCGCCAAATGGGCATCCCGATCGTCGAGGGCCGCGACCTCGTTGTGCGCGACGCCCGGGTGTACATGCGCACGACCGCCGGCCTGATGCCGGTTGACGTAATCTATCGCCGGATCGACGACGATTTCTTGGATCCAACCGTCTTCCGGCCGGATTCGCTGCTGGGCGTGCCCGGGCTGATTCAGGCTTACCGGGCGGGCCGCGTGGCCCTCGCCAACTCGATCGGTACCGGGGTCGCCGACGACAAGGTCATCTACGCCTACGTCCCCCGCCTGATCCAATACTACCTCGGGCAGGACGCGATCTTGCCCAACGTGAACACCTACCTCGCGGCGGAGCCGGCGGACCGGAAGTTCATCCTCGAGAACATCGAACGGCTCGTGGTGAAGGCGGCCAACGAGGCCGGCGGCTACGGGATGCTCATCGGCCCTGCGTCCACCCGCGAGGAGTGCGCCCGCTTCCGCGCTCAGGTCGCCGCCCAGCCCCGCAATTACATCGCCCAGGATCCCATCCAGCTCTCCCGCTCCCCCACCTGGTGCGAAGGGCGCCTCGAGGGCCGCCACATCGACCTCCGTCCCTACATCATCTGCGGCGAAAAGACCACCGTCACCCCGGGCGGCCTCACCCGCGTGGCCCTCCGCCGCGGCTCCCTCGTCGTGAATTCCTCTCAGGGCGGGGGCTCCAAGGACACCTGGGTGCTGCAGGGCGAGAACTGAATCGCCGCGATGAACGCCAGCGAACCGCCCTTCCTTCGGCCGCAGGCGACGGTGATGCTCTCCCGCGTCGCCCACTCGCTCTACTGGATGAGCCGCTACATCGAGCGCGCGGAGAACATCGCCCGCCTGCTCGAAGTGAACCTCCAGTTCGTGTCCGACCTGCCCGACGCCCGCGCCTCGTCCCCGAACCTCTGGGAGGCCCTACTCCTGAGCACCGGCGGGCGCGAGCTATTCGGCCAGCTCCACGGCGAACCCGGCGGCCAGGCAGTCACCGAGTTTCTTGCCTTCGACCTGCGCAACGCCGACTCGATTTTGTCCTGCGTCTACGCCGCCCGCGAGAACGCGCGGATGATCCGAGACCAGCTCTCGCTCGAGATGTGGGAGACGATCAACGAGCTCCACCTCCTGCTCAAGGCGAGCAGCGCCTCGAGCGACTGGGCCGCAAACCCGGCGGAGTTCTTCGCCCGCATCACCCGAGCCTCCCACCTTTTCCAAGGCCTCACCGCCTGCACCTACTCCCGCAGCGAAGGCTGGGAGTTCATCCAGTTCGGCAAATACCTCGAGCGCGCGGACAAGACCACGCGCATCCTCGACATGAAGTACCACATCCTACTGCCGGTCGCGACGGATGTGGGCGGCGCGCTCGACACCGCGCAATGGCAGGCCGTGCTGCGGTCCGCCTCCGCCCTCGAGGCCTACCGGCGCTACCACGTGCGTGAGATCCTTCCGTGGAAGGCGGCGGAATTCCTCATCTTCTCCGACTCCTTCCCCCGCTCGCTCCACTTCTGCGCCGGGCAGGTCGACGAGTTCCTGCGCCGGATCCTCGGCGAAACCGCCGCCCGCCCCCGCAGCGGCGCAGCCCGCTCGTCTCGCCGCCTCTTGGGCGAGCTCCAGTCCCTCACCATCGCCGATGTCCTCCAGCGCGGAATGCACGAGTTCCTGGTCGAGGTGCGGACGGGGCTGGTGGCGATCAGCGACGAGGTGGTCGCGACCACGATGTTTTACCGGGCAGAATCCGCCCTCGACGAGCAGCAGCAACAGCAGCAGTAGGATCAGGCGCCGCCTTACCCGCCCGATGCTCCTCCGGGTCACCCACCACACCCTTTACCACTACGCCGGCCAGGCGCGCGAAAGCTTCAACGAGGCCCGGCTTCGCCCGCTGGACGACGCGGGCCAGCGCTGCGTCGACTTCAGCCTCCGACTCTCGCCCGCTACCGAGCCGCGCGCGTACGCGGACTTCTACGGCAACACAGTGCACTACTTCGAGGTCACCCCGCCCCACAAGGAGCTGCAGATCGCGGCCGAGTCGCTCGTCGAGACCGCCCCCGCCGCCGCGCGTCCCGCGGTGCCTGCCGTGCCGCTGGAGCAGCTCGAGGCCGCGCCCGAACGGGAGATGCTCGCAGAATTCTACCACGCGTCCCATTACGTCCCACTGGAGGTGGAGCTGTGGCGCGAGGCGTTGGACGTCCTCGCTGATGGCCGCGGTGACCTCTGGGGCGACGTCCGTCGCCTCGGCGCGCACCTGCACCGTACCTTCGCTTACCGGCCCAACACGACCGGCGTGAACACCCGCGCGACCGACGCCCTCCGCCAGCGCATGGGCGTCTGCCAAGACTTCGCGCACGTCCATCTCGGCCTCTGCCGCAGCCTCGGCATCCCCGCTCGCTACGTGAGCGGTTACTTCCTCAATAACACTCGCCGGACCGACGAGATCGAGGCCTCCCACGCGTGGATCGAAGCCTGGATCCCAGGTCACGGCTGGGCCGGCTTCGATCCCACCCACGACCGGCCGGCAGACGAGCGCTATGTGCGCGTCGCGGTGGGCCGCGACTACGCGGACATCCGCCCGCTCAGCGGCTCCTACCGCGGCGCGCCCACCCGCGAACTCATGGTGGACGTTCGCGTGCGCCCCGCGGACGGCTCCGCCGCGGCCTCGGCCGCCTGACGTAGCCCCCGGTTCGTGGCCGCCGATTCGGCCGGCCCGGACACCTCCACGATTTCCGGCTGGAACCAGCCGGCGGGGCCCGCGATACCTCGGGGCCTGATGAGGACTTTCACCGTCGCCATTGGCTCCGACCACGCGGGCTTCGCCTACAAGGAAGCCATCAAGGCGATGCTCCTCGGCGAGGGCCACGTCGTCCGCGATTTCGGCACTCACTCGGACGCCGCCTGCGACTACCCGGACTGGATCCGACCCGTTGCTGAGGCGGTGGCGCGCGGCGAGTTCGAGCGCGGGATCGTACTCGGCGGCTCCGGCAACGGCGAGGCCATCGTCGCCAACCGCGTCCGCGGCGTCCGCTGCGGCCTCTGCTGGAACGAGCAGGTCGCCACCTGGAACCGCGCGCACAACGACGGCAATGTGCTCTCGCTCGGCCAGCGGACCGTCACCGAGGCCGAGGCCCTTGCCATCGTGAAGGTCTGGCTGGCGACCGAGTTTGAGGGCGGTCGCCACCTGCCCCGCATCCGCAAAATCGACGCCGCCTGACGTCCTGGACTGGCGTCCGCGCTGGAAGCGAGCAAGTTCCCAGATGCGTCTCACGTTCCTTGGCCACGCCTGCTTCCTCCTCGAGACGAGCCGCGCCCGCCTCCTGCTAGACCCGTTCCTGACCGGCAACCCGGCCGCCGCCGCCTGCGCCGAGGACATCGCCTGCGACTACCTGCTGCTCTCGCACGGGCACGAGGACCATACCGGGGACGCCCTCGCGCTCTCCCACCGCTTGGGGGCGCCGATTATCGCCAATTTTGAGCTGGCTGAGTACTTCGCCGCCCAGGGCGCGAAGGTCCACGGGATGAACCCCGGCGGCGGGTTCAATTTCCCGTTCGGGCGGGTGAAGCTCACGCTCGCCCACCACAGCTCCAGCGCCGAGGCGGGCCTGCGCCCCATTTACCTCGGCTCCCCCTGCGGCCTCCTGATCCAAGCGGACGGCAAGACCGTCTACCATGCGGGCGATACGGCGCTGTTCCTCGATCTGCAGCTCATCGGCAAGGCGGGCCTCGACGTTGCGCTGCTGCCGATCGGGGACAACTACACGATGGGCCCGGAGGACGCGGCGGCGGCGCTTGACCTGCTGCGCCCGCGGCTGGCGGTGCCGATGCATTACAACACGTGGCCCGTGATCGCGCAGGACCCGGCGCGCTTCGCGTCCCTCGCCGCCGCCGGCGGCCACGCCGTCCAGATCCTCGCGCCCGGCGGTGTGCTGGAGATTTGAGGGTCAGGAGAGAGTAGTGGGGAGCGAGGAGCCGGGGAAGACGCGCCGGTCTGGTGCCGCTGGGGCAAGCTGCCCACCTTCGCCGAGGCTACGGCGGGAAGGCCCCAGCTACACCGAGCCGCAGCCGCGCAACCTTGACTAACCGGTTGGACGCGGCTGACTCGTCGCCCCGCTCGCCCACCCCGCGTACCGCCGGGCGATCCCCACGCCTTACCCCGCCCCGATGTCCCCCCGACTCGCGCTCGGCCTCGCCGTCCTGCTCGTCCCGCTCCGCCCGGCCGCCGCGGCCGAAACCGGAGCCGGCACCGTCACCGGCCGCGTGAGCAACGCCGCCACCGGCGCCTACCTCCAGCGCGCCCGCGTCGCCGTCCGCGGCACCGAACTCCTCGCCTTCACCGACGACACCGGCGCCTACCGCCTCACCGGCCTGCCCGCCGGACCCGCGACGCTGGAGGTGTTCTTCACCGGCCTCGATCCGCAGATGGTCACGCTCACCCTGCCCGCCGGCGGCGCGGCCGAGCGGGATTTCGCGCTCACCAGCGCCACCCGCTACGGCGCGGGCGGCGGCACCGTGCGGCTGGATCCCTTCCGCGTCGCCACGGCCCGCGAGACCGATGTCGAGGCCATCGCCATCAACGAGCAGCGCTTCGCCCCCAACCTGAAGAGCGTCGTCTCCACCGAGACCCTCGGCGACCCGCTCGGCGGGAGCGTGGGCGACTTCCTCCGCTTCCTCCCCGGGGTCGCCGCCGCCTACGGCGCCCTCGAGACGGAGGGCGTGCTCATCCGCGGCTTCCCCAGCGGGATGACCATCGTCTCCTCCGATGGCCTGCAGCTGGCCGGGGCCAACGCCGCCGGCGAGCGCGATTTCTCCCCCTCCCGCGTCGGCGTGAACAGCATCTCCCGCGTCGAGGTCACCAAGGTCCCGCTCCCCTCCACCCCCGCCGACACGATGTCAGGCTCGATCAACCTGATCACCAAGAGCGCCTTCGAGCGCAGCCGCGCGGAGCTGCGCTGGCGCGCGGGCCTCTCCTCCAGCGAGCAGTCCTTCGCGCTCGGCCGGACCCCGTCCCCCGACAACCGCCGCACCCGCAAGCTGCTCCCGGACCTCAGCTTCGACTACACGCTCCCGCTCTCCCGCGACCTCGGCCTCGTCGTCACCGGCCTCCACTCGGTCACGTCCTTCGAGACCGACACCTGGTACACGGACTACCGGGCGAGCGCGACCGGGACCAGCGCGACGCCCGCCAACCCCTACCTCTGGCGCCACCGCAACGTCGAGGTCTCGCGGGACTACGAGCGCGAGTCCCTCTCCGTGAAGCTCGACTGGCGCCCACACCGCCACGCCGTGCTCTCAGTGGGCGCCGCGGTGACCTCCTACGACCACGACAACTACAATTCCCAGTTCAACCCGACTCTCGGCAACGTCGGCACGCCCTCCGTCGCGGGCGGGCGCGCGCTGTCGTTCACCGACACCGAGGTGCTGGGCGCGACCGGCCGCGGGTCGGTCGCCCAGGCCTTCAGCTTCTCCAAGAACACCGGGCTGAACCTCTCCGGCGACCTCCGCTACCGCTACGACGACGGCACCTGGCGGGTGCAGGCCTCCGCCAGCCGCTCGGACTCGAAGGCCGCACGCCGCGACACCGCGCGCGGCTTCTTCAACAGCGTGGCCGTCGGCCTCGCGACGCCCGTGCGGCTCAACTACCGCGGCATCCGCAACGGGAACCTCTCGGACTTCGAGGTATTCGACAACGCGGACCGCCCGGTCGACGCCTTCAACCTCCCGAACTACACCATAACCTCGGCTGCCGGCGTGCCCAACACCAACGTCCGCGCGACCATCACCGGCGGCGGCCTCGACGTGCGCCGGCAACTGCGCTTCCTGCCCTTCCCCGCGGCGCTGCAGGTCGGCGGCCTCCACCGGGTGCAGACCAACGACGACGTCCGCCTCAACGGCCGCACCTACACCTACAACGGGATCAACGGCGACCGCTCCGCCACCCCGTACCTCGCGGACGTTTACTTCGGCACCCGCAAGTTCTCCTCCTTCCCGCAGAAGCCCCACGTGCCCTGGGTCTCGCCGCACAAGCTCTGGGCCGCCTTCGTCGCCAACCCCGCCCTCTTTTCCCAGACGCTCGCGCAGGAGCGCACCACCCTTAGCAACAACATCCTCCAGTCGAAGTACCTCGAGGAGACCGTCTCCGCCGGCTACGTGCAGGCGGAGGCCCGCGGCTTTGGCAACCGCCTGAGCGTGGTCTCGGGCGTCCGCTTCGAGCGCACGACGGACCTTGGCTTTGGCCCGCTGCAGGACCCGGACGCGGTCTTCGTGCGCAACGCCAACGGCACCCTCGCCCGCACCCCCGCGGGCGCGCGCATCCGCAAGCCCGAGGCCGGCGCGGCCGGCTCCCTTGCCGAGGTCCCGCTGATCTTCCGCGCCCGCGCCGCCCGGGCCGAGCGCTCCTACCAAGGCTACTACCCGAGCCTCCACCTCAACTTCAACGCCACCGAGCGCCTGCTCCTGCGCGCCGCCTACGCTCGCACCTACGGGCGCCCCAACTTCAGCAACATCATCCCCAACACCACCGTGAACCAGGATGACGACCTCAACGCTGATCCCGACGAGACCCGCGGCCGCATCTCCCTCAGCAACCTCGGCCTGAAGCCGTGGACGGCCGACAACTACGATCTCTCGGCCGAGTACTACACCGATCAGGGCGGCGTGATCAGCGGCGGGGTCTTCCTGAAGGAGGTGCGGGACTTCTTCGGCAACTTCGTCAAAGACGCCACCGCCGCCGACCTCGCGGCCCTCGGGCTCGATGCCCGCTACCTCGGCTGGCGCGTGACCACCAAGTTCAATTCCGGCGCCGCCCGTGTGCGCGGGGCGGAGATCAACGTGCGCCACTCCCTTGCCCCCCTCGGGTCCTGGGGACGGCACGTCACAGTCTTCGTAAACGCGACCAAGCTGAAGCTGGAGGGCGATGGCCTCGCTGATTTCACCGGGTTCCTGCCGGAGTCGGTCAACTGGGGCGGCACCGTGGCGTGGCGGCGGGTGACGGTGATCGCCAAGTGGAATTACCGCGGGGAGCAGAAGGCGGTGTCGTACCCGGATATGGGTCCGGACGCGTTCCGCTACCCGCAGCCGCGGATGCAGCTGGACCTGAGTCTGGACGTGCGCTTGGCGCGGCGGGTGTCGATGTACGCGAACGTGCGCAACGTGACGGACGAGATCCAGAACGAGTTCGCATACGGCCCGCAGACGCCGCGGCACGCGCGCGAGTTCTACCACGGCCGCTTCGGCCGCCCGTTTACCGTCGGCCTCAAGGGCACCTTCTGAGGCGGGCCCACTCACCCACGATCCCGACGCCGGATTGGCTTTCGTCGGTACTGACCGGGGCGGGCAGGCCCCAGCTCCACCAAGCCGCAGCCGCGATCCCGCCCTCTCGCCGTCGGCTCCTGTCCAGCCCCCCACCACCGTCCTGCCCGTCGTCTTGCTCTCCGTAGCCTCGGCGAAGGTGGGAGCCTTGGCGAAGGCGGAGCCTGCCCGCCGTGGGCTTGGCGAAGGCGGGTAACTCCCGCCAAGCCCGGCCGAGCCCGAGCAGGCCGGCGTTGATCAGCCCGTGATGATCAACGTTGGCCGGGGCGAAGCCCTCGTAAAACCGGCTGTGGCCGACGATCCCCGCCGCCAGCACCAGTCCGGCCGCCAGCCCGGCGCCCCGGCTTAGCCACGCGGACCAGCCCACCAGCACTAGTGCGAGCAGCGGCAGGTTGAACCAACCCAGCGCCCGTTCCAGGGCCCGCTCCGCCGGCGCATCGTCCGCCGGCGTGAAGCGGAGCCGGACCACGCCCGTCTCCGGCTGCTCCAGCGCGTGCCGCACCCATATCTGCGCGTCGGCATACCGCGCCGGCACCACCTGCCGCAACGGCGTGTCGGCCCCCGGCCGGACGCCGAGTTCACCGAGCAGGCGGCGGTAATCCCCCTCCACCGCCGCGTGCAGGCCGGCCAGCGCGGCCGCGACCGCCCACCCCAGCGGCAGCAGCCACCGCGGGGGCCGCGGGGAGGGCGCGGCGGGGGAGCCCACTCAGAAGGTGTAGTCCGCCGCGACCGTAAGGCGCCAGCCCGACATACTGTTATCCTCCACGTAGGCCGGGAACGACTGGTAGGAGACCTGCGGCCGGGAGGTGAGGTTGATCACGTTGGCGTTGAGCCGCAGCTTGCGGCTGAACCGGTAGCTCGCCTCGACGTCGACCTGCTCCCGGGCGGCGAAAATGTCGTCCACGTACCGCGTGTCGCCCAGCCCGGTGTAATAGTCGGAGCGGTGGGAGTACCGCACGTTGGCCCGGAACGGGCCCGCGGCGTAGTCGACGAACGCGTTGAACATCCGCTTCGAGAACCCGAAGGTCGGTAGCTTCTCCCCCTTGCGGAGCTCGCCGTAGCGAGCGTCGCTGTCGCCCACCGTGGCGCTCACGTTGAAGGTGAGCCCCCGCAGCACCGCGGGGAGGAAGTGCAGCTTCTGCTGCAGGATGAGCTCGACGCCCCAGTTATCCGCGCCATCCGCGTTGCGCCACTGGCGCCAGCGCCGGGTGCCACCCGCCACCGCGATCGGCGCGCCGGTGATATCCACCTCGTTGAACCGGAGGTCCGAGTTGTAATAAAAGCCCTTCATCCTCTTGTAGAAGAGGGCGACGGAGTAGAGGCCGCCCCGGTCCGTGTACTTCTCGAGCTGCACGTCGAAGTTGTCGGAGGTGGTGGGCTGCAGGAGCGGGTTGCCCTCGGTGATGTTGCCATTGGCGTCCTCGGTCCGGCCAAGGGTGAGGCGGCTCAGGGTGGGCCGGCCGTAGCTCCGGTTGTAGCTCTCGCGCAGGATCAGGTTGGGCTGCAGCGCGTGGCGGAAGTGCAGGCCCGGCAGCCACATCGTGTAATCGTTGCGGTCCTGGACGTCCACGACGCGCAGCGTCCGGGCGTCGATCCGCTTGCGCTGGTTCTCCCAAGTGTTGCGCTCCATCCGCAGGCCGCCGATCACGGTGGTGCGCCCGAGCTGGAGCGTGGTCATCCCGTAGGCCGCGGTGGTCGTCTCGACCGCGCGGAAGTCCTCCTCGATCGAGCCCCGCAACGATTCGAAGGGCAGCAGGGTGAAGAGTTCCGGGTTGCTCTTCAAGAGGGCGCGGGTTTTCGCCGGGTCGACCTCCATCCACATCTCGCGCCCGTTGATCGACCGCGTGCTGGAACGCATGATCGAGGCATAGGGGAAGCCGAGGAAGGCCCGGTACTCCCATTGGTCCTGCTGGAAGCTGCCCCGGGTCTCAGAGTAACGGCTGCCGGCCTTGAAGGCGCCTGCGAACCGGTCGGTCGAGAACTTGCGTTCCCAATCCGCCTTCGCCCGGTACATCGCCTCGTGCCGGTCCTCCGGCGTCTCGATGCTCAGGTTGCCCTGGTAGGCGCCGCTGAGGTCGCGCGGGTCGAGGCCATTGACGACCCACACCTGCGGCTTCAGCGCGTTGCGCGTGTCGTACTGCCAAGTGTAATAGCCCCGCGCCGCCTGGTTGTTGCGAACGATCACGTCCGAATCGAGGTCGCGGAAGGTGTGGCGGTAGCTGTAGAAGAGATCGTAGTTGATCGTCGTGGCGCCGAGCTCGTGGCGCCCGCCGGCGGCCAGCGAGTAGAGATCCGCGGCCGTGCTCGACTCCTCCGCGCTGTAACGGATCTCGCCCCGGCTGCCATCGGCCCCGGCGCGGCCGCGGCCCTCGCCGAAGCGGAGCCACTCGAAGGACTTGCGCCCATTGATCGCGTCCTGGAACCGGGTGTCGACGTAAGGCCGGCTGAGGTACCGGGAGGCGACGATGTCCTGGTGGCTATGCAGGGGGCGGAGGAAGAAGGTGTGGTGCTTGTCGAGCCGGAAGTCGATCGAGCCGTTGACCGCGTACGAGGTGGTGTCGCGCAGGTTGTACTGCACGGTCAGGTTTGGGTTATAGTAGAAAGGAAACCCGGGCAGGTTGTAGGTCGGGTTGGTCGCGGGGTTGATCAGGTTCCAGTCGGTGTCGTTGTTCTCGTAGTAGCGGTTGGTGGTGTAGTGGGAGACGGTGAAGTTGACCCCGAGATTCTTCCGGCGGCCGAGGATCCCGAACGTGTCCCCGTAGGTCGCGCGGAGGTTGTGGCCCCATTTCCGGGCGAGGCCGAGGTAGTTGGCGCCGGCCACCAGGCGAAGCTCGCCGCCGTCGCGCTTGAACGCGGACCGCGAGACGAGGTTGATCGTGCCGCCGATCGCGTCGCCGTCCCGGTCCGGGGTGTTCGCCTTGATCACCTCGATGTTGGCGATGCCGTCGGCCACGAGGTCGCGGGTGTTGAAGCCCCGGCTCGACATCCGGTTGCCGTCAATCTGGAAGGCGTTGAACTCGCTGGAGAGGCCGCGGATGTTCACCCCCTCGGGCGTCCCGTCCTCGCCCTCGTTGACGGTCAGCCCGGGCAGCCGGGCGAGCGCATAGCCGATGTTACCCTCATTCATCGCGCCGAACACCTCCTCGGAGATGATGTTCACGATCCCGCGGGCGCTCTTCTGCTGGTTGACGGCGAGCGCCTGGCCACGGGCGGCCTCCGCCACCTCGAAGGCGGCCATCCGCAGGACCTCACTCTTCAGCTCCACGCTCACCTCCGCCACGCCGCCGGCGCGGACCAGCACGGTTTCGCGGGCGGAATCGAGGCCAAGATACTCGACCTCGAGGGTCAGCGCGCCCTCGCGGAGGCCCGCGAGGGAGAACCGGCCCTCGGCGTCCGTGAAAGCGGTGGCATTGGTGCCGGCGACGCGGACCAGCGCGCCTTGGAGCGAGCGGCCGGAAGACCCCTCCGACACGCGGCCGGAGACGACGCCGCCCGCGCCCGCGGCCTGGACGCGTTGGGGAACTTCCATCAACAGGCAGAGCAAAGCGCCCAGCAGGGCGCGCCATTCAGACCAGCGGAGTGCAAGCATACCAAAAGAGCTTGGCGGACAACGGACGATACAACCATCGCGAGGGATACGGGGAGGTCGAACGGAAACCGACCCGATCTTACCGCAGAACCTTGAGGGAACACGCCACCCGCCGGCCGACAAGGAAAATTCTCTCCTGGCGACCGGGCTTGGTGTGGCATCTGTGAGCGCCGCGGGAGCCCCGAGCGCGGGTGCGTTCCGACGCACACTCGAGCCCAATGGCCTCCGCCGGTGAGGCGTGATCCCTAGCCCGACGGAATCCACCCTCCAAAAGCTCGTGCGACAGCCGCCGCGGTGCGCCTCAAGGACGTCCCGCGGATTTGGCCTAGAACCTCCCGTTGAAGCCGACGGAGACTGTGGTGCCGTGCAGGCTGTGGAGCTAGATCTGGTCGGGGATGCCGCGGTAGAGCAACTGCGGGGCGTTGGTAAGGTTGTCGACGTCGAGCGTGACCCCAAAGGCGGACCGGAACTGGTAGGCGCAGCTCCAATTCCACAGGCGGCGTTCGCGACGGTACAGGTTCCGCCCCGCGGCACCGGACGAGTAACTACTGATGTAGTCACCGGTGTAGGTGAAAAGGACGCGGGTGCTAAAGCCGCCGCGTCGCCACGAAAAGCTCGCGTTACCCATTCGCGGGATTAAGCCGGCGACCTGGCGGGTGGACAGGCCGGCGCCGCCGCCGAAGTCACCCGCCGCCGAGCAGGAGGACGGGGACGAGGGAACGGGGCAGGGTCATACGCGGGGCGGGGATGGCGGCGCCGGGGACCGGACGCGCCCGGAGAAGCTGGCCGCCGCCGTCCGCGGGGGCAATGCCGGAACCGGCCGCATTGCGGCTTGCCTCCGGCCTGCACGCGGTTGCCGTGCGGGGATGCACCTGCCTCCCCTGCCCCGCGCGCTGCTCGCCCTCGCCGCGGCCGCCACCGCCCTGACCGCCGCCACCCTGACCGCCCGCCCGCCGAACGTGCTGGTGATCGTCACCGACGACCACGGCATCGGGGACGTCTCCGCCTACCGGCCCGGCGCGGACGTGCGCACGCCGCACCTCGACGCCCTCGCCGCCGGCGGGATGCGGTTCACCGCGATGCGTTCCAACTGCACCGTCTGCTCCCCCGCGCGGGCGGCGCTGCTCACCGGGCGGCACCCGGACCGCGTGGGCGTACCGGGCGTGATCCGGACGCAGGCGGCTAACTCCTTCGGCTTCCTCGCGCCGGGCCTCCCGACTCTCGCCGATGTCCTGCGCGCCGCGGGCTACCACACCGCCCACGTCGGCAAGTGGCACCTCGGCCTCGACCGGCCGAACCTGCCCACCGAGCGCGGCTTCGATTACTTCCACGGCTTCCTCGGGGATATGATGGACAGCTTCACCGGCCACCTCCGCCACGGGCAGAATTACCTGCGCCGCAACGCAGAGGTCATCACCGCCGAGGGCCACGCGACGGACGTCTTCACCACTTGGACCCAAGCGTACCTGCGGGAGCGGGCCCGGGCGGACCGGCCCTTCTTCCTCTACCTCGCCTACAATGCGCCCCACTTCCCCATCGAGCCCCCCGGGGCCTACCTCGAGCGGGTGCAGCGGCGCCTGCCGGGCCTCGACCCGAAGCGCGCGCTGAACGTGGCCTTCGTGGAACACCTCGACGAGGCCATCGGGAAGGTCCTGACGACCCTCGACGAAACCAGCCTGGCCGCGCGCACGCTGGTGGTCTTCACTTCGGACAACGGCGGCTCCCTGCCGCACGCGCAGAACAACGACCCGTGGCGGGACGGGAAACAGAGCCACTACGACGGCGGGCTGCGGGTGCCGTTCTTGGTGCGGTGGCCCGGGCAGGTGGCGGCGGGGACGACCTCAGGCTACGCGGGTCAAACCTTCGACCTATTCCCCACGGCCCTGGAGGCCGCCGGCGTGGCGCTCCCGGCGGATCTGGACGCGCGGAGCCTGCTCGGTCACCTGCGCGGCGGGCCGCCGCCCGCGGGCCCGCGCGACCTGTACTTTGTGCGACGCGAGGGCGGGCCGGCGTACGGCGGCCAGGATTACCACGCGCTCATCCGCGGAAACTGGAAGCTGCTGCGCAACTCCCCCTACGGCGCGCTCGAGCTCTATGACCTCGCGCAGGACCCCGGAGAACGCACCAACGTTGCCGCGAAGGAACCGCGCGTCGTTCGGGAGCTGCAGGCCGCCCTGAGCGCGCAGATTCAACGCGGTGGCGGCGTGCCGTGGCAGGCCCCCGGGGCCCGCTAAAACCGCCGGGCGGGCCGCGTTTTTCCTCCACTCCACCTTGTAAATCTCCCATCTTCACCGAATGTCGGTCAACTGGCTCATTTTCCTGCCCGCCGTGGTGCTGCTTTGGACGCCCATCGCGCTGCTGCAGGGAAGGAAAGCCCGCCACCGGGTGGTCGACATTGGCTGGCACGGCTACTGGCCGCGCACCCTTTTCTTCAGGCTCCATTGGCTCGACCTCGTGCGGGCCGGGGTTGGCTCCGGCCTGCTGGGTGCAGCTACCGCCGAGGATCTGATCTCCGCGGGCATCGATGCCTATCCCCCGCGGCTGCTTCGGGCCGGGGTTTTGCTGGTCGGCGCACTGCTACAATGTTGGAGCCGCGAGCCAAAAACAATTCACGCCCCGTTCGCTTACCTCGCCGGGCTGGCGCTCGGCGGCCTAGACCCCGCCGTCGCGGTGTTCTCGCTGGCGCTCACTCTCGTGCTGGCCATCGGTCCCGGCCTGCCCTCCGCTTTCTTTCCGCTTCTCCCGCTGATCGGCGCGGGCCTCGGTTTCCTGCTCAAGTCGAGGACAGGACTCTTTGACGCCGCGACCCTAGCACCGGCGACCGTCGCGCCATGGCTCCTGACCGTTCTGCTCGGTAAGCCCTTTTCTTCCACCTATCGCGCGCGCTCCCGCACCGAGATCACATCTCCGCTCAAGTGAGCCAGCGCGACCGGAGCGTCCTTCGCACTCGCGGATGACCCGCGCTCACTTGAGTTGCTCGATGAACGTGAGAAGGTCGGCCATCTCGTGGACCGAAAGCCCCGCCTCAAGGCCCTCGGGCATCAGGCTCTTGCCGGAGGAGGAACTGCCCCGGATGTTCGACCGCGCGAGCGTGACTTCCGCGCCGCCCATAATCCGCAGGGAGAGGCTCGAGGCCTCGTCGCGGGAGATCATCCCTAGAAAGGCGTTCCCATCCTTGGTGTTCACCTCGTAGGCGATGTACTGGGGCGCGACTTCCTGATGCGGGTTGATGATCGCGGCCAGCAGCGAATCGCGGCCGCGGGACTTCACCGTGAGCAGGTCCGGCCCAAGCTCCAGCCCCTCCCCTCCCGCGCGGTGGCAGACGCTGCAGCGGCCGGCGTAGATGCCGTGTCCCCGCGACGCATCTCCGGTCAGGGTGATGGCGGGCTGGAACTTCGCGGCCACCTCCTCGCGGGAGGGCGGGATGACGGTGGCCAGCACGGCGCGGGCGCGGGCGCGGGTGGGTTCGTGCTTGTGGCGGGCGAGCGCCTCGATCTGGGAGGCCGAGAAATCTGCCGCAGGCACTTTGCCAGCCGCGACCGCGTCAAGAAGCACCCTGGTGCGCTCCTCCCGGGCCAGCAGCGCGGCGAGAGCGGCGTCCTTCGCCTTGGGGGCGTACTGCCAATGATCGAGGAGGATCGTCGCCACCTCGGACCCGGTCTGCTGGGCGAGGGCGCGCACGGCGGCGGCCTGCACCACTTCAGGTTGGCCCGCGGCGCGCGCGGCCGCGAGGGCAGGCCGGGCCTGCGCGGCGCCGCCCACGGAGATCAGTTCGATCGCCTCGAGCCGTTCAGCGGCGGGGACGGAAACGTCGCGGGCGCGGGCGGCCGCCCGGGTGAAGACGGCGTCGAGCTTCCGCCCGCGGTCCGCCTGCGCGATACCGGAGCCGGCGCGGCGCAGGCCCTCACCCAGGGCACGGATCCACAGGGGGCTCGTGCCGGGCTGGGCGATGAAATCGATGAGCGGCGCGAGGTCGCCGGCGGCTGCGGTCGCGGCGCGGGTCTCGATCAGGCGGGCGACGAACGGGGCCGCCCGGCGCGCGAGCGCCGGATCCTGCGTCATTGCCGGCAGGAGCGTGGCCGCGATCACCGGGGGCGGACTGGTGAGGAGCGCGACGGAAATCCATTGGTCCGCGTGGTCCTGGGCGGCGATCCGGGCCAGCGCAGGAGCAAGGGCCGGGGAATAGGCGGCGCTGAACGCGAGCTGCATCCGCACCCGCGGGCTGGCGTCCCCGGCCCGGCGATCAAGGGCGGCGAGCAGGGCCGCGGGCGCCTGGCCCGATTCCAGCAGCGGCTCCGAGAGGGCGATGGCGCGCTCGCGCACGTGCGCGTCCCGGTCGTCGGCCGCCACCGCAAGTGTCTGGCCGTCGAGGGCACCGAGGCCCTGTAGCGCCCCGAGGGCGTGAAGGCGGGCGGTCGGGGGGGCTGCCTCCCGGACCAGGCGAACGAGGAGCGGCACGGCCGCTCGGTCCTGGCGCTCGTAGAGCAGGCGCGAGGCGGTGTCGCGGTGCCAGCCGTTGGGATGCGTAAGGGTCGCGACAAGGGTCGCGGTGTCGGCCGCGCCGAGGGCCGGATTCGCGCGGCGGCGCCACGCGGCGGCGGTGGGCACGAGCCGGTAGATGCGGCCGCGATCGTTGCCCGCGTTCAGGTCGAGGTGGCGCTTAATTTCGTCCGGGATGCTCCACGGGTGCTCGATCACCTCGCGGTACATATCGCAGAGGTGCAACGTGCCGTCGGGAGCGTTGGCGAAGTTGACCACCCGCACCCAGGAGTCGCGGCTCGCCGCGAATTCAAAGCCCTGCTCGTCGTCCGGCCGGCGGCCGACGAGACTCGCGCCGTCCTCGTGCAACCGCTTGCGGTGGACGAGCTGGCCGCCCGAATCGCCGCTGAAGGTGTTGTTGACGAAGTCCGGGCCGTAGGCATCGCCGCGGTAAACGTGCGTGCCGGAGGCCCCGGTGAAATAGCCGCTGACGCGGCCGCCGCCCTCAACCATGCCGCGGACCACGCCGCCGATGCGCCAGCGGGTGCGGATGATGCGCCAGGGCTCGTCGGGGCTGATGCGGTGGACCTCGGCGGCGCCGCCGTCGGCGGCGATGCTCTGGCGCGGGACGGGCGGGGTGAAGTGGGGGTTCCGCTCGGCGTAGCGGCCATCATAGACCCAGAATTGGAGGTGGTCCGAGTTGGAGCAGGCGAAGCGCCGGCCGAAATCGTCGAAGCTCATGCCGTACTGCGCGCCGCCGGGCATGAAGCCGAAGGCGTGGGTGCGGGGATCGAACCAGAAGTTGCGGCCGCCCAGTTCCTCCGCGGGAAGTTCGGGGCGCCGCAGTGAGCGGATCAGGCCGCGGTTGCCGGTGCCGCCTTGGACGTGGATGCGGTTGTCGGGCCCCCAGATAAAGCTGTTGAACATTGACTGGACGTTGAGGCGGGACAGACCCGTGCCGAACCCGGTGAAGACCTTCTCGCGCACCTCTGCACGGCCATCGCCGTCGCGGTCCTCGAAGCGCCAGATGTCCGGCGTGGCGCCCACGTAGAGGCCCCCGTGGGCCCAGATCAGACCGTTGGGCCACGGGAGGTTGTCGGCGAACACCCGGCTCGTCTCGTAGAACCCATCGCCGTCCCGGTCCTCGAGCACCGAGATGCGGCCGAGGTGCGGGTTGCGGTCCCGTTCCTCGGAATAGTCGATCATCTCGCAGACGAACATCCGGCCGTTCTCGTCGAACGCCACCGCGACCGGGTCGCGCACCTGCGGCTCGTTTGCGACCAGCTCGAGGCGGAAGCCCGGCTTTACCTGCCAGGTGGCAAGCGCGTCCGCCGGTGCGACCGCTGGGTAACGCGGGAGATCCTTCGCCGGATCGACTTCGGTGGCGCCCTTGGTGGCACCGTAGGCTTGGGCGTAGGTGTTGCGGTGGGCGAGGGAATCAACGGCCGGGGCGGCGGCAAAGGCCAGTGGCGCGAGGAGCAGGACCGGGAGGACGAGGCGGGCAGCAGACATACGATTAACACCTTCCGCCGCCACGCGGGCATCGTCAATCCACGAACGCCGTTTCGTTGGCCAACAGCAGGACCTGCGCGAGCTGCGCCAGCCTGCTCAGCGGGGGTTGCCCCGCCTGGCCTTCCGCCGCAATCGATAGCTCCGACGGCGCCGGGGCCTCCATAGCAAGGAACTGATCCGCCCACTCCCGCTCCGCGGGGTCCGGGGCGCGCTGGTGCACGAAGCGGAACAAGGCCTCGAAGCGCGCGGATCCCGGCACCGCGGCCGCCTCGACCCGGGCGGCCAAGGCGCGCGCCATCTCAAGCGCGAATGGGCTGTTGAGGAGGAACAGGGCCTGCTGCGGGACCGTGGTCGCGAAGCGCTGGGCCGCGGAGGCGTCGGGGTTGGGAAAATCGAAAGCGCGGAAGACGCCCGGGAGGTTCTGGCGGTCGATGAAGCCGTACACCGTCCGGCGGGTCGAGAACGGCTCACGCCACAGGTCCTCGGCTTGACCGCCCAACCGCGTCTCCAACCGTCCGGAGACCGCGAGGAAGGTGTCGCGCAGGCCCTCGAAATCGAGGCGGCGGCGGGGAAAGCGCGTCAGCCGCCGATTCTCGGGATCGGCCGCAAGGGTGGCCGCCGGCGCCTCCCCCGCGCGGCGGTAGGCCGCAGAGAGCAAAATCCGACGCTGGAGCCGCTTCACCGACCAGCCCCCAGCAATGAAGTCCGCCGCCAGCCAGTCGAGCAGGTCCCGCAACTCCGGCTCCACCGTGCGCACGCCGAAGTCGCTCGGGGTTCGCACCAGCCCCTCCCCGAAGTGCCAGGCCCAGACGCGGTTGACGAACACGCGGGCGGTCAGCGGATTGTCCGCCCGCGCCACCGCCCGCGCCAGTTCGAGGCGGCCACTGCCCGCCGCGACGGGGGCGGCATCCGCGCCGGCGATGAGGGTGAGCACGCCGCGCGGCACGACGGGGCCCCGGTTCGCGGGATTGCCTCGGAGGAGCACGGCGGAATCGCGCGGCTGCGCGCGGTCCGCCAGCGCCATCGCGCGCAGCGGGGCGCCGGGTTCGGTCCACTCGAGCGCCGCCAACTCGCGGCGGATCGCCGCCGTGCGGGTGTCAAGCTGGCGCCGGATCAGGGCAGCCGCCGCGGGGAACGGGAGCGTACCGGCAAAGGCGTCCGCTGCGGCCAGCGCCCGCGGACCGGAGGGCGGGGCGGAGTCCGCGGAGGCCGGGGCGGGGCCGGCGGCGGCGAACACGCGGTTGTAAACCGCTGCGACGTCGGCGGGGGAGCCCAGCGGTCGCGCCACGCCAGCGAGCGCGGCGACCACCGTCGGATCGAGGCCGGGTGGGCGAGTGTCGGACCAGCCGCAGACGAGATCGGCGGCCGCGGCGGCGAATCCTTCCGCCGGCAGCGCGACCAGTGCGAACCACGGGGCGAGGACCGGGTGCGCGGCCGCCTCCGGGGAGGCGAGGAACTCGCGCCAGCGCCGCAGGAACTCCGGGTTGAGCTTCCGTTCCCCCGCGAAGAGTTCCGGCTTCGCGTCGGGCGGGAGCCGGGCGGAATCGTGGACCCCGAGGAGGTAGTCCCCCGTCCGCGCGCGGATGCCCGCGAGGAACTTGTCCACCTCCTCGCGCTCGCGGGCCCGCACCCGCTCCTCGGTCGCGGCGCGCTTGGCGAGGTAGGCGCGGTGCTCCGGGGTGTCCGTCACCGGCGCGAGCAGGGGTTTCTCGGCCGGTTCCTCCGAGGAGGCGAAGATCCCGTGCAGCGCGTAGTAATCCCGCATCGTGACCGGCTCGGACTTGTGGTCGTGGCAGCGGGCGCAGGCGACGGTCAGCCCGAGGAGGCCGCGGGTGACGACGTCGATCCGGTCATCGATGATGTCGTTCTGATTGTTGAGGAACCGCCGGCCGAGGGTGAGGAAGCCGAGGGCGGCGAGCGGGCTCCGGTCCTCGCCGGACGCGAGCAGGTCGCCCGCGAGCTGCTCGGTGAGGAAGCGGTCGTAGGGCAGGTCGGCGTTGAACGCCCGGATCACGTAGTCGCGGTAGGTGTGGGAGAAGGCGAAGCGGCGCTCGGCCTCGCCCACGAGGTAGCCCTGGGTGTCGGCGTAGCGGGCCACGTCGAGCCAGTGGCGACCCCAGCGTTCGCCGTAGGCCGGGGAGGCGAGGAACCGTTCCACCGCGCGCACGTAGGCGCCGGGGTCGGCGGCGTGCTCGAGGACGAACGTGTCGGTTTCCTCCGGGGTCGGGGGCAGGCCGGTGAGCGCGTAGCTCACGCGCCGCAGGAGCGTCCGGGCGTCGGCTTCAGGCGCGGCCGCGGCGGCGGGGGCGCCCGGGGTGGCCCGGAGGAAGGCCTCGATCGGATCGGCGGCGGCGCCGGGGACCGGGGGCAACGCGGGGGCGCGTGGCGGTTGGAACGCCCAGTGCGTGCGCGCGAGCTCGGCGGCGGTCGGCGCGGCGGCGCCCTCCCGGGGGTCGGGCGCCCCGCGGCGGATCCACGCCTCAAGGTCGGCGACCTGCGCCGGGGTCAGCGGCGGTCCCGCGTCGGCTGGGGGCATCTGCAGGTCGGGATTACCCGGGCGGACGACGGCGAGCAGCAGGCCCTTTTCGGCATCGCCCGGCACGAGCGCGGGCCCGGAATCCCCGCCTCGCCGCAGGGCCTCCCGGGTGTCCAGCTGGAGACCACCCTTGGCTTTGCCCTCCCGGGCGCTGTGGCAGCGGTAACAGTGCTCGGCCAGCACCGGCCGGATGCGGGACTCGAAGAAGGCCTCCTCCTCGGGGCTCAGGCCGGCAGCGGCCGCGGCCGGGGCCAAGACGAACCCCAGCAGGGAGAGGCCACGCAAGGTCACGCGATCAGCTCCCGCACCACCTGGCCGTGGACATCGGTCAGGCGGTAATCGCGGCCGGCATGGCGGTAGGTGAGCCGCTCGTGGTCGAAGCCCAGCAGCGCGAGGAGGGTGGCATGGAGGTCGTGCACGTGCACCGGCTTCTCGACCGCGCGGAAGCCGAACTCGTCGGTCGCGCCGTGGACCATCCCCCCACGGACGCCGCCGCCGGCGAGCCACATCGTGAAGCCGTGGTGGTTGTGGTCGCGGCCGTTGACCTTGCCCGCGTTGGCGCCGGCCGTGGGCAGTTCCACCACCGGGGTGCGGCCGAACTCGCCGCCCCAGACCACCAGCGTCTCGTCCAGCATCCCGCGCTCGCGCAGGTCGCGCAGGAGGGCGCCTATCGCCTGGTCGCTCTGGCGGGCCAAGCGGCGGTGGTTCACCTCGAGGTCATCGTGGTTGTCCCACGGCTGGCCCTGTCCGTGCCAAGCCTGGACGAAACGCACGCCGCGCTCGAGCAAACGGCGGGCGATGAGGAGCTGCCGGCCGTGGGTGGTGTCGCCATAGCGCTCCCGCATCGCGGCGGGTTCCCGGGCGAGGTCGAAGGCGTCGGTGGCCTCGAGCTGCATCCGCGAGGCCAGCTCGAAGGACTGGATGCGGGCCTCGAGCCGCGGATCAGCGGCGCGCGCGGCCGCGTGGCGGGCGTTGAGGCGGGCGAGGAGGTCGAGCTGGGCACGCTGGTCGGCGGGGCCGGTGAGCGGGCTGCGGATGTGCTCGATCAACCGCTCCACCTCCCGATGGCGCGTGTCGACGTGTGTGCCTTGGAAGATGCCCGGCAGAAAGGCGCTCTGCCAATTCTGGGACTCCTGGATCGGGTACCCGCCGGGACACAGCGCGACGAAGCCGGGCAGATTCTGGTTCTCGGAGCCGAGGCCATAGGTGACCCAGGAGCCGAGGCTGGGCCGCGGCAGGCGCGCGTCGCCGCAGTTCATCAGCATCAGCGAGGGCTCGTGGTTGGGCACGTCGGCCCGCATCGAGCGGATCACGGCGAGCTCGTCCGCGCAGGAGGCGACGTGGGGGAAGAGCTCGCTGACCTCGAGGCCGCTGCGGCCGTGGCGGGCGAAACGGAAAGGCGAGGCGAACGCGGCGCCGGTACGGCGCTCGGTCTTGAGCTCGAGCGGGAGCGGCTTCCCGTGCCAGAGCGCGAGGGCGGGCTTGGGGTCGAACGTGTCGACCTGCGACGGGCCGCCGTTGGCGAAGATGTGGATCACCCGGCGGGCGCGGGCCGGGAAGTGCGGTGGGCGCGGCGCGAGGGGCCGCAGCGGATCGAAAGCGGTAGCCGCCGCGGCCGGGGTCCCCGCCAGCGCCGCGAGGCCGAGCGCGCCGAAGCCCAGTCCGCAGCGGGCGAGGAAGTCGCGGCGCGTCAGGGGCGGGGCGGTGGGGGTCGGGGCCAAGCGCATCGCGGTGCGCCGAGCTAAGCGCGGGCACGGGCGGCGGGGAAGCCTCATTTTCTGGCGTGCATGCCGGGACCCGCGCGGCCATCACGCCCAGATGCCCCCGACCCTCCCCGCCCGGCTCCGCCGCGCTCTCCTCATTCTGCTCCTGCCCGCGCTGGCCCGCGCCGCCGCCCCGGCGCCGGACGCCGACGGCTTCACGCCGCTCTTCAACGGCCGCGACCTCAGCGGCTGGGTGAATGGCAACTGCGCCCCGGAGACCTGGAGCGTGCGCGACGGCGTGATCCACTGCACCGGGCTACCGATCGGCGGCCTGCGCACGGAGCGCCAGTATGAGAACTTCATCCTCGAGCTTGAGTGGCGCCACCTGCGCCGCAGCGGCAACTCCGGGGTCTTCGTGTGGGGCTCACCCATCAACGCGCCCGGCGTCCCCTTCCTGCGCGGGATCGAGGTCCAGGCGCTCGACCACGGCTACGCCGAGGACTTCCAGCGGAAGAACGGCAAGGCGTCGGACTGGTTCACCGTCCACGGCGATGTGTTCGCCATTCACGGGGCCACGATGCGCTACATCGGCCGCACCAACGGCAAGCGCAGCTTCCCGATCGAGGACCGGAGCCGCCCGTCGCCGGAGTGGAACCATTACCGCGTCGAGGCCCGGAACGGCTCGCTCCGCCTGCACGTGAACGGCCGCGAGGTCAGCGGCGGCGATGACGCAAACTACCGCAAGGGCTACCTCGCGCTTGAGTCAGAGGGCTCGCCGGTCGAGTTCCGCAACCTGCGGATCAAGGAACTTCCCTCCTCGGGCGCGGGTCCCGAGGTGACGGCGCCGGAGGATCCGGGCTGGCGGGCCCTTTTCAACGCGCTCGACCTTCGCGGCTGGCGCACCAGCGCGGCGACGGAGGCGGCTTGGACCGTCGGAAACGGCCGGCTCACGGCGCGCACCGGAGCGGGCCTGGAGGCGGCCCTCGTGACCAGCCCGGAACTGGGCGCGGCGGAGTTCATTGTCGATTACCAGCCGCCCGCGGCGGGCCCCGCGGAGGCCGTGGTGCTGTTGCGGGGGCATCCCGTACGCCTGACGGGCGCGGAACCGGGGAAGTTCAGCCGCTTCACCGTGACCGTCGAGGCCGGCAAGGTCCGCATCGCGCGCGAGGGCGGCGGCGCCACCGAGGCGGCGCTGCCCGCCGGGTTGCCGGCCAAAGGTCCGTTCGCCCTCGTACCGGCGACAGCGGGCGGGGTCTTCACCAACCTGCACGCCCGCGATCTCTGAGGCGGGGCGCGGATCCGGCGGATGGGCGCGGGGCGGCGGCCGCGCTCAACCGCCGAGCTTGAAGCTGGAGCTGACTTGGAAGACCGCGCTCACGATGGCGAAGGCGATAAAGCCGACAAAGATGAACACCGCCATCAGCACGCCACTGGCGATCACCTTAGTGAAGACGTTGAGCTGCGAGGAAATGCGCTTCTGGTAGGCCGCGGCGATCTGCTTGAGGCTGGGCACCACGTTGCCCGTGTTCTCGCCGACCGCCAGGCGGTCGAGCACCAGCGCCGGGAAGCAGCCGGTGCGGCCGAGCGCGGCGGACAGCGCCTCGCCCTCGAGCACGCGTGCGATCGCCGCTTGGAAGGCGGACCGGTGCACGGTGTTGCCGATCTGCTTCTCCGTCATCCGCAGCGCCTCCGCCGCGGTGATGCCGTTCTCAAGCAGCACCGAGAGCGTCTGGGCGAAGGCAAGCACCGTCTGCGCGACCACGAACGGCCCCGTCAGCGGCAGGCGCACCAGCCAGGCGTCCGTCGCCGCCCGGCCGGCCGCGGTGCGCCGCCAGCCGAGGAACGAGCTAAAGCCCACTACCGCCGCCACGGCGAGGCCAATGCCCCACGGGCTGAGCAGGAATTCGGAGAGCCCGATCAGGAGCGAGGTCGAAGCGGGCATCTTGCCGCCGAGCGAGGTGAGGAGCGTCTTTAGCCGCGGCAGCAGGAAGACGAGAAAGAACACGATCACCCCACCCGCCACCACCACCATGAACGCCGGGTAGGCCAGCGCGGCGAGCAGCTGCCGCCGCAGTTCGCGCTGTTCTGTCAGGTGCGAGATCAGCCGCGCGAGGGTGTCATTCAGCGAGCCCGTCGCCTCCCCCGCCTGAATGAGGTTGGTGACCGACGGTTCGAAGACCGCGGTGCTCGCGGCCATCGCCCGCGACAGGGGTGCGCCCTCGCTGATGCGTTCCCAAAGCTGGCCGGAAAGCCGGCGGAGCCGCGGCTCCTGGACGCGAACCGAAAGCAGCCGCACGGCCTCGCCAGCGGACAGACCGCTGTGGACAAGATCGTACAACGCCTCGAGGAAGGGCAGGCACTCGCGCCGGGTGAGCATCCGCGCGGTCCGGAGCTCGGCCGGGCGGCGGGCGACCGTCTTGCCGGCAGCCAGCTCCTCCACCGTCCGGGCCTGTACGCCCCGGGCGGCGAGCACCCGCAGGGCGTCTCGGCGCGAGGGGCACTCGAGCTCCGCCGTGACCGGGTGCCCCGCGCGATCGCGTCCGCTGTAGGCGAAACGGGGCATCACTTGTCCACCACGGTGATGACCCGAAGCACCTCGTCGAACGTGGTGTGGCCGCGGCGCACCTTCTCCCAGCCGCTCTGCCCGAGCGTGCGCATCCCGTGACGGCGGGCGCACTCGGCAAGGGTGCGCGTGCTCTCGCGCTTGAGCACCAGCTGGTGCATTTCCTCGTTGAGGCGGAAGATTTCGAAGATGCCGATGCGCCCGCGGTAACCCGTGCCCCGGCAGCGGTCGCAGCCCACCGGCGCCGCCAGCTCGGTCACTCCCACCCCCTCCTTCGGATCGCAGCCGAGGATCGCGAGAGTTTCGACCAGCTTCACCCGCGAGATGGGCGCCGGGCGGGAGCACTCGGGGCAGAGCCGCCGCACCAGCCGCTGCGCGATTACCAGCTCGATCGCCGACGCCACGAGGAAGGGCTCGATGCCCATGTCCACGAGGCGGGTGATCGCGCCGGGGGCGTCATTGGTATGCAGAGTTGAGAATACCAAGTGGCCCGTCAGCGAGGCGCGGATCGCGATCTCGGCCGTGTCCCTGTCCCGGATCTCACCCACCATGATCACGTCCGGATCCTGCCGCAGCACGTGGCGCAGGGCTTCGGCGAAGGTCAGGCCGATCTCGGGCCGCACCTGCATCTGGTTCACTCCGGGCACCTCGTACTCAATCGGGTCCTCGATGGTGATGATGCGGAGGTCGGTGGAGTTGATCTTCCGCAGGAAGGCGTTGAGCGAGGTGCTCTTGCCGGAACCGGTCGGGCCGGTGACGAGGATGATGCCGTGGGGAGTGTCGAGGACCTCGCCAATTGCCGCCTGCTCCTCCAAGCTCATCCCGAGGCGGTCCATCGAAAACGCCTCCTTCTTCTGGTTGAGGAGGCGCAGGGAGATCGATTCCGCGTAGATCGTCGGGACGGTCGAAACGCGGATGTCGAGCGTCACGCCGCCGGCGCGAAAGTTGATGCGGCCGTCCTGCGGCAGGCGCTTCTCGGAGATGTTCATCCGCGCCATAATCTTGAGGCGGGAGATGATCGCGTCCTGGAAACGTAGCAGGTTCTCCGGGACCGGGACCGGCACCAGCAGGCCGTCGACCCGGTAGCGGATGCGCAGCTGCGCCTCCTGGGGTTCAAAGTGAATGTCCGTGGCCTGGTCCGCCACCGCCTGGGAGATGACATCGGTAACGAAGCGGACCACCGCCGCCTCCTCGTCGACCACCTCCTCCGCAGCGGCCTGAGCCGCGGGCGCGATGTAATCCTCCTCCCCGTCCTCAAGGGAGCCGGCGCCAACGCCGAAGTTCTCGATGATCAGCTGGTGCACGCGTTCGGGAACCGCGAGGTGCCACCTCAGCGGCCGGGCGGTGAAGGTGCGGATCCACGCGGCCATGTCCGCGTCCGGCAGCCATGCCGCGGCGAGGTGGAGCGGGCGCTCGAGATCCGGCACCGGCAGAGAAGGAGTGGTGCTGGCGCGCGCCAACTGCAGGGGGATAATCTGGTACTCGTGGACAAGGCGGGCCGGGAGCAACCCGCGGGCCTCGGCATCGGCCTCGAGGTTGCTCGCGACCTCAAGGCCGGCGGCGGCGGCGAGAGCGGGCAACACCTCGATCTCGGGCCGCGCGAGCGCGGCGGCCAGCATCGCAAGCCGTTGCCCGCGGGGGGCCTCGGCAAGCGCCTGGCACTGCTCGTCCGTGAGTTTCTCGGCAAGCGCGGCGGGCAGGAGCCCCGCGGCAGGGGCCTGAAGGTCCGCGACGGCGCTCATTTTCCGAGGAGACGGTCGATCGTCGAGCGGGGCGGGGCCACGTAGGAGGGATCCAACTCCTTCTTGACCTCGTCGCGGGAGGGCCAGCTGTCAATCCGCCGGTAGGCGTCAGCGTTGTCGATCGCGGGCGTATTGGTGAGAACCACCGGGCGGACGAAAAACACGAGGTCGGACACCGTCTGGCCGCGGGAGCGCGCGCCAAGCAGGTCGCCGATGATCGGGATGGGGCCGAAGCGGCTGGAGCTACGGAGGGAGGAGTTCTTGCGGAAGCCGCTGATGACGATGATATCACCCGACTTGGCGGAGACGTAGTTGGTCGATTCGCGCCGGCCGATCACGTACTGCTTGTTCTGGTCGACCAGCACCTCGCCGATCACGTCCTCAACGGTCTGGACCAAGTCCAGCTGCACCGCCCCGTCGATGCCGATAAAGGGCGTGACCGTGAGCGTGGTGCCGATCTGCTGCTGGGTGACGGTAGAGCTGGAAGCGAGGCCGGTGCTGACGCCGGCAGCGGACTGAATCGTGCCGGTGACGACGGGGCGGGTCTCGCCGTTGAAGAACTTGGCCTGCTTGCCGTGGCTGGTGACGACGACGGGCTGGGTGGTAATGGCGTTGTTGCGCGAGCGCGGCGCGGTGTTGAACGCGATCTCGGCGGCAAGGTCGCGGGCGCCAGAAACCGCGGCGCTGCGCGAGATGGCGCCGCCGGAGATGGCCAGCCCGGCCGTACTGCCGGTGAAACCGACCAGCTTATCGCCCTCAATCTTGAGCCCGAGCGCGCCGATCCCGCTGGTGTGCTGGTTGTCAAGGGTGACCTCGGCGATGACCACCTCGATGCGCACCTGGGGTAGCACAATGTCGAGCTTGTCGATCAGGGCGCGGACGAGGCGGATGTCGTCCGAGGTGCCGAAAACGACCACGGCGTTGCTGCGGTCGTCGTTCACCACGGTCATGAGCGAGCTGAACTCGTTATTGCCGTCGCTCTGGGCATTGGAGGCGGAGACGATCGTAGGGGCGGGCACCGCGCCCGGGGCGGGCTGGCTAGGATTCGCGGCGGGCGCGGCCGGGCGCGGGCCGGCGGCCCCCTGCCGCTGGAGCGCGGTGTTGGTCCCCGAGATGATGCGGCTCAGCACGTTAACCACGTCCGTGGCCTTGGCGTGCTTGAGGTAAATAACCTCGTTGCGGGTGTTCGGGTCGGCCCGACGATCAAGGCTTTCGATCAGGTCGTCGAAGAAAGCGTGCTGGCGCGGGTCGGTGACGAGGATGACTTGATTGGTGCGGTCGTCGGCGCTGTAGGAGGTGGCAGTGCCGATCTGCTGCTGGAGCGTGCCGGTGAGGATGCCACGAAGCTTGTTCACCAGGTCGCTGGCCTTGGCGTCCTTCAACTGGTAAAACTTGGGTTTCATCCCCGCAGTGTTCGGCCGGTCGATGTGCTGGAGCACAGTCTCGACCCGCTGCAGGTTGCTGACGCTGTCGGTAACGAGCAGGGCGTTCGCGGAGGCGAGGATGACCGGGCCGCCAAAAAGCGCATTCAGGAGGCCGGTGATCATCGGGGCCACCTCCTGGGCACGGGCGAACTCCAAGGTGAACATCTTGGAGGCGGCCTTGCCCGTAGCCGGCCGGTCGAAGGCGGAGCCGGTGATTAGCTCCGGAGCCTCCTGACGCACGGCCTGGATGTTCACCACTTTAAGAAACTTGTCGCCCAGAGGGGAAAGGCCGATACCGTTCACCGCAAGCGCCGTTTCGACCGCGATGATCGCCTCCGCCTTGGTGACCGCCTGCTTGATTCGGAGATTATAGGTCGCCGCGGTCAGCTGCTGGGGGCGGATCACCATCCGGCCAGTGAGCTGCTCGTAGACATTGAGTACCGTGTCCAAGTCCGCGTCCGGCAGCATGATTTGGTTGACGGTATCCTCCTCCGTCCGAGCGGGGGCGGGGGTTCCCGCAGGGGCTTGGGCGTGGAGGCTCCCCGCGGCGAGGCCGACAAGGGCGAGGCAGGAGGCTCGAAGAAGACGAAGGCGCATGCGGAAGGAGGCGGAGGCCACGAGAAGCGACCACGGTGAGAAGGTGCAGCAAAGCAAGGCGGATGTAAACGGTGATGTCAGCAGTGAACGACGCCAGCCGCCGGGCACTACCCCTGATTTTCACGCAACCCCGCCGTGGACATCGCCCCTTCCGGTTGTTTCAACCTCTCCGATGCGCCCCGGATTCCTCGCTTTCTGCCTCCTCGTGGTCGTAACCTCCTTGCGAGGCCAAGCCCCCCTACCCCCCGTAATTTCTGCCCAACCCGAAGGCACCAGCGTCTATCCGGACGACATCGTCATCCTGAGGGTCACGGCCGAAGGGGCGAACCTCTCCTTCCAGTGGCGCCGGGAGGGCGCCGGCCTGCCCGGCGAGAACGCCCCGGTCCTGATGTTTGCGGCCTCGCTCGCGATCCCGCGCGCCCGGTATGACGTCGTCGTAACCAATCCAAGTGGGAGCGCCACCAGCCTGCCGGCTTGGGTCTTCGTGTCCCCGCGCCCGCAGGCCATCAGCCTCGACCTGCCCGCGTTGGTGGTCGCAGCCGGCAGCGGTGTGCGCTTGACCGCCACCGCCTCGTCGGGACTACCGGTGAAGGTGACGCTGGTTTCCGGGGCGGCGTCGCTCGCGGGCAACCTGCTCACCAGTGAGGGGGGAGACGTGGTCGTGCGGGCGACGCAGGCGGGCAACGCCACCTACGCCGCTGCGGTCCCCGTGGAGCGCACCATCCGGTTTCTGGTCGGCAGCCTCGCCCCCTACCTCACCGTACGCTTGACCGACCAGTCGCCGCTGGCGGGCACCGCTCTCACTCTGCGCGCTTCCGCCGTGGGCACGCCCCTTCCCGCCTTCCAATGGAGTCGCGACGGCGTCGCGATCCCTGGCGCCACGCGCACCGAACTCGCCTTGGCCGCGCTCACCCTTGCCGACACCGGCCGCTACGCGGTGACGGTGACCAACCTCGCGGGCAGCGACTCCAGCGCGGCACAGGTAAGGGTCCAGTCAGCCCCTGTGTTCACTCGCCAGCCTGCGGCGCTGACCGTGACGGCCGGCGACGGAGCCACCCTCTCCGTTGAAGTGGCTGGTTTTCCCGCCCCGGCGCTACAATGGCGGCGTAACGGCACTCCGCTTCCCGGGCAGACCGGAACCATCCTTCGCCTGACGCCTGCGACCGTGGCTGCGGCCGGCGCCTACGACGTTCTCGCCGCCAACGCCCTCGGCACCGCCACCAGCGCGGCTGCCGCCCTGACCGTGACGGTACGTGACTTCACGGGCACCTATGCCGGCCGGCTTTCCGGAGGCAGCGAGGGCTTCCTGCTCGTGCGCGCCGACGGCACCGCTGCGCTGCTCGCGCCTGTCCCCTCAAGCGGCACCGCCATCGTCCTGCTCGACGCCACCGTGGACCTCCGGGGCGACGTGCGCGGCACCGGCTCCACCAGCGAGGCGACCCCGCGCGCCTTTGTCGCCACCGGGACGCTCGACGAGCTCACGGGCTCGGCCCAGCTGACCCTCGCTGCCCTCAATGAGACCTTTACTGGGACGAGGATCCGCGCCGAAGCCCCCTTCGCCGCGGCGGGACTGTACCGTTTGGCCCTCGTTGGGAGCGGCGGCGGCCGGGGACACGCGCTCGTCGCCCCCGATGGTCAGGTCCTCGTGGTCACGTCCGGCGGCGCCGCCGCGGACAACGCGGCGGGACGTTTGGATGCGACCGGCCGCCTGCGAGTGACCTCCAACGGCGGAGCCACTCTGGATCTGGGATTCGCGGCAGGCGCGGTCCGCGGCTCGGTCCGCACCGCCGCGGGCACCACGGGCACCCTCGCCGGGGCGATCGAGGCGCTCCTCGGCCAAGAGCAGTTGGTGAACCTTTCCGTCCGCGGGGTCAGTCTGCCGGGCGCGCCGCTCATCCTCGGGTTTGCGACGGGCGGGGCGGCGGCGAAGTCTGTGCTCCTACGCGCGGTCGGGCCGGGCATTGGCCGGCCGCCATTCAACGTCGCGGGGGCGCTGCCGGACCCAAACCTGCAGCTGTTCCGCGTGACCACTGCCCTCGCGCAGAACAACGACTGGGGCCAGCCGCCCGCCGGGGCCGCCGCCCTCGCCGCGGCCGCGACGGCCACCGGCGCCTTCGCCCTAGCGCCGGGCAGCGCCGACGCGGCCCTCCTCGCCCCCCTCCCGGCAGGCGTCTACACCGCGCAGGTGGGCGGCGGGCAGGGCATCGTCCTAGCCGAGCTTTACGGCGTGCCCGCGGCCGGCGAGGCCCCGGGGAGCCGCCGGTTCACCAACGCCTCCACGCGCACCATCGTCGCCCCCGAGGCCGCGCTCATCGCGGGCTTCGTCATCAGCGGCACCGCCCCGCAGCGCGTGCTCATCCGCGCGGTCGGCCCGACCATGGGCAACGCCCCTTTCAACGTCCCCGGGGTCCTCGCTAACCCCCAGCTCAACCTCTTCCGCGGCTCCGCGCTGGTACGGACCAACGACGACTGGTTCCGCGACCCGGAGGCCAACCTGATCCGCGAGGCATCTGCCGCCGTGCGCGCCTTTGCGCTCGGCGCGCAGAGCCTCGACGCCGCCCTGCTGGTTTATCTCGAGCCCGGCGCCTACACGGCAGTGGTCAGCGGCCCGCCCAACGCGGGGCCGAACGCCCAGACCGGCAACGCGCTGGTCGAAATCTACGAGGTCGCGCCCTGACGCCGCTACGAGGGCGCCGGTGGCACACGTTCCGCCCCCGGTCGCCTGCTCCAGGCAGCCATGAATCAGGGGGGCCGGGATGCCCCCGCGAAAGCGTGCGGCCAGTTTGGCAACCCGCGCGCAGCCGTGGGCGCGGCGCGCGGGCATAAAGAGCGGCCGGCACCCGCCTGCGCTTCGAGCGCCCGCGACTGAAGACCGACGCGGAATCTGTCGAGACCAACATCAGCGCGGATCCCGCGTTCGCCGCGATCCTCGAGGACGTCGAGGGCGAGCACCGCAAGACCTGGGACGAGTTCGGCGGCGCGGTGAAGGTGCGCTACACCGCCGGCCAGCCTCGATCCGCAGCGCCAAGGCGGACTGGAGCCGCGGCGAGGGCAAACACGAGGAGCAGCGCCTGTTCCCCCGTAACGGGCAGCTGAAGATCGACCGCGAGACGGAGCACACGCGCTCCAGCCAGCGCTGCGCCTTCACCTCGACTTGGTTCCCCCGCTCCGGCGTCAGACTTGCGATCCAAGGCAACTCCAAGGCCAACGTGAACGACTACGACGTCCGGCGCGACAACCCCGTCTCGCCCTTGGACCGCTGCCGAGCGTTCAACACAGGCCAGGACCTCGACACCTGCGACCTCAATGGGCAGCCCGCCGAGTGCCCGCGGCCAGGCCTCCACCTCGTGACCCAGTACGACCACCAGCAATCGCGGACCCGCTCACAGAACGCCGGCCTCGAACCGGCCAACAGCGCCCGCCGTCGCGTGTACGTGCTCTCCCAAGGCGCGCCCCGGAGCCCCGTCGGCCACCGCTTCGTGACGGGGGACCCGGACCTCAATGACGACGCCCTGCGCACCCCGACACTCCCGTTCGCCCAGTGGTAGGGAAACAGCGACGTAAACGGCCCCCTTGCCTGCGGTTACGCGGCCGGCAAGGGGCATGACCTGTACCTCGGAGGCTCGTGATTCCGGGCAGACAACTTCATCGACAGCTCGGCGGCGCTGATTCCGTTCGGGGAGGGCCCGCGGGCAAAACAGGCCTCCCGCACCGGGATCCGGACGCAGACCGCGCGTCTGGTCTACACCTTCAGGTACAGGCACGCGGGCAACCGGTACGAGACCGGGGTGCGGCTAAACGACTTCGACGCCCACGTCCTCTACGCGCACGTGCAGTATCGCTTCTGAATTTCTGGGTCACCCCGAAGCCGGCCGGGGCGGAGGCGGGTGCATCGCGGCCGGAACCTTTTTCGCGGACCTCCCGGCCCGCCCCTTGACTCCCCTTCCGCGCACCCCAGCCTCCGCCCGATGACCGCCGCCTTGACCGCCATCCAGCGCCGGCGCCTAGTCGTCGCCGCCCGCCGGGCGGCCGCCGCCGCGTACACCCCGTACTCGCGTTTTCCCGTAGGGGCTGCCGTGCTGATGGCGGACGGTCGCGTGTTCACCGGCTGCAACGTGGAGAACGCCTCGTTCGGCCTCACCAATTGCGCGGAACGCACGGCGGTCTTCAGCGCAGTGGCCGCCGGCAGCCGCCGATTGCGGGCGGTTGCGGTCTTTACTCCGACCCCGACTCCTACTCTGCCCTGCGGCGCCTGCCGTCAGGTGCTACACGAGTTCGGCCCAGATGCGACGGTGCTCAGCGTTTGCGCCGGTGAGGGCTGCGTCGAGACCGCACTCGCCGCCCTGCTGCCGCACGCCTTCGGTCCGGCGGACCTTTAACCGTTGCCGGCCAGAAAGTCGCGCACGTGCGCCACCACGGCGTCACGCGGGACCTCCACCTCACTGCGCTGGCCGAGGTTGCGGACCTTGACCACCCCGCGCGCCAGCTCGTCGCCCCCGAGGATCAACGCGAGCCGGGCACCAGACTCCGCGGCGGCCTTGAACTGCTTGCCGAACGCGAGGTCGCGCAACGGGTATTCGACCCGGACCCCTGCCGCCCGGAGCGCGTGGATTTCCCGAAACGCCATCAGGCGTTCCGCGGCCCCGCCAATCACGCAGTACACGTCCGGGGCGCTCACCAAGGGCGGAAGCAGGCCTCGTTGCTCGAGGAGCAATGAGAAGGTCATATCGCCGATCGCAAACCCGACCGCCGGCAGGTCCGGCCCGCCGAGTTTCTTCACCAGATTGTCGTAGCGGCCCCCGCCCGCCAACGCGCGCAGGTCGCCGCGGCGGTCAAAGGCCTCGAACACGAATCCCGTGTAATAAGCCAGGCCCCGCACCACGCCAAGGTCGACCGTGACGAAGCTCCCCCAACCCATCGCGTCGAGCGCCGTCAGCACTTGCCGCCATTCGGCTAGGCGGGCGGCCAGCTTCTCAGCCCCGAGCGGCGCGAGCATCGCCTCCAGCGCGGGCAGGGACTTCACCCCTAGGAAAGCGAGGATGCGGGCCTTGAGGTCTTCCGGCAGCGGACCAAACGCGTCGGTGTAAGCCGTGAAGGCGGCGTCACCGTTCTTCTCATACCGGTCGACCACCGTCAGGACCGTCCGCGCGCGGGGCTCGTCCAGGCCTAGGGCCTCGAGGTAGTAAAACCAGAGGTTACGATCGCTCAGCCGGATGTAGAAATCGTCGGCCGTGAGCCCAAAGGCCGCAAAGCACTGCACCAGCAGCGCGATTAGCTCGATTTCAGCCTCCGGTCCAGCCTCGCCGAAAATGTCCGCATTAAACTGGTGGAAACAGCGTCCCCGCCCCTTCTGCATCCGTTCGTAGCGGAAGAATTCGCCGATGCTGAACCACTTGATGGGCCTTCGCAGGGTGTTTGCCCGCGCTCCCACCAACCGGCATACCGTCGGGGTCATCTCCGGCCGCAGCGCAACCTCGCGACCACCCTTGTCGGTGAAACTGAAGAGTTGCGCCTCGATCTCGGACCCCGACTTGGCGCGGTAGAGGTCGAGTGGCTCGAGCACCGGCGCATCGTACTCCGCAAACCCGAAGACCCCGGCCGCCTGCCGCCAACGGCGAAAAAGGTGACTGCGGAGGGCAAGGTCCTCCGGATAGCATTCCCGGAAGCCGGGAAGAGTCTGAAACGAGGCCATAAGACCCCACTTCAAGCCGCGCGCCGCAGCAGGGCGAACGAAAAGACCGCGCAGAAAGCCACCCGGATCAAATCTCTTCCTTCCCGTCGGACGGGCTGAGGGGCTGGATCTTCGCGAGATCGATCTTCTTGAGCTGCTGCTTAAGCACCTTGCCCGACTTGAATTTCACCACCGCCCGCTGCGGGATGATGACCTCCGCCTCGGGCTTGTTCGGGTTGCGGCCGACGCGCTGCTTGCGCACCTGCACCTCCAGAACCCCGAAGTTGCGCAATTCCACATTCCGCCCGTCCGCCAGCGCAGCTTGGATGATGTCCAGCGTCTGCTGCACCGTGTCTACGATCTGCTTCTGCGGAAAGCCCGTCTGTTTGTAGATTTCCAGCACGATCTCACGTTTGGTCAGGTTTGCCATGGGTGGGTCCTCTTGTTGTTCGAAACGTTTCGCCTCATAAGGTATTTGCCGGTCTGGAATTACGTCAACCCTTATGACCGACTTGCCTTCCGCGCGGTTTTCGACGCCTGTCGCGCCATGTCTTCGCCGGACCCTCAGGCCGTGCAATCGATGTTCGGGCGCATCGCCCGCGGCTACGACGTGGCCAACATCATCCTGTCCGGCGGGCTCGACCGTTGGTGGCGCCGCCGGCTCGTCGCCGCCGTCCGCCGTCAGGCCCCCGCTTCTGTGCTAGACGTTGCCACGGGCAGCGGAGACATCGCCTTCGCGCTGGCGCGCGCCCTCGGACCCTCCGTCCCGGTGCTCGGGCTCGACTTTTGCCCCCCGATGCTAGCGCAGGCCGAGGCGAGACAACGAGCCGCGCCGCCCGGCCGTTATGATCGTGTCCGATTCGCTCCCGGCGACGGCCTTAATCTGCCGCTAGCCAGCGCCACCCAGGAAGCGGCCACCATCTCCTTCGGGCTCCGCAACCTGGCGGACCGGGCCCGCGGCCTAATTGAACTGCGGCGAGTCCTCCGCCCGGGCGGCCGGTTGTACATCCTCGAGTTTTCCCAGCCCTACGATTGGTTCCGGCCCATCTACTATTTCTACCTGAAGTACTTGCTGCCGCGCGTGGCAGGTTGGGTGACCGGGGACCGCGCCGCTTACGACTACCTGAACGCGTCGATTGGCGCCTTCCCCGACCACGAGGCGCTCGGCCGGGAGATCCGCGCCGCCGGCTTCCAGTCCATCTCCGCCCGACGCCTGACGCTGGGCATCGTGGCCCTGCACGAAGCCCGGACCTGAGCGCCCCGCCGGCATGAGATACGTGCCCGCACGACCGCCGCTGACCGGGGAAACGCTCGATTCACTCTCCGCCCGGTTGCGCGAGCGCGGCGAACCTGGGTTCCGGGCCCGACAGATCCTCGATTGGCTCTATAAAAATCGCGTCCGCTCTTGGGAGGAGATGACCAACCTGCCCAAGCCGCTCCGCTTCTGGTTGGCGGAAACCTTCGAGCTCCTGCCG
>Ga0194119_10000946_pt1 | contig 54371 bp, 40 predicted proteins | sample TA2MahC100mmetaG_FD_148620 | JGI IMG/M metagenome (GOLD analysis project Ga0194119, IMG submission 148620) | Freshwater microbial communities from Lake Tanganyika, Tanzania - TA2015018 Mahale Deep Cast 100m | ecosystem: Environmental > Aquatic > Freshwater > Lake | place: Tanzania: Lake... | reverse complement strand
CGACTTCAGCGCGCTGCCGCCGGCGGCGATGATTTGGCCTTCGAGGTACGTCGTCGGCTTCTCGATCGCGTCGGACATGCCGCGCTTGTTCTGCACGACGATCTCGACCTTGCGCTGCAGGCTGCCTATCTCCTCGAGCCAGCCGCCGGAGCGCGTCGCGTCCGATATCGCGCGCTTGCACGCCTCGATGCGCTGCTGCTGCGCGTTGACGAGCCAGAGGCCGATCGGGACCAGCAGCACGGCCGCCAGCACGATGCCCTTGTAGAGGTCCAGGTCGCGGAAGAGCTTGTTCATCGGCCGGACTCCTTGGCGGCGACCTCGTTGGTGGAACCGTCCGCGCGCGACGGCGCCGCGCCTACGCTCGTGGCAGCGGCGCTGCGGCTCGCGCCGAAGGCCTGGAAGGCGTCCTTCACCTCGAGCGTGATCGTGTAGTACGCGCCGGCGACGCCCGACTCGGCGGCGTCTTTGAACTGGTCGACCTTCTCGTTCTCGCCGCCCTTGCGCGGGTCCGGCTTCTCGAACGGCGAGTCGTCCTTGGTCAACTCGGCTTCGAGCGCCGACTTGAGCGCGGCGTGGCGCGAGCGGAAGTCGTCGCCGCGGAAGGCGATCACGAACATCAGCCGGCGGTTCGGCGCCGTCATGCTGAGGTCGATCTTGGTGACCAGGAAGCGGCCGAGCGTCGGCTCGAGCTCCTTCATGATCTCGGCCCAGCGCACCAGCACGGCAAGGCCCGACTCGACCGACACGTCTTCGTAGATGCCGGACTGCTTCTGCTTCTGCTCGGCGACGAGCTTGAGCTTGTCGCGGACGAAGCGCACGCGGTCCTGCACCGGCATCGCCGCGAGCTCGGCCATCAGGTCCTTGCTGGTGTAGTCCTTGCCCTTCTGCTGCTCGACGCGGAAGTGGTCCGGCTTCTCGAACCAGCCGGAGCGGAACACCGAGTTCAGCATGCCGTAGAAGCTGACCTTCTTCGGATCCTTCGGATCCTGGTAGGTGCTGCCCAGGCGCAGCTCGAGATTGCCGAGCTCGACCTGCTGGCTGTTCCACTGCACGAACAGAGCCAGCAGCCCGAGCATGCTCGCGATCGCCAGTGGGAACTTCGCGCGCTCGAAGCCGCGCGTCAGCACGAGGTCTTCCTGGCGCAGCTGGAAGCCCTCGGGGCCGCCGAGCCGCCCGAGCGCGAGGCCGATGGCGGTCGCAATGCGCGGGCCGAGGTCGGCGGCCTGCTCGGGCGACAGCTCGTGCTGCAGCTTGCCGAGCACGTCGAGCGGCTGCGGCGCCACGCCGAACACGGCAGCGAGCATCGCGCTGGTGCCGGGAAGGCCGGCGGCGCCGCCGGTGACGTAGACAGCGCGCAGGCCGTCGGCGCGACCCGAAGCGGTCAGGTAGCGTGTGAGTTCGCGGGCGAGACGCTGCAGCCACGCGGCTTGCGCGGCCTCGATCTCGCCGTGGTCGACGGTCACCGTGCGAGTCGGCTCGCCCGACGCCGCCGCTTCACCCTCAGCGACGGCCGGCGCGGCCGCCTGCGCGGCGTCGATCGTGACATCGCCGCCAGCGAGCAGGCACTGATGCACCGCCGCGCGCGCAGCGACCGGGTCGAGGCGGTGCTTGCGCGCGACTTCGTCGGCGACGGCGCTCTCGCCGATGCGCAGCGCCCGCATCTCGACGAGTTTCTCACCCTCGACGAGCAGCACCTTGACGCTACGCGAGCCGACGTCGACGACGGCGGTGATGCGCGGCACATCCGTCGCCTCACCCTCGGCGGGCGCAAACGCGCCGGCGAAGTGGGCCGCGCGCCAGAGCGCCATGGTGTCGAGGTCGACGTCCTCGGGCTCGACGCCCGCCGACGCGAGTTCGGCGAGCTGCATGCGCAGCCCGGCCTTGGGCACCGATGCGACCATCACGCGCGTGCCACCGCTGGCGCTGGCGCCGAGCTCGAGGAAGTCGACGACCATGTCGTCGATCGCCTGGCTCTGGATCTCGCCCTCGATCTCGGCCTTGACGACCTTGCGGATCACGTCGTGGCCCTGGAACGGCAGCTCCAGCGTGCGCAGGACCGCTTCGCGGCACGGGTGGCCGAGCGCGATCTCGCCCTTCATGCCCTCGGCGATGGCGGCCTTGGCGATGGCGGCGACCGTGGCGCAGCGCGCGACCTGATCGGCGGTCGGAGCGCCGGCGGAGCCGACGTGGACGCGCAGCAAGCGGGCGCGCCTGTAGCTGCCGTCGAGTTCGACGACCTTGACTGCCAGGTCGCCGGGGTCGATGCCAATGCTCCTCATGGTGTTTTCCTGTCGCTTCGCCGCTTCGGGGGTCGCGCGCGGCGGACGCGGTCAGCGACCGGCCGCCGCGGGTTCACGCCCGGGCGGTCGGCTGTCACGGTCGTAGCGTGCCCGTTGTTCGTCGTCGAGCAAGGCTCGAATGCGTTGTTCCGTCGCCGTCCGCAGGGCGAGCATCTCCCCCATCTGCGGCTGCGGCAGCTGGCTGCCATGGGCCGTCAGCAGGATCGCGATCTCGCGCTCGCGCTGGTGCTGCAGGACGTGGAGTACTTGGCGGACTTGGGCCTGCCGCAGGCCGTAGCGCGCGCCGAGGTCGGCGGCGTAGGCCTGCTCCGCGGGCGGGATCTCGCGGTCGTCGCCGCGCGGCGCCGCGGCGTAACCCGCGAAGGCGCCGGCGACGAAGCTCGCCGACGCCACGCCGAGGATCCACAACCGCAGCGAGGCCATGGCGCGCGACCGCTCAACGGCTCCGCTCGGTGGCCGGCGGCGGCACAGCGCCCGACTGGATGCGAATGTCGAGTTGGTGGATATCCTGCTCCAGCGCCCCCGGCGAGGCCTGCAGCGTGTCCGTTCGGGTCGGGCCGATCATCCCCGCATGCCACAGCGCGCCGACGGCCGCCACGATGGCAGCGGCGACCAGCACCTGGCGGCAGACGCGAATCGCCGTAGCGACGAGATCCGCCTGCTCGAGTTGCTGGCGAGTCGGCAGCTGGCGTGCGGCGGCGACGACGCCGGCGGCGAAACGCGCCGACGGCTGCCGTGCCGACCCGGCGGCGGTGCGCAGCAGCGCGCGCTGGGCCCGGGCCGCGTCGACGGCGCGGGCGAGTTCGGGTTCGACGAGCAGGCGGGCGGCGAACGCTGCGGCCGCGTCGGCTGGCAATTCGCCGTCGAGGTGCCGCTGCAGGAGGGAGTCATCGCGCTGGGTGAGGGTCATCGGGAGCCTCCGCGGGGCGCGGCTTCGCCGATGCCCGGCAGCAGTTCAGGGTGCAGACGCAACATTGCCTCCTTGACGCGCTGGCGGGCGCGGAAGAGGCGGGATTCGACGGTGCCGATCTGGATCTGCAGCACCTCGGCGATCTCGGTGTACGACAGGTCCTCGAACTCGCGCAGCACCAGGATCGTGCGGAACTTCTCGGGCAGCGCATCGACGATCGCGCGCACGGCGACGGCGGTCTCGGCGGCGACCATGGGGGCCGACGGGTCGTCGACGCGGGCGGTCCGCGCGTCGAAGGCTACGTCGTCATCGACCAGCTTCAGGCGGCGCGTGCTGGCGCGAGCGAGGTGGTCGGTCGCGGCGTTGACCGCGATGCGGTAGAGCCAGGTGAAGAACTGCGAGTCGCCCTGGAAGGTGTGCAGCTTGCGAAAGACCTTGAGGAAGACCTCCTGGGCGAGGTCCTCGCACTCGACCTGGTCGCGGCAGTACCGACCGCACAGCCGGACGACGCGGTCCTGGAAGCGCTCGACCAGCGTCGCGAACGCCGCTTCGCTGCCGGCGAGGATGGCCTCGACCAGGTGGGCGTCAGAGCTTTCGGGGCGCGATTGCAAGGCGAACACAGGCCCGTTGGAGGGGCCGGACGGCAGTTTCTTCCCACCCGGTCAGGACGGCGGGCGCGGGGCCTCGAACAGGTGCCCCATCTTCTCCCGCTTCGTCTGCAAGTACTTCTGGTTGTGATGGTTAGAAGCGACAACCAGCGGCACTTGGGCGGCGACTTCGAGGCCGTAGCCCTGCAGGCCGGAGAGCTTCTTGGGGTTGTTGGTCAGCACCTGCATCCGGCGGATGCCGAGGTCGTGCAGGATCTGCGCGCCGGTGCCGAACTCGCGCTCGTCCGGGCGGAAACCCAGGTGCACGTTGGCCTCGACGGTGTCCATGCCGCTGTCCTGCAGGGCGTAGGCCTTGAGCTTGTTGGCCAGCCCGATGCCGCGGCCTTCCTGGCTGATGTAGAGCACGACGCCGCGGCCGGCTTCCTGCACGCGCTGCATCGCCAGCTGCAGCTGCGGGCCGCAATCGCAGCGCAGCGAGCCGAAGGCGTCGCCGGTGAGGCACTGGCTGTGCACGCGCACCAGCACGGGCTCCTCGATCGGCGGAAAGCGGCCGTTCTCGCCGACGCGCGGGATGCCGACCGTCAGCGCCATGTGCGTGCGGCCGTCGACGATGCTGCGGTAGGTGTGGCAGTCGAAGTCGCCGTGCATGGTCGGCATGCGCGCGACGGCGACGCGCTCGATCAGGCGCTCGCGGCGGCGGCGGTACTCGACGAGGTCGGCGATGCAGCCGAGCTTGAAGCCGTGCCGTTGGCAGAACGCGATCAATTCGGCCACGCGCGCCATCTCGCCGTCGGACTTGATGACCTCGCAGATGACGCCGGCGGGCTGTAGACCGGCGAGCCGACACAGGTCGACGACGGCCTCGGTGTGGCCGGCGCGCACCAGCACGCCGCCCTCGCGGGCGCGCAGCGGGAAGACGTGGCCCGGGCGCGTCAGGTCCTCGGGCTTGGACTGCGGGTCGACGGCGACCTGGACGGTGCGGGCGCGGTCCTTGGCCGAGATGCCGGTGGTGACGCCCGACGCGGCGCCGACCGAGACGGTGAACGCCGTGCCGTAGCGCGACGTGTTGTCGGCGACCATCGGCGGCAACTGCAGGCGGTCGCAGATCTCGGCGTCGAGCGCGAGGCAGACCAGGCCGCAGGCCTCGCGCGACAGCAGCGTGATCAGTTCTTGCGAGGCGAACTGGGCGGCGAAGCACAGGTCGCCCTCGTTCTCGCGGTTGGGGTCGTCGACGAGGACGATCGGCCGGCCAGCCTTGAGCTCGTCGAGCAGTTCGGGGATCGGTGCAAACGTCATGTCGTGTCGCCGTCGGACCGGGGCGCGGGGCCGCGCATCCTAGCCGATGCCGAGGTAGTCGCGCGCGATGCGCTTCACCTGCTGATAGGCCAGCGCGGCGTCGCGCCGCTGTCGCAGAACCGCCGGCGCCATGGGCGCGCCGGCACCGCGGCGCGAGCGACCTGGGGTTTGCCCTCCAGCGGCGACCACGGCGCGACCGAACGTAGATGCGGCAAAGGCGTGGTCGGGCCACCGGGTTCCGAGGCAACGGGAATGAGACGTACTCTGCTGGAAGTGATCTGCGGGGTTACGGCCTTCGGGCTGCTGGCCTCGCTGCATCAGCAGGTCTCCCGGCTCGAGGCCCAGCAGCACGACGTCAGCGCCCTCGAACGCAAGGTCGCGCAGATCACCGAGTCCGCCGCGGTGATCGATCCCCGCGACGAACTCGTCGCGCTGCGCCGCCTCGCCGCCGACAACGAGACTCGCGTCCGCCAGCTCGAGGCGCAGCTGCAAGCGGCGCAGATCGGCTCGATGCAGGCCGCCGCGGTAGCCGCCGAACTCGCCAGGGCGCGTCACGACGCCGCCGCGATGAAGGACCAGTTGGCCAGCGACTTCGAGCGCCAGCGGCAGCTCGTCGACGGCTATCTGCGCGAGGTGCGCAAGAAGGAACAGGACGCGGCGCTCAAGCTGTCGGAGACGCAGGCGAGCCTGCAGCAACTCCAGCAACGTCTGCAGCGCGACTCCGGCGAGCTGACGCGGCGGATGCTGCTGCCGACGATCCAGCTCAACGGCGAGGACACCGTCGGCTCGGGCACGCTGGTGTTCTCCGGCCCCAACGCCAAGAAGGACGGCAAGGTCGAGAGCTACGCGCTGACCTCGTACCACGTCGTCCGCAACATCCTCGCCGACACGCCCAAGGCCCACGCCGAGGGCTTCGACGTGACCGTGTACCTGCCTGGCGAGCGCTTCGTCGTGAAGGGCCGCATGGTCGCCCACCAGGTCAAGATCGACGCCGCGCTGATCCAGCTCGAGAGCGAGCGCAAGCTGCCGTTCGTCGCCGTCGCGCTACCGCGCGCACAAGCCAAGGGCGTCAAGGTGTGGGAGCCGGTCTGCTGCGTCGGCTGCCCGCTCGGCAACGACCCGGTGCCGAGCCACGGCGAAGTCAGCTCGCTGCAGAACGACCTCAACGGCGCCAACTATTGGATGATCAACGCGCCCGCGTACTTCGGCAACAGCGGCGGCGGCGTCTACCGCGCTGACACGCGCGAGCTGATCGGCGTGTTCAGCAAGATCTACACGCACGGCAAGAACACGCCGGTCGTGGTGCCGCACATGGGCCTGTGCACGCCGATCGAGTCGGTCTATGAGTGGCTGAAGGCCGAGGGCTACGACCACGTGCTTGGCGGCGAGGTCGACGCGACGCCGCCGACGCCCGGCAAGTGACCGGTGGCCACGTCGCCGCTCAGAGCCGGCGAAACAAGCGCGTCTCGGGCTCTGCATGGCCGCGCTAGCGCCCACCAGAGGCAATCTGAGAGCCCGTAGAAGGATTTCTTCTCGGGCTCTCAGTGCAGGCGGCGCAAACGGCGGGCGAGGCGGCGCAGTTCCGGGCTGTCGACGCCAAGCTCGCTGGCCACGCGCAGGCCATCGCGCGCCTCGTCGTCGCGGCCGAGGTGGCGCAGGTAGCGGATGCGGGCGCCGAGCAGGCGCGCATCGCGCGGCTGCGACTTGAGCGCGTCGTCGACGAGCTCGATCGAGCGCTTGGGATTGCGGCGCCGGTCGAACGACTCGGCCATCGCCAACAACACGTCGGGCTGGCCCGGCGCGATCGCGAGCGCGCGCAGCAGCAGGTCGAGCGCCTCGTCGCCGCGGCGCATACGACCGAGCGCCAGCGCGGCGTAGTAGTGCGCCGGCCAGAACTCCGGCTGCAGGTGCGCCCACATCTGCAGCTCGGCGAGCGCGGCCGCCGGTTTGCGGCCGTGCGTGGCGCGATCGCAGGCGCGCGCGAACCGCGCCTCGAAGTCGGCGACATCGAGCTGCAACAGCGCGCGCACGCCCTGATCACGCACCTCGAGTTCCTCGACGGCGCGCAAGCCGGCGCCGATCTCGGCGCGCGCCATCACGCGCTCGCCGACGGCGAGCAGACAAAGGCCGAGGGTCACGCGGTCCTCGCCGGCCAGCAGACCGCGCAGTTCGCGCAGCGCCGGCACGAGGTCCGGCGGCGCGTCGTGGCGACCGAGCTGCGCGTGCAGACACTCGAGCAGAACGCCGCCACCGCGCGACGGATCGTCCCATTCGTCGGCGCGCAGCGTGCGCTCGCGCAAGCGTCGCAGGCCGTGCAGCGTGAACTGCCAGGCGTCGGCGGCGCGGCCCTCGGCGAAGCTGAGCTGCGCGAGGTGCGAGAAGAAGTCCGGGTGGCCGTCGATGTCGAGACCCTTCTGCCACAGGTCGCGCGCGCCGTCGCGCTCGCCGCGGCGGGCGAGCAGCAGACCGAGGTGTTCGAGGCCGCGCGGCGACGGCGGGTCGAGCGCGACGGCGCGCTGCAGCCACGCCATCGCCCGCAGGTCGTCGCCCATCTCGGTCAGTTGCGCGGCTACCTCGACGCAGCCTTCGCCGTCGCCGGGATTGGCCTCGTAGCAACGGTCGAGCAGCCGGCGCACGACGTCGCCGTCGAGGCGTTCGCCATGCAGCGCCTGCGCGGCGGTGGCGTTGGCGAGGCGCAGCGCGAGGCCGAAGCCCGGGTCGACCGCGAGCGCGTCGACGAACGGCTGCACCAACGCTTCCTTGTCGTCAGGGCAGACAATGTCGAGCGCGCCACTGATCAGCTTCTCGCCGTCGAGGCCGCGCAGGAACAGCGCGAACGCCGCGCCGCTGCGGGTCAGCAGGCCCGACGGCGGCTCGCGCCACGACAGTTCGAGATGGCGCGCGAGGTGGCGCGCCAGCTTCATCAGGCCGGGCACCGGATCGTCAACCGCGACCATGCCGGCGAACGTCGTCGTCACCGCGTCGTCGTCATCCTCGTCGTGATGCACGGCGAACTCGACGCGCAGACCGCCATCGACCGGCTCGAGCATGCCGGCGACGATCGCGCGCACGCCGAGTTCGGCGGGCACCATCGCGAAGGCGTCCTCGCGGTCCGGCGCGTGGTCGAGGTCGACCCAGGTGACGGGGCCGTTGTCAGCCATCGTCTGCATCTCCAGCATCGCCGTCGGCCCAGGCTGGCCTTCGTTGAGCACGAGATGGACGAAGTCGGGGATGCGGCGCGCGAACAACCCGGAGTCGACGGCGCCCCAGTCGCCCCGTCGCTTGCCGAGCGGCAGGAACATCACCTCGGGCACCTCGGGCCCGAGTTCGTCGCCAGGTTCGTAGGTCTCGTCCATCGTTCAGCCCGGCGGCCAGGCCAGCGGTCGGCCGGCGAGCACGTGCACGTGGAGGTGGAACACGGTCTGGCCGGCGCCCGCGCCGTGGTTGATCACGTAGCGCGCATCAGGATAGCCCAGCTTGGCGGCGAGGTTACGACCGACGAGCAGCAGATGGCCGAGCGTCGCTTCGTCTTCCGGTCCAGCGTCGCCGAGACCGCGCAGCGCCTGCTTGGGGATCACCAGCGCGTGCAGCGGCGCCTGTGGGTTGACGTCGCGGAAGGCAACGCAGCGGTCGTCCTCGTGCAGCAGCGGCGCTGGGATCTCGCCGCGCAGGATACGGGCGAACACGTTGGACGGGTCGTAGCTCACTGGTGCGGGTCGCGGCCGGGCGCGGGCGCGCTCGGCTGGGCGAAAGTAGGGCGCAAGGGGCCAGCCGCAAGAGCGCGTCTGACGACTTGCCGTCCCGCCTTCGCGCCAAGACTGCCAGCGGCTACCCTTTGCGGCCAGAATGGCCCGCCACCGCCCCCTCACGATCGGCATCGCCGGCGGCTCCGGCAGCGGCAAGACGTCGCTCGCCCGCACGCTCGTCGAGATGCTCGGCCCGCGGCGGTGCGCGTGGCTGGACCACGATTCGTACTATCGCGACCTCGCGCACCTGACGCCCACGGAGCGCGCGGCGATCAACTTCGACCACCCGGACAGCCTCGACAACGCGCTGCTCGCCGGGCACGTGCGCGAGTTGCGCGCCGGCCGCGCCGTCGAGCGGCCGTGCTACGACTTCGCCACGCACTCGCGCACGGCGACGACGCTGCACATCGACTCGCGGCCGCTGGTCGTGTGCGAGGGCATCCTGCTGCTCGCCGTGCCCGAGTTCGCCGACAGCTTCGACCTACGCGTCTTCATCGACACGCCCGCCGATGTGCGCATCCTGCGCCGGCTGCAGCGCGACATCGTCGAGCGCGGCCGCACCGTCGAGTCGGTGGCGCGCCAGTACATAGAGACGGTGCGTCCGATGCACGAGCGCTTCGTCGAGCCAGCGCGCGCCACCGCCGACCTGGTGCTCGACTGGCGCCACGAGCCCAAGCAGTGGGCCGCGACGGTGATCGCGACGCTGCGCGGCATGAAGGCCGCGAACCCCGCGGCGCGAAGAGCGGCCGCCGAGGCGTGAACGCAGCCGCTCAGCGCACGCGCAGACCGGGCGGCATCAGCGCGTAGACCTTGGCCGCGCCGTCGCCCGGCGACCGCCGCGGCGAACATCGAGCCGAACAGCGAGTCAGCGAAGGTAGGACGGCGCCGCGACGGGCGCGAGGGACTGGCGCGCAGCGTGGCCGGTCGCCGCCGCATCCTGTCGGGCCCGCGGTCGGCCGCCTTGCCGCGCCGCCGCAGCCACCGCTAGAGTCCTCGTCCGCGCGCCCGTAGCTCAGCTGGATAGAGCACTGGTTTCCTAAACCGGAGGTCGTGGGTTCGACTCCCGCCGGGCGTACCACCACGCGTTCGAGCTTCGCGCAGCGCGACGATCGCGCCTCGAAGCCGCCGAAACGAGCCCACAGCAGCCCCGATCCCGCAGTCGCTCGCCGCGTTGCGGCGGCGACCCGGAGTTCGGCTGCAACGAGCGGCGCCGCGCCGTGGGTTACAGCTCGACGTCGACCGTCTGCCCGGCAACCACTTCGACCGTGCGCTTGCGCGTCGGTTCGACCGGGACCTGATTCTGGCCCTGCTGGCCCTGGCGGCCGCCGAAGCGTCCGCCGAACTGGCCGCCGAACTGACCACCGAGCGACTCCATCGATTCGAGCGTGATCTCCCACGGGCCCGGCCGCAGGCCTTCGATCGTGCCCTTGCCGCGACGCAGCACGCCGAGTGCGGGCGCCGGCGCTGGCTCGGCGCCGAGCCAGCGCGCGCGCACGGCGCCGAAGCCGTTGTTGCCGGTCACCGAAACGCGCACCTTGCCGGCGCCGGCCAGCACGACCTCGGGCGCGGCGGTGGTGGCACCGCGCGCCGGCGTGACCTTCACCGCCGCAGACGCGAAGTCCTTGGCCGAGGCCTGCAGCTCGAGTTCGACGTCGGGATCGACGCCACGGACCTCGAACGCGCCCTGCGCGTCGGTGCGGATCGTGCCACCGGCGCCACCGCCCATGTTCATGCCCGGCAGGATGCCCTCGACGGCGTCGCCGATGGCCGCCGCCGGATCGTCGCCAGCGCGCGGCCGGCGCACGCGGATGCGCGCGCCTTCGATCGGCTTGCCGGTCGAATCCTTCACCACGCCGCGCACCGTCGTCATGTCGAGGTCGACGTCGACGACGTTCTCGCCGTTGCGCAGGAAGATCGTCACCATCGTCGGCATCGCGCGCGCGCCGTGCGTGACGCGCAGCCGGTGCTCGCCCTCGGGCAGTTCGGCCATCTGGTAGACGCCCATGTCGTCGGTGCGCTGGTTGCGCCCGCCGCCGCCACGGCCGCCGCGACCGCCACCGCCGAAGGCCTCGGCCATGCCGCCGAACGCGTCCTGAATGGCGTCGCCTTCGCCGGCCGCCGGGCCCTCGCGGAAGGCCACGCGCGCGCCGGCCAACGCCACGCCGTTCTCGCGCACGATGCCGCGCAGCGTCGCCGTCGGCGTCTTGGTCAGTTTGACCGCGGTCGTCTGCTGGTCGGCGATCGGCGCCCACGTCCACGGCTCCTCGGCCGGCGCGCCTTGTGCGTTCGCGCCGCCGTTCTGGCCGCCCATGCGCATCGCGAACATGCCGCGCATGCCGCCATTCGGCGCGCCGAGGCGAAACTGGTGGCTGCCGGGCGTCAGGTGCTCGAAGCGCGCGAGGCCCTGCGCGTCGGTGCGCTTCTGCGCCGTCTCGCCGTCCGGCGCGCGGTGCTCGACCATCGCGCCGACCACCGGCTTGTCGGCAGGATCGACGACGGCGACCTGCGCGATGCCGCCGATGACGAGTTTCGCGGTGTACTCGCTCGGGCCTTCGGCGCCGAAGGCCAACGCCTCGCTGGCGAACGGCGCGAAGCCGCGCGCCTCGACCTCGATGGTCGACTGCTGCGCCGGACGATTGAGCGTGATGCGGCCGTCGCGGTCGGTGCGCCCCTGCGCGAGACCGCCGGCAGCGCCGCCCGGCACGAAGCGTCGCCACTGTCGCGGTATGCCGCGCCGTATCGCCGCCATCTCGTCACCGCCCTGCTGGCTGGCGAACGCGACCGACGCGCCCTGGATCGGCTTGCCGTCGATCGCGTTGACGACGGTGACGGTCAGCACCGGCACCGGATCCAGCTTGAGCGAGCCGAGGTCGAGGTTGCCGCCCTTGGGCAGTTCGATGTCGCCGCGTTCGAGCGGCGCGTAGCCGAGCGCCTCGATGGTCAACGACAGCTTCTGGTTGGCCTTCGGCCGCAGGTTGGCGACCGTGACGGCGCCGCCCGGGTAGTCGCTGGCGCGGCGGTTGTTCATGCCGCCCATGCCGCCCCACAGGCCCATGATGTCGGCCATGCCGACGCCGCCGCGCAGGCGGTCGCGCACGGTCATGCGCTCGACGGCCGTGCCCGACTTGGCGTCGGCGACGGTGAACGTCACCGTCACGCCGGCGTCGTAGCGCAACGTGACGTTGCCGCCCGGCTGCGCCTCGACGCGCGCGCTGCACACCGTGCTGCCGGCGAAGCCGCCGCCGGTGCGCGCGACCCACACGCGGTAGGTCTCGCGCGCGAGGCCGCGCAGCTCGAAGCGGCCGTCGGGCCCGATCGTCGCCGTGCGCTCGCCGAAGCCGATGCCGGCCTCGTCGAGCATCGCGTCGAGGTCGAAGCCCATGCCGCCCATCATCCCCGCCATGCCGCCCATGCCGTTGGCGTCGTTCTGCGGCATCTGCGGCTTGCGCGCCGCCATCACCTGCAGGCCCTTGGCGTCGGCCGGCAAGCCCTCGACGACGCCGGCGATGACGCCGCCGACCGCCATGGTCACCAGCACGCCGCGCAACTCGCCGCCGGCTTGCACCGTCATCGGCTGCGTCTTCGCCGTCGGGTGCTCGGGGTGGCGCGCGCGCAGCGTCAGGTCGCCGGGCGCTACGTGCGCGAGCTCGAAGTTGCCGCTGTCGTCGGTGATCACCGCCTCGCCACCGCGCAGGACCTCGACCTCGCCCAGTTCGGGAATGTCGAAGTCCATGCCCATCATGATGCGGCCTTCCCACTCCTGCACGCGGTCGACGCGCGCGCCGATGACCGGCGCGCCGTTGGCGGTCAGCACCCGGCCCGAGACGATGCCCGCCGCCTGCAGTTGCAGGTCGCCGACGTCGACGTCGACGTCCTTCGGCCGGTCGAAGCGGCGATCGAGGACGGCGAAGCCGCGGCCGAGCGCGCGCAGGCTGACGCCGCGCGAACTGCCCTTGGCGACGACGCGGAAGCGACCTTCGGCGTCGGTCTTGACCTCGACGCGATCGGTGAGTTGCTCGCGCACCGAACGCAGCATCGCGGCAGGATCGAAGCCGCCGCCGTCGACCATGTCCTCCATGTCGCGCGCGTCGAAGGACTCCGGGTCGAAGCGGCCGTTGCCGTTGGCGAAGCCAAGGCCCGGCGCGGCGCTGACCACGACGCCGGCGAGCGGCCGGCCGTCGGGGTCGACGACGCGGCCCTTGAGGCCTGGATTGCGCTCGTCGACGCCGCTGCCGACCACGCCGGCGACGCGCTCGGGGGCCGGCGCGTTGGCCGGGGCCAGCGGCGCCGCCTCGGTGGGCGGCGGGGCGCTAGCCGGGGCGGCCGGGGACTCGCCAAGGGCCGCAGCCGGCGCCGGTAGCGGGGTGGGCGCGCCAGAACCGAGGGCAAGCCAGACGCCAGTGGCGAGGAGCAGGGTGGCCGCGAGGCCGAGAACGATGGGGCGATTCGAGCGCATTGGGTGAATCAGGGAACCAGCAGACTAGCGGAGAACGCACCGTTGCCGGCAGGAGGGATTGCCTGTCGGCGGGTTCGAGGGGACGGGCAAGACGCCGGTTCGCGGGTCCTGCCGGGCGCGCCCCTCACCGCGCCCACTGCGCGAGGTACTCCTTCATGCGCAGCTTCTTCACCGTGTTGGTCGAGCTCATGTAGCGGATCACGCCGTACACGTCGCGCTCGGGCGCCCACGGCCGGTCGTAGCGGCCGAACACCCAACTGATGCCGGTGTACGAGTTGGGATCGCGGCCATCGAGCGCGTAGCGGTTGTTGAGCTCGATCAGCATGCCGAACGCTTCCTGCGGCGCTCGCGTCCACTCGAGCACCTTCTTGCCCCACAGCATGCGCAGGTAGTTCTGCATCACGCCGGTCGCGCGCAGTTGCGTCTGCGCGGCGTTCCACACCCGGTCGTGCGTGCGCGACTGCGCGAAGTCCTCGAGCGCGTAGAGATGCTCGCGCGGGTCGGCGGCGTGCTTGCCGAGCGTCGCCTTGGCCCAGTCGGGCAGCGACTCGAAGTCCTCGTAGTCGTCGCGCTGCGCCGCGTAGTTGAGACCGAGCTCGCGCCATGTGATCAACTCGTCGAGGAACGACTCGGCGGCATCGCTCATGCCGAGCCACCCGCGCTGCCCGCTCGTCGTCGACTGGATGCGGTCGCGGGTCCAGCCCTCCTTCGCGGCGAGGCCGGCGAAGACTTGGTGCACGCCGAGGTGGCCGTAGTGCAGGTATGGCGACAGGCCGCTGGCGCAGTCGGCGTCGGGCTCGCTGCGCTCCTCGCCGTAGCGGGCGAGCTTGTCGGCGAGGAATCTGCGCAGCGCCTCGCCGCCAGCGACCGCGCCGCCGCGCATCGCAACGGCCGGCACCGAGTGGTCGATCGGCAGCGTCGCGAGCGCCTTGGGGTCGGCGGCGAGCAGCGCGGCGCTGGCGGCCGGCCACCTGGCCGCCACGCCGCGCGGCAGCTTGGCCTCGCCGAGCGCATAACCGCGCAGCGGATCGCCAACCGGGAAGTCGGCGAGGTGCGGCGCCAACGCCTTCTGCAGGAAGCGACGCAGGTCGAAGGCGCGGCCGAAGACCTTGTCGGCGGCGCGCAGCGGCAGCAGGCCGCAGCCGTCGACGGCTTCGAGCCGCACCGGCAGCGCCTTGCTGGCGGCGGCGAGCATGCGTGGCAGAAAGAAGCCCGGCCAATCGTCGGCGACGACGACACAGGCGTCGGCGGCGAGCGCTGCCAGCAGGCCCTTGCCCGCGCCCGGCGTCGGCTCGACGTACGGCATGTACGTCACGCCCGCAGCGGCGAAGGCGGCACGGTTGTCGGCCATGCCCTGCAACACGAAGGCGTGGTGCCGGTCGCTGGCCCAGCGATAGCCGACGCGCAGACCCTCCATCACCAACAGCGGCACACGGTGCTCGTGCGCCAGCTCGACCGCGCGCTGCAGGGCGAAGTTCGCCTTGCCGCGCCGGGCGGCAGTCATCCAGTACAGCACGTGCGTGCCGTCCGTCCGCGCCGGCAGGTCGCCACATGGCCGGATACGGACTTCGGGCACGGCGTGGGGCATGGCCGCGACTTCGCCCGCCGATCGGGGGTGGATGCGCCGCGCCGGCGTGGCCTATCCTGCAACCAGATGAAGCGCGGCAACAAGCAACTCCTGGTGGTCGGCGATCGCGTGCTGGTCAAGCCCGAGAAGACGGAGGCCATGACCAAGGTTGGCCTGTTCCTGCCGCCCGGCGTGCTGGAGAAGGAGGAGGTGCGCGGCGGCCACATCGTCGCCGTCGGCCCGGGCCAGCCGTTACCGCCGCCGAGCGAAGAGCACGAGCCGTGGAAAGAAGGCTACAAGGCGCCGCGCTTCCTGCCGATGCAGGTCGGCCTCGGCGACTACGCGCTGTTCTTCCGCAAGGCGGCGATCGAGATCACCTTCGAGGACGAGCAGTACCTCGTGGTGCCTTACGGCGCGATCCTGGTACTGGTGCGCGGCGACAAGGTGCCAGACCAGCTGCCGACGGACCTCTGACCGCCGGCGGACCGCGCCGGCCGTCAGGCGGCCTGCGGCGCGCCGAGCCCGACGAGGATGCGTTCGACGGACTGTTCGACTCCCTGCGCCGACGTGTCGACGGTCAGTTCGGCCTGGCGGTAGAGCCCGTCGCGCTCGGCGAGGATGCGGCGCAGGTCGGCGAACGCCTGCTCGTTGTCGGCCATCGGGCGCGTGTCGCCCTGCGCGATGACGCGCTGCCAGTGGTCCTCGGGCGCGGCTTTGAGCCAGACGGTGCGCGTGCGGGCGCGCAGCGACTGGAAGCTCTGCGCGTCGGTGACGATGCCGCCGCCGACCGCGATGACGCACGGCGCGTCAACCAGCAGCCGCTGCAGCTCGGCGCGCTCGGTAGCGCGGTAGTACGACTCGCCATGCACCTGGAAGATCTCGCCGAGGCGCAGGCCGGAGGCCTTCTCGACGCAGACGTCGAGCTCGACGAACGGCAGGCCGAGCCGGCGCGCCAGCAGCGGGCCGATCGTGCTCTTGCCCGCGCCGCGCAGTCCGAGCAACGCCACGTGCCGTGGCGCCCCGCCGCGCGCCGTCTGCAGCAGTTCCACGAGGTCGACGCCGAAGGCCTGCGCCAGTTCCTGCAGCCGCCGCAGCGATGGGTTGGCGGCGCCGGACTCGACGTCGGCGAGGAAGCGCTCGCTGATGCCGGTGCGCGCGGCGAGGGCTTTGCGCGTCCACGCGCGTTCCTTGCGCAGCGCGCGGACGTTGCGGCCCAGCGCCGCCAGCAACGGTTGCGGCGCGCTCAGAAGTACCACCACTCCGTCGACGCTGTGATCGTGTTGCCGGTCGTGCCGCCGCCGAACACCTGGACCTGGCCCTGGTGGTTGATCGTCTCGGCGGCGCCGGCGCGCGCGAAGTTCATCGCCGGGCCCGGCGAGAACGCGTTGGTCGCGGAGTCGAAGATCTCGGTCGAGTTGAGCGGCGTCGGCGACAGGATCGAGCCGTTGGCGCCGCCGGTCAGCACGAACCGGCCGTTGCCGATCGGCCAGCCGCGGTGATTGCCGCGCGCGGTCGCCATCGGCGCGACCGACGTCCACGTGTTGGTCGCCGCGTTGTAGATCTCGGCCGCGTTGGTCGGGTTGCCCGGATTGAACGGGATGATCGTGATCGCGTTGATGCCGCCGGCGAACAGGTAGCGGTCGTTGCCGAGGTCAACCGGGTCGATCAGCGAGCGCGCCGTCGCCATCTGCGGGCCGGTCGTCATCGCGTTGGTCGTCGGGTTGTAGAGGTCCATCGAGCGGCGCACCGCCGGCACCCAACCGATGATGATGACGTTGTCCCAGCTGATGCCGCCGATCAGCGCGATCTGGCCGTTGGGGCGCACGATGGCGCTGTGGCCGGCGCGCGGCGTCGACATGTTCGGGCCCGCCGTCCACGCGCCGGTCGCCGGGTCGTAGAGCTCGGTCGAGTTGACGATCTCGCGGATCGGCTGCAGTTGCGTCGGCGTCGTCGGCATCGACTGGATGCCGCCGGTCACCAGCACCTTGCCGTTCGACAGCAGCGTCGCGGTGTGGCCGGTGCGCGACGACAGCATCGAGCCCGTGGCCACAAACGTGTCGGCGATCGGATCGTAGAGCTCGCAAGTCGCGCCCGGGTCGTTGGTCCCGCCGACGCCGCCAGTGATCAGGTATTGGCCGTTCTGCAACTGCGTGCACGTGTGCAGCGAGCGCGGCGTCGTCAGCATCGGACCGGGCGAGAACAGGTTCGTCGCGATGTCGTAGATCTCGGTCGTCGCCCACGCCTGCTGCGCGAGCAGCGCGCCACGCGCGCCGCCGACGAGCATCGGCTTGCGGTCGAGCCGCTGGATCACCGTGGCGAAGGCGCGGTCCCATTGCGAGTACACATTGCGGTCGCGGAAGGTGCCCGCATTGCCCAGGCGCATCGCATTGGGATTGCTGATGCGGTCGAGGATGGTTGCTCCCCACGAGAACGTGACCGCTTGGTAGTGCAGCGGCGCGTCCTGCAGCGCCGGCAGCGCCGGCAGCGCGAACTGCACGCGGAAGTGGCCGTCGAGTCCCGACAGGCCGGCCCACGCGAGGCCAACGAGGTCGAGGCCAATGTCGAGCGCTCGCCAGTCGTTAGGGTCGAACCACTGGCACGGCGTTGGGCCAGCGCTGCCCGACGGCACGATCATGATCGCTTCGAGGGGAAAGAGCGCCGGATAGGCGTCGAGTTGCACTAGGCCCGGCGACGAACCGCCACGAACGTTGAGTTCGAGGCTCTGTGCGGACACTGCAACGGCGAGAGTCGTGGCGGCAAGGGCGAATAGGTGAGCGGGCATCGTGGTACCTCGTAGAGGCGCATTATGCGCTACCGTCGCATCGCTTCGGCACGGCTTTTTCGCCAGCGGACCGGCGGCAACCGGCGCGCCGCCCGGACACCCTTGGTGCCGGGGCGTGGCGGCTTGACTGGCCTCGGCTCGACCCGATACTCCCGCGCCCCTTGGCCGGCTCGGTTTAGCGCAAATCCGCACGAAACCGGCGTCCGCTGGCGCCTGCCCCGGGGACAATCCGCCCCGATGCCCATCTACACGCGCACTGGCGACGACGGCGAGACCGGCCTGTTCGGCAACCGCCGTGTCCCGAAGGAACACGCGCGCATCGAGGCGTACGGCACCGTCGACGAGCTCAACTCGTTCCTCGGGCTGCTGCGCAGCGAGGCCCTCGATCCCGAGTTTGACACCCAGCTCAAGGCGATCCAGGACGCGCTGTTCGAGATCGGCGCGGACCTCGCGACCGAAGGCGGCCGAGCGGCGCTGCCGCGCATCGTCCCGCACACGCAGCAACTCGAGCGCTGGATCGACGCGTCGGAGGCGCTGCTCGCGCCGCTGCGCAGCTTCGTGCTCCCGGGCGGCTGCAAGCAGGCGGCGCTGCTGCACGTGCTCCGCACCGTCGCGCGGCGCGCCGAGCGCGTGGTGTGGAAGCTGTCACACGAAATCGGCGATAACACCGAGGTGGCGCTGCCAAAGGAACTCGGTGTCTACCTCAACCGGCTCTCGGACCTGTTCTTCTCGTGGGCCCGCCGCGCCAACATGCAGGCCGGCGTCCGCGACGTGCCCTGGACGCGCGGCTGAGCAGGCGCGCCGCAGGCCGCTGCCTGCTGGCTGCCTCCTTGCCCGGACAAAACTCAGACCGGGCCGGCGGCCGTGCGGCCGAGGCGGCAGGCGCGGCGCAACCACATCATGGCGCGCTCGATCTCGCGGGGACCCGTGACCGGGATCTCGACGAATTCGCGCGAGTGCGGGTCGCCGTCGCCGGGCATGCGCTTGGCACCGATGATCTTCAGCGCTTCCGTGACCTGCGGCGGGGCGAGCTTGACGACAACGCCCTTCTTGCCGAGGTAGGCAAAGACCTGGCCGCGAACGAGGAAGCAGTCCTTGTTGTCCCGATTCTCACGGGCGACATCCTTCCAGGCGCAGAGGCGCTCGACGATGGTGGCGAGGGGATCCATGGGGCGAAATAGCGTACCGACCGCCGCCCCAAACTCCAAGCGAACTTCCGCTTCCGGCGCAATCGGCCGCGCGTCAGCGGCGGAAGATCAGGTTCTTGGTCACCAGCAACGTCATCGCCGGGTACTCGTCGAGCCGGCGTCGCAGGTACTGGATCGCCATGTCCCAACCGACCGCGAACGGCACGTACAGCCGCGCGCGGACGCCCTTCTTCTGCAACTCGGCGAGGACGCGCTCGCGCGGCACGCCGTAGAGCATCTGCACCTCGTAACGGTCCGGGCCGGCGCCGGCGGCCGGCGCGACCTGGTCGACGAAGCGCCGGACGTAGCTGTCGTCGTGGCTGGCGAACTCGACGAAGTGCCCGCGCTGTAGCAACTTGCCGGCGAACTGCAGCATGCGCTCCTTCATCGCCGACTTGTCCGTAAGGGCGACGTCGCCGGGCTCGCGGTAGATGCCGATGACCAGCCGCACGCGCTGGCCGGGCGGCAGCGCGTCGAGATCCTTCTCGGTGCGGTGCAGCCGGGTTTGCAGCACGGCGCCGACGTGCCGCATGCCCTGCTTGTGCAGCAGGCGCAGCGCGTCGAGCGTGAAGTCGGTCCAGTGCCGGCTCTCCATGTCGATGGTCAACGCCACGCCCTTCTCCTCGGCGCGGCGCGCGATCTGCAGGATCGCCGCCACCGACCCGGCGGCGTCGCCGCCCTCCTGCAGCGGCCGCGTCGTGTACGACGATGGCTTGAGTGAAAGCGTCGGCAGCGCCTCGCGCGGCAAGCCGCAGGTCGACACGGCGTCGACCATGTTGAGGTAGGTGTCGAGGTTCTTCTTGGCCTGGGCGTCGGTGCGAATGTCCTCGGCCAGCAGGTCGAGCGTCGACAGCAGCCCGCGTTCGAGGTGCAGCTTCTTCACCACGGCGATGGCCTTGGGCAGCGAGTCGCCGGCCACGTACGGGCTGGCGAAGAACCTGACCATGGCGGCCGGGATGAGGCGAATCAGGGGGTTCACGGGCGGTCGGGATCATGCCGACCGGGCTACCCCCACGCCACGCGGGCGCGCAGGGCGGCTTGACGTTCGGTCACGCCGGCGGGGCACGGCTCAAGTTCGCCCATGGCATCGAGCCGATCAAGGCAGGAGATCGACGAAGCTCCGCCCCCCGCGGAGGAAGGCAAGGCATGCGCATCACCTGGTTGTTGGAAGTGGCGGATCAACTTTGGGGCGGCGTCAAGGTCGCGCTCGAGAACGCGAACTGGCTGCACCGCCGGGGCCATCAAGTCACCGTCGTCAGCCGCTCCGGTCCGCCGGCATGGATGCGCATCGAGTGCGCCTTCCAAAAGGTGCCGGATTTCCGCGCCGAAAACCTGCCCGATGGCGATGTCATCGTCGGCACGTTCTGGACGACGGTGCCGTGGGCGGCGGCCGGCGGCCCGCAAAAGGGCGTGCCAGTGCACTTCTGCCAGGGCTACGAGGGCGACAACCCCGAGTTCGCGCCGCATCGCGCGCGCATCGAGGCGGTCTACCAGCTGCCCGGCGTGCGCCACGTCACCATCAGCCCGCACCTCACCACGCTGCTGCGCGAGCGCTTCGGACGGCAACCACGCGAAGTCGTCTACGCCATCGATCACGGCGTGCACTTCTCGGGCCCCGCGCGCGCGCCCGGACAGCCGCTGCGCGTCGGCCTCGTCGGGCCATACTCGGTGGCGTGGAAGGACCTGCCCACCGGCTATGCGGCCTGCCGGCTGCTGCAGCAGGCCGGCCAGCAGCTCGTGCTGGTGCGCGCCAGCAACACGCCGCCGGCCCCCGGCGAGACGGACTGCGGCCTGCCGATCGAGTGGCACCAGCAACTGCCGCCGGCGCAGATGGGCGACTTCTACCGCTCGCTCGACGTGATGCTGTGCACCAGCCGCGGCGCCGAAGAGGGCTTCTTCCTGCCGGCGGTCGAGGCGATGGCGTGCGGCGTGCCGACCGTGCTGACCGACATCCCGTGCTTCCGCGAGCACGAACGCAGGATCGGCCACGATCGCTACGCGCTGTTCGTGCCGCCGCAGGATCCGGCCGCGATGGCCGAGGCGATCCTGGTCGCCGGCACGCTGCCGGCCGTGCGTCAGGCGCTGCGCGAGGGCGGCGTCGAACTGGCGGCGCAATACCACCCGGATCGCCACGGCGAGGCGCTGGAGCAGGCGTTCGTCGACTTCGTGCGCACGACGCCGAAGACGAACGCGATGACGCGCCCGACAACGACGAACTGCAACGCCCCCACCACGATGACCACCGCCACGAGCCCGAACGCGGCGACCACCGACGCCGAAACCGCCGCGACGCTGACGCAGGTGAGCGCGACGCTGCGCGAACTCGCCGACGCGCTGGCTGGCAAGGGCTCGGCCACCGGCGCGGCGCGCGTGCTGCGCGCCGCCAGCGGTCTGACGCCCGACGACATCGCGCTGCTGCAGGCGGCCGCGGCCGCGCAGCTAGCGATCGGCGAAGCGGCAACGGCGCTGCAGCTTTACGACGACCTCGCGGCCCGCGTCGGCGACACCGCCGCGGCGCACGCCGGCCGCGGCGAGGCGCTGCACGCGCTCGGCCGCTGGTCCGAGGCGGCGACAGCGTTCACCGAGGCGATGCAGCTCGGCGACCGCAGCGCTGACGCGCACAACCGGCTCGGCGTGGCGCTCTACCAGTGCGGCGACGACAAGGCCGCGCGCAGCAACTTCGAGACGGCGGTCGTGCTGCAGCCGGGCCACCCGGACGCGACGGCAAACCTGACGGCGATCGGCGGCGCCTGAGGCCGTGCGCGTCCTCAGCAACCTGCCGCTCGAGTGCTTCGACGACCGCGCCGCGATGCGCGGCGTCGAGCTGGTCACCTACGGCCCGCCCCGACGGATGCAGATCGACGGCGTGCGCTTCCCGTTCGACGTCGCCTTCGACCCGTCGACCGGAACCTGGGAGGAGCTTCAGGCCGCGCTGCCTGCGGGCTTCACGCCCGACGTCGTGATGGTGTGGTGGCCCGACCAGGAGCCGCTGCCCGCCGGCCTCGAACGCTGCCCCGTGCCCGTCGTCGGCGTCGTCTCCGACTACAACCTGTCGCTACCGCAACTAGCCGGCCTGTGGCCGTTCTTCGACGCGCTGCTGTGCGATCGCGCCGGCGTGGCGCTGTTCGAGCGGCTGACGTTCGCCAACGTCCGCTACTGGTGCCAGTACGCGCACAAGCGGCCGTTCCACTTCGTGCATGCCGACGCCGGCCCGCGCGACGTCGACGTCGGCTTCGTCGGCAACCTCAATCCGGTCGTGCAGCGCGAACGCGCGCCGTGGCTGGAGCGCGTGCGCCGGTTGGCCGACCACGGCGTGCGCAGCGAGGTCCGCACCGGCGTCAGCGGCAGCGATTACGGCCGCTACCTGTCGCGCTGCCGCATCGGCTGGAACCGCAGCATCCGCGGCGAGATGAACCTGCGCGCGTTCGAGGTCCCGGCCTGCGGCGCGCTGTTGCTGATGGAGCGCAGCAACCTCGAGGTCGCCGACTTCTTCGCGCCCGGCGAGGAGTGCGTGCTGCACGGCGACGACGACTTCGAGGACGTCGTGCGGTCGCTGCTCGGCGATCCGGCCCGCTGCGCGCGCATCGCCGCCGCCGGCCACCGCCGCGTGCAGGACCACCGCCTCGGCAACCGCCTGCACGAGATCGCCGCCATCGTCGGCGAACGCACGCAGCCGCGGCCGACCGCCAGCGCCGCCGACGTCGCGCTCGGCCGCGCCACCGCCATGCTGGCGACGTGGGCCGACGGCGGCGCGATCGCCACGGCTGCGCTCGCCGCGCACGCTGCCGCGCCCGAGGACCCACGCACGCTCAATCTGCTCGGCCTCGCCACCGTGCGCTGGCGCGGCAACGACGGCGCCGCCGACGCCTTCCGCCTCTGGCAGCGCGCGCTGCAGGTCGCGCCCGGTTATGTGCCGGCAGCGACCAATCTCGGGGCGCTCGTCGCCAACTCGCCGGACCCATCGCTCGTGCGGCAGGTGCGCAGCCTGCGCGACGGCCAACTCGCTGGCGCCGGCTGGGCCGAGCTCGACGGCCCGACGCTGCCGCTCGGCTACGGCGCGCTGGCGATCGACCGGTCGCTCGCGCTGCAAGCAGCGGTGCGCAGCGGCGATCCGCGGCCGTTCGCGCGCGAACTGGCGCGCTGAGCCGAGGACCCGCACGCACAGAGATTTCTGCGCGTGCCGCCGCCGCCGTTCCACGAGCGGCCGCGCCCGATCTGCTCGTCGGGCCAGTTCTGGTCGTGACGGCGCGCGGAGGAGCGCAACGGGGGTCATCCGACGCGCGCGCCGCTGAGGACCGCGGATGGCGCCAGCGGGAATGCGAATCCCTATGGCGGACGCAGGCCAGGGGGCGCGCGCATCCCTGGAGGGCCCGCTTCGCGCACGCCGCGTTGAATCGCCGCGTGCCGCCATGCGAAGCTGCCCGACTCGCCACCCGCGAGCCCTCCCATGCCGACCACGCCCGCTGCTTCGACCTCCCACCGCTGGTCCTTCTACCGTGCCGGCGGCGTCGACCAGGTGCGCTTCCGCACCGGCGCCGACGTGCTCAACCTCGATCAACTCGACCAGCAGCTGTGGATCGCGCTCAGCTGCCCGGTCAAGGGCCTCGAGATCGACGACAAGACGCTGGCGATGCTCGACAGCGACAACGACAGCCACGTGCGCCCGCCGGAGATCCTGGCCGCAGTGCGCTGGCTGCGCACCGCGCTCACGAGCGGCGACTGCCTGCTCGCCGGCGTGGACGGCGTCGCGCTCGCCGACCTGCGCGCCGACACCGATGAAGGCAAGGCCCTGCGCGCCTCGGCCGAGTACATCCTGGCGAGCCTCAGGAAGCCGCTCGACGCGATCACCATCGCCGACGCCGCCAAGGTCGCCGAGGTCTTCGCCAGCGCGCGGCGCAACGGCGACGGCGTCGTGCCGCCGGAGACGCTCGCCGACGCCGCGTCGAAGCAGGTCGCCGACGAGCTGATCGACTGCGTCGGCGGCGCGCTGGACCGCTCGGGCAAGCCGGGCTTCGAACAGACGCGGCTCGACGCGTTCTTCGCCGCCTGCGCCGAGTTCGACGCGTGGCACAAGGCGGGCGAAGCCGGTCGCAAGGACGTGTTCGCGTTCGGCGACGCGACCGGCGACGCCTGGACGGCGCTCGCCGCCGTGCGCGGCAAGGTCGACGACTACTTCGGCCGCTGCCGACTCGCCGCATTCGATCCGCGCGCGCTCGCCGCAGTCAACCGCGAGGAGGACGCCTACATGGCGGCCGCCGCCAAGGACCTGACCATCACCGCCGCCGAAGTCGCGCACTTCCCACTGGCGATCGTTGCGCCAGACAAACCGCTGCCGCTCGGCATCGGCGTCAACCCGGCGTGGTCGGAGGCGATCGGCGCGCTGCGCGCGGCGTGCTGCCCCGGCAAGAACGCGCTGACCGAGGCCGAGTGGGTCGAGCTGTGCGGCAAGCTCGCGCCGTACGCAGCCTGGCTGCAGAAGAAGGCCGGTGTCACCATCGAGAAGCTCGGCATCGCCCGCGTGCGCGCGATCCTCGCCGGACCAGCCAAGGCCAGACTGCAGCAGGCGATCACCGACGACCTCGCCGAGGCGCCGAAGGTCGACGCCATGGCGCGCGTCGAGAAGCTCTGCCGCCTGCACCGCGACTTCATCACGCTGCTCAACAACTACGTCGCCTTCACCGACTTCTACGCCGGCCAGGGCGCGATCTTCCAGGCCGGCCGCCTGCTGCTCGACGGCCGTTCGCTCGGCCTGTGCTTCCATGTCAACGACGCCGCCAAACACAGCGCGATGGCGGCGATGGCCCAGACGTTCCTCGCCTACGTCGAATGCACGCGCCTCGGCAGCCCCAAGATGCAGGTCGCCTGCGCCTTCACCGCCGGCGACAGCGACAACCTGTTCGTCGGCCGCAACGGCATCTTCTACGACCGCAAGGGCAACGACTGGGACGCGACGATCGTCAAGATCGTCGACAACCCAATCAGCGTCCGGCAGGCGTTCTGGTCGCCGTACAAGAAGTTCGTGCGCTGGATCGAGGAGCAGGTGCAGAAGCGCGCCGCCGAGGCCGACACGGCCACGACCGGCAAGCTGCAGGACGCGGCGAGCAAGGCCGGCACGGCGGCAGCGACCGGCTCGCCGGGGGCCACGGCGGCGCCCAAGAAGCTCGACATCGGCGTGGTCGCGGCCCTGAGCGTCGCGATCAGCGGCATCACCGCGATCGTCGGCTCGATGTTGGAGGCGTTCTTCGGCCTAGGCTACCTGATGCCGCTCGGCCTGATCGGCGTGCTACTGCTGATCTCTGGCCCGTCGATGTCGATCGCGTACATGAAGCTGCGCCAGCGCAACCTCGGCCCGATCCTCGACGCCAACGGCTGGGCGGTGAACACGCTGACGCGCGTCAACATCCCGCTCGGCAGCTCGCTGACCTCGCTGCCGAAGGTGCCCGCCGGCGCCGAGCGCAGCCTCGTCGACCCGTTCGCCGAGGAGAAGAGCGCCTGGCCGCGGGTGCTGCTGGCGCTGCTGCTCGCCGCCGGCGTCGCGTGGGTCCTCTACCGCGCCAACGTGCTGCACCGCTGGTTCCCCGACGTCGAGGTCCTGCGCCACCACGCCGAGTTCTCGCTGCAGATCGACAAGCAGAAGGCGACCGCCGGCGACCGCCTCGTCCTGACCGTGCGCTCGGCCGACGACGAACTCGAGATCTACGACGCCGCCGAGGGCGGCGCGCTGGTCGCCAAGCTCAAGGTCGAGGCCGGCAAGGCGACGTGGACGATCCCCGCCGACCGCAAGGCCGGCGCGCTGTTCGTCCGCGACAGCGCCAGCATGACGGACGTGGTCGTCGAGGTCGAAGCGAAGAAGTGACGCACGGCGGCGCCCGCCGCCGCACCACGCAGCGCCCGCCCCTGCGCGCCGACCTCGGCGCGCAGGACGCCGAGGCTCAACCCCGCGCGCGCTCTGTGCCGCTCCCGACCTCCCCCTCACCTCTGTGTCAATGGATTGGGGTCAACCCATCAGACCCACACTACCGACACCGCCTCCTCGTCCTTCCCCTAGCCGTGCGCGACCGGCGTTTCCTCGCGCTCCCCGACCACCGGCGGCATCTCCGCCGCCAACTGCAACGCCGCCGCTTCCGCCGCGTCCAGATCGCTCGCCGCCCACAGCAAATCCGCCAGCCGCAGATGCACCTCTTCGCGCGGATCGCGCAGCAGCTTCTCGAGCACCGACAGCTCCTCGCCCTGCTCGTCGAAGCGCGTCTGGATCAACGGGTGCGCCTTGCTCGCCGCGACGAACTTCTCGGCCGACAGCGGCCGGTAGCGGCAAAAGAACTCGAAGTGCCACGGCAGGAAGCGCATCGCCCGCTCCTTGCCCTTCTCGTCGTCGCGGAAGTGCTCCTTCATCTTGCGCGCGAGATCGAGGTAGACGCCTAGGCGCTCCTTGGCGTCGGGCTCCCAGCCCTTGCCTTCGGTGATCTCGCGGAACAGCCACGGCTTGATCAGCGCGCCGCGGCCGAGCATCACCGACGCGACGCCGCTCGTCGCCCAGCGTTCCTTGGTCTCGTACCACGTCAGCAGGTCGCCGTTGCCGATCACCGGGATGGTGCGCTCGGCGGCGATGCGCGCGATCGCGTCCCAGTCGGCGGCGCGCGAGTAGCGCTGCTCGCGCGTGCGGCCGTGCACGGTCAGCGCCGCAGCACCCGCTTCCTGCACGAGGCGCGCGACCTCGCTGGCGTTCTGCTCGCCCTCGGTCCAACCGAGCCGAATCTTGACGCTGACCGGCACCGGCACGCCCTTGACCATCTCCTCGACCAGCTTGGCGAGCTGCGTCGGCCGCTGCAGCAGCGTGGCGCCCATGCCGCGCTTGACGACGTCGTGGATCGGGCAGCCACAGTTGAGGTCGACCCAGGACGCGCCGCGGGCGGCGGCTTCGCGGCCCGCTGCAATCGCGTCGGCCGGCTTCGAGGCGGCGATCTGCGCGCCGAAGCAGGCTTCGTCCGGGTGCTTGCGCAGCAGAGCCAGTTCCGACTTGCTGCGGCGGACGACCTGGTAGCCATAAGCCATCTCGCCCATGGTGACGGCGCATCCGTGCTGCAGGCACAGGCGGCGGTAGGGCAGATTGCCGCCCTTGGTCAGCGGGGCGAGGAAGACACGGCCGCGAAAATCCATCCGAGCCATGCTGGCGGAGCACGACGTTGGATTCCATCGCCGCTATCCTCCGTCGATTATCGGCTTCCCTCGCAACGGTCGACCACCATGCACATCGTTCCGCTCCTCTCCGGTGCTGCGCTGATCGCGTACAGTTGGCTGGCGACCGCCCCCGCGCGACCGAACGCCGCTGCGGCCGCCGAACCCGCCATCGCCAACGGTCACTACGTCTTCGTCGTCGAAGGCCACCGCGACCTGCTGACGATCACCGCCGCGAGCGCCAAGGTCGACCCGTGGGCCGGCGTGCCCAAGGGCTTCCACTCGACGTGGCGGCTGCGCGTCGAGGACCGCGACGGCGCGCCGCTCGCCGACGTGCCGCTCGACGTCCGCCCGTTCGACGTCGCCCCAGGCGCGCTGCTGCGACCGACGCGTGTGCAGGGTTGCGTGGTCACGACCGCCGCGATCGGCATGCTGGTCAACGTGCCGGCGTTCGCCAACGCCGCGCGCTACACGTTCACGCGCCCTGGCGAAGCGGGCGAGGCCGAGCAGCAGGTGCTCGGCGTGGTCGACGCCGCGACCGTGCGCGCGCTCGCGGGAGGCGGCCGGTGATCCGCGCCGCGCTCGCGCTCGCGCTCGCCGCCACCGCCGCCGCGCAGGCGCCGACCGTCACGACGGTGATCAACAACGGCCCGACCGCGTCGCGCTACGACATGGTCATCCTCGGCGACGGTTACCAGGCCGGCCAGCAGGCGCTGTTCAACCAGCACTGCAACACGTTCCTGACCGCGCTGTTCCAGCGCGCGCCGTACAACGTGTTCGCGGCGTACTTCAACGTGCACACGGTGTTCCGCGCCAGCGTCGACAGCGGCGCCGACCGTCCGGACGAGAACCCGCCGGTGTTCCGCAACACGGTCTACGACGCCACGTACAACTACGGCGGCGTCGACCGCTGCCTCTACATCCAGAACCCATCGCAGGCGCTCGCCGACGCTGCGCTGGCGCCGGCGAGCGAGGGCCGCGTGCTGGTGATGGTCAACGACACGCGCTACGGCGGCTGCGCTTCGACGTTTGCGGTCAGCTACACCGGCGGCTTGATGTCCGAGGTGCAGATCCACGAGCTCGGCCACAGCCTCGGCGGCCTCGCCGACGAGTACGACTATCCCAACCAGACCTACACCGGCGGCGAGCCGGGTCAGGCGAACATCACCAAGTCACCAGTGGGTCAAAAGTGGTCCGTCTGGTGGGGCACCGACTCGATCAGCGCCTTCCAGGGCGCTGGGTACTACCTGTACGGCCTCTACCGGCCGAAGCAGAACTGCCTGATGCGCAGCCTCGGGCAGGCGCTGTGCCGCGTCTGCCAGGAGGGCATCGTCAAGGTCGTCAACAGCGCGGTCGACACGATCGTCATCACGAGCCCAGCGGCGACGAGCCTCGTCGTCGCAGTGCCCAACACGCAGGCGTTCTCGTTCTCGCACATCGTTCCACCGGGCAACAACCCGGTCGTCGCGTGGAAGCTCGACGGCGTGACGATCGCGGGTGCTTCGGGCCTGAGCTGGACGCTCGACAGCACGACGGTGCCGACCGGCGCGCACGCGGTCGAGTGCAGCGTGCTCGACCAGTCGACACTGGTGCGCAACGACCCGGCGCAGGTGATGCGCGAGTCGCACGTCTGGAACGTCACCGTCTCCAACCCCAACGCCGCGCAGCTGCGCGTGCCGCAGGTCACGACGCCGGCGATCTACGTGACCGCGGGCGGCACGGCGGCGATCAACGCCACCATCGCCAACGACGGCCCCGCCGCCGCCGGGCCGTTCGACGTCGAGTACTTCCTGTCGTCGACGTTCACGTGGTCGCCGCAGACCAGCGTCTACCTCGGCAAGCAGACGGTGAACCTCGTCGCCGCCGGCCAGTCGCTGTTCGTGCCGTACACCGCGTCGATCCCGGCGAGCCTGCCGGCGGCCGTCGCCTACGGCTTCGTCGTCGTCGACCGCGCCAATGTCGTGCCGGAAAACAACGAGAACGACAACGTCCGCAACTTCGTCTTCCTCGTGCAGGCGCCGGCCTGCGGCCCGCGGCTCGAGTTCCGCGATCCGCTGGTCTACCCGCCGGACGCGGCGTCGATGTCGCTGGCCGCCGGCGGCGCGCTGCACCCGACGTTCGTGGCGCCGTGCGCCAACCCGGCGTCGACGCTGTACCTGATCGCGTGGGGCGGTTCGGGCACCGCGCCGGGCGCGCCGCTGGCGCCGGGCGTGACGCTGCCGCTCAATCCCGACGGCCTGACGACGCTCGGCCTCGACGGCCTCAACGGCCCCGTGTTCGGCGGCTTCCTCGGCGTGCTCAACGCGCAGGGCATCGGCCAGGCGACGTTCACGCTGCCGCCGGCGGTCGCCTTGCCGCTCGGTCAAACGCACTTCGCCGGTGCGCTGCTCGGCAGCCCGCAGTTGTTCCAGGCGACGACGAACGCGATCGGACTGCTGATCGCGCCCTGAGCGCGGCGACCTGAGCGCGGCAAACGCCGCGCGGGCGGTCAGCGCACCGCGAGGAAGCCGACCGCGTCGCCGACGACGGCGGTCTCGACCATCTCCTCGCTGGCGTCGATCGTCGCGCCACCGCACTCGGCCTGATCGAGGAACCACGCGGCTTCCTCGGCGGACGTGGTGACGAGGCCCGGGCGCGCGAGCCGCGCGAACAGCGCCGCCGCCAGCCCGCGCGCCGCTTCGCGTTCGGCGACGAAGCGCTCGACGTCGATCTGCACCGGCGGCAGCCGGCCGTAGCTGACGCCGCTCAAGGTCGGCCACATCTCCGGGTCGGTGAACACGCTGATGCAGCCGACGTGGTCGAACGTCCCTTCGCCGCCAGCCGTGCGCGCGTCGCCGGCGACGTAGCGCAGCGCGACGTCCGGCGCGGCGGCGGCGAGTCCGGCGTTGAGCGCGTCGACCTCGGCCGCGCGCAGGTTGCTGGCGATGACCTCGCGGCCCAGCGCTAGCGACTCGACGAGCAGCACGGGCAGTTCGGCGACGCCGGCGCCGACCCACAGCGAACGGCCGCCGCGCCGCAGCCGGCCGGCGAGCGCGCGCGCCAACGCTTCGCCCAGCCGCAGCACGTCGGGCCGCTTCTCGGCCCAGAACTCCTCGCCGCCCCAGTGGAAGTAGACCTCCCCGAGCGCGCGCCAGTCGAGCGCGCGCAGCACGGTGCTGGCGGCCTGCAGCGCCGCGGCGAGGTCCGGCGTCGGCCGCTTCACGCGCCCGTCCCGAGGCCAGCGAGTTCGCGCAGGCGCGGCCACGCGAAAATGCCGGTCTTGTGGCCGTCGCTCCAGAAGAACGACAGGCCGTAGCGGCCGACCAACTCGGCGCCGAACAGCAGGATGTCGTCCTTGACGGTGCGCGGGTCGAGGATCGCGCGGCCGGTGCCTTCCTCGATGCACTGCGCGCACGGGCAGGCAAGCCGCAGGTCGCGCGCCTTGTAGTCGGAGACGGCGCCGTCCTTCCACTCGATGCGGAAGACGTACGGCGAGACGAGATCGGCCTTGCGGGGAGTCGGCTGCTGCATGAGTCGGGTCGCCGCTTGCTCCGACCCGGGCGATGCCGGACAAGGAGCGTATGCGGCTCGGCGCGATCATTCTGGCAGGCGGACGCAGCGCGCGCATGGGGCGTCCGAAGGAAGCGCTGCCGTTCGCCGGCGCGCCGCTGCTGACGCGCATCGCGACGGCGCTGGCGCCGGCGTGCGAACCTGTCGTCGTCGTCGCCCGCGACGCGCGGCAACCACTGCCGCCGCTGCCGGCCGCCGTGCTGCGAACGCACGATGACGCGCCCGGCCGCGGCCCGCTCGCCGGCGTCGCCGCCGGCCTGCGCCGGCTCGCCGCGCACGGTTTTGCGTCCGTCGACGCGGCCTTCGTCGTCGCCTGCGACCATCCGTTCGTCGACGCCGCGTTCGCGCGCGGGCTCGCCGAGCGGCTGGGCGACGCCGAGGCGGCGATGCCAGATGTCGACGGCCGGGTCGAGCCGCTGTGCGCGGTCTACCGGCTGCGCTGCCTGCCACGCATCGACGCACTGCTCGCCGCCGGCGACGCCGGACCGAGCGCGCTCGCCGACGCCGCCGCGCGCGTGCCCGCGGCGGCGCTGCGCGTGTTCGATCCGGAGCTACGCGCGCTCTGCGACGTCGACACTGCGGCGGACTACGAAGCGGCGCGGCGGCAGGAGCAGGCGTGATGGCGCGCGCCCGCTGGCACGTTTACCTCGTACGCACCGCCGGCGGCGCCTTGTACTGCGGCATCGCCCGCGACGTCGAAGCGCGGCTGGCTCAACACCAGGACGGCAGCGGCGCCAAGGCGCTGCGCGGCCGCGGCCGACTAGCGCTCGTGTTCGCCGCACCGGTCGGCGCAGTTGGCCTTGCGCTGCGCGTCGAAGCGCGCATCAAGCGACTGCCCAAAGCGCAGAAGGAACGCATCGCGCGCGACGGCCTGCCGCCGGCGCTGCTGCGCGCCGCCCGTGCGCGCGCGCGGACGAAGGGCTAGAACCAACGCGTGACTCCCGCCGAGACCGAGCTGCGGCGCGGCCGCTGCTACCGCTGCCTGCGGCCGGAGCGCCTCTGTCACTGCGCCGACCTGCCGTCCGTGCCGACGCGCACGCGCATCGTCATCCTGCAGCACCCGCACGAGCGCACGCACCCGTTCGGCACGGCGCGGCTCGTGCGACTGATGATGCCCAACTCCGAGGTGCATGTGCCGTGGTCAGGCTTCACCGGCACGCTCGAACAGAAGCTCGACCTGCCACCTGACACGGCGGTGCTGTACCCGTCGCCCGACGCGCCGCTGCTCGATGAGTTGCCGCGCGACCGCATGCCGTCGACGCTGGTCGCGATCGACGGCACCTGGGCGCACGCCAAGCGCTTGTACCGCGAGAACGGCTGGCTGCGGGCGCTGCCGCACGTCCGCCTGCAGCCGGCCCAGCCAAGCCGCTACCGCATCCGCCGCGAGCCGCGCGCCGACTACGTCTCGACGCTCGAAGCCATCGTCGAAGCGCTGCGCGTGCTCGAGCCCGAGCACACGCGGCTCGATGAACTGATCACCGCGTTCGATCGCATGATCGACCGCCAGATCGCGCACACCGCCGTGGTCGAGCGCTTCGGCCGGCGCAAGGAGACGCGCCAGCGGCCGTCGCGCGCCCTCTCACCCCTGCTCGCCGACCGACGCCTCGCGGTGGTCTACGCCGAGTCGGCGCTGCCGGGCGGCGATCCGGCGGCGACGCGGCGCATCGTGCACTGGGTCGCGGCGCGCCTCGATGGCGACGCGGGCGAAGTCTTCGAAACCCTCGTGCAGCCGGGCGAACCCGCCCCGGTCGACCACCACCTCGGCCACATGGGCCTGTCGCTCGCCGACCTCGCCGACGGCGAGCCGCACGCAGCGGCCGCGGCGCGCTTCGCGGCGTGGCTCGGCGACGGCGCGCCGGTGGCGGCGTGGACGCGCACGACGCTCGACTGGGGCGAGGCGATGCTGCCGCGCGGCACGGCGACCACGGCGCTCAAGGTCAACTACTGCAACTGCATCAACCACAGCGCCGGCCTGCTCGAAGACGCGCTCGCCGCGCAAGGCCTGCAGCCGGCGGCCGTGCCGGTGCGCGGCCGCGCCAACGCACGGCTGGGCAACGCCATCGCGATCGCGCGCTGGCTGCGCGGCAAGCAGGCGGCGCTGGCGGGGCTATGGCCGCGCTGACCCGCGGCGCGGGCGCCAGGCGTGCATGTCCTGGAACAAGTTGAGCGCGCACGGCACGCCGCCGAGGTAATCGGCGAAGGCGGCGAAGGCGCCGCGCGCGAACGCGTCGCCGAAGAACGCCTGACCGTAGTCGTCCGCGACACCATCGGCGCTGGCGCGGATCGCTGCAGGCAGCACGCGGTGGACGAACGGCTCCGTCGCCAGCGCGCGCACGATCGCGCGCGCGTCCGCCGCGTCGATCTGCAGCAGTTGCTGGTGCTCCCTGCTGCGCGCGCACATCGCCGCCGCGAACGCGCCGTGCGTCGACGCCAAAACTAGTCCGTCCGGCTTGGTCACGCGTACCAGTTCGCGCATCCACGCGTGCTGCTGATCCAGGTTAAGATGGCTGAAGACCGACAGGGCGTAGACAAGGTCGAACGACGCATCGGGGAACGGCAGCGGCGGGCGAATGCCGGTGCAGACGTAATGCCCAGGCAGGCACGCGGCGCACCAATCGATCGATGCCTTGCGCACGTCGACACCGTGCAACGCCGCGTCGGGCAGGGCTTGCGCGAACCAGCGCAGCGCGCGGCCACAACCGCAGCCGAAGTCGAGCACTGAGCGGATCGACGCCACCGGGCCATCGCCGAAGAGCCCGGCTAGTTCGAGCAGCATCTTGCAGTCCTCGGCGCCGGTGTAGAGGTGCGTCGCAACCGTGTCACCGCCGCAGCCGGTGGCGCGCAAGCCCTCCGGCGGCACGGGCAGCAGACGTTGCGCCACCTCGTGGTACTCGAGGCGGCCATGCGTGCCAAGCCACTGCCAGAAGGCCGTGCCGTCGGCGACCGGGAAGGCCGCGCGCAGGTCAGGACGCTCGTCATGGATGCGCTCAGCAAGGCGTCGCAACTCAGCGTCGCGCGGCACGAACAAGCGATTGGTGTCCATCGGCGCGGAAACGGCGGGAGATCGTCAGATGTCACGCGCGGGTTGCTGCGAACGCAACCCCGACGCAGGCGCGACCGATGGCTGCGCCCAACTCACCGACGCGCCCGCGGGTCAGCGAAGGTCACGCCAGCCGCCAGTGTATCGACGCGCGAGTGCAACGCCTGGAAGTGCGGTCGGCCCTGGTTGTCCGACCCGCGGAAGACCAGCGTCGCCGCCGCCGTCGTCGGCACCGTGCGGCGCAGCATCTCGACCATCGGATCGATGCGGCGCACCGGCACGTCCTGGCCGCCAGCGCGCAGAACCAGCAGCACGGCGCGGCCGTGGAAGCGCGGCAGGTGGCGCTGCACGTCGGCCTCGACGGCGGCGACGTGCGCCGCATCGGTGCCGGCGGGCACGCCGACGACGACCATCGGCAGCGCGCCGTCGTCGCGACGCGCCAGCAACTGCAGCATGGACGGACCGGCGAGCGGCAACGTCGGGAGCTCCGCCGCGGCCGGCGCCGACGGCGCGACCTGCGGGACCGGGTGCAACTGCTGTGGCTTGCCGTCGCCGCGATCGAACAGGACCTTCGCGGCCTGCTTGTCGACGAACGCGGCGACCAGCCGCGCGACGCCCGGCGACGCGGCGTCGCCGCCGGACCAGACCATCGTCGCGGTCGCGTTGGCCAGCGCCGGCAGCGCGGCGACGAGCTTCGGCAGCTCACGGTCGAGCTGACGACCGACCATTGCGTCGTCGCCGCCGGGGGTGACGACCACGCGCACGGCGGCGCCCGTCTTGTCGGGCGCGCCCAGCAGCGGCGGGTGCACCTGCACCGGCGCGTCGCCGTCGAGCACGACGCGCGCAGCGCCCTTGGCGAGCACGGCCGCGACGAGCGCGTCGGTCGCCGCGGACACGGTGATGGCCACGACGGCGCCCGGCTGCACGCCGGCGGCGTCGAGTTCGCGCGCGATCGCCTTCTTCTGCTGCGCCTCGTCCCGACCGTCGGTGCGGGCGGCGAGGCGCAGGCCGTCGGGTTGCTTGTGCACGGTGAGCATCGGCGGCACGAGCACGTCGACGCCGTTGCTGTCGGCGAGTTCCAGGCGGCCGACGCCGGCCTGCTCGAACGTCGCGCAGACGCCGCGCAGCAGCGTGCGCGAGAGCGCGCCGCCGCCGGCGACCTGAACGCGCACGGCCTTGCCGCGCAGCTCCTTGGCCTTGCCGGGCAGACGGCGGTCGATCGCGCGCTGCAGCTCGACCGGCTTGCCGGCCTCGCTGTCGAGCGTCACCGTCGTCGCCTCGCCGTCCTGGGCAAATGCGCATGGGTCGGGCACGAACGGCTCGCGCTGCTCGCCGCCGAAGCTGCACACCAACGTCTTGGGCTGCAGCACGCCGACGACCTCGCAGAGCGCCTTGCCAGCGGCGGCGTCGAGCGAAAACCCGGCCGGCCAGTCGAGCAGTACCGCATTGCCCTTGCAGGCGGCGGCGTGCGCCGACGCCTCGGCCACGAGCGCCGCCAGCGTCTGCGTCGGCGTGCGGCCGTTGGCCTGCAGGCGCAGCGCGACCTCGGCGCCGGCGACCAGCGCGACGAGCGGCGGCCATGCGATTTCGTCGCCGAAGTCGACGCGAACGGCGCCGTGCTCACGCGCCCAGTCGAGGCAGCGCGCCCGCGGTGCCGCGGCCGGCGTCGACATGTCGAAGCGCACGACCTTGCCCTGGCACAGCGCGGCGTGTTCGGGCAGCGCGAGTTCCAGCGCGTCGAGGGTCGTCTCGTCGGCGTCGGCGCACTGCACGGCGATCCGCGCGCGGGCGCCCTCCGCCGCCGCGCGCACGCGGTCGGTCAGGTCCTTGTCGAACAGCACGCGCTCGCCGATCGCGGCGGCGCGGGCGCCGGCTGCCTGTAGCAGGGCGGCGAGTTCGCCGCGCAGCGCCGCGTCCGGACGGATCTTGCCGGTGAAGGCAAGGCGCACGCGCTTGCCCGTAGCCGCGGCGCGCAGGGCGGCGTGGTGCGGCTGCAGCGCCAGCGCGAGGTCGGCGGCGTCGAGTTCGCCGGTGGCGACGTCGACCTTGGTGACGCCGGCCTGCTCGCTGGTCGTCACCGCGACCTCCGGCAGCTTGCCCTGCGCGACCGTCTCGTCGCCCATGCCGCGGCGCACGATCACGAGCAGCGGCTTGTGCGCCTTCAGCGTCTCGGCGACGAGTTCCTTCGCCGCGCTGCCGATGATCGCCTCGCCGCCGAAGCGGACGAGCGCCTTGCGGTGGCGCAACTTGCCGGACTCCATCGTGCAGGCGCGCGCGAGCGGCGCCTTCACCGCGTCGGCGACCGCCTTCTTGTCCATGTCGGCGACGTCGACCTGCAGCACGACGTCGAAGCCGCCCTCGGCCGGCAGGCACGCGACCTGCACCGGCCCCTTCGGCTCCGGCGCCGCGGCGTCGGCGATCGGCTCGAGCGTCGGCAGGTCGTCGTCCGCCGGCGTCAGCGTCGGCAGGTCGTCGGCGACCGGCTCCAACGTCGGCAGGTCGTCGGCGATCTCGTCCTTGGCGTTGCGCGCAGGCTTGTTGCGCGGGAGCTCGTGGCGATTCATGGTCATGTGCGAGGCGGGAGAGGGGCCGCACAGGGTACCAAGGGCGCGCGGCGCGCAGAAGCGGCGGCCGCGCCGCCTAACGCTTCCGCTCCACCATCAGCGTCGCCCCCGCCGGCGCGTCGACCACCACCACACCGCCACCACCGTCGCGTTGCGCCACTTCGACGCCGTCGCGCGTGATCGTCATCGGCGCGCGCAGGCGCAGCCGCAGCGCCCGCGGCCGGGAACCGTGGTGCGCGAGCCACGCCCGCTCCAGCACGCCGTCCTTCCAGCCCAGGTGCAGGACCTCGACGGCGCCGCGCGCGCGCAGGCCGCGCACGTAGCCCTGCGGCCAGGCCTGCGGCAGCGCCGGCAGGAAGTGCAGCGTGAAGTCCTCGCCGTCGCGCTCGCGGTGGCTCTGCAGCAGCATCTCGCAGATCGCCGCCGCACCGCCGAAGTTGCCGTCGATCTGGAACGGCGGGTGCGCGCACAGCAGGCTCGCGTAGCTGCCGCCGTGGCCGCCTTCGAAGCCCGGCACGCCGACCGGACGCAGCAGCTTCTGCAAGACCGCGAGCGCGCGGTCGCCGTCGTGCAGCCGCGCCCAGAAGCACGCCTTGTGCGCCAGCGACCAGCCGGTGCCGTCGTCGCCGCGCCGTTCGAGCGTGACGCGCGCGGCGGCGGCCAGCTCGGGCGTGCCGAACGGCGTGATCTGGTCGCCCGGGTAGAGGCCGTAGAGGTGCGAGACGTGGCGATGGCGCGGCTCGGGCTCGTCGTGGTCGTCGGGCCACTCCTGCAACTGGCCGTGCTTGCCAATCCGGTGCGGCAGCAGCCGGGCGCGCGCGTCGCGCAGGTCGGCCACCAACTCGCGGTCGACATCCAGCAGCGTCGCCAGCTCGACGACGTTGCCGAACAGTTCGCGCACGATCTGCTGGTCGATCGTCGGCCCCGTGCAGACGCTGGCGACCTGCCCATCCGCGGTCCGGAACGCATTCTCCGGCGAGTTCGACACCGGCGTGACCAGCGGCCCGCCGTCGGCGAGCGGCACCAGGATCGCGCGGTAGAAGCGCGCCGCGTCGCGCAGCGTCGGATAGACGCGCACGAGGATCTCCGGATCCTGCGTGAACGCGAAGTGCTCGGCGAGGTGGCGGCACAGCCAGCCGCTGCACGTGTTCGACGAACCCCAGCTCGCCTGCTCGCCCGGCGACGTGAAGCCCCAGACGTTGGTGATCGTGTGCGCGACCCAACCGGGCGCGCCGTAGTAGGCCTGCGCCGTGCGCGATCCGGGCGCGACCAGCGACTCGACGAGGTCGAGCAGCGGCAGGTGCTCGCCGAACCGCCCGGTCGGCAGCGCCGCCCAGTAGTTCATCTGCACGTTGATGTTGAGGTGGTAGTCGCCGTTCCACGGCGTCTGCGTCTCCGGCGCCCAGAGCCCCTGCAGGTTGGCGGGCAGGCCGCCCTCGCGCGAGCTGCCGCGCAGCAGGTGGTCGGCGAACCGCAGGTACGTCGCGAACAGGTCGGGGTCGTCGCCGCCCTTCGTCAGCGCGACCATGCGTTCGAGCGTCGTGCGCTTGCGCTGCGCATGGCCGCCGAGGTCGAGTTCGAGCGACGACGGCAGCTGCAGCGACGGCGGCGCGAACACCAGCGCCGACGGCGGCACGGCCGGCGCCACCTGCGCGAAGCGGTCCGCTGGCAGCCGTGGCTTGCCCAGGCCGCCGAAGTCGGTCATCGCGCCGACGCCGAGCCACACCGTGCGCGCGCCGCGCACGCGCAGCACCGCGCCGTCGCGCGCGACCGCGCCGCCTTCGCACTGCGCTTCGAGCGCGGCGCAGAAGCGCACGCCGTCGCCGCCCAGGCCGTCGGCCAGCGCGCCGCGCAGCACGACGCGCGCGTTGCCGTCGCCGGTTGCCGTCGCGCGTTCGGCGCGCGCCACCGTGACGTCGAGGTCGAGCGGCTCGCCGCCGGCGCGCAGTTGCAGCAGCACGCCGCCGTCGACGCGCAGCCGGCGGTCGTGGGCGCGGCCGAAGCGGTCGGTGAAGGCGACGCGCTGCTCGGCCTCGTCGCCTTCGAACGCGAGCACGCGCTGGTAGTCGCGGACCTCGCCGCCGAGCGGCGCGCCGTCGGGGCCGAGCACGGTGATCTGCAGTTCGCCGAGCGTCTGGTAGCAGCCGAAGGGCACGTCCTTGCCGCCGCCGAAGCCGCTGCCCTTGCCGGCGCAGGTGAACGTCGCGTTGACCAGTCGCTCGGCCTCGGCGTGCTTGCCGGCGCGCAGCAGCGCGGTGATGGCGGGCAGGTTGGCCTTGGCGTCCTGGCGGTCGGCGTCCTGCGGGCTCCCAGACCACATCGTCTGCTCGTTGAGCACGACGGTGTCGCGTCCGACGCCGCCGAACCACGAAGCCCCCACGCGGCCGTCGCCGAGCGGATAGGCCGCGACGAACGTCGTCGCCGGGCGGTCGCTCCACAGCGCCGGGGCAGCGACGCCCGGGCCGGCGGCGGCGCCGACGAAGACCGGCTCGGCCGGCGATTGGGCGACGGCCGCCGCAGCGAGGACGCACGCGGCGGCGAGGAACGACGGTGTCTGGCGGCGCATCGCCGCATCGTGCCGGCGCGGCGGCCCGGAGGCCACCCGGCGGCGCGCGAGCGCTGCGGGCGGCGCGACCGCGAGGCGCCGGCCATCCCGTCGGCGGCGCGGACCTGGCGCAGTTGCCGACGGGAGCGCGCTGCGAGCGCCCGCCGAGGGCGCCCGCAGCGGCGGGTCAGTTGCCCATCGTCATCTTCAGGCCGGCGGACGCGGCCCAGCGCTCGCCGGACGCGACCGGGTCGTTGGGCATCCAGAACTGCCAGTACGTGCTGACGCCGTTGAACACCGACGAGTTCGGGATCGTCACCGGGAAGCTCCACTGCCCGATCGTCGCGCCCGTGGTGACGATGTTGAGGATCAACGGGTTGGCCAGCACCGTGCCGCCGTCGAACGGCAGCGACGTCGGCGCGTCGCCATAGACGACGATGCCAAAGGCATTGGACAGGGTGAGCGCGCCGCTCAGCGTCCAGGTCGACGGGATGACCGGCAGGTTGCCGGTGATCGACGGCACGCCGAGCGTGCCCGGCTTGCCGGCGCCGTAGTTGGCGACGCTGGCGAAGCCGAAGCCGCCGCCGAGGTCGCCCGAGGCGCACAGCGCGTAACCACACGGGCCCTGCGGCACCGATGTGCCGACGACGCGGATCGTCCATGTGCCGACGACCGGCGCAGCCAGCGCGGCGCGTTCGACGTTGTTGATCGCGTCGGCCGTTCCGCCCGTGGTCGAGAAGCCGCCCGAGAAGGCGTTGCCGAGGTAGATCGTGCCGTTGGGCGCCGTGACCTCGAGGTTGAGGTTGTTGACCGCCGCGGCCGCCGCGTTGACCGCGCCGGCGAAGTCGGTGAACGCCATGGTGATCTCCAGCGGGCGCGCCGACGACAGCACGGCGATCGAGAACGTGCGCTGGCCGCCGGTGGCGAGGCCGTTGGCGCGACGCACGTCGGCGACCCACATGCGGCCGAGGTCGCCGCTGAAGTGCAGCGTCTCGTCGAGCACGATGCGGCCCCAGCCCTCCGTGGTGTTCGGCACCGTCGCGGCGACGCCGGTCATGTCCTGGCAGGTGTTGACCAGCACGGCCTTGACCAGCGCGCCGGTCGGGCTGAACGAGTCGGCCGCGTTGGCCGCGCCCGACGGGTAGAAGCCCTGCGCGAAGTACTGGCGGATCAGCGCCGACGCGGCGGTAGCCGCCGGGCAGGCCATGCTGGTGCCGGTCAGCGACGTCGTGCCGCAGGCCGCGGTCGACGCCGCGATGATCGACGTGCCCGGCGCAAACAGGTCGGGCTTGCGCCGGCCGTCCGACGTCGGGCCGACGCCGCCGCCGCCCTTGCTCATGTAGCTGGCGCCGTTCAGCGCGTTGCCGACAGCGACGAGGTTCTTGGCGTTCTCCGGGTTCTTCAGTGTCGACAGGTTGGTCTCGGCGAAGAGCACGAGGTTGTCCTCGTACGTCCACGAGAACGCGTCGATGGCGTTGCAGTGCGCGTCGTAGGCGGTGGTGCCGTCGTTGCCCCACGAGTTGGTGTGCACGCGCGCGCCGGCGTTGCGGTGCGCGACGGCGAGCGAGTTCCACGACGACGCCGAGTAGTTGTTGCTGTGCGCGATCTTCGCCGCGTAGGCGAGGCCGCGGGCCGTCGTCGTGCCGTTGACCGGGAACGGATCGCCCGCCGACGTGCTCGCCGTGTGCGTGCCGTGCGTGTTGGCGCTGCCGGTGCCCGACGTGTAGACGATCTTGCGGTGGTTCGGACCGACCGGGTTGGCCGGATCGGAGAAGTGGCACGACGACGTCGCGATGGCGCCGTCCATGTGGCCGATGATCTGGCCCTCGCCGCGCAGGCCGGCGGTCCAGATGCGGCGGTTGCCGCTCGTCGCGGTCTGCACCGCCCACGTCATCGTGTCGTTGCGGTCGGTGACGAGGCCCTCGGCCTCGACCCACTGCACGTCGCGGCAGCGCGCCAGCGCCTTGCACAGTTCCGGCGTCGCCGGGACCAGCATCAGCCAGCGGTCGATCTGCTCGTGCTCCTCGGCGACCGTGCCGCCGGCGGCGGCGATCTGCGCGCGCAGCGTGGCGCGATCGACGCCGAGGAAGCCGAGCACGGCGACGCGCGCCGGCGTCGGGCCTGACAGCAGCAGCGGGTCGACGCGATAGGCCGCGTGCAGCGGCGACGACCAGATCGCCACGCCGTCGCGGACGCAGCCGGCGACCTGCGCCGCCGTGCCGCGCACGATCCACGCGCGGTTGGGGATGTAGTCGAGCAGTTCGAGGCCGCGGTCGCGCAGCGCCTGCTTGTTGCCCTCGTCGATCGTCGCGCCGATCTGGACGAGGAAGTGGTCGACGTCGGCGGCTTCGCTGCGCAGGTCGGCCGGGAGCGTCGGCTCGCCGGCGCGGGTGTCGAACGTCGTGTGCTTGAGTTGCAGCAGGCGCGACGCGGCGACGAGGGCGTTGGCCTCGTCGTGGCCCAGCGGAGCCTGGGAGGGGACCGCTTGCTGCGCGGTGAGCAGCGCGGCGGTCGCGAGAAGGGCGGGGACGGCGTGGTGGCGCATGGGATGGTGGGGTGGTAGGTCGGGGCAGAGTACCTCGCCAATGCCGCTGCGGCAGGCCCGCACCGGTCGCCGATGCCGAGGCGCCGGAACGACCGCGACCGGACCGGAGGTCGGCGCCTCGCAGCATGGGGACCAACCGGTTTCCCATGCTCCGCGCGGCCGCAGAGGCGGCCACGACGGGCCTTCTGTGGGCACGTGGGCCGACGTCTTCCCGCGGTCTCAGCCCTTCCGCTTCTGGTTCTGCCCCGGCATCGGCACCGGATCGACCGGCAGCGGCCCCAACTCGTAGCTGTCGGGCCCCCACTTCTCGTCGCTGGCCATCGCCTGCTCCCAGGTGACCTCCTGGCCGGAGTAGGTCGCCATGCGGCCCATGATCGCGGTGAGCGTGCTCTCGGCGACCATGCGCGCCTCCGAGAAGGGCTTGCCGGCGCGGATCGCGGCGAACAGGTCGTCGTGCTCGCTCTGGTACGGATCGTTGTTCGGGCCCTGGTGCTGCCATGGCTTGTCGCCGGTGATGCGCCAGCCGTTGCCCATGTGGGCCTCGCCGTTCGTGCCGTAGACGTGCTCGCTGACGTCGTTGGCGCAGCCGTCGATCTGGCGGCACTCCGAGAAGCACCACGCGCCGTTGGCGTACTGATACTGGATGGCGTGGTGGTCGAAGATGTGGCCGAACTTGGGGTCGGTGCGGACCTGCCGGCCGCCCATGCCGCGGCAGCGCGTCGGATGCGCCTGCATCGCCCAGTTGACGACGTCGAGGTTGTGCACGTGCTGCTCGACGAGGTGGTCGCCGGACAGCCACGTGAAGTACAGCCAGTTGCGCAGCTGCCACTCCATGTCGCTCATCTCCGGCTGGCGCGCGACATGCCACAGGCTGCCCTGGTTCCAGCTGCAGCGCGCGAACAGCAGGCGACCGAGGTCGCCGCCGTGGATGCGATTCATGATCTCCAGGTAGCCGTTCTGGTGGTGCCGCTGCAGCCCGCTGCACACCTTGAGGCCTAGCTTGTCGGCGGCTTCGGCGGCGGCGAGCACGCGGCGCACACCCGGTGCGTCGACGGCGACCGGCTTCTCGAAGAACACGTGCTTCTTCGCCTTCACCGCCGCCTCGAAGTGCGCCGGCCGGAAGTGCGGCGGCGTCGCCACCAGCACGACGTCGCAGTTGCTCGCCATCACGCCGAGGTACGCGTCGGGGCCGACGAAGCGGCGCTCCTTCGGCACGTCGACCTTCTGCTTGAAGGCCTCGTTCTCGCCGAGGCTGTCGAGGCAACCCTCCAGCCGCTCGCCGAACATGTCGGCGACGGCGACGACGCGCGTCAGGCCCTTGGTCGAGAGCGCCTGGCTGATCGCGCCGCTGCCGCGGCCGCCGCAGCCGACGAGGCCGATGCGGACCTCGTCGTTGCCTTGGCCTTGCGCCAGCGGGTCGCGGCCGGCGGCGAGCGAGCGAGAGAGGCTCTGGGCGGTCGCCGCGGCGGCGGCCGCGTAGAGGAACGAGCGGCGGGACGTGGTCATGGGATTGGGTGCAGACGTGGGCGAGAGTTCGGATCAGGCATGGCGCCGGGTGACGTTCACAGATTCTCGAAGCGTGCGCGTTCCTCGGCGCTCGGCTCGCGCCGCGGGCGCACGACGCGGAAGCCGATGTTCTGCGCCTCGGTCAGGTACCACCAGCTCTTCGGCACCTGCGGGTCGCGCTGGTTCCACGACGTCTCGCTGTAGAGGCGCGCGGCCGAGCGCGACAGCGCCGCCGGGTCGCGCCAGCTGCCACCGCGCGCGACGTGCGGGAAGCGCGCCGGCCGGCCCTTGGCGTCGAGCTTGGGCGGGAAGAACGGACTGCTGCGCGGCGCCGCGCCGTTGGCCGCGGCGTAGGCGTCGGCGAGGTAGGTGTCGGCCACCCATTCGGCGACGTTGCCGTGCATGTCGTAGAGCCCCCACGGATTCGGCTGCTTGCCGCCCACCTTCTGGTAGGCCGGCACCGGCGGCGCGCCCTGCTCCAGCACGCGCGCGCTGTTGCCGGCGTGCCAGCCGTGCCCGTCGAGCGCCTTCTCGTCGTCGCCGCACGACCACGCCGTCGCAGCGCCGGCGCGGCAGGCGTACTCCCACTCGGCCTCGGTCGGCAGGCGGTAGAAGCGGCCGGTCTTCTGGCTGAGCCAGACGCAATACTGGCGCGCGGCGACGTGCGACATGCAGATCGCGGGGTAGCCCTCGCGGCCCATGTTGAACGTCATGTCCTGGTAGGGCGGCGTCGGGCGCGCCACGCCATCGGGCTTCTTCTCCATCGGCCGCGACGTGTCGGTGTTCCACAGGTCGTACTCGGCCCAGGTCACCTCGTGCACGCCCATCCAGAACGGCGCCACCTCGACCGCGACCTGCGGGCCTTCGTCGTCCTTGCGGTCCTTCTCGCCCGCCGGGCTGCCCATCAGGAACGTGCCGCCCGCGATCGGCGCGAGGTCGAAGCCGACGCCGCTGTCGCCGATCGCTTGGCGATAGGCGGCGAAGTCGGCCGTCGCCGCTTCCTGGGCGCTGGCACCGGCGAGCAGGGCGAACGGAACGAACGCGACAGGGAACGGATGCGGCAGCAGAAACGACACGAACGGGAGTGTAGCAACGCCTGCCGCCGACGCGATCCCGTGACGAACACGGTGCGCCGTGCCGGCCGCACGCGGCACGATCGCACGACGGGGGAGATGGACCGACTCGCGCGGAGATTCTACGCTTACTCGGCCCCGCAGCCCTACTCGCATCACGGCTATGCTCGCACGCACCACCTTCGCCACAGCGCCGATCGCCGCGTTCGCCGTCATCGCGCCCGCCAGCGCGCAGGATCCCGCCGCCGCGCACCCCCGCTACGTCGATGCCAGCGCGGTCGCGAACGCCGCGCCGACGGCCGCCGTCGCCGCCGCGTGGGACGAGTTCACGCGCGCACACGGCACGGCCTGGATCGCACAGTGGCACGCGCCGACCGGCACGCCGCGCGCGATCTTCGGCCACGGCTACGAGTTGGCGGATTGGCGCGGCGCGAGCGAAGCCGAGGCGCGCCGGCACGCGCACGCCGAACTGCAGCAGCACGCGGACCTGCTCGGGCTCGGCGCGAGCGACTTCGCCGAGACGATCGGCGCGCGCATGGGGCGCACGTGGACCTTCACCTTCCGCCAGTCGTTTCGCGGCCTCGAGGTCGTCGGCGGCCGCGCCGACGTGCGCATCCACATGGTCGGGCGGCTCGTGCACCTCGGCAGCACGGCGTGGCCGGTGCCGGCGGACTTCGACGTCACGCCGAAGATCGGCGAGGAGGTCGCGACGGCGCAGGCGTGGCTGTTCCTCGGGCGCGAACCCGTGGCCGGCCCGCAGCCGGGCAAGGCGCGCGCGCCGCGCCTCGTGGTCTGGGGCGACGACGCGGCGACCGCGCCGGGCGACGTCCGGCTCGCCTGGGAGGTGCCGGTCAGCGCCGTCGCTGCCGACGGCACGGGTCCGGTCGGCCGCGTCTACGTCGACGCCCGTACTGGCCAGGGCCTGAGCTTCCGCAACGACAAGCACGAATGCGGCCTCCCCGGCTGCGCCGTCGACGGCGGCGCCGAGCTCGCGCGCAGCGCGCCGCTGCCCGTGCCGACGACGGTCACCGTGCGCGGCTGGTCGCACACCAGCTTCTCGCCGGTGTCAACGCCGACCAACCCGCCGCTGCCCGGCGTCCGCGTCGTCGTGCCGGGCCACGGCGTGCAGACCACCGACCAGAACGGCCAGTTCACCATCGACATCGCGGCGCCGCTGCAGGTGACCGCTCAACTCGACGGCCAGCACTGCAACCTCGTGTTCGGCGCCAACGCGCCGGTCGCAACGGGAACCATCCAGCCGGGCGTGGCGACGACGCTGCAGTTCGCCGCCGCCAACGCCGGCGAGCAACCGCTCGCGCACACGACGACGTACTACTGGACCGACCGCATCAACGCGTGGGCCCGCAGCATCCTCGGCAACTCGCCGCAACTTGCCGTCGCCGACGACGTGCAGCCGACCGTCAACCTGGCGAGCACCTGCAACGCGTACTACGTCGGCAACTCGATCAACTTCTACGCCTCGGGCGGCGGCTGCAACAACACGTCGGCGGCCTCGGTCGTGGCGCACGAGTGGGGCCACGGCCTCGACGACCAGTACGGCGGCATCTCGCAGACCAACGGCCTCAGCGAAGGCTGGGGCGACATCTGCAGCATATACCTGCTCGACGACCCGCAGATCGGGCACGACTTCTTCAGCAACGGCGGCGGCATCCGCAACGGCACCAACACGCGCCAGTATCCGAGCGGCTCGGGTCCGCACGCGCAGGGCGAGTCGTGGATGGGCTTCGCCTGGAAGTTCCGCGAGATCCTGCGCACGACCTTCGGCACGCCGCAGTCGATCACGTTGAGCAACAACATCGTGCTGGCCTCGATCGCGGCGAACGCGCAGAACCAGCCCGACGCGGTGATCGCCGCCTTCCAGGCCGACGACAACGACGGTCTGCTCGCCAACGGCACGCCGCACTACGCCGAGCTGGTCGCCGCGTGCAACCTGCACAGCCTGCCGTATCCGCCGATCGTTCCGGGCTACGTCCAGAACGGCACCGTGCTCAGCTCGACGTTCGACCAGGGCCTGCCACGCCGCGTCGAGGTCGAGGCGGTGCCGGTGACCGGCTCGTTCGCGCAGGTGCGCGTGCACTGGACGACCGGCAACGGCGTCTGGCAGCAGCGCGCGATGATCCCGACGGGCGCTGCCAACCGCTACCAGGCGCTGCTGCCCGGTCAACTGGCGCCGGTCGTGACGCAGTACCACTTCGAGGCGCAGCACGCGTCGGGGCCGACGTTCCGCCTCCCGGTGAACAGCGAGACCGGCTACCTGACGCAGAGCGAGATGCGCATCTGGCGCGAGAACTTCGAACAGGGTGGCGTCGGCTGGACGCATGGCGCGACCACGGGCGTCGACGACTGGCAGATCGGCGCGCCGGCGGGCGGTGGCGGTTTCGGCTGGAGCGACCCGACGACGGCGGCGAGCGGCACGCAGTGCGCCGGCACCAACCTGTCGGCGAGCGGCGCGTACCCGCTGTCGACCGATTCGTGGCTGCGCAGCCCGCCGGTCGACTGCACCGGATACTCGTCGGTGCGCGTGCGCATCAAGCGCTGGCTCAGCTGTGCGGGCCCGAGCGACCGGCTGGAGCTGCGCATCGGCGGCGTGCTGACGTGGGCGACCGCCTACGCGCCGGTCAACGACGCCGGCTGGGTGACCTTCGACACCATGGCGCCCAACGGCGGCAACAACCCGGCGCTGGTCGTCGAGTTCCGCCTGCTAAGCGACGCGAACATCGCGTACGGCGGCTGGCAGATCGACGACGTCGAGGTCTACACGCTGACCGTGCCGGTCGCGCCGCCAGCGCGCCTGAGCCTGGCGCCGGAGCAGGCCGCGCAGGGCACGACGGTCACGCTCCAGGTGACGACGCCGGCGGCTGCGCCGTTCCTGCTGCTGCTCGGCGACGCGCCAGGGCCGACGCAGATTCCGTTCGCGGGCGTGCCGGCGCTGCGCGCGGGCGGCAACCTGATCCCGCTGTTCGGCGCGACGGACGCGCAAGGCGTGTTCTCGGCGACGTTTCCGTCGCCGATCGCGCCGGCTGCGGGATCGCCGTGGTGGAGCCAGGCGGTGACCCTCGACGCGCAGGGCGCGATCGTCGCCACCAACCCGTTCCTCAACCTATTCACGCAGTAGGCGCAGCCCGCATGGCAGGAGCGCGACGGCAGCGGCTACAACCGGCGCCATGTCGCGTCCCCCATTCCAAACCGGCGGCCCGGACTGGTCCAAGCTCCGGCTGCTGAAGGTCCTCGTGCCGCTGGCGCTGCTGCTGGTCGGCCTGTTCACCACCTACTACACCGTCCCGTACGACTCGGTCGGCGTGGTGCAGCGCTTCGGCCGCTACTCGCACACCGCCGAGCCCGGACTGCACTTCAAGCTGCCGTTCGGCGTCGACGTGGTCACCACGCTCGCCGTCCGCCGCCAGCTCAAGCTCGAGTTCGGCACCTCGCCGGACCACGACTCGACCAACCCCGACCAGGTCGGCGCCGAGCCGGAGAAGGAGCGCGCGATGGTCACCGGCGACCTCAATGCCGTGCTCGTCGAGTGGGTCGTGCAGTACCACATCGCCGACCCGCGGCTGTGGCTGTTCCACGTGCACGAGCCCGGCCAGACGCTGCGCGACCTCGGCGAGGCGGTCCTGCGCGAGGTGGTCGGCGACCGCACGGTCGACGAGGTCATCACCGTCGGCCGCCAGGAGATCGAGGTGGCAGCCGTCGCGCGGCTCGGCGAGCTGGCGAAGTTCTACCAGCTCGGCATCGGCATCGACCAGGTGCAGCTCAAGAACGTCAATCCGCCCAAGCCGGTGCAGGCCTCGTTCAACGAGGTCAACAAGGCGCAGCAGGACCGCGAGAACATGATCAACGTCGCCAACGGCGAGTACAACAAGGCCGTGCCACGCGCCGAGGGCGAGGCCGAGCAGAAGCTCAGCGAGGCGGAGGGTTACCGGCAGAAGCGCGTCAACGAGGCGCTCGGCGACGTCGCCGCCTTCAACGCGCAACTGGCGCAGTACAGCAAGGCGCCGCAGGTCACCCGCACGCGCCTCTACCTCGAGACGATGAAGGAGGTGCTGCCAGCGCTCGCCGACACCTGGATCGTCGACGCCTCGGTCACGCAGCTGCTGCCGATGCTGCAGGGCAAGGCCCAGGGAGGCGGCAAGTGAAGCTCGCCTCGATCGCCGGCCTCGTGCTGGCCTTCTTCGTCCTGCTGGTCGCCGGCGGCGCGTTCTACACCGTCTCGGAGCGCGAGACGGTGATCCTGACCCAGTTCGGCGCGCCCGTCGGCGAGCCGGTGACGGAGCCGGGTCTGCACTGGAAGACGCCGTTCGTGCAGGAGGTCAATCGCATCGACAAACGCGTGCTCGAGTTCGACGGGCCGGCGACGCAGATGCCGACCAAGGACAAGACCTACATCGAGGTCGACACCTTCGCGCGCTGGCGCATCGCCGACCAGGCGAAGTGGTACGAGGCGCTGCGCGACATGCGTCGGAGCCAATCGCGCCTGGAGGACATCATCGGCAGCGAGACGCGCGCGGCCGTGGCGAGTCACGAGCTGATCGAGGTCGTGCGCAGCGACAAGACGCGCGTCGCCGCGGTCGACCCGACGGCCCAGGGCGCCGCGGCGCTGCGTCCGGCGAAGCGCGGCCGCAAGGAGCTGGAGAAGGACATCCTCGCCGCCGCCGCGCCCAAGCTGCTGCCGCTCGGCATCGAGCTGCTCGACATGCGTTTCAAGCGCGTCAACTACACGCCCGAGGTGCTCGAGCCGATCCACCAGCGCATGAAGAGCGAGCGCACACAGATCGCGCAGCGCTTCCGCAGCGAGGGCGAGGGCGAGGCGGCGCGCATCCTCGGCCGCAAGGAGCGGCGCCTGCGCGAGGTCGAGTCGGAGGCGTACAAGAAGGTGCAGGAGGTCCGCGGCGCCGCCGACGCCGAGGCGACGCGGATCTATGCCGAGGCCTACGACAAGACCGCCGAGGCCCGCGAGTTCTACGCCTTCCTGAAGACGCTCGACACCTACCGCAGCGTGCTCGGCGCGCGCACCAACCTGGTGCTGTCGACCGACAGCGACCTGTTCAAGCTGCTGCGACAGGGCAAATAGGCGCGCGCCTGGCCGCGCGCGCGGCGGTATGGTCGGCGCACCTCAACAGGAGCAGACCATGCAACGCCGCACCTTCCTCGCCGCCAGCGGCGCGGGCCTCGTCGCCAGCGCCATCCCCGCCGACTCCCTCGCTGCCGCAAGCGCCCGCCGCGGCGAGCCGTTCCAGCTGAAGTACGGCCCGCACTTCGGCATGTTCGGCAACCACGCGAAGTCCGACGAGGACCAGCTGAAGTTCGCCTTCGACGAGGGCTTCCGCGCCTGGGAGGACAACGGCATGGGCGGCCGGTCGCCCGAGGACCAGGAGCGCCTGGGCAAGGTCATGAAGGACCTCGGCATCACCATGGGCGTGTTCGTCGCGCACGGCGACTTCGGCGCGCCGACGTTCGCGTCCGGCAAGAAGGAGCACGCCGACCGCGTGCTCGCCGACATGAAGAAGGCCGTCGAGGTCGCCAAGCGCGTGCACGCCAAGTGGTGCACCGTGGTGCCGGGCAGCGTCGACCATCGCCAGGACTGGGGCTACCAGATGGCCAACTGCATCGAGCTGCTCAAGCGCTGCTGCGAGATCGTCGCCGAGGCCGACCTGACGATGGTGCTCGAGCCGCTCAACTTCCGCGACCACCCGGAGCTGTTCCTGACCAAGGTCGCGCAGGGCTACGAGATCTGCCGCGGCGTCGGCAGCAAGCACTGCAAGATCCTCGACGACCTGTACCACCAGCAGATCACCGAGGGCAACCTGATCCCCAACATCGACCGCGCCTGGAGCGAGATCGGCTACTTCCAGGTCGGCGACAACCCGGGCCGCTGCGAACCCGGCACCGGCGAGATCAACTACCGCAACGTCTTCCGCCACATCCACAAGAAGGGCTTCCAGGGTGTGATGGGCATGGAGCACGGCAACGCGCATGGCGGCAAGGACGGCGAGCGCCTGCTGATCGACGCGTACCGCGCGGCAGACGCGTTCTGACGAACCGAGACCACTCCGTCCCGGCCGTGCCTTCGGCGGATCGGCGTTCCGTGATGGCGAACAGAGCGACGTTGCGGCTGGCGTAGTCGCTGCGCCGGTCCGCTCAGCCGCCCTTCACCGCCAGGTACTGCGGCAGCCACGCGTGGCTCGCCGCCTTGCGCGCCGCCGCCTCGCGCTGCACCAGGAACGGATCCGACAAGAAGCCGCGCGCGATCGCGCAGAGGTCCGCGCGCCCGGCGGCGACCAGCGTGTGCGCGTGGTCCATGCCGGCGATGCCGCCGACAGCCATGACCGGCATGCCGGCCTCGAACCGGATCCGCTCGGCGAACGGCGCCTGGTACATGCGGCCGTACTGCGGCCGCGACTCCGGCACGTTGCCCGCCGACGACACGTCGAGCACGTCGACGCCGCGTTCCTTGAGCCACTTCGCCACCTGCACGGCCTCGTCGAGCGTGAAGCCCCTGCCTTCGTCGTCGAACCAGTCGGTCGCCGACAGACGCACGAAGAGCGGCTTGTCCGCCGGCCACGCCGCGCGCACCGCCTCGACGACCGCGAGCGGATAGCGCGCGCGGTTGGCGAGCGAGCCGCCGAATTCGTCCGTTCGCAGGTTGCACAGCGGCGACAGGAAGCTCGACAGCAGGTAGCCGTGCGCCATGTGCAGCTCGATCACGTCGAAGCCGGCTGCCGCGCACCGGCGCGCTGACGCGACGAAGGCGTCGCGCACGCGCGCCATGTCGGCGCCGTCCATTGCCTTGGGCGCCGGCCAATCGGCGCGGAACGGCAGCGCCGACGGCCCGATCGTGCGCCACGCGCCGATCGCCAGCGGCTTGTCGCCCTCCCACGGCCGGCTGCACGAGCCCTTGCGCCCGGCGTGCGCGAGCTGCATGCCGATCTTCGTCGCCCCCTGCGCGTGCACGAAGTCGACGACGCGCTGCCACGCCGCCTGCTGCGCGTCGTTCCACATGCCGGCGCAGCCGAGCGTGATGCGGCCCTCAGGCTCGACGTTGGTCATCTCCGTGAACACGAGGCCGGCGCCGCCGAGGGCGCGGGCGCCAAGGTGCACGAGGTGGAAGTCCGTCGGCGCGCCGTCGACGGCCGAGTACATGCACATCGGCGAGACGACGACGCGGTTCTGCAGGCGCAGGCCGCGCGACGTGAACGGCGAGAACGCCGCCGGCTCGGGCGCCGCGCCGGCGCGCTGGCCTTCTTCCACCGCCACCGCGACATCGACGCGCGCGATCAGCGCCGGGTCGCGTTTCTGCAGGTTCTCGTACGTAATGCGACGACTGCGCGTCATCAGGTTGAAGACGAAGCGATTCGGGTTCTGCGCCATGTAGCGGTCGCTGTTCTCGAACCACTCGAGGCTCGTCTGCGCCGCGCGCTGGATCTTGAGCACATCGAGCCGACGGGCGTCCTCGTAGGCCTGCAGAGCTCCGCGTACATCGCCGCGTTGGCCGAGCACGGCGTCGGCGAGCGCGACCGCGTCCTCCATCGCCAGCTTGGTGCCAGAGCCGATCGAGAAGTGCGCCGTGTGCGCCGAGTCGCCGAGCAGCACAATGTTCCCGTGGCGCCACGAACCGCAGCGCACCGTCGGGAACGTGCGCCAGATCGAACGGTTGGTCAGCAGCTTCTCGCCAGCGAGGTGCTCGGCGAACAGCTGCTCGCAGAACGCCGCCGACTGCGCCTCGTCGAGCCTGTCGAGGCCGGCCTTGCGCCACGTCTCCTCGCGGCACTCGACGATCCACGTGCCGCGGCCGTCCTCGAACGGGTACGCGTGCACCTGGAACAGGCCCCACTCCGTCGGCTGGAACACGAACGTGAACGCCGACATGCGCTTCGTCGTGCCAAACCACGCGAACTTGCATTTGCGCCAGTCGAGGCTCGGCCGGAACGACGCCGCGAAGCGCTCGCGCACTTTGCTGTTGACGCCATCCGCCGCGACGACGAGATCGTGCGTCGCGGCGAGGCTCTCGACGTCGACGATGGTCTGCTGGAAGCGCAGGCCGACACCAAGTTGCCGGCAGCGTTCGTGCAGGATCTGCAGCAACTTCACTCGCGCTAGCCCGCAGAAGCCGTGGCCCGTGCTCGTCACCTTCGCGCCCGGCAGGAAGGTGTCGATGTCGGTCCAGTAGGCGAAGTGGCCCCGGATCGCCGCGTAGCTCTCCGGGTCGGCGACCTCAAAGTTGCCCAGCGTTTCGTCGGAGAAGACCACGCCCCAGCCGAAGGTGTCGTCCGGTCGATTCTGCTCGTAGACGTCGACCTGCACCGACGGGTCGCGCTTCTTCAGCAGCAGGGCGAAGTACAGTGAGGCCGGGCCGCCGCCGATGCAGGCGATCTTCATCGGCGGCGGATGCTAGCCGCAGCCGCAAAACGGTATGCATACGGGGCTCGCTGTGACTTCGACCCGTCCTGGCAACGCCCTGGCGCCCGCCGGCGCCGCCACCCACCTGGATATGTTTCCACAAATTCTCCAGGGCAGCGGAGCGCCGTGGACATCGCTTCTTCGACAGCTGCGCGCCGCCAGACGGCGCGCCTTGTCACGACATCTGGGTCATGGAGATGCTCTGACTTCCTCCCTGGTTTAGTACGCTCCCATTACGCTTGTCGTGGCGGCGAGACATCCGTCCGCTCGCACCCTGCTCCATCACGCCGCCCCGTGTCCCGTTCGTCGTACTCAAAGACCGCGCCGCTCGCTGACGCCATCGCCGTGATGGTCGTCGTCGGCGCGACCAGCGCCACACCGGCCGGCGGCGGGCTGGACCTCGCGCACCAGTTGGCTACGCCGCTAACGTACGCTTTGGTCTGGTCCGGGGTCGCGCGCCACATCGGCGTGTACCGCGCGATCCCGCGCCACAGCCTGATGCTCGCGCTGCGCCGCACCTTCGATGCGTGGATCGCGACGTGGGGCCTGGGCGGAATCATCGCCCTGTCGACCGTCGCGCCTGCCGAATCTGCGGTCTGGACGATGCTGCTCTTCGGCCTCGTCACGCTGATCACCTTGCGCTGCCTCGGCGCCGTCGCGCCGTGGTGGAACGACGACCTGCGCCTGCGCACCATCGTGATCGGCTCGGCGGCGTCCGCGCGATCAGTCGACTACACTCGCTATGAGAGCGGCCTGCACGTCGTAGGCGCGGTGCCATTCCCCAACGAGACGGCAGCGCCGAACGCCCCAGTTCCGGACCTGGGAGCGCTCAACGACCTGCCGCGCATCCTGCAAGAAGAGAAGGTCGACGTCGCGATCGTGACACCGTCGGACGTCGCGGTGACCGGCGAAGTGCGCGCGGCGTTCCGCGCCTGCACCGATGCCGGCGTGACGGTGCACTACTTCCCGACGCTTTTCGATTTCGGCGACGAGAACCTTCGCATCACATGGAGCGCGAGCCATGGCGACCTCGACGTCATGAAGGTCACCGCGCCGCAGCGCGCGCTCGCCATGGCGGCCAAGCGCGCGATCGACCTCGCCGGCGCTGGCCTCGGCATCGCATGCCTGCTGCCGGTGCTCATCGGCGTCGCGCTCGCCGTCAAGGTGACGAGCGCCGGCCCGGTGCTCTACAGCCAGACGCGCGTCGGCGCCGGTGGTCGCCACTTCTCGTGCCTCAAGTTCCGCACGATGAGGATCGGCGCCCATCGCCAGCAGGAACTGCTACGCAGCGCCAACCAGCAAGACGGGCCTGCCTTCAAGATGGCCGGAGACCCGCGCCTGACGCCGATCGGGTCGTTCCTGCGCAAGTACAGCATCGACGAGCTGCCGCAGCTGCTCAACGTCCTGCTCGGCGACATGAGCCTCGTCGGCCCGCGCCCGCCGATACCGAGCGAAGTCGAGCACTATCGGTGGTGGCAGCGCCGTCGCGTCTCGGTGAAGCCGGGCCTGACGTGCCTTTGGCAAGTCTGGGGCCGCAACCGCGTGTCGTTCAAGCGCTGGGTCGAGATGGACCTCTACTACATCGACAACTGGTCGCTGTGGATGGATCTCAAGCTGATCGCGCACACCATGCGCGTGGTCCTGCAGGGCACCGGCATTTGACGCCGGTCAGGAGCGGCCGACGAGCCGCTCCACTTCGTCGATGGCCTTGGGGGCCGCGGCTGTCAGCACGACCGGGCCGCGGCGTGTGACCAGCACGTCGTCCTCGATGCGCACCCCGATGCCGCGCAGCGCCGACGGCGCGCGCTGGTCCTTGGCGCCGAAGTAGAGACCCGGCTCGACGGTGAGCACGGCCCCGTCGACGAGCGATAGTGGGCGATCGTGGTCGTCGTCGTAGGCGCCGACGTCGTGCACGTCGCGGCCGAGCCAGTGGCTGGTGCCGTGCATGTAGAACGGCTTGAACGCCTGCTTCCGCACCAACCGGTCGACGTCGCCGCGCAGCGCGCCAAGCTCGACGAGACCCTTGGTCAGCTCGCGCACGCAGACGACGTGCGCGCGGGTCCACGGCGCGCCGACACGGCACGCGCGGATACCGGCGAGC
>Ga0194119_10000945_pt1 | contig 54480 bp, 48 predicted proteins | sample TA2MahC100mmetaG_FD_148620 | JGI IMG/M metagenome (GOLD analysis project Ga0194119, IMG submission 148620) | Freshwater microbial communities from Lake Tanganyika, Tanzania - TA2015018 Mahale Deep Cast 100m | ecosystem: Environmental > Aquatic > Freshwater > Lake | place: Tanzania: Lake... | reverse complement strand
CAACTGCTCACCATCCTCAATGCGATGCTCAAAACAAATCAGCGGTGGCAGCCACCCCTGGCCACCACCGCTTGATTTTCAACACGACTGCTTCGTGGTGAGGTAGTAGCCGTTACCGTTGCCGCGCATGCAGCGCCCGAGCCGCGAACACGCCCCCGATGAACCCGCCGAGGTGCGCCTGCCAGCTGATGCCGGCCTGGCCGGGGAGGACGCCTAGCACCATGCCGCCCCACATGACGGTCACGCCAAGCGAGACGAGCACCGGCATCACGCGCCGCGCGAACCAGCCGCTGAGCATCAAGTAGCCGAGGTAGCCGAAGATCACGCCGCTCGCGCCGATGTGCACCGAGCCCGGCGCGCCGAGCGTCCACGCGGTGAGTCCGGCGCCCAGCGCGGATGCGGCGGATACAATCCAGAAGCGCTTCTGCCCGGCGAAGGCGAGAGTGAGCCAGCCGAGGATCAGCAGGGAGACGGAGTTCGCGGCGAGGTGCGCGAAGTTCCCGTGCAGAAAGGGCGCGAAGAGAATGCCCCACAGCCCACGCTCCGTGCGCGGGATGATGCCGAAGTGGTTGAGCGCGCCGCCGAGGATCGTGTTGGCGCCAAGCGCGGCCCAGGAGACGCCGAGGGGCGTGCCGAGGGTGAGGGCCTGGGCCTTGACGGTGGTGGCGAGCGAGGTGGCGGAGCGGGTGACTCGAGTGGGAACGGAGGGCATCTTATAACTATGAGCGATTCGATGGCGGGGTGCAGGGAGCAGGGAGGCAGGGTGTGGTGCGGGGGGCAGGGTGGCAGAGTGGGGTTCAGGGGAAAGGGAACTGCGCGGGTCGGACTCCTGCTCACCACGATCGCCCTCTTTGCTGCCGCCTGCGGGTCATACCGCGCTTCCACTGCTCCTACGCGGGGCGTGGGCAGCGAGTTCCGTGTGACGCTCGCGCAGGCGGGCGACGGCTCGCCGTTCTACCGGATCCCCGCGCTCGCCGTGAGCAACAAAGGCACCGTGCTCGCCTCGTATGACGCGCGGCCGACGCTGCGCGACTTGCCGAGCAACATCTCCGTCATCGTGCGGCGCTCACGCGACCACGGGCGCACGTGGGACGCGCCGATTGTCGTGCGACGCGATCCGGCTCCGATTGGGTATGGCGATCCGTCGTTTGTCGTGGACCGCGAGACGGGGCGCATCTTCCTCTTCTACGCGGCGAGCGTGAATCAAGGGATCTTCGGGTCGAAGAAGGGGAACGACGAGAACGACCCCGACATCCATCAGGCCGATGTATCGTGGTCCGACGACGACGGCGTGACGTGGACGCATCGGCGCATCACGAAGGCGATCAAGAAGCCCGAGTGGGTCTCGCTCTTCGCGTCGTCGGGGGCGGGGATCCAGTTGCGCAAAGGGCCGCACAAGGGACGCCTGCTGCAGCCATACGCCGTTCGCATCGACTCGACGTTCTACGCGGCGAGCGCGATCAGCGACGACCACGGTGCGACGTGGCGGATGGGCGGGCTCGTGGGCCCCGGCGCCGACGAGAACAAGGTGGTGGAGCTGAGCGATGGACGCCTGATGCTCAACAGCCGCGCACGCCCGCAGCGCAAGATCGCCTTCTCGAGCGATGGTGGCGACACGTGGACCGGGTGGCGCGACGAGCCGCTGCTCTCCGATCCGGCGAACAACGGCGCGATCATCCGCTACGATGAATCAGCGCGAGGCGCGCGAGCGCGCTGGCTGCTGTTCAGCAACACGGACCATGCGCGTGAGCGCCGCAACGTCACCGTGAAGCTCAGCTGCGACGACGGCGTAACGTGGCCATTCAAGACCGTGGTGGACAGCGGTCCCTCGGCGTATTCGACCATCGCGCGGCTCGCCGACGGCGCGCTCGGCGTACTGTACGAGCAGGGGCCGTACGAGCGGATTGTCTTCGTGCGGATGCCGATGCCGGTGGGGTGCGACGCGAGGAAGGGGACGCCCTAGTTACAGACCGGCGCGCCGTCCGCGGTCGCTGTTCCGCCCATTGAGAGCGCACACGTCTTGGTCGTCGCCCTGTGCTCGGCCGTCGCGCTCCATCCGGTGGACGTCACAGCGCCCATGGTGACGGTCACTCCGGTGCTCGTGCGAAACGCCGAGCCAAGCGCGCCAATCGTCAGCGAGTACTGACTGTTGTTGTCGGTGAAATACGATTCCTGCGCCGTGACAAGGTTGCGCAGGTCGGATTTCATGCTCGCCAGATACGCCCGCTCCTTGGAGTTGCCAAACTTCGGGATCGCGATGGCCGCCAGGATGCCTATGATGACGACGACGATGAGCAGTTCGATCAGGGTGAAGCCTCGGCGACGAGTCATCGGGGGACTCTCCATGAGATTGCGGCGCTACTTGGCTGACGCTTTTGTGATGTCGGCGACGGCTCAGGTGACGGAGATCGAGGTGTCGCCATCGAGGAGCGGGATTCTCTATGATAACCGGCCTCCTGCGCCGTGACCAGATTACGAAGTTCGACTGGACGCCGACCCGGCAGGCCGCCAGTCTAGAACTTCCACGCCGCGCCGAGCCACGGCACGAGCACCGTGCCATCGCCGGTCCCGATTACCGTCACAAACCCGAAGTCCCACGACAGACTCTCGCCGATGGTGCGGAAGCCCGCGGAGACGAGTGGATGGTCCTCGATGTTCGGGAAGACCCAGTTCTCAGTGACGAACGACCACCGGCGCGACAGGCGCTTGGCGCCGCCGAGCATCACCATCGGATTCCGTGCGAGCTTCCCCTCGGCGAAGCCATACCCGCCGCCGAGCGTGAACGCCGCATCAGGGCCGCCCCACGTGGCCACACCGTACGCGATGCCGAAGGTGAAGTCGCCCTCGACCTCGTCGTTGAAGGGAGCGCCACCGAGCCAGACGCCGACGGCGGTGTTGAAGCGCTCGCTTTGCGTGATGCCGATCTTCGGCGAGAGGAAGTAGGCGTTGTCCTTCAGGAAGTTGTCGGTCGGGAAGAGCGACATGCCGCCGCCAAGCGTGACGCGGTCGGTGACGCCGGCGTAGCCGTCCATGAAGAAGAGCCAGTGATTGGCGACGTACCCCTCGCCCTTGCGCAGCATGCGTGCCGTGGGACCGAAGAAGAGGCGCGTGGCGTTCGGGTCCTCGGGCCAGTACACGCCGTCGTGAATGGACGACGCGGCGACAAGGCGCACCGAGCGCACGTCGATGCGCCGCACGACAAACGTGCCGGCGAGCGACTCCACGCGCGCCGAATCGCCCCACGACAGAGCGATGCGTCCAAGCACGGTGGAGCCGTCGCGGAGCCGGATGAGATGCCGGGCTGCGGTGTCGGCGGCGACGGCGAGGGCGGGGCCGGCAGGTTGCCCGTGGGCGGCGACGGCCGGGAGTGCGGCGGCGATCGCGCAGGCGAGGAGGAACGGGCGCGGGGTCATACTTCCAATACGGGGGGGACGGGGCGGCGGGTCAAGGGGACGAGGGACTGCTTCACCACGGAACTTCAACGGCTTCACCACGGAGACACGGAGAACACGGAGAACGACAACTGCCACTTCTTGGGGGAACAGCGCGTACCACGCGGGCCCCTGCGTTGCACGCTGTCGTTCCCCAAGAAGTGGTCGTTGCCGTTCTCCGTGCCCTCCGTGATCTCCTGTGAGGCAGTTCCTGTTCCCTGCGTCTCCGTGGTGAAGCAGTTCCCCTCGCCCCAGCAAACGAAACCCCCGCCGGCCGCTGCATTGCGACCGGCGGGGATTAGTAACAACTTGATACTATATCTTACTTCTTCGTCGCCGCGGCCTCGAGCTCCTGCGTGAGGCGCGTCAGGCCGTACACCTTCTTGAGCGCCTCGGTGATGCCGGCGGTGTGCACCGCCACCGTACGGGCCACGTCATCCGTGAAGATGAAGCGGTTCGGCAGGCTCTCGATGTTGCCGTCGAACACCAGCCCGACCACTTCGCCCTTGGCGTTGATCACCGGGCTGCCGGAGTTGCCGCCGATGATGTCCTGCGTGGTGGTGAAGTTGAGCGGCGTCGTCATGTCCAGCGCGGCGCGGGCGTTCACCCAACGCTGCGGGAGCTGGAACGGCGGCTTGTTGTCGAACTCGGCGCTGCGCCCGAACAGGCCGTAGATGCTCGTCTTGTACGGGGCGATGGTGCCGTTGTACGGGAAGCCGGCGACCACGCCGTCGGTGATGCGCAGCGTGAACGTGGCGTCCGGCGGCAGGCTCTCGCCGTACGCAGCGTAGATGGCCTGGCCGACCAGCTCGACGTTGGCGCTGATCGCCGTGTTGAGCTTGGCCGCGCGCATCGCGTGCTTGGTGGCCATCGGGTTCACCGCGCGGGCGAAGACAATCAGCGGGTCCTTGCTGTCGGCGACGGCCTTGGCCCCGCCGTCGAGCAGCGCCTTGCGGACATCCACCTTGGCCATCTCGGTGTTGCCGAGCAGGGCGGCGGCCGCGTCGGCCGGCGACTTGCCGTTCAGCGCGACCTTGATGAACGGATCGTTCGGGCCGAGGGCGGCGAGGGCGCGCTCAAACTGCATCGCGAGGAGCTGCTTCTCCATCACGAGATTCACCGGCATGGCCGCGCCGATCTGCGCCTTGAGGCGACCGAGCGCCGCGCCACGGTAATTCGGCAGGCGGAGCGAATCAGCCAGCTTTTCCTGCTCGGGGATGCGAACGAGGCCGGCGGCGAGGTTCAGGAGGTTCGAGCCAGCGAAGCCCTGGAACTGCTGGGCGATGAAGAAGCTGCCCAGCTCCTTCTGCGCGGCGGCGATGTTGTCCCACGCCTTGCCATACTTGGCGGCCAGGTCGGCCTTGCCCATGATGCGCGCGCGGAAATCCTTCTCGAACGCGGCCTTCTTGCCCATGATGCTCTTGTCGATCAAGCCGGCGTTGTAGCCCGTGACGGCCTTCTGCGAGTTCTCCAGCCCGAAGACCTGGTTCTCGTACAACCGCTTGTTCTCCTCGCTCTGCGCGACGAGCGCCTTGAAGAAGGCGATCTGCGCCTTGTAGTTGGCGAGCGTAAACGGATACTGGTAATCGCGCAGGAACTCCATCTGCGCCATCGTCAGCAGGCGGCCGGTGCTCCCCGGGTTGCCGACGACGAACGTCAGCTCGCCTTCCTTCGCACCCTGGGCGTTCCACTTGAGGTAGTGCGGCGCCTTGAACGGGGCGTTGTTCTCGTAGACGCGCAGCAGCGTCAGGTCGAGGTCGTAGCGCGGATACGTGAAGTTGTCCGGATCGCCGCCGAAGAACGAGGCGGCTTCCTCGGGCGCCATCACCAGGCGGACGTCGTTATAGCGCTTGTAGCGATAGAGCGAGTACTTGCCGCCCTGATAGAACGTGACGACCTGGCAGGTGAGGCCGCCGGTCGAGCAGGCGGCCTGAATGTCGTTGATCGCCTTGTCGCGCTGTTCCACCTGCTCGGCGGTCTTCTTCGACGTCACCGCGGCGCGCACCTTGGCCGTGACATCTTCCGTGCCGATGAGCTGGTCGGCGTACATACCTGGGCACCGCTTCTCGTCCTCGAGCTTGGCCGAGGTGAAGCCGGCTTCCTGATAGCTCGTGTCCTTGGGCGAGACGGCGGTGATGCAGCTGCGCGCGCAGTGATGGTTGGTCATCACGAGGCCGTTGTCGCTCACGAACGACGCCGAGCAGCCCGGGATGCGGACCGCCGACAGACGGACGTGATCAAGCCATTCCTTGGACGGCTCGAAGCCGTAGCGCCCCTTCCAATACTCCATGGGCGGCGCGTCGAACGTCCACATGGTGCCGAATTCCTTGATCCAGCCGCCGGGGCCGGTCTGCACCTGCGGGGCGGCGGCCGGCGCCTTGGTGGCGGGCTTGGCCTGCGCGGAGACGAGCGCGGGAACGACGAGCGCCGCGCCGATGACGGCGAGCGCGAGGAGACTGCGTTGGATGAGCTTCATATGAATAGAGGGAGGAGGAGGGGGGACGGAGTGCGGGGGTTTGGGGAGGGGGGACGAGTGGGGGAACGAGACGGAGTGCGGAGGAACAACAATAGACTTCTATCCTACCCCTCAACCCGATGAGTTCCTATCGCAGGCCGCCCTGACAATTTGTAAGGCAAAACCCCTCTTTTGGGAACCGTACGAACTGGTTGTCATTCAGGTTGCACGAAACCCATGACTCAGGACGCATCCATGACCCGTATTCGCATGGCCGCCTGTGCCCTCGCCCTGTTGGCGATCACCGCCGCCACCGCCGCGGCGCAGGGCAAGGCCTATGGCAAGCCGCTGACGCTGAAGGAGAAGACGCCGATCTCGAAGATCCTCGCCGATCCGCACGCCTTCGCCGGCAAGCGGGTGCAGGTGGAGGGAACGATCGTCGAGGTCTGCGAGGAGCGCGGCTGCTGGATCAACATCGCCAGCGACAAGCCCTTCGAGAAGATCCGCTTCAAGGTGGACGATGGCGTGATCGTCTTCCCGCTCGACGCCAAGGGAAAGAAGGCGATCGCCGAGGGCGTGCTGAGCGTGACGCACCTGACGAAGGAGCAGGCGATGAAGCAGGCGCTCGAGATGCACAAGGAGCGCGGCACGATGGCCAAGTTCGACTCGACCAAGTACCTGAAGGGCGTCACGGACATCCAGATCAAGGGTGAAGGCGCGCGGGTCGTGGAGTGAGCGGCGCGAGCGCTGAAGGCGGCACCCCCGACGACGGCCATCGGTCGCACGGCATTCCCTGGCGGCGGTGGAGCATCGTGCTCCACCGCGACGTCGGGTATCTGGCCGTCGCGCTGACGATCGCGTACGCCATCTCGGGGATCGCCGTCAACCATATCGCGGACTGGAATCCCAACTACCGCGTGACGAAGACGTTCACGACGGTGGAGCCCATCGCGGCCGTTGCGCCCAACGATCTGGTGCCGGTGGCGATGCAGCATCTCAAGCTCACGGAGCAACCGCGAAGCTCGTTCCAGCCCGACTCCAACACGCTGCAGTTGTTCTACAAGGGAACCACGTACCACGTGGACCTTCCCACGGGCAAGGTGATGATGGAAGCGACGCGCGCGCGTCCGGTGCTGTATGAGATGAACCAACTGCACCTGAACCACTCCAAGCGCGCCTGGACGTGGATCGCCGACGTGTACGCCTTGGCGCTCCTGCTGCTCGCGATCACGGGGCTGTTCGTGTTGAAGGGGAAGAACGGGATCACGCAGCGCGGGGGGTGGCTCACCGCCGCCGGGTTCCTGCCGATCGTGTACTGGCTGGTGTTCCTGCGGTAGGCGTCGCTCCGGCGCTCGACCGCCCCCGCGTTGCGTCGCGCCACACCGGCGCCGATCTTCTCCGGGTGACCTCCTCGCGTCGCCTCGCTCGCATCCTCACGGCGGTCGCTGCCGTGGCGTGGCTCGCCGCCACCGGCTGGCTGACCATGCGCTCCGTTGGGCCGGCCAGACCCGTCCCCTTCTGGGGCTTCTTCACTGAAGTGATGGCCGGTGTGGACTACGCGCAAAACGTGGTCCTCTTCCTCCCGCTCGGCTGGATCGTAGCGCGTGCCGACTGGTCGTGGCGACGCGCCCTGTTGGCCGGCCTCTTCGTCAGCGGTGCCATCGAGTTCGCCCAACTCTGGGTGCCGGGGCGCACGACACAGGCGTCGGACATCCTGTGCAATACCGCGGGTGCCGCCCTCGGCTGGTGGATGGCCAGTCCGGTGCGGCGGCCGCGCGCGCGCCTGGCGATAGCGTTCGCGACACTCGCGGTGCTGCTCGGCCTCCACCAACTCAACACCACGTGGCCCGACATCGCTGACCGTGCCGACGGAGCGGGGGTCTGGCAGACCGTGTCACGCGTGGCCTGCCCAGACGAACTGCGCGACCACGCCATCTGCGTCGTCGTGCCGAACGTCGCGCAGGGCGGCAGCAAGTACGTGCGCGTGGTGGGCCCGAGCGAGGCCACTTTTGCTCGCGTGCAGAGCGACGCGCACGGTCGGCGCGTTGCCCGCCGCGACTGCGTCATCATGATGTTCGAGTCCACGATCGGCGCGCGCCTCAAGCTGCGCCCGCCGCTGGCCGCGGCCTGCGGCGTGGCCGACACGAGCGAGCTAGAGATGGCCCTGAACATCGGTCCGCGCCTCGAGCACGAACGCACAGGGGCGTGGACGCCGACGCGCGCGAGCGTGTGGACGTGGCCCGTCTGGCCGTTCACGGCGTATCAGCCGATGGTGCAGGTGGCGGCGGGCGCGCTGCTGTTCATCGTGCTCACCTCGCTGCTGATCGCCGCTTCCGCGTGGTACGTGCCGGCGGGGTACTTCGCGATGCTCGAGGTGGTCGCCTTCGTCGCGGGCTTCCGCATGCCAGGATGGTGGGAGGCGCTGTGGATCGCGCTGGCGTGGGGCGTGGCGCTCGCCGCGGTGGCGCTCGATCGCTGGTGGCGCCACGCAATGACGCCGGTTGCAGAAACCGCCCCTGAGAATTCGCTTTAGGCACCGCGCGCCTGCGGCGCGCGACGATCGCTCTCCACACAAGGAAGACGCCATGCATCCCGAAGAGCTCCTCGAGCAGCTCGAATCAGACCTGCGCACCATCGACGTGGACGAAGAGGCGCTTGGCATGGACCGTCGCCAGTTCATGTGGATGTCCATTGTCGCGGCGGCGGCGACGACCTTCGGCGCCGAAGCGGCGCGGGCACAGGGAACGGGCACGGGAGTGGCCAGCCCGCAGCAGGGACAGGTGCTGCCTCCCGTACCGCTAGGAAACGGCGAGGCGCCGGCGCTGCAGTTCCAGCCGTATCCGGGCGGCACGGGCGCCGTGATGGAGCGGCTGGCCAAGGCGCGCGGGCGCGCGGCGTTCGATCGGTCCGTCTTCACCGTGCAGCCGTGGGTTGGCACGGTGCCCACCAACTCGGAGGACATTGCCTTCCTGCCGGCGCATCGCCTCTCCGCGCTCATCAAGGCGCGCAAGATCACGTCGCTCAAGCTCACCGAGATCTACCTCGAGCGCCTCAAGCGACTGAATCCGACGCTCAACTGCGCCGTCACAATCATGGAGGATTCGGCGCGCGCCGAGGCCATCAAGGCGGACGCCGAGTTGAAGGCGGGGAAGTACCGCGGGCCGCTGCACGGCCTGCCGTACGGGCTCAAGGATCTCTTCTCGACGAAGGGCGTGCGCACGACGTGGGGGGCGAAGGACTTCGAGAGTCGCATCATCGACGAGGACGCGGAGATCGTCGTGCGCCTGCGGGAAGCGGGGGCCGTGCTGCTGGTGAAGCTGGCGACCGGGCTCTTCGCGCAGAACGACCAGTGGTTTGGGGGACGCACCAACAACCCGTGGAACCTCGTACAGGGGTCGAGCGGGTCGTCGGCCGGCCCGGCGTCGGCGACGATGGGCGGGTGCGTGGCGTTCAGCATTGGCACCGAGACGCAGGGATCAATCGTCTCGCCGTCCATCCGCTGCGGCGTGAGCGCGCTGCGCCCGACCTTCGGGCGGGTGAGCCGCTACGGCGGGATGACGCTGGCCTGGAGCATGGACCGGGTGGGCCCGATGTGCCGCACCATTGAGGACTGCGCGATGGTGTTCAACGTCATCCACGGCGTGGACGAGAAGGATCCGTCCACGGTGATGGCGCCGTTCCGGTTCGACCGCGCGCTCAAAGTGAACGCCTTGCGCGTGGGAGTGGACCCCAACGCACCCAAGGAGTTCGTGGAACAGCTCAAGGCGATCGGCATCAAGCCCAAGGAAATCGGTGCACGCCCGACGGTGCCCGGGTCAGGAAGCGGGCTCAACGTCGAGTATGCGGCGGCATTCGACGAGTACGTCCAGCGGAAGGCCAAGGAGATTGGGCTCGATCTCACCAAGCTTCCCGAACCGCGCGCCCCAGGTTCGCCGCCTGACACCGCCGCGATGCGCGCGGCCGCAGAGGCCGCCGCGCGGAACCCAATGGCGCCGGCGGACTGGAATCCCCGGTTCGTGAACGGGCGCACCACGCGGGCGTTCGACTTCCTGCAGCAGCAGCGGCGCCGCTACATGCTGATCAGCAAGTGGGGCGAGTTCATGAAGGAACTCGACATGTTCGTCGGGAACCCGCAGGCCGACGTGGGTCCGAACGCGCAGACCGGGCATCCCTGCGCGGTGGTGCCGTACAAGTTCGACGTGCCGGCGCAGCCGCAGGGCGGCCAGCGCGCGGCCAATGCGCCGCCACCGCCGGAGCTCAAGCCGCAGCCCATCTGCGGGGTGATCGTCGGCGCGCTGTTCAACGACGACCTGATCCTCTCCGTGGCGCACCAAGTGCAGGAGAAGAACGCGCTGCACCTGAAGCGGCCGGCGCTGGGGTAGGCCGCCTGCCACGGCGAGCGGATGCGGGGCGCTGCGCACGATGCGCGGCGCCCCGCCGCGCATCCGGCCGGCCGCGGGAACCACGACCGGGGCACTTGCGTTTGATGCAAGTAATTGCTTGCTTTCAAGCAAGTGCTTACTTGCATCCACCGAGGCCCCATGTCCCATCCCACGCGTGACCATATCCTCGACGCCGCGGCGAAGGTCTTCGCCGAGCACGGCTTCCGCGGCGCGACCACGCGGCTGATCGCCGAGGCGGCCGACGTCAACGAGGTGACGCTCTTCCGCCTCTTTGGCTCCAAGGACGTCCTCCTCGGCGAGGCGATCCGCACGCGCGTGTACGAGCGCGAGGTGTCGCCACTTCCCGAGACTCCGGGTGATGCCCGCGCCGAGCTCATCGCCTGGGCGGCCGCCGAGTACAAGCAGATCGTCGCGCACCGGGCGTCCATCCGGCAGGGAATGAGCGAGCTGAACGAGCGGCCCGAACTGCGTCGTTGCATGGCGCAGGGGCCACTGGGCGGATATGCGCGGCTACAGCGGTACATCAACGCACTGATGGCCGCTGGCCGTTGTGCCGGCGACGCCGACGCAGTCAACGCCGCAGCGATGCTCCTCGGCGCGCTCTTCGCCGACGCGATGGGGCGCGACATGATGCCCGAAGTGCTCCCCCCGGCAAAGCACGTGCCCCACGCCTACGTGGACCTGATGCTCGCCGGCATCGGCTATTCCGCACGGCCCGCGGCCGTGCGTCGCCGGTCCGCCAGCGCGCGCGCCAAGCGCAGCGCCTGAACGACGGACCTTCATATGCACAACGCCACCATGAATCTCACACGACTCACGACACTCGCCCTGACGCTTGCCGCCGTCGCGCTCCCCGCGACCGCGGCCGCGCAGGGCGCCAGCGGCCAACTCTCGCTTGCCGATGCCGTCAAGCTCGCCGAGCAGCGCAGCGAGGCGCTGAAGATCGCCGAAGCCGGGCTGAAACGCGCGCAGGGCCAGCGCTATCAATCGCGCGCGCAGTTCTTCCCTCAGCTCAACGGCACCGCCGGCTACCAGCGCACGCTGCAGAGCCAGTTCCAGGCGATCAGTAAGAGCGCGGGCAGCTCAAGTTCGAACGGCGGGAGCAGCGGCGGCAGCGGATCCGATTCGTCGAGCAACGGCGGAAGCGACCTCGCCAGCTCGCCGATCGCCAAGATCTTCGCCGCGCCGAACACCGTGACGCTTGGCCTGCTCTTCAGCCAGAACCTGTTCACCGCCGGCAAGGTGACCGCCGCGAACAAGGCAGCCGACGCCGTGGAGCGCGCGGCGATGGCCGGCGTGGCCACGGCGCGCGCCCAGCTCGTTGTGGACGTGGCGCAGTCTTACTACAACGCCGTCGCGATGGAGCGTATGGCGGCTATCGCCGACAGCGCGCTGGCCCAGGCGGAGCGCGCGCTCGCCCAGACGACGCTCGCCCGGCAGGTGGGAACGAGCGCCGAGTTCGACCTGCTGCGCGCGCGTGTGACGCGCGACAACGCGCGTCCGCAGGCGATCGCGGCGCGCGCCAACCGCGACGTCGCGCTGCTCCACCTGCGCCAGCTGCTCGGGCTCCCGCTCAGTAGTCCGCTCACGCTCACCACCGCCGTGGGCGACAACCTCACCGTCGAGCAGGCGATGGCGCAGTCGGCGGAGACGCTGCTGTCGGCGCCGGTCGCGCTGCCGCGTGAGAACGCGAGCGCCACGCCCGACACGAGCGTGGCGCACCGCGCCGCGGTGAAGCAGGCCGCCGACGCGCTCGAGGCCCAGCGCTACGCGCTGCGCGCCGCGCAGTGGCAGCGGCTGCCGAGCATCCAGCTCAGCAGCACGTACCAGCGCTTCGGCTATCCGCGCGACGGCACCTTCCTGCCGAACTCGTTCGCGCAGTTCTATCCCAACTGGACGGCGACGATGGGGTTCAGCTTCCCCATCTGGAGCAGCGGACGCCTGCACGGCGAGAAGCTGGTGGCGCAAGCGAACTATGCCGAAGCGGAGCAGCGCCTCGCGCAGGCGCGCGAGGCCGCGGAGCTCGATGCGCGCGTCGCCATCAACCAGTACGAGCAGGCGCAGGCCGCGTACGCGGCGAGCGTCGGCACCGACGAGCAGGCGGCCAAGGCGTACGCGATCGCCGAGGTGCGCTACAAGGAAGGCATCAGCACCCAGCTTGAGCTCGACCAGTCGCGCACACAGCTCCAGCAGGCGCGCATCAACCGCGTGCTCGCCGCGCGCGACTTCGAGCTGGCGCGCTTGAGACTCGCCCTGCTGCGTGACCTGCCCCTAGGTGGCGCCCCGCCAGCGGGTGCGCCGGGAGGAATGCGCTAATGCCTCCCCTGCACCCTGCACTACACTCTGCTCCCTTCCACCCTGCACCTCGCTCTGCTCCCTGCCTCTCTGCACCAATGACTACTCGGAACACGCTCCTCCTCATCGCCGCCGTCGCCCTCTCCGCCTGCGGCCGCAAATCCTCCCCCTCCAACGGCGCGCCGAGCGCCGTGCTCGTCGGCCCGGAGGCCGTGATCGTCGCCGACATCGCGACGCTCTCCACCGGCCCGGCCATCAGCGGCTCGCTCGTCGCCGAGCGTACCGCGTCCATCCGCGCCGAGGTGAACGGACAGGTGATGGCCATCCTGCAGGAACCGGGCGATCGTGTCGCGGCCGGCGCACCCTTGGCGCGCATTGACGACCGGGCCATCGCCGACGCGTGGCTCAGCGCGCGCAGCGGCGTCACGCAGGCCGAGCTCGCCGCCGACATCGCCAAGCGCGAACTCGAGCGCGCCACGCGGCTCAGCGCCGCCGGTGCGATCGCCGACCGCGACCTTGAGAACGCCCGCCGCGCGAACCTCGCCGCGCAGGCGCAGTTCGAGGACGCCAAGGCGCGTCTCGCGCAGGCGCAGAAGCAGAAGGACGCCACGGTGGTGAAGGCCCCCTATGCGGGGGTTGTCGCCGAGCGCACGGTCAACGCCGGCGACGTCGTGTCGCCGGGAGCGGCGCTGTTCACGGTGGTGGATCCGGCGACGATGCGACTCGAGGCGTCCATCCCGGCGTCACAGCTCGGAGCGCTGCGGATCGGCGCGCCAGTGACGTTCAGCGTGACGGGCTACCCCGACCGTCGTTTCCGCGGGACACTCACCCACATCGCGCCGTCGGCTGATGCCGCAACGCGCCAGGTGAAAGTGATCGCGCGCATTCCAAATCCGGGGAGCGGGCTGGTCGCCGGGCTGTTCGCCGAGGGCCGCGTGGCCAGCTCGGTGCGCGACGTGCTGGCCGTGCCGCTCAACGCCGTGGACCTGCGCGGCCTTCGCCCCGAGGTCTCTCGCCTCAAGGGCGGGCGCGTGGAGCACGTCGTGGTGACGCTCGGCGCGCGCGATGACGCCACCGAGCGCGTGGAGATCACATCGGGGATCGCCAAGGGCGACACGCTGCTCGTGGGCGCGGCGCTCGGCATCACCGAGGGGACCGCGCTCAAGGTGAGCGCGCCGTCGGACACCACCAAGCGCTAAGGGAGACGCCCCGTGCTCATCTCTGATTTCGCCATCAAGCGCCCCATTGTCACCATCGTCTCGATGGTGGCCCTGGTGGTGTTCGGGCTCTTCGCGCTCTGGCAGCTCGAGACCGACGAGTTCCCCGACATCGCCCAGCCGATTGTGAATGTCGCCATCGCGTACCCGGGCGCCTCGCCCGATGTGGTGGAGCGTGAAGTGCTGGACCGCGTGGAAGAGGCGGTCAGCGGCATCAGCGGCGTGGACAGGATCAACGGCACCGCGCAGGACGGCTTCGCCAACATCACGGTGCAGTTCGTCTTTGAGAAGGACATCCAGCAGGCGTCGCAGGACATCCGCGACAAGATCTCGACCATCCGCAGCGAGCTGCCGGCCGAGATGAAGGAGCCGGTGCTGAGCCGGTTCGACCCGCAGGACCTCCCCATCGTGCAGCTCTCGCTCAACTCCTCGGTGCTCAGCGCACCGGAACTCACGCGCATTGCCGACCCCGGCATCACGCGCGAGCTCCGCGGGATCAGTGGCGTCGCCGAGGCGACGGTGCTGGGCGGGGTACAGCGCGAGCTGACCGTGGAGATCCGGCCCGACGCGATGAAGCAGGCGAACATCAGCGTCGGCCAGCTGGTGGCCGCGCTGCAGCAGCAGAACCTCGCCGTGCCGGTGGGTTCGGTGCGCGGGTCGCTCGAGGACCGCTCCATCCGCCTCAAGGGGAAGCTGGAGACGCCCGAGGACTTCATGAACATCGTCGTCGCCCAACGGAACGGGCGTCCCGTGCGACTGGCCGAAGTGGCCACGGCGCGCGACGGCACCGCCGAGCCCTCGACGGCGGCGATGTACAACGGCAAGGATGCCGTCGGCATCCTCGTGAAGAAGGCCAAGGGGTACAGCACGACCGAGGTAAGCGAAAAGGTGCTCGCCGCCGTGGAGCGCATTCGGCCAACCCTGCCGACCGGCGCGAAGATTGACGTCGTGCAGAACAGCGGCGAGCGGGTGGAGCGCAGCGTGGCCAACGTGCAGGCCGCGCTCATCGAAGGGGCGGCACTCACCGTGCTGGTGGTCTTCCTCTTCCTGAACTCGTGGCGCTCGACAGTGATCACGGGCCTCGCGCTCCCCGTGTCGGTGCTGGCCTCATTCATCGCCGTCTGGGCGTTCGGCTTCACGCTGAACACGATGTCGCTGCTCGGCCTCTCGCTGGCCATCGGCATTCTCATAGACGACGCCATCGTGGTGCGCGAGAACATCGTGCGCCACATCGAAATGGGGAAAGACCACTTCCGAGCATCGCATGAGGGGACCGATGAGATCGGACTCGCCGTGGCGGCGACGACGTTCTCCATCGTGGCCGTGTTCGTGCCGATCGCGTTTATGTATGGGATCTCGGGGCAGTGGTTCAAGCCGTTCGCGCTGACCATCGCCTGCGCGGTGCTGGTCTCGCTGTTCGTGTCGTTCTCGCTCGACCCGATGCTGAGCGCGTACTGGCCCGACCCGCAGACCGAGGCGCACGAGCGCCGCAACCCGATCGCCCGCGCCTTGGAGAAGTTCAACCGGTGGTTCGACCGCCAGGCGGAGCGCTACACGAAGGTGATCGGCTGGGCGCTCGACCACCGGCTGGGCATGGTGATGATCGCCACGGCGTCGTTCTTCGGCGCGATGTTCCTGCAGGGCGCGTTCGGCGGCTTCGAGTTCTCGCCGAAGTCCGACCGGTCGGAGTTGCAGCTGACGATCCAGACGCCGCCGGGTTCGAACCTCGAGTACACGAAGATGAAGACCGAGGAAGCGGCGCGGCTGGCTCGCGGCCACCCGGAACTCGTGCGCTACACCTTTGCCACGGTCGGCAGGTCGATGGCCTCCATGGACCCGGGCTCGGCGGGCGGAGCGGTGGACGCGGCGACGATCTATGTGCGGATGACGGACAAGGCGGACCGCGAGATCTCGCAGGAGGAGTTCGGGGAGATGCTGCGCCAGCAGGTGAGGACGATTGGCGGCGCGAAGGTTGCCGTGTTCACCGGTGGCATGGGTGGCGCGCGCAAGCAGATCCAGCTGCAGTTGCAGGGCGACGACTCGCGGCTCCTCGCGTCGGTGGCCGACACCGTGCGGAAGATCGTGGAGACGGTGCCCGGCGCGGTGGACGTGGACCTGAGCACCAAGGGACAGAAGCCGGAGCTCGAGGTGCAGCTCAATCGCGGGCTCGCCGGCTCGCTGGGCGTCACGGTGGGGCAGGTGGCCCAGGCGATGCGCCCGGCGTTCGCGGGCATCGACGCTGGCGACTGGGTGGATCCGAGCGGCGAGAACCGGAAGGTGCGCGTGCGCCTCTCCCCCGAGTCACGCCGCCGCGCGGCGGACATCGAGCAGCTCCCCATCTCTGTGGGTGAGATGGGGCGCCAGGTGACGATGCCCCTCGGGCAGATCGCGACGGTCACGCAGGGGCTGGGACCGGCGCTCATTTCGCATCTCGACCGCGACAAGGTCGTCATCGTGCAGGCCAACGCCGAGGGGCGGAGCGTGGGCGAGGTGAACGCCGACCTCACCAAGGTGCTGGCGAACTACTCGATGCCACCGGGGGTGCGCATCTCGTCGGGCGGCGAGGTGGAGCAGCAGCAAGAAGTCTTCGGCCGCGTGATGGCCGCGCTGGGATTGGCCGTGCTGCTGATGTACCTGATCCTCGTGATGCAGTTCGGGTCGTTCCTCGATCCCATCGCAATCATGATGTCGCTCCCGCTCTCGCTCATCGGCGTCGTGCTGGCGCTGCTGATCACGGGGGACACGCTGAACATCATGTCAATGATCGGGGTGATCCTCTTGATGGGGATCGTGGCCAAGAACGCCATCCTGCTCATCGACTTCGCCAAATGGGGGCAGGAGCAGGGGATGGAGCGGCGCGCGGCGATCATCGAGGCGGGGCGGGTGCGCCTGCGTCCCATCATGATGACGACGATGGCGCTCATCGCGGGCATGATCCCGGTGGCGATCGGCGCCGGCGAAGGGGCGGATTTCCGCGCCCCGCTGGGGCGTGCGATCATCGGCGGCACGATCACCTCGACCCTGCTGACCCTGCTCGTCATCCCGACGATGTACGAGATCCTCGATGATATCCGGCTGCGCGTGGTCGGGTGGTTCAACATCCCCAAACGGCCAGCGACGGACGAGTACGCGATACCCAAACACTGAGGTGCAGGGAACAGGGAGCAGAGTGGGGTGCGGGGTGAAGGGAGCAGAGTGGGGTGCAGGGTGCGGGGGAATTAGGAAGGGCCGGGATCGCTCCCGGCCCTTCTGTTTTCCCCCACAGGCTCGATTACGGCCGGCGACCCATGATGCCGCCGGGGGCGCCGAACGGCGGGCCACCCATCGGGCCACCGCCTGCGCGGCGGTGCTCAGCCGCCCACGCCTTCTGCTCGGCGGTCAGGATGTTGCCGATCGCGGCGCGCAGCGCCTCGAAATCGGCCTTCATCGACTCCATGATGGGGCGCGCCTTCTCGAGGATTGCGCGCACTTCCTCGCGAGTCTTCCCGGCCTTGATGGCGGCCGCGGCCTGCTCATGGATGGCCTTGAGCTGGTCGAACTGGGTCTTGTGGGCCGCCTGGAAGGCGTCATGCAGCGCCTTGATAGCCGCCTTCTGGGCGTCCGTCAGCTTCAGGGCGTCGGGCGGCCCGTTGTTGTCATAGGCGGGACCGCGCGGGACCAGCGAGGCCGAGTCGAGGGTGCTCTGGGCGTCAAACCGAAGGAGGGAGGCCTCCTCGGCGTTCGGCGCCGTGGCGGAGTTGTCGCAGGCGGCGACGAAGGCCGCCGCGGCGAGGAGCGAGACGATCCTGAGCTTCATACCAAGGTTCTCCTGTTATCCCGGCCGACCCCGGGGACGGTTGCAGGCAGCTGTCGGGTGGGGGAGCCTGCACGGGGTGAGACGAGGCGGTCAGGCAAACGTTAACCACAAGGGGGGGCAGGGAACAGGGAACAGAGTGGGGTGCAGGGAGCAGGGAACAGAGTGGGGTGCAGAGAACGGCGTACAGAGTGGGGTGTTGGGGAATGGGACGGGGATCGGCTAGGGGCCCCCTTCCGCCCCACCCGCTGCACCCCACTCTGCTCCCTTCACCCTGCACCCCACTCTGTTCCCTGCTCCCTGCACCTCAGCCGACTGCTTTGCGCATCAACTCCCACGCCCGCTCTATGGTGGCCTCGCTCGTCCGCAGGTTCCCAACCGCCACCCGCAGGACGTACTGGTCGCCGAGCTTGGTGTGCGAGATGAACACCTCGCCGCTCTCGTTCACCCGGGCCATGATCGTGGCGTTGTGCGCGGCGATCTCCGCCTCGTCGGTCTCGCCCTCGGGCACGTGACGGAAGCAAACCGTGGAGAACGGCACGGGCGCGCAGACCTTCCATCCGTCCCCCGCCGCCCGTACGAGTTCGGCGAAGCGTTGGGCCAGCTGGCAGTGGTAGCGGATCCGCTCCGCGATCCCGTCGGCGCCGAACGCCCGCACCACCATCCAAAGCTTGAGTGCGCGAAAACGCCGGCCGAGCTGGAGTCCGTAATCCATGTAGTTGAGCGCCTCGTCCCCCTCGGCCGTGGTCAGGTACTCCGGCACGAGCGAGAAAGCGCGGCGCAGCACCTTGGGCTGCTTGGTGAACAGCACCGAGCAGTCCATCGGCGTAAACAGCCACTTGTGGGGGTTAATGACGACGGAATCGGCGTGCTCAAGGCCGTCAAAGAGCGGGCGCATCTCGGGAACGGCCAATGCTGAGCCGCCGTAGGCGCCATCCACGTGCAGCCACAGGCTCTCGCGCTGGCAGATAGTGGCCATCTCGGCGATGGGATCGACGCTCGTCATGCTCGTCGTGCCGGCGGTGGCCACGACGGCGAGCGGACGGAACCCCTGCGCGCGGTCCGCCTGAATGGCGCGCGCGAGCATCTCGGGCTTCAGCCGGAACTCGGCATCGCTGGCCACGCGCACCACGTTCTCGAGTCCCAGCCCCAGCGTCATCGCCGCCTTGTCCACCGACGAATGCGCGTGCTCGCTGCCGTAGACGCGCAGACGCGGGAGGTCGGAGCGCCCGGCCATTCCGCGCTGGCGTATGCCGAGCGCCGGGTCGCGTTCCCGCGCCGCGGCCAGCGCGTACATCGTCGAAATCGACGCCGTGTCGGTGATCATTCCGAACCAGCCGTCACCCATCCCGAAGAGCTGGCGCAGCCAGTCGGTGACGACCTGCTCGAGTTCCGTCGCGACCGGTGACGTGCGCCAGAGCATCCCGTTCAGATTGAGCGCGGCGGTGACCATCTCGCCGAGGATGCCCGGCACCGAGGCCGTGTTGGCGAAGTAGGCGAGGAAGCCCGGGTGGTTCCAGTGCGTGGCGCCGGGGAGCACGACGCGGTCCAGGTCGGCGAGGATCGTCTCGAGCGACTCGGCGGCGGCAGGGGGCGAGGCGGGGAGCTGGGCGCGAATTGCCCCCGGCTTCACCGCGGGGAGCACGTCATACGTCTCGACGTCGCGCAAGTAGGTCGCGATCCAGTCGGCGAGCCGGTGGGCGTGGCGGGCGTATTCGTCGGGCGAGAGATCCATAAGAAGCAGAGAGACAACAGAGAGACAACAGAAAAACAACAGAGAGACAACAGAAGAGAATTAGCCGAATCCTGTCCTGATTGCACGCTGTCGTTGGCGAACCAGGCCGGAACACAGTATGTCTGTTGTATCTCTGTTGTCTCTCTGTTGTTTCTCTGCGAGCCATACATGGACAACCGTGAACTCCTGAACCTCGGCGTCGAGCGCGGCATCATCACCGATGACCAGCGGACGCAGCTGCAGGTGTTGCTTGGCCGGGAGGACGCCGGGGCGCCCGTGCGCGAGGCGGAGCGCGGTTTCAACGGCGTGGCCATCGCCTACCTGATCGGCGCCATCGTCGTGCTGTTCGCCTTCGGGTGGTTCATGGTGGACCGCTGGAAGGTGCTGGGCGACGGCGGGCTGTTCGGGTTGGCCGCGGCGTACGCGGCGATCTTCCTCGGCGTCGGCTTCGTGATGAAGCGTGAGGGATTCCACGTCGCGCGCGGCGTGGCGACGCTGCTGGCGGTCGGGATGGCGCCCATCGCGATGTGGGCGCTTCTCAGGTGGATTGGCGTGTGGACGCCCGAGTACGACGCGATGTGCGTCAAGCCGGACCATCCGTTCGCGGCATGCCAAGGGCAGCCGATGGCGGTGGAACTCGCCGCGGTGGTGGCGGCGCTTGTGGCGATGCGCCAGATGGCTTTCTCGCCGTTCATGATTCCCATTGCCGTGGTGAGCATCACCCTGCCGGAGCGGGTGATGCGCGAACTCGCGGCGGGGCCGGCCATTGACGGGGCGGCGATGGGGTGGCGGTGGATCATCATTGCCAGCCTCCTCAGTGCCGCGGCGTACCTGACCGACCGCCGCCGACGCGGGGAAGAGGACTACGCGTTCTGGCTCTGGATGGCGGTGGCGGCGGCCGCGTGGTTCGGCGGCTTGATGCTGTTCCAGATGGATCACTCGCTGCGCTGGTACCTTGCGCCGGCGTCACTCCTGGTGATCACGGCGTCAGTGATCCTGCGGCGTCGTGCCCTGCTGGTCGTCGGGCTGTTCGGCGTGTTCGGGTTCCTGGCCTGGTTGGCGTTCGATGTGTTCAAGGTGACCACGGCGTTTCCGCTGGTCCTCGCGCTCATCGGCGTGGCGATCATCGTCCTGACCGTTTGGGTGCAGAAACGGTTCCCTGAGGTAATTCGGCGCGTGGGTGGCGACCCCTCGCAACCCGCGAGGTTCCCGGGCGGCGTGGCGGCGCTGCTCGCGCCGGCGCTGCTCGGCATGCTCCTGATGAACGACGCCGCACGCGTGGATCGTGAGGCAGCGGCCGACCGGCGCAGTCACATGCGGGCCCGAAACGCTGCGTCGCGGAACCGGAAACTGGACGGCGAACGCCGCCAGGAGAATGCGCAGCCCGCGCCGGCGGATACGTCCGCCGCGCCGGCAGCGAAACGGCCGTAGCGTCGAGCGGCACGGCGGCGGTGCGCGGCGCGTCGCGAAACTCGCGACGCGCCCGGGGCGTATCAGAAGACGTCCCCTGACCGGCCAACCCCGGGAGTTTCTGCATGTTGCTGCACGTCCTGCCATTCGCCCTGCTCACCGCCCTCCAGGTGCAGGTCAAAACCCAGGTGCAGAAGCGCCCCGTCGCGGACAGCGCCAAGGCCAAGGCCGCGGCCGACACGATCAAGAAGTATGAACGTGACGTGAGCTTTGGCATCCAGATCGGCGGCAGCGGTGGCGGGGACGACGACGAGGAGCGCGCCGCGCCACGTCGAGTGCCCGTGACCGACGAGCATCGGCGCACGGCGTTCCGGGACGCCACGGCCCGTGACCTGCTGTTGCGCGCCCGGGTGGCCAGGCTGCGACAGGACTCGCTGCTTGTCAGCTACGAGGCGCGCACGTACCAGCGCTTCTCGGTGGGGATGGGCCTCCGCGCCCTCGGACGCGAGCGCGTGATCATGCGCCACGAGGACATCGCCCATGTGCGGTGGCATCGCACGCGCGGCGTCTGGGCGAACGTGAAAGGCTCTCGCACCGCGCTGCCGGTCGCGCCGAGTGACGAGGCCAGTGAGAACGTCAGCATGGGAAACGACCCGCCGATTCCCTACTACCCCGGACGCGAGCAGCTCTGGATTGGCAGTGGGATGGCGAAGGCCGAGGTGGATGAGCGCGAGATGGTGCACCCGATCGCCGAGGGTTCGGAGGCGTACTACACGTACGCGACCGGTGATTCCGTCATCATGACGCTCCCCGACCAGAGCCGCCTGACGCTGCGCGAGATCCGCGTCGAGGCGCGCGCCCCCAAGTGGAATCTCACGGTCGGATCGTTCTGGTTCGACCAGTCCACCGCGCACCTGGTGCGCGCCGTCTATCGGCTGAGCGTCCCGATCGACGTGTGGACGATGGACGAGACCAAGCAGGACATGAAGGAAGTGCCCCTGCTGGTGCGGCCGATCATCTCGCCGCTGAAGGTGGGCGTGGACGCGATCAGCATCGAGTACGGGCTGTACAACGGGCGCTTCTGGATGCCCAAGCTGCAGGTGCTCGAGGCGGGCGCGCAGGTGGGGATGATGCGCGTGCCGGTGCAGGTGGAGCAGAAGTTCCGCTACGCGTCGGTGAACGGCCTCGATTCGCTGCCGGCTTTCCCGCGTCCCGCCGCGCGATACGCGGCGGTGCGGGACTCGTTGCGCAAGGCGGGGGTGGACTCGGTGACGCGCGACTCGCTCATGCGCGATTTCCGTAAGCAGCGGGATTCCTCGGCGCGTGCGTTGCGGGAGCAGGAGTGCGCGCGCGGCGAGACGTACACGCGCATGCAGACGCGCTACAACGGCGCGCTGCAGATGGCGGTACAGATGCCGTGCGACAGCACGCGGCTGGCGCGGTCGTCCGAATTCGTCGGCTCGCTGATGGGGGCCGGCGAGTCGGTGTTTGGCACCGACGATATCGAGGACCTCAAGAAGGCCCTGAATTTCGACCTGCAGGCCGCCTGGATGCCGCAGAAGCCCACGGTGGATTGGGGCCTTGGTCAGACGCGCTTCAACCGCGTCGAGGGGCTCAGCACTGGTGCGCAAGCGACCATGACGCTGGGACGCGGCTACACGGCGATCGGAGGTCTTCGCGGCTCGTGGGCCGACCGCCAGCTGAATGGCGATCTGGCGCTCGAGCGCACGAATGGGCGTTCGACCGTGCGCGGCACGGTTTTCCGCCGCCTCGCCGTCGCCTCCGACTTCGGGAATCCGCTGTCCTTCGGCGCCGGGTTGGCCTCGCTGCTCTATGCCGGCGACGAGGGCTTCTACCATCGGGCCTGGGGAGCGGAGCTGTCCGGAACGACGCCACGCCTGGGACAGACGGCCTGGCGCCTCTTCGCCGAGCAGCAGTGGAACGCGCCGATGCAGACGCGATTCACCCTCTTCCGGGGCGCCAAGGACGACCGTGTCCTGCCGAACGTCGCCGCCGACAAGGCGGTGCAGTTTGGGGGCGCCGTGCGCACGCAGAACGGGTGGGGGCTCGATCCGCGCGGATTCCGGGCGCACGCCGACCTGCGGCTTGAGGCGGCCACCGGCGACTTCCGCTACGGGCGTGGCCTGCTCGACGTCACCGTGTCGCACGGCACTCCGTTCGGCACGGAAATGGCGCTCACCGCCGCGGGCGGCGGAATCGCCGGCTCGGCGCCGGCGCAACGCGCATTCCAGCTCGGCGGGCTCCATACCGTGCGCGGCATCAAGCCGGGGACGATGAGCGGGTCGGCGTTCTGGATGGGACGCGCGGAGCTGGCAATGTCACGTCGCGCGGTGAAGCCCGTCCTCTTCGGAGATGTGGGATGGGCCGGCGACCGTCGGCAGTTCTCGTCCCCTGGTCGCCCGATGAGCGGCGTCGGGGTTGGTGCCTCGGTGCTGGATGGGATGATCCGGTTCGACGTTGCCCGCGGCCTCTATCCGCAAAAGGCGTTCCGGATCGACCTCAGCGTGGAGGCGCGTTTCTGAGGTAGCCAAGGGCGGGCTAGGTTGCCAAATTCGCGACAGGGTGTCAGTTCTGGACACCCATCGCGCGCAAACACCTGTGACCTCCCCCACCCACACTGTCGGCGACGATTTGTCCCGTGCGGAAGTCCTGCACTGGCAGGGCACGTTTCGCATGGGCATCGCCGCCGCGATCGCCGGTGGGGCGCTGCTCCTGCGCACGCTCGGGGTCGTCTCCGCCGACTGGTATGCGGCGTACAGGATGGGGACGCAGGTCGCCGCATTCCTGTTCGCGATGCTCACCGCGCTCTACATCGCGCTGACGGGGTACATCCAGCATCGTGCGAAACGGGAACGGAAGGCTTCGCGGTTTGTCGTGCGCACGCAGCTTGCCGCCGACACGCTGGTGGTGCACGGCTGCGCGCTGCTGCTGACCCCTCCCGATTAGTACGACCGCACGCTGCTCATCTCGATGCTGCTCGTGCAGTTCACGCAGCTGTACTTTGGGTGGCGAACCACGCTGTTCCAGCTGGCGAGCATCGCCATCTGCTACGGCACCATTGTGGCCGCGGCAAACTCCGCCGTGATGATTCTCTCGCCGATGGAAGAGCTCTGGACCTTCGCGCTCTTCGCGATCGGCGCCCTCACCTACGCGTGGATGTTGGGACATCAGGGGGTGCGCATGCGCCGCCTGACCCATCTCTTCGACAAGGCCCGCGAAGGGGAGTTCGACGAACCGTATGACGACGGGCGCGACAAGTTCCCCGACTACATCACGCAGATCGGGCGTGCCTACAACGAGCTCCGGGTCCATCTCGAGACGATCATCCTGACCGACCCGCTCTCCGGCTGCTTCAACCGGCGCGGCTTCCAGCAACTGAGCGCGCGTGAAGTCTCGCGCGGCATTCGCGCCAAGTGGCGGGTGGCGGTGCTGGCCCTCGACGTGGATCATTTCAAGCGGATCAACGATGACTTCGGCCACCTGACCGGGGACGAGGCCATCAAGGAAGTCGGCGCGCTCATTCGCGAGACGGCGCGCGCGGGCGACGTCGTGGCGCGGCTCGGCGGGGAGGAGTTCAGCATTCTCGCCCCCGACACCGACGAAGCTGGCGCGATGCACTTGGCGGATCGCATCCTCGCCGCGTTCCGTTCGCGCAAGTTCCACAGCGTGCGCGGCCAAATGCCGATCACGATCAGCATCGGCGTGGCGGCCGACGGTGCCGCCGCGGACGACGTGGTACGCGTGCTGACGGCGCGCGCCGATGAAGCCCTGTACGTGGCGAAACGCAATGGCCGCGATCAGGCAGTGCTGTGGTTCACCGGCATGCGCGTCTTTGACCCGGTGAGTGGCCGCAGGTCCGTGGAGATGAGCGCCGTGGAGCGGCGGCTATCGAGGGAAATCGAGCGGCTGCCCTAGAGACAGACAAACAACAGAGAGACAACAGAGAGACAACAGAGAGACAACAGGAGATGGCTCGCGCCTCTGTTGTCTCTCTGTTGTCTCTCTGTTGTCTCTCTAGATGCTCATTTGTCCTTCCGCCACCAACACCGCCTCCCCACCCACGCGCAGCGCGGTGATGGCGCCGTCAACCTTGTCGGCCTCGATGGCGAGGCGGCTGGGGCGGCCCATCTCGATGCCCTGATCCACCGTCCAGGCGAGCGTGCCGCTGCGCACGCGGGAGCGCGCCGCCAGATACCCGGCGAAGGTGACCGCGGCGGAACCGGTCGCCGGATCCTCGGGAACGAAGATCCCGGGCGCGAACATCCGGGCACGGTAGTGCCGCTCGCCCCCCTCGGGATCGGCCGCGTAGACCCAGATCATGGACGCCCACGCGTTGGCCAGCGTCTCCTCCCACCGTTCCACGCTCACGCGCGCGCGGCTGACGGCCTTCACGCTCGTCAGCGGCACGATGAGGAACGGCAGGCCGCACGAGACCGCCTGCGGACGCTCAGACGTCGCCATGATGTCGTCGGTGCTGAGCCCGAGCATCTTGGCCAGCATGCTGCGCGAGGGGACCGGGGGCCCGATCTCGGGCATCTTCGCGGCGGAGAGTTGCGCCCAGCCGCCGCCGGCATGCACGCCGCGGATCACCACGGGCACCGGCCCGACATTCTCCCCGAACACGATGCGGGCCTCGCCATCCTGCAAGGGGATCTCGCCCGTCGCCGCGAGGACGACGGCCGTGCCAATCGTCGGATGCCCGGCGAACGGCACTTCACCACCCGGCGTGAAGATGCGCACGCGCCGCGTGTGCCCCTCCTGGTCGGGCGGGTACACGAACGTCGTCTCCGAGTAGTTGAACTCCCGCGCGATCAGGAGCAACTGCTCCTCGGGGATGCCACGGGCGTCCGGAATGACGGCCAGCTAGTTGCCGCCGAACCGGACGCCGGTGAAGACGTCGGTGGTGAGGTAGCGAATGGTCGGCACGCGCGCCTATTCCTCGGCCATGAACGGATACTTGTAGTCCGTCGGCGGCACGAAGGTCTCCTTGATGGTGCGCGCGCTCACCCAGCGCATCAGGTTCATCTTGGACCCGGCCTTGTCGTTGGTTCCGCTCCCGCGGGCGCCGCCGAACGGCTGCTGGCCGACCACCGCGCCGGTGGGCTTGTCGTTCACGTAGAAGTTGCCGGCGGCGTTGCGCAGCGCCGTGTGCGCCTCGAGGATCGCGCGCCGCTCGCGGGCGAAGACTGCGCCCGTCAGGGCGTACGGCGACGTCTGGTCCACGACCTGGAGCGTCTCCGCCCACTTGGCATCGTCGTACACGTAGACCGTCATCACCGGGCCGAAGATCTCCTCGCACAGGAGGCGGTACGACGGGTTGTCGGTCTGCACGAGCGTCGGCTCGATGAACCAGCCGACCTCGCTGTTCGTCTTGCCGCCGGCCAGCACCTTCGCCGACTTGTGCGCCTCGTCGACGTACTCCTTGATGCTCGCGAACGCCTTCTTGTCGATCACGGCGCCCATGAAATTCCGGAAGTCGGCGACGTCGCCCATCTTGATGTCGGCGATCATCGCCTGGCACGACTCGAGCACCTCCTTCGCCAGCGACTTGGGGATGTAGGCGCGGCTCGCCGCCGAACACTTCTGCCCCTGGTACTCGTACGCGCCGCGGACGATCGCCACGGCGAGCGCCTTCGCGTCGGCGCTGGGATGCGCGATGATGAAGTCCTTGCCCCCCGTCTCGCCGACGATGCGCGGGTACGAGCGGTAGCGGTTCATGTTCTTGCCGATCGTCTCCCACATCGAGTTGAAGACGCCGGTCGAGCCGGTGAAGTGCACGCCGGCGAGGTCGGGATGCGCGAGCGCGATGCCGGAGACCGCCGACGCCTCACCGGGCATGAAGTTGATGACGCCCGGCGGCAGGCCCGCCTCGACGAGGAGCTGGTACATGTACCACGACGACAGCATCGACGTGCTGGCCGGCTTCCACAGCACCGAGTTGCCCATCAGCGCGGCCGAGGTCGGCAGGTTGCCGCCGATCGCCGTGAAGTTGAACGGCGTCACCGCGTAGACGAACCCCTCGAGATGCCGATAGTCGGTCTGGTTCCACATTCCCGGCGAGGAAAACGGCTGCTCGGTGTAGAGCTCCTGCGCGAAATGGACGTTGAAGCGGAAGAAGTCGGTCATCTCGCAGGCGGCGTCGATCTCCGACTGGAAGACGGTCTTGGACTGGCCGAGCATCGTGGCGGCGTTGAGCGTGCTGCGCCAGGTGGTGGCGAGCAGCTCGGCGGCGCGGAGCATCACCGCGGCGCGGTCCTCCCACCTCCACGACCCCCACTCCTTCTGGGCCTCGGCAGCGGCGGCGATGGCCGCCTGTACGTGTTCCGGCTTGGCCCGGTGGAAGCGGCCGAGGAGGTGCTGGTGGTTGTGCGGGGACCGCACGTCCACCGTGTCGCCGGTCCGGATTTCCTTGCCTCCGACGACCACGGGGATGTCGGCGCAGTCCGCCGCCATCGCCGCCAGGCGGCGCTTGAGCTCTGCCTTCTCGGGCGAGCCAGGGGCGTAGGACTTGACCGGTTCGTTGACCGGGGGAGGGACGCGGCGAATGCCGTTCAGGGGAGCGGCGGGGATGTTCATATGGGAGCAGGCCTCAAGCAATTGTGAATGGAGGGCTGTGGAAAGATAACGGAGGCCGCTCGGGGACGAGGCCACGCTTGGCACTGGACCGGATGGCTTCCCCCTCCCCAGTCGCAGGGCGACCGGCCAAATTGCCGACACCACTTTCGCCACGGACCTGTGCGCGTCCTCATCGCTGACGACGATCCCCTGATGCGGCTGCTGCACGAAGAGGTGCTGCGGTCCTGCGGGCACGACCCGGTCGTCGCCTCAGACGGCCTCGAGGCGTGGACGGCCTTCCAGACCGACCCGCCGGCGATGGTCATTCTCGACTGGCAGATGCCGGGTCTCGACGGCCTCGAGGTGTGCCGCCGCATCCGCGGCCATCCCGAGAGCGAGACCACCTTCGTGCTGGTTGTCACCGTCCGTGACACCTTTGACGACCTGACGGCGGTGCTCGACGCGGGGGCGGACGACTACATGTCGAAGCCGGTGACGCCCGACACCCTGAAGGCGCGCCTGCGGATCGCCGAACGCCGCATCCAGGTGTCACGTGCCAAGAAGGCCGCCGAGGAGCAGCTAAGGCGCGCGCGGTATCTCGAGGGCATCGGCGAGACGACCCTCGCCCTGCACCACGAGATCAACAACCCGCTCGCGGCGCTCCTGACGAATGCCGCGCTGATCGAGCAGGGCATACTGGGCCAGCGCGAGGCCCGCGAGACACTGGCGGTCATCGCCGAGCAGGCCCGCCGCATCGCCGACGTCGTGAAGCGTCTGGGCGAGGTCGAACGGGAGCGGCGCGCCGCGTCCATCGAGTATGCCAATGCGGCGCGCATGCTCGACCTGCGCACCTCCGCCGAGACGCCGATTGCGGGGCCCCCGAAGTGAGGCGGCTCCTCGGGTCGCATCCCAACGACACCGGGGGCATCGCGATGGCCGCGCGCCGGGCCGCCTCCGCCGGGATGACCACCCTGCAGATCTTCACGGCGCCGCCCACCTATTACGGGGACAAGGCGGGCATGAAGCCCGACAAGGCGGCGAAGTTCCACGCGGCGCTCGCCGAGGGGGGGATCCGCCCCGGCGACGTGCTCGTGCACGCCGCGTACGTGCTGAACACCGCGTCACCGGAGGAGGAGAAGGCCCTGCGGGCCCGCGCTGGGCTGACGAAGGAGCTCGAGCGCACGCAGGCGATCGGCGCCCTGGGCTGCTGCTTCCACCCCGGCTCCGCCGGACACGGTGACCCGGAGCGGGCGGCCGTTCAGGTGGGGGAGACCATCCGGCACGCGGTGGAGCAGGTGCCGGGGACGGCGCGCGTCCTGATTGAGAACACGGCCGGGGCGGGGAAGACGATGGGGCGCGCGCCGGAGGAAATCGCCTTGATGCTGGCGCAGGTGCCGCCCGCCCTGCGGGTTCGCACGGGGTACGGGCTGGACACCTGCCATCTGTTCGCCGCGGGGCACGATATCGCCTCGAGCGCGGCTGCCCTCGCGGCCGTCCTCGACCGCTTCGAGCAGGTCATCGGGGAGCCGCCGGCGTTCTTCCACCTGAACGACAGCCAGCACCCCTTCGGCTCGAACAAGGACCGCCACGCCCTGCTGGGGCACGGGGAAATCGGCACCGCCCCCTTCGAGTGGCTGCTCGCCGATCCCCGCTCGCACGGGGTTCCCTGCATCCTCGAGACGCCGCACGACTACGGGGAGGTCGGGGAGGACGATGCCGGCGCCGATCCCGCCGACGAGCGGATGATGCACCTCCTCCGCGCCTGGACTGGCGCGGACGCGCCCTAGCGGTCGCTCCGCTCGGAGCGGCGGATCGCCCGGCAGCCGCCCGCGCGACGGCGTCCGAACGGCGGTTTCCCTCTGGAGGGCGGGGTGGGGCGCCCGAAAATTCGTGTCGTTTTCAGAGGGAAACGCTATTGCGCTCAGAGGGAAACAATTTACTTTCGAGACGTCGGGGGCGCCGTTCGACCGGGAGAGCGCCGACCGCCAACATCCTTTCCAGGAGATATCCGAATGGCCGCGAAGAAGAAGGCTAAGAAGCCGGCGAAGAAGGTCGCGAAGAAGGCCGCCAAGAAGCCCGCGAAGAAGAAGTCGGCGCGCAAGCCGAACGCCGCGTTCATGAAGCCGGTGCAGCCGAATGCCGTGCTCGCCGCGATCGTCGGCGACAAGGCGCAGCCGCGCACCGAGATCATGAAGAAGGTGTGGGTCTACATCAAGAAGAATGGCCTGCAGGACAAGAAGAACAAGCGCCAGATCAACGGTGACGACAAGATGAAGGCGCTGTTCGGCGGCAAGGCGTCGGTCACGATGTTCGAGATGACCAAGTACATCTTCAAGAACGCCAAGTAAGCGACGCCGTTTCCGCAATCAGGGGCGCCCGTTCGGGCGCCCCTTTTTGTTAGATTGCGGGGTATACCAATTGCCTTGGATCTGTCGAGTGTCGCCCCGTGGCCAAGAAGACCGCTGACAAGCCGAAGAACGTCGTCGCCGCCGCCCGCGGCGGCGGCCAGCCGCTCGCGCGCCGCGCCTGGGAGAACTTCAAGTCCATCGCGGCCACGCTCGCGATCTTCCTGTTCATTCGGGCCTTCTTCCTCGAGGCGTACCGCATTCCGTCGGGCTCGATGATCCCGGCGCTGCTCATCGGCGACTGGCTCTTCGTGAACAAGCTCGTCTACGGGCCGAACATTCCGTTCACCAACACGAACCTCCCCGGATACGCCGATCCCAAGCGAGGCGAGGTCGTGGTCTTCAAGTCGCCGTACCAGCCGGACGAGGAGGCCATCGGCAACGATCCGACGCCGACGCTCGTCAAGCGGCTCGTCGGCATGCCCGGCGACACGATCTACATGCGCGACGGCCTGCTGCACATCAACGGCATCCCCCAGCGGCAGGGGTACGGCGCGGAGCAGAACCCCAAGGGCGACCCGAATGAGGTGCATCCGCTCTTCGACTGGCAGAAGAAGGTGGGGCTCGCGCAGTCACGGTTCGGTCCCGCCCCGGCCCAGCCGACCCACGATCACTGGGGGCCGCTGGTGGTGCCGGAGGGGCACTACTTCATGATGGGCGACAACCGCTACTTCTCGAAGGACTCGCGCTACTGGGGCCTCGTGCCGCGGCAGAACATGCGTGGTCGCCCGATCTTCATCTACTACACGTTCGTGCCGAGCGACGAGTCGGATCGGGTGCTGTCGTTTATCACGGACATTCGGTGGGGACGGATTGGGCACATCATCCGATAGACGGTGGACGGTGGACCGTAGACGGTGGACAGTTGCGCCCGCGAGGAGCGGGCGCGCACTCTTTCTGGGACCATTCTTCCCTCGAATCATGCGCCTGCTCCGACTTTCGCTCCTCGTGACGGCGGCGGCCCTGGGAGGCTGCCATCTGCGTCCGACGCCGGCACCCGCTCCGACGCCTGACGTTGCCTTCCTGCATCCGTTCGGCGCCCCGGTGCGACCGTTCTCGCCGGCCGTGCGTGTCGGCAACCTCGTCTTTCTGGCCGGGCAGATCGGCACCGACCCGTCGGCGACCGGCGCAGTGGTAAGCGGCGGCATCGAGGCCGAGACGCGCCAGACGCTCGAGAACACCAAGCGCGTCCTTGCCGCCATCGGACTCTCAATGGACCGCGTCGTGAAGTGCACGGTCTTCATGGCCGACATGAAAGAGTGGGACGCGATGAACGCCGTCTACCGCACCTACTTCTCAGCCCCGAACTACCCGGCGCGTTCGGCGCTGGGCGTCAACGGACTCGCGCTCAACGCGCGGGTCGAGATCGAGTGCATCGCGGCCGCGCAATGAACCTCTGGCGTGGGACGAGGCAGGCGAACAGGCTGCGGAGGCTGTCCCGGCTCGCAGCGATACTGGTGATGCTCGCCCCGGTTGCCGTCGAGGCGCAGACGGTGCGGCCGGGTCGCGTGGTCACTGATTCGCTCTGGTCCTACGCGCTGGGCACCTACAAGCAGGTGGTCGTCTACCTCCCGCCGTCGTACGAGCAGTCGACGGCGCGCTACCCGGTGGCGTACTACCTGCACGGGTGGAGCGGCAACGAAACCAACTGGGTGAAGGCCGGGCGGCTCGACGCGTCCATGGATACCCTCGTCGCCCGCGGCATGCCTGAGATGATCGTGGTGATGCCGGACGGCGACGATTCGTGGTGGACCACGGCGGCAGGCCTCCCCGATGTACCGGCGTGCGTGCGGACCCTGCCGTCGTACGCTGGAGATCCGGCCACGTTCTGCGTGCCGTGGCCGCATTACGACGACTACGTGGCGTACGATTTGGTCCGTTGGGTGGACCGGACGTTCCGCACCAAGGCGGATCGTGCGCACCGGGGCATCGCCGGGCTCAGCATGGGCGGATTCGGCGCGTTCCTGCTGTCGCTGCAGTACCCGGAGCTCTTCTCGGCGGCGGCGTCGCACTCCGGCGTGCTCTGGCCGCTGGAATGGGCACCAGACGGCGTCTACGCGCGCGTCGCTGGGACGCCAGACTCCGTCTGGACCGCTACCCGCTCGGGGGCCGTCTGGAAGAGCCGCCAGCTCGTCTTCGGCCGCGACACCACGGCGTGGTACGCGCGTGACCCGTTGCGCATGCTCGACCGCGCGCGCGCGCGCGGCGTGCCGCTGCCCGCGCTCCGGGCCGACTGCGGCGATGCCGACCTGTACCTGCCCGGCAACCGCGCCTTCCGCGACGGTGTGATCGCCCGTGGCGTGCCGATTGCGTACGAAGAGCACTCCGGGCGCCACGACTGGAACTACTGGCGCACCCAGGTGCGCGGGAGCCTGCAGTGGCTCGCGGCGCGCCTCGCCACCCCATAAGCTTCGGCCGTGGCTGATTTCTTTCCCCGGAAGACCATCGCCTGGGAGGCGATCGAAGACCCGACGGCGCTTCGGCGGTTCTCGGCGTCGCTGCCGGAGATGGCGCTGGTCACCGGCGTCACCCTCCGGCTCTACCGCGCCTACGTGCTCTCGCACGGATCGCCGGAGAGCGGCCTCTGGGTGGGTTCGACGCTGATCATTGGCGCGGTGCTGCTGCTCGTGATGCTCACGGTGCACCTCTCCAACTACACCCTGCGGCACTGGTGGTGGCGCGCACCGATGTTCGCGGCGCTCGAGGCCGGCACCGAGATCATGATGTCGCTCGCGCTCACCGCCGTCGGGCTGGAGAAGATCGGCAGCAGCGCCGCGGCCCTGAGCGACTGGCTCCCCAGCGCCACGCAGGTCCTGGCCTGGCGCGTGCTGCTCATCCTGCCGTTCACGCTGCTGCTCGCGATCGTTGTGACGATCGTGCGCCGCATCCTGATGTCGCGCGAACGCCGCTCGTCCACCGTGCAGCGGGTTGCCGAGGCCCGCCGTGCGACCGCCGAGGAGCCGCCGGCTCCGCCGGCTCCGCCCGCCTGAGCATCGACGCCCTCTTTTTCCGTACGACCTGATTCCCGATGGACCGCCGGCCCTGCCGGTCGAACATTCCTCGAGCGTCCGTTCCCATGACACGATTCGCCCGCGTCCTCGTTGCGGCCACCCTGCTTGGTGCCGCCTTGCCGCTGGTCGCGCAGCGCCCCGCTTCGCGCCTCGCCGACCGCCGCCATCCCTTCGGCACCCTGCGCGACCAGGCGGTGCGGCAGCAGCGCTGGCTCGAAACGCGCATGAAGACGGTCCTCCCCGCGCTGATGCGCGCGCACGGCATCGACATGTGGATCGTGCCGATGCGCGAGTACGTGGAGGACCCGGTGTTCAGCTCGCTGGTTTCGCCGACGACATTCGCCGCGCGGCGCCGCACCATCTACGTGATGTTCGACCGCTGCTCGGCGTCGGGGCGCACGGACCCGGGTGACGGCTCCTGCATCGAGCGGCTGGCGCTCGGCGGCTCTTCGCAGGGCGGAGTGTGGCAGGCGATGCGCTCCACGCTCGCCGTGGACGCGCCGGTTGGCGGCCAGCAGGCAGAACTATGGGGCGACGAGCAATGGAAGCTGCTCAAAAAGGTGGTGGATGAGCGCAGCCCGCGGGTGATTGGCATTGACTACTCGCGCACGTTCGCCTTCTCCGACGGCCTGACGCACGGCGAGTACCTGGGGATGACCGAGGCGCTGGGCGCGGGCTGGACGGCGCGCCTGAAGCCCGCCGAGGAGCTGCCGCTCCAGTTCATTGCCTCGCGGGTGGCCGACGAGGAGGCCTTCTACGGCGAGCTCATGCAGCTCGTGTGGGAGTTGATCGGGGAGATGTACTCGTCCAAGGTGATCGTGCCGGGGAAGACGAAGACGAGTGACTTGGTTTGGTGGTGGCGCCAGCGCGTAAACGACCTCGGTTTGGGGACGTGGTTCCAGCCGAGCATCGAAGTACAGCGTGCGGGGGCCACCGAGGAATCGCTCGGTCCCGACCCGGTGATCCAGCGCGGCGACGTCCTCCACTGTGACGTGGGCATCACCGCCCTCGGGCTCAACTCGGACACCCAGCACATGGCCTACGTGCTGCGCGCGGGGGAGAAGGACGCACCGGCCGGGCTGCGTACCGCGCTCGCCAACGCGAACGCCCTGCAGGACATCGTGATGAGTGAGATTCGCCCCGGGCGCTCCGGGAACGAGATCCTGCGCGCCTCACGCGAGCGGATGAAGGCGCAGGGGATCAACGGCACCGTGTACTCGCATCCCATCGGGATGCACGGACACGGCGCGGGGCCGCTCGTCGGACTCTGGGACTACCAGGACGGCGTGCCCGACCGCGGCAACTCCAAGGTGATCGCCAACATGTGGTTCTCCATCGAACTGCAGGCGACCACGCCGGTGCCGGAGTGGAACGGCCAGCCGGTGCGCATGGCGCTGGAGGAGGACATGATGATCGGCACCGACGGGACGCCGCGCTGGGTGAAGGGGCAGCAGAAGAAGCTCTGGCTGGTGAAATAGGCGATGAAGAAGGGCAAGAAAGAACTGATCGTGGTCGGTGACCGCGTGCTGATTCGCGTTGAGGACGGCGAGGAGCGCACCAAGGTGGGACTGTACCTACCGGCGACGGCGGTGGAAGGCCAGCAGGTACAGGGAGGCACCATCGTGGCGACCGGACCTGGCCAGCCGCTGCCGGCGGTGGAAGATCATCTCGATGAACCGTGGCGCATCACCGCCGGGCCGCAGATGAAGCACGTGCCGATGCAGGCCCAGGTCGGCGACTACGCGCTGTTCTTCCGCAAGGCGGCCGTGGAGATCACATTCGACGACGAGCGTTACCTAGTGGTGCCACAGGCGGCGATCCTCACACTGGCCCGCTGACGGGACTGCCGGAACCTCGACCGTCCGCCGATCATTCAGTACTTGCACGGCGCGCCGCGGCGTATCGCGCGGCGCGGCGAAGGACCCCCCAACCAGGATTCAGGCGACATGATGTATCCGGAACCGATGGTAGCGCCGATGCGTGAGGAACTCACGCGCCTTGGCATGCAGGAACTGCGCACGGCGGCGGCGGTGGCCGAGGCGCTGGGCAACGCGAAGGGCTCGGCGCTGGTGGTCGTGAACTCGGTGTGCGGCTGCTCGGCGCGCAACGCGCGCCCGGCGGTGGCAGCGGCGCTGCAGCACGCGGTGACGCCCGACCACCTGTACACGGTGTTCGCGGGACAGGACGTGGACGCGACGAAGGCGGCGCGCGCGTACTTCACCGGGTATCCGCCGTCGTCGCCGTCGATCGCGCTGCTGAAGGACGGCCGGCTCGTGGCGATGCTCGAGCGGCACCAGATCGAGAGCCGCACGGCCGCGGACATCGCGCAGGATCTTGTGCAGGCGTTCGACCGGCACTGTGCGACCCCGGCGACGCGCTGAAAAAAATCACGCGCGGACTCTGGCGCGAATTGACAAAGCGATTGTAGTTTGAGTGTTACCAATGCGAACGTGGCATTGGTTCTCGCGGCGGCTCGACCGCCAGCGGACAAGCGGACCGGCTTCCGGGAGCCGGTCCGGCTTGCTTAAGGGCAGAGAGACAACAGACAAACAACAGAGAGACAACAGTGGGCGGCCGCAAACATGCGCCCTGTTGTCTCTCTGTTGCTCTCTTTATGTTTCAAAGCATGTCGCGCTCCGAACTCCGTCCACCGGCCGCGCTCGCGGACCACGCGGCCGACCAGCTCGCGTTCATCCGCGAGACGATGACGCGGGCGGGGCGGTTCACGGCAGTCTCGGGCGCGGGGGTGATGGCGACCGGCGTCGTGGGGAGCGCTGCCGCGCTGCTCGCCGCGCGCATGACCACGCCGGAGGCATGGCTCGTTGTCTGGCTTGTAGCCGCGGTCGTCGCTATCGCCGTCACGCTCGTTTTCATCACGCGCAAGGCGGCACGGTCCGGCCAGTCACTGAGCGCGGGGCCGGCGCGCACCTTTGCGCTCGCGTTCGCCCCGCCGCTGGCCGCGGGAGCGCTGCTTACCGCAGCGCTCGCGCTGGGCGGCGCTTGGCAGTACCTGCCGGGCATGTGGCTGGTCTGTTACGGCGCCGCCGTAGTGTCGGGCGGCGCGTTTTCCGTGCGCGCCGTGCCCGTGATGGGCACCGTCTTGGTGGCGCTCGGCGCGATTACGCTCTTTGCGCCGGTCGGCGCGCACCCGTGGCTGCTCGGCGCGGGCTTCGGCGGCGTGCATCTTCTCTTCGGTTACATCATCGCGAGGTACCACGGTGGCTAAGTCTTCCTCCTCCGCCGCCCGCCGCGGCGATCGCAAGGCGTCCGCCGCCGGCCCGTCGCTGGTGCCCGTGCTGGGCGGCGAACCCGTCCCCGCGGCGCTCGACAAGCTGATCCACGATCGCGTCCGGCTCGGCATCATCAGCGCGCTCGCCGTGAATGAACGATTGAGCTTCACCGACCTGCGCGACCTGCTCGCCCTCACGGACGGCAACCTCAGCGTGCACGCCCGTAAGCTGGAAGAAGGCGGCTACGTCACTGTGCAAAAAGGCTTTGACGGCCGGGTGCCGAAGAGCGAGTTCCGGCTGACGGCGGTCGGCAAGCGCGCGCTCGAGCGCTACCTCGGGCATATGGAGGCGCTGATCGAGGCAACAAAAGGACGGTAGTAAGACAGAGAAACAACAGAGAGACAACAGAGAGACAACAGAGAGACAACAGAGAGACAACAGAACGGGTGGCGATAGTCACGCTCGCCAAACGCCGTTCCACTGTTGTCTCTCTGTTGTTTGTCTGTTGTCTCTCTGTTGTCTCTCTGTTCTTACGCCTGCCGTACCCACCGCGCCAACTCCCGCATGCTCGGCCGCTTGCCGTACATCAGCAGGCCCACGCGATAGATGCGTGCCGAGAGCCAGACGCACAGCGCCATCGTGACGGCGACCCCGGCAATCGTCGCCGTGAGCTCGTACCACGGAACCGAGATTGAACTCATCCGGATCGGCATGATGACGGGCGCGGAGAACGGAATCCAGCTCACGATCTCCGACAGCCGGCTCGTCGGGTTCAGCATCACCGGCTGGGCGAAGATGATGCTGAAGACGAGCAGCATCACCACCGGCTGCGCCGCCTGGTTGGCGTCCTCTTGGCTGGAGACCATCGCACCCACCGCGGCGAACAGCGCGGCGTAGAGACCATAGCCGAGGACGAAAAACAGCACCAGCGCCGCGATGAGCGAGGGAGGGACGTTTGGCAAAGTGAGCGCGGGTGCGGCGGGTATCCCCAGCTTCAGGAAGATCGGCTCCCGGAACTGGTACAGCGCCACGGCGCTCCCCAGCCAGATGGCCACCTGCAGCAGGCCCACCGCCCCGACGCCGATCACCTTGCCGGCCAGCAGCACATCCGGGGAGACCGACGAGACGATCACCTCGGCCACGCGCGTGGTCTTCTCCTCGAGCACGCCGCGCAGGATCGCCTGGCCGTACAGGACGATCATCATGTACAACAGGAAGGCGATAATGAACCCGAAGATCGCGCTGCCAAGCCCCGAGCCGCCGCGTCCCTTGTCCGTGATACGCTCGGCCTTCATCTGCACCTTGAGGCGCGTCAGCGCCTCGACGCGCTTGGGATCCAGCCCTTCGCGTTCCAGCCGCTGGCCGAGCAGCGCCGAACGCAGCGCGTTCTGGATGGACTCCATCTCGCCCAGCGAGGACGCATTGCGCCCGGCATACGACGCCTTCTGCTCCTGAAGGGTGAGTGAATCGAGCACCAGGTAGCCGCGCCGGACCTTCGCCATCACGTCTTTCGTGGCTGCCGACTCGGCGGCGGCCACCTCGCTCGGTGCGACGACCTGCACCTGCGTCGCGCTGGCATCGCCCATCGGACCGCCAACAAGGCGCGTCGCCACCCGATCGCCGAGTCCGGCGCCCGTGGCGTCGATGATGCGGATATCGCTCACCTTGACGTCCCGCATCCCGCGGACCGAGAGGTAGGCGGGGAGGATCATCACCACGCCGAAGAAGATCGGGCCAAAGACGGTGACGATGATGAACCACTTGTTGCGCACGCGCTCGAGGAACTCGCGCTTGATGACCGCCCAGAGCTTAGCCATGGCCTGACATCCCCTCCTCCACGCCCGCCGCGCCGACGCGGTCGAGGAAGATCTGGTGGAGCGACGGCTGGATCAACTCGAAGCGCTGCACCTGCGCGCCGGCGCCGACCAGGCGCTGGAGGAGCAGCTGCGGATTCCCGCCCGCCGCCATCTCGATCTCGAAATACCGATTGTTGTCGTCCATCCTCGCCACGAGCGCGCCATCGGCCAGGACAGCGGTCACCGCATCAGTCGGCGCGCCCTCCAGCGAGAGCGCGATGTTGCGCTTTTCGTGGGCGGACTTCACACCCGACACGGTGCCGTCGAGCACCTTGTCGCCGCGGGCGATGATGCAGACGGAATCACAAAGCCGCTCGGCGTTGTCCATCAGGTGCGTGGAGAAGACCACGGTCCTGCCGCGACGCTTCAGTTCCACGACGGTGTCCTTGAGCGCCTGGGCATTGATGGGGTCGAGTCCGCTGAACGGCTCGTCGAGGATGACCACTTCGGGGTCGTGCAGCAGCGTGCCGATGAACTGCACCTTCTGCTGCATGCCGCGGGAGAGTTCGTCCACCTTCGCATTGCCCCAGTCCTTCTCCGGGCTGCGCAACGACAGGCGGTCGAGCCAGTCGTTAATGCGCCGGTCGGCCGTCTTCCCGTCCACGCCCTTCAGTTCAGCGAGGAACCGCAGCAGGCGGCGCACTTGCATCTTCTTGTAGAGGCCACGCTCCTCGGGGAGGTAGCCGAGCCGGTCGAGCAGGCCAGGCGAGGTGCTGGGCGCGCCGAGCAGGGTGATCGTCCCGCTGTCCGGGGCGATCACGTTGAGGATCATGCGAATGGTGGTCGTCTTGCCGGCGCCGTTCGGGCCCAGCAGGCCGTAGACCGCGCCGCGCGGCACGTCCAGCGAGAGGTCCCGCACCGCGACGTGTTCGGCGAACCGTTTCGTGATCCCTCGGAGTTCGAGGGCGAGCGTTGGCATGGTTCAGGGGTTGGGGTCGAAACGAATATACGCTTCCCGTTGCAAAGGCACGGGCACGGTGGGGTGCAGGGGAAGGGGCGAGAAGCCTTGAGGCGGGGCGGCAATTGGGTGACACTACGACCATGACGCGCTACGGGCTTCTTGTGCTGTCCTTCGTGTGCGCCTGCGGCGGCTCGGCGGGGGATCGTGCACCGGCGCGCACGCTCGTGGCCTTCAACGCGGGGTCGCTGGCCCGCCCCTTCCGGGCGGCCCTCGATTCCTTTGCCGTGCGCGAGGGCGTGAGGGTGCAACAGGAGAGCGCGGGCTCGCTCGAGACAGCGCGGAAGCTTACCGAACTCGGCAGCATCCCCGATGTGATTGCGCTCGCCGACGACGAGGTCTTCCCGCAGTTCCTGATGCCGGCGCAGACCACCTGGTACGTCCAGTTTGCCCGCAATCGCATGGTGCTTGCCTACACGTCGGCCTCCCGCGGCGCCGACCGCGTGAACGACGCCACGTGGTGGCAGATCCTGCTCACGCCGGGCGTCGAGACCGGCAGAAGCGACCCGCAACTCGATCCGAACGGCTATCGTACGCTGCTGGTGCTGCAGCTCGCAGAGCGGCACTACGGCGAGGCGGGGCTCGCCCAGCGCCTGCTGGACGCCATGCCGCCGCGCAATGTGCGGCCCAAGGAAGCCGACCTCGTGGGGCTGCTGCAAGCCGGCGAACTCGACTTCATCTGGTCATACGAATCCATGGCGCGGAGTATTCGGCTCCCGTTCGTTCGCCTGCCGGATCGCATTGACCTGTCATCGCCTGCCGACTCGGCATTCTATGACGCGGCCGTGGTGCGTGTGCGCGGCAAGGGCGCGGACTCGGTGACGTTTCGCGGGCGCCCCATCGTCTACGCGCTGTCCATTCCGACCGCGGCGCCGCACCGCGATGTCGCCGAGGCGTTCGTGAAGTACCTCCTCTCCGCCGACGGCAGGCGCGTGCTGCGGGCTGAAGGGCTTGATGCGCTGGACGCGCCGGTTTTTGTGGGCTCGGGCGTGCCCGCCGGGATCGTGCCGTGAACGGTCGAGCTTCGGGCGCGCCATCGCGTGAGCCCCAGCGCATCATCGCCGTGCTCGCCGCGGTGGCGAGTTCGATCCTGCTCCTCTTCCTGGCCGCCCCTATCGGCCAGTTGATCGGCGCTGGCGGCGCCGAGGGTATTCGCCGCCTCGGCACCGACGCCGAGCTGAGGCAGGCCCTCGCGTTGACAGCGACCACGGCCACTGCCGCGACCGTGCTTGGTGTGCTCGGCGGCACGCCGCTCGCGTACCTGCTGGCGCGGCGTGAATTCCGCGGGCGCGCCGTGCTGTCAGCGGTGCTCGACCTGCCACTGCTCATTCCGCATCCCGTGGCCGGCATCGCCCTCCTGCTGCTGCTCGGTCGCGATTCCGTACTCGGCGGCACCTTGATCAGCGCGGGGCTCCGCGTGGTGGGGACGCCGCTGGGCATTGTGGCGGCGATGCTCTTCGTGGCCGCTCCGCTGTTTATCTCCGGGGCGCGCGAGGCGTTCGCGAAAGTGGATCCGCGCTACGAGGCCGTGGCGCGCACGCTCGGCGACTCGCCGCTGCGCGCGTTCCTGCGCGTGACCCTGCCGCTCTCGCGGCGTGGGCTCATCGCCTCTTCGGTGGTGATGTGGGCGCGCGCGGTGAGCGAGTTCGGGGCGATTGTCGTGCTCACGTACAACCCAAAGGTGGCGAGTGTCCTGAGTTACGATCGCTTCACCGGATTCGGCTTGGAGGAAGCGCTTCCGGTGGCGGCCGTGCTGGCGCTGCTTGCCCTCATTCCCCTCACCGCGCTCCGCACGCTTCGCGGGGCGGACGACGGCGCGGCGCGATGATCGAGTGCCAAGGACTCAGCGCGCGGCACGGGACCTTCCGCCTCGCCGAGGTGACGTTCACGGTGCCGACCGGCCAGTATGGCGTTGTCATCGGACCGGCCGGATCGGGGAAGACCACGTTGCTCGAGACGATCGCCGGCGTGGTCCCAGCCACGGCCGGCACGCTGCGGCTCAACGGACGCGACTGCACGGCGACGGAGCCGGAGGCGCGCGGACTGTCCCTCGTCTACCAGCACGCTTTCCTCTTTCCGCACTTGTCCGTGGCGCACAACATCGCCTACGGCGCCGCTTCATCAGAGCAGGCGGAAGCCGTGGCGCGCCGGTTCGGCGCAGATGCGCTCACCGGCCGGCCGGTGCGCGCCCTCTCCGGCGGCGAGCGCCAACTTGTGGCGCTGGCCCGCGCCTTCGCCCGGCGGCCCGCCGTGGTGCTCCTGGACGAGCCGTTCAGCGCGCTCGATCCGCGTCGCCGCACGATCGTGCGGCGTGAGGTCCGCAACCTGCATCGTGAATGGGGGCTCACGACCCTGCATGTCACGCACGATTTCACCGAAGCTGGCCTGCTCGGTGACGTGGCGGTGCTGCTTGATGAAGGACGTGCGCTCCAGTGGGGCGCCCCGGAGGAGGTGTTCCGCCGGCCGGCGTCGCCCTATATCGCCGAGTTCTTGGGCGCGGAGAACGTGCTCGCCGGAACGGTGCGTGTGCTGGCGGAGGAGGCGCCGGATTGGCTGGAGGGCGAACCGGCTCCCATCGCGCATGGCTATCGCGCGATTGAGTTCACGACCGGTGCGCTGGTTCTCTACACCGTCGGTGATTACCCACTGGGGACCGGCTATGCCGTGATCCGCGCGGAGGAGATCGTGCTGTCGCTCGAGCCGCCCGCCGGATCAGCCCGCAACCGGTTCCGCGGCGTCGTGGCCGAGTTGGCCACGCTGGGCGCACTCACGCGCGTGACCGTGGATGTGGCCGGCGTGCCGCTCGTGGCGTCGCTCACTACGCGGTCGGCCAAGGAGTTGGCGCTGAAGGTTGGCACCGACGTCACGGCCTCGTTCAAGGCGATGGCCGTGCACCTCTGCTAGCGCGTCAGCGCATCTGACGCATCAGGCGCCCCCAGAGGCGCACCATGACACGGCGGGGGAGGAAGCGCGCGAGCAAGGCCATCGCCTGCGTGCGCGCCCCGACGAAGACCGTTGCCGATTCGCGGCGCGCCGCAGCGCGCAGCATTACTGCCGCCACCTGGTGCGCCGGCATCAGCCGTTCACCCTCGACGCGCCGCACGCCGCTCGCCGCTTGGAAGCCCGTGTCGGTGCCGCCGGGGCAGATCGTGATCACCTGCACCGGCGTCTGGGCCAACTCCTCGGCCAGCGCCTCGCTGTAGCTCAGGACGAATGCCTTGGATGCCGCATACGCGGCCATTCCAGGAAGCGGCTGCACTGCGGCCGACGACGCGACATTCACGATGGTCCCGCCGGCGGCCTGCGCTGACATCTGGCGCGCGGCGTGCGTGCAGGCGCGGGCAAGCGCCGCTGTGTTCACCTCGAGCAGGCGGGACTGCGCCTCCGACGACACCTCTCGCACGTCGCCTCGCGTCCCAATCCCCGCGCAGTTGACCAAGCCGTCACAGGGCACCGACTCGATGAGGGACACCAACGCGCGCTGCCCGTCGTCGGTCGACAGATCGGCGGCGTGCGTCGAGATCTCGGGGCAATCAGCGTGAAGGGCGTCGAGTCCGGTCGCATCCCGGTCCACAGCGACCACGCGGTGCCCGGCGGCGTAGAGCTGCACCGTGAAGGCGCGTCCGATTCCGCTGGCCGCCCCGGTCACGATCCAACGTCCGCCGCCGGACTCCGAGGACCGCGCAAGCTCAATCAGCCCGCGGCGCCGTGGGACGGACGGCGTGAACCCCAGTGCGCGCAGGCGCTCGACGCCAGCGAGCAACACGTCGGAATGCAGACCCTGCGCGGCGAGCGGGAGCCAGCGCCGCGCCGCGCGCGCGATGCCGGCAATCGCCGACGGGATGGCGATATCGCCCGCGGCGCGCCCGGTGATCTCGCCGAACTCCCCGAAGAGCGTTCCGATGGCCGCCGGCTCGCCGTCGGCGGCGAAGTACGTCTGGCCAAGAGCGGCCGGTTGTTGCGCGGCGAGCAGCAGCGCGGAGCAGAGATCATCAACGTGGATGACGCTTACGCGCCCCGGGAACCGGAAGCGCGCGATCGGTTTGCCCTGACGAACCATCTGCAGGAAGACGCGCAGATGGCTGTCCTCGCGCATCCCCGGGCCGTAGACCCACGTGGGCCGGATGATGCTGAACGGAAGTCCGGACGCGGCGAGCAGACGCTCGCCGGCCAGCTTGCTGGCGCCATAGCGGGTGAGCGGGTGTGGCGGAGAGTTCTCATCCAGCGGCGCCGTGCATGGATCGCTGGGGAGGCGATCGACGGCGCCGATCGAACTGGCATACACCACCCGGCGCGGCGCGCTCGAGCGCAGCGCTTCGATCAGCCGCTCGGTGGCCTGCACGTTGTTGCGATAGGCCGCCTCGCCGCCACCGACCGCGGCGCTCGCCGCGAGATGGAAGACGACCGCGTCGCGACCGCACGCGGCGGCGATGGACTCGGGAGACGCCTCAGCGAGATCCAGCGCGTGCACCTCGACGGCGGTCGTCGACGCCGGGAGCGCTTCCGGCCGCCGCGCGATCGCCACCACCTGCGCGGGCGAGCCGTTCATCCCGACGCGCACGAGACGATTGATCAGATGGCGTCCGATGAATCCGGTGGCGCCGGTGACAACGACGCGGGTCATTGCGCAACTCCATGCATCTCGACGCACGACGGCTTCGACGACGCGCTGCCGAGCCAGGACAGCGCCAAGGCGACGGGGAGCAGGAGCGGACCAGCCGTCGCCGCCGCGCGAGTCCACCACGGACGCGGACCCGCGTCAGCAGACCGCCCCTTCTTCGCCCGGTTGTAGAAGTAGTTGTGACTGCCGGTCATGAGGTTGAGCAGGCTCTGGTACCAGCCGAAGATCTCGTACTCCGCGGACCACCACCTGGGGGCGATGGCGCCGAAGCCGGCCCGCCGCATCTGCCGATCAAGCCCTTCCGGGGTGAACTGCGACACGTGGCGGGGAATGTCGGCATAGGCCCAGAGGGTGCCCGCCACATCGGCCTGCAGCGAGTCGAGGTTCGGCACGCAGACGTAGAGCACGCCGCCAGGGCGCAGGAGGCGACGCGCCAGCTTAAGAGTCTCCATCGGGTTAGGGACGTGTTCGAGCGCGTGCCACATCGTGATGGCGTCGAGCGAGGCAGCGGCGATGTCCGCGTCACGTACGGCGCCTTCGTGGAACGGCGCCGCCACGAAGCGCACGCCCGCGCCTTCGTCGGCGAACTCACGGTTTGCCGCATTGGGCTCGAACACGGTCACATCGCACCCGCGGGCGGCCAGCGCGTTGGCGAAGGCGCACGCGCCGCCGCCGATGTCGGCGACACGCGCTCGGCGCTCCGTCGGCAGCAGCGCGCGCACGCGCGCCACGCGTTCGCGAATGAACCAGCGCAGCAACAGGCGCTGGCCAGTGCTCATCGTTTCACGCTCGATATCCGGCGTGATCACGCGGGCCGACTCGACGGGAAGCGGGAAGGTCCGCGCCACCTCGCACTGCTCGCACAGCAGGGCCTGCGCATCACCACGGTCGCGCATGTCGGCGCTGGTCCAGAGCGGCAGCGGCGTCTGGGCGGTCGCCGGCGCGCCGCACGCGGGGCAGGGTGGCACCATCTCGTTACTGGAGCCCGTGGCTCGCGCGCGCCAGATCTCGAGGTTCCGCGTGCTTCGCGAGCAGAGGCCCACCGCGTGACCGGCGTCGACGAGCCGGACGGCCACGGAGCGCGCGACAAGCCGCACTGGGCCGTTAGACGCCGCGGCAGGCCGCGGATACAGGTCCGCCAGCGCGACGCGCCGCACCCGGAGTCCGGAGGCCAACAGGTTCGCCTCGACCTCACGCACCGCCTCGTCAGAATCGCCACGGATGCGCAGCAACGCCGCGGCCGCGACGTCACTCGTCCGGACTAGCAGCGCAACGGGCCCCGAAGTCGCCGTCCCCAGCACGGCGTCGGCGTTGCGCGCCGCCTCGAGCAGCATTGCCACGGCGTGCGTTCGCAGGCCGTCCGATTGCGCGCACCACGCGACGAACGGGGTGTCGCACCCGACGGTGCCATCGCGCCAGGCCTGCGCGAGCGGTTGCCCCGCGGCCGGCACCACGACGGTGACTGTCGTCTGGACCGTCTCCTCTGCTCTGCTCATCCAACCCCCGAACCGCACGTACGCGCCGTGGCCCGCACATCGAGCACGGCGTATTCGCCATCCTGATACGGCAGCACGCTCCCCGCAGGGATCGTGCCCTCCGTCGGCAAGATGTAGTAGTCCACGCCGTCGCGCGCCATCCGATCGAGGCGCTGACAGGTCGGCCGGAGGTATGGCCGCGGGTCGAACCGGTGCGGGCCGCGCACCCGGACCCCAAGCACCCTCAAGCGGGCCACGGCGGTGAGCACATCGTGCCGCACGTACATCAGCTGGTTGATGTCATGAACACTGGCGTACACGCCACGTTCGGCGGCTAAGCGGAATCGCACCCACCGCTGGTCCACGGGCGGTACCGCGAAGAGGCTGGCCTTGGGCGACTGCTCCCGCGCCCAGCGCATCACGCCGGCCTCCGCGGGCAAGGGGCGCGTCAGGTGTAGCTGCGTGCTGATCCGCGACAGCGTATCAGGAAGCCACCCGCGTCCAAACGGCTTGCCGAGGACAATCGCAAGCCCAACGAGCCCGACCGCCGCGAGCCCGAGCGTGCGCGGAGCAGGTGGTATGCGCGGGGTTGCCAGCGGACTCGGGGTTGGCGCCAGCGCGACGAGCACCGCAAGCAATCCAACGGTCATCGCGACCCATCGCATCGGTATGGCGGCCTCAGTGAGCGGGTCGAGGGCCTGCGCTTCCCGCGCGAGGATCGTCAACAACAACACGATGCCGGCGGTCCACGCCGCGAGCCCGAGCGTCGCGCGCGCCCGGTTCGTAGACGGACGCAGTATGATGCCAAGGAGGATCGCCAGCGCGCCCTCGGCCACCATTCGATCAGGGTGCGCGACGGCCACTGCACCCACGAGCGGCGCCCACCTTCCGTAGCGGCCGCTGTATTGGCCGCGCACCACCACCACGACGGCGAGTCCCATCACCAGCGGCTTCACGAGCCAGGTGGCACGCACCAGATAGAGCGGCAGCAGCGCGGGGACCGGCGCGAGGTTCATCAGCGCAATCCATCCGATCGCGAGGACGGAAAGCACGAGAACGGCGCGACGCACGCGGCGCGCGACCTCGCCATGGCTGAGCCCAACGAGCGCGACGGCCAGCGTCAGAGCATACCACGGATATCCATCGGCATGGTCGCGCACGAACGTGTGATAGCCGAAAACGCGGTGCACGTCCCAGAGCGCCGCGCCATCACCGGCCGTGGGTGCCGGCAGGTGCATGGCGAGATACACGACGTTGGGCGCGGCGACGACAAAGGCCGGAAGCCACGCCAAACGCATCGCCTGCGGGGAGAAACTGCCGGGCACGATGCTGAGCGTCGTGACGCCGGCGCAGAGACCCAGCGATGGATGAAGGGCGAACGTAACCGCCGACAGGACAAGCGCGCGCCGCAGGCGGCCTTCAAGCGCGCCGGTCAGCGCCCAAAGCGCGATCGGCACCGCCACCGAGGCGGTGATAAACGAGAGGTTCGGTTGGGCCGACCAGTGCAGGGTGCCGCGATAGACCGGCGTGACAGCGATGGCGCATACCAGCACCGCGCGCTCCCCGACGTCGAGCCCCATCGCCTCGCCGAGGCGCCAGACGGCGAGAAAGAAGACGACCAGCGACATGGCGAGCAGGACGTACCACACGACGTCCACATTCCACCCAAGGCTCCAGATCAGGCTGGCCGCTTTGTAGAGATGGAACGGACCGCTCAAGCTTTCCTGCACCAGCACATCACTGAGCGGATACGTGCCCGGGCGCGCTGTCTCCAGCGCGATCGGCAACGCAAGCCACTCGTCAAACGCAGTGGGCGCTCCGCGATACAGGAGGAGAAAGGCCGTGGCGCCGAGCGCCGACGCGGCGGCCGGCAGCGAAGGCGGGCGGATCATGCCGTGCCGCGGCGCGCGTCGGCGAGGAGCGTATCCACGAGGCGCCCGGCGAACGCACGATTGGCGGCGAGCACCTCGTCCTGCCGATCCCACGACGGGACCTTCGCATCGCGGCGTGGCTCGTACAGCTGCAGTGCATCCAGGGGCACGCGATGCGCTGACGGACCAGCGCCGCGCACCACGAACTCGCGTGCCGTCGCGTCATAGGACACATCGAGAGCCCGCGCGAGCGCCGTCAGGGCGGCCCGCGCCGCAGTGTCGCCAGCCGACCGCTGGCGGAACTTGAGTTCCTCCAGCAGCGCGTGGCGCAGCGCGAACGTGCGCGGATTGATGGACTCGCGGGGTTCGTAGAGCATCCGACTACTTCCGGCAGACGACGGCGATGTTCCAGGCCCACCAGCGGAGCCCGGGAATCCGAAGCAGCACGGCGTCGAGCGCGGCCAGCGCGCGGTAGAGCGGCGCGATGGCCGCGTAGTCCGTGATGATCTTCTTCCAGTACCGCTCGGCGTTTGGATGGATGCGGAGTCCCGCGTAGAACCAGACGAAGACGCCGAGCGTGGCCAGCCAGAAGAAGCGCGCGTCCACGCGGTGGAAGGTGCGCCGGAGGAGACGCAGGTCGTCCACGCCCAGCGGATGTTCGTCCTCGGTGCGCACCGCCGTCGCCATCCGCCGGTAGACGTTGATGGCGGGGTTGTAACGCAACGGATCCCAGAAGACCGCGACGCCACCGGGACGGAGTACGCGATGCACCTCGGCGATGCACCGCGCCTGATCCACGTGGTGCAGGGTGTTAGCGGCGTAGACGACATCCACGGACGCGTTGGCAAGCGCGAGACAGGCCCCGTCCATCTGCGCCGGGAGCAGGGCGGCGCCGTGCCGCGCGGCGACCCGCCCGGCGAGGGCGAGCATGCCGCCGCTCAGGTCGGTCGCGATTACCTGCGCGCCGTGCATCGCGAACCAAGTCGCCGCCTCGCCGAGCCCAGTGCCCAGTTCGAGCACCGTCTTGCCGCGCACGTCACCGAGCTGGCTGTGCAGCCAGCGGTTCTCCGGGCAGGTCGGCAGGGTGAACGACTCGCGCACGGGCACCGACGCCGGGTCCACGGCGCTGGCCCAGGCGTCGTGGAACGCCTCCTCGCGATGCAGCGTCTGTTCGGAATCCGTCACGAGAGCACCGGCAGGACACGGGTGACGTCCGCATGGCGGGGCACGGACTCAAGGAGCGCGCCGGCCCGTGAATGGTCCACCGGGTGCGCCTGGTTGATGTCGTCGATGATCGCGAGCAGCTGATCGGGGGTCAGCGGCCACGGTTTCCGCGCCGCCGTGCCGCCGAGGAAGAGCAAGGAACGCCGCAGCGTGGTGAGCGGGAAGCGCGCGGCGATGGTCATCTCGGGGAAGCTGCCGTACATGCACCCGCCGCACTCGCGCGTGATCGCGTGCACGGCGCCGCGCAGTTCGGTCTCTCGATACCAGCGCGGGAAGTCAGGATGCCAGACCGGGTAGCTCTCGCGCAGAACGTGGTCGCAGCACGGCTGCAAGTCGCCGTTCGGGCGAATCGCGAAGTAGAGCCCGGGCGAGTCGCAGACGTCGTTATTGCGCCGCCGCCACGTAACGGGCTCGCGGCGGATGAACCGACGGACGTTGTCGAGGTATTCGGGCGAATCGTAGAGCAAGTGCCCGCGCCGCCGCAGGGCGATGCACTCCGCGAGCACTTCGTCCACCAGCGGATACATCGACGGCGGAAAGAGCATCTCCCGGTCGTAACTGCGGAAGTTGTGCGGCTCGGCCGGGTCGGCTACGTGCGCGGGCACCAGCGAGACATGCCAGCCAACGCGCGTCGCGAACCGGATGACATTCGGGATCTCCAGCAGGTTCTGCGGCGAGAGCACCGTGCCGAACGCCGCGAACGATCGGCGCGCCGGATAGGCATGCGTCACGCGGCTGATCGCGTCAATTGCGCGCCGCCAGCTGCGCGTGTGTGATCCGTTGAGGAAGTCCTGCTTCTCGGCGAGCAGAGAGTCGAGCGAGATGGAGATGTCGCGCGCTCCCGCCTCGGCGGCCTGTCGCAGCTGGTCGTCCGTCGCCAGGCCGTTGGTCTGCGTGCGGACGTGGATGCCGTGCCGCGTGAAGGCGCGGATGATCGCCGGCAGGTCGCGCCGGACGAAGGGCTCTCCGCCCGTCAGGAGGACGACGCCCGTCCCGATGGCGGCAAGGTTGTCGGCCATCGCCTCCACCTGCGCCACCGACACCTCGCCCACGTCGGCGTTGGCGTAGCTGATGTTGCACTGCTTGCAGGTGAGATTGCAGCGGGCGGTCACGTAGAACTGCACGTACAACGGGTGCCGTCCCCGCGCGAGGATGCCCCGCGCCAGCCGCAGCTTGGTCCGGAGCGAAAACATCAGGCGTCGCGGTCGAAGCCGATGCGCTCCCCCACCACGTAGAGCGGCCGCCGCTTCACCTCGCCGTAGATGCGCCCCACGTACTCGCCGATCACGCCCAGCGAGAGCAGCTGCACGCCGCCAAGGAACAGCGTGCCGATCCACTGCGCCGCCCATCCCGGCACGACACCGACGGTGAACAGCTTGATGTAGAGGGCGTACATGATGCCGGTGAGCGCCAGCACCGAGGCCGTGAACCCCAGGTACGACGCCAAGCGCAGCGGGACCGTCGAAAACGAGAAGATGCCGTCGAGCGCGAAGCTGAACATCCGCCGGAAGGGGAACCTCGTCTCGCCGGCAGCCCGTGCGTGCCGCTCATACGCGACGCCTTCGTGCCGGAAGCCGGCCCAGACTACGAGGCCACGCAGGAAGCGGTCGCGCTCGGGCATGTCGTGGAGCGTCTCCACCACGCGCCGGTCCAGCAGGCGGAAATCGCCGACGTCGGCAGGGATGCTCGCGTCGCCCAGCCGCTGGAGGAGGCGATAGAAGAGGTGCGCCGTGCCGCGCTTGAAGGCCGACTCGCCCTGCCGACTGGATCGCACGCCGTACACCACATCGGCACCGTCGCGCCAGCGCTCGACCATCCGTGGAATGACCTCAGGCGGGTCCTGCAAGTCGGCGTCGATGACGACCACCGCATCGCCGCGCGTCGCGTCAAGTCCGGCGGTCAGCGCATACTGGTGGCCGAAGTTCCGCGAGAGGGCGACGACCCGGGCGTCCGGATCCCCGGCGGCGATGGCGCGCAAGCGCGTCATGGTGGCGTCGCGGCTGCCGTCGTCCACGTAGATGATGGTGACGCGCGCGCCGTTGATGCCGCGCGCCATCTCGCGCAGGCGCTGGTGCGTCTGCGCGATGACCGCCTCTTCGTTGAAGCACGGGACGACGATGTCGAGGACGATCTTCTGGGCTCTCGCCGGTGCCGTCGTGCGCGCGGATGCAGGATCGCTCATGGCCCTCCTAAACTAAGGGACGGAGCGCCGACGCGCCTTAGGCCGGGTGCCGCGAGCGGCCGCCCCCCGCTAGAGCGTGTCGAGCCCCTCCCGACCGAGCACCGGATTCCACGCCAGGAGTTCGTAATTGGCGAGGCCGAGCCGGAAGAACGGGTCGCCGTCGCGCACGGCATCGAGAGCGGCGGCGGCCCCTTCGTCGGGGACGCGCACGAGCAGCGCGCCCCCCGTGCGCGGCACGAACGGCCCCGAGGCGAGGAGCGTGCCGCGCGCCTTGAGCTCCCGCAGCCAGCCGCGATGGGCCTCGGTGTGGGCCTCGATGACGTCGAGAGGGGCGCGGTATCGAATTAGTATCAAGCTGTACATAAACAACAGACGGTGGACGGAGGACGGTGGACGGTTGACTACCAGGCGATCCCGTAGTCTTCACCATGGTTTGATGCCGCCCCCCACATGGTCTTGTGCTTGCGATCGAACAGGATGGCGGTGATCGGCCCGGAGGTGCGCTCCTCGTACTCCATCGTGTAGCCCATCCGCCGGAGCTCGTTGCGCACGTAGAACGGCAGCGATTCGGCGGCGAGCATCCGCCCGGGGCGGCTTTCATGCTGGCCGAAGGACGAGCGCAGCTGGAAGCTGTTGATGTTCGGCGCCTCCACTGCCTCCTGCGGCGTCATCCCGAACTCGACGACGTTGAGGAGGAACTGCAGGAGGTTCTGGTCCTGTGAGTCGCCCCCCTGCACGGAGAAGGCGAGGTAGGGCGCGCCATCCTTGAGCGCCAACGATGGCGTGAGCGTTACGCGCGGCCGCTTCCCCGGCTCGACCACGTTGAATGGGCCGTCCAGTGAGTCGGTCCCAAAGGCCTGCGCGCGCTGGGAAAGCCCCACGCCCGTGTTCCCGGCGATCACAGCCGGGATCCACCCGCCCGACGGCGTGACGGAAATGACCCACCCTTCCTCGTCCGCCGCCTGAATGGAGGTGGTTCCCGCGTAGAACGCGGCCTTGAATGCGGAGTCAATCGCGGCAACGTCCGCCACCTGCCGCCCCCCATCCACCGTCCAACGTCCACCGTCCACCGTCTCCGCCGCAGGCGGCCGATCCTGCTGCCCACTCCGCGGCATGCTCGTCGGCGCCGGCACCACCGTCCACTTGTCCAGCAGCGCCTTGTACGGATTCGTCTTGCCCTCGAACGGATACGGGTCGCCCGGCTTCACGTTCGAATCGGTGCGAGCCCAGTTGATCTGGCCGAAGCGCGCCTTCGCGTACTCCTTGCTCAGCAGCCCCTGCATCGGTTGGTCCTTCGCGAAGGCCGGGTCGCCGTAGTAGAAGTCGCGGTCCGCGAACGCCATCGACATCGCCTGGTACACCGTGTGCAGGTAGCGCGCGCTGTTGTAGCCCATGCCCTTGAGGTCGGCGTTTTCGAGGATATTCAGCGCCTGCAGCAGCGCCGGCCCCTGCTGCCACGCCTGCAGTTTGTAGACCTCGACGCCCTTGTAGTTCGCCGACAGCGGCTCCTCGATCTTGACCTTCCAGTTGCCGAGATCCTGCATCGTGAACAGCCCGCCTTCCTCCTGCATGCCGCGCACGATCTCCTGCGCGATGTCACCCTTGTAGAACCGGTCGTAGGCCGCATAGATGGCGTCCTTGCGGCTCTTGCCGGCCTTCAGCGCGGCCTGCTCGGCGTCCACGAGCTTCCGCAGCGTGGCCGCGAGGTCCTTCTGCACGAAGATCTCGCCCGCCTCCGGCGCCTCGCGGCGCTCGCCGAGGTGCGGCAGGTAGACGGCCTTGGCGTACTTCCACTGCTTGATGCGCGCCTTGTTGGCTTCCATCGAGTTCGCCGCCTGCGCCTCAATGGCGTAACCGTCGGCCATCTGGATAGCCGGCGCGAGCACGTCCTTGAGCGACAGCTTCCCGTACTCCGCGAGCATGGTCAGCAGGCCGCCCGGCGTGCCGGGCGTCACCGCGGCCAGCGGGCCGAACTCCGGCGGATACCGATGGCCCTTGCCGCGGTAGAACTCCGCCGTGGCCCCCGTCGGGGCCACGCCAAGGGCATTGATGCCGATGACCTTCTTGAGTCCCGGGTGGTAGATGAGCGCCTGCGTCTCGCCGCCCCAGCTGAGCACGTCCCACATCGTGGCGACCGCGCCGAGCATGGCGCAGGCGGCATCGATGGCGTTGCCCCCCTTGGCGAACATCAGCGCGCCGGCCGTGGCGGCCAACGGCTTGCCGGTCACGGCCATCCAATGGCGGCCATGCAGCGGGGGCTTCTGCGTGCGCTGGGCGTGCAGGGGCGACGCGGCGGTGGCGAAGGACGCCACGGTCAGGACCAACGGAAGGATTGAGCGAGCGCGCATGCGGATTTCCTCGGGTGGGACGCGCCGACGGCCGACGCGCCGTCGGCGCCTGCGAGTGGAGGCACACGGAATACTCTACGAACGGGACGAACGTTGGCTAGATGGACGCCTCGCGGGTCCCCGGGGGTTCACGTAGCTTCGACGCATGTTCCGGCCATCGCTTCACCTCGCCCTGACGCTTGCCCTCGCGTCCGGCGTCCCAGCCCGCGCCCAAGATGCGGGCACGCCCGACGACGCCATTCGCATCAACCAGGTCGGCTACCTGCCGGATGCGCCGAAGGTCGCCGTCATCTGCGCCCTCGCGCCGCGCACCGTCACCGAGTTCGAACTCGTGAATGAGGTGGGCAAGCGCGTCTTCGGCCCCAAGGCGGCCACCCCCGCCGGCAAGTTCGGGCCGTGCGCGCAGACGTTCCGCCTCGACTTCACGGCGCATCGGACTACGGGCACGTACCGCGTGCGCGCCGCCGGCCTCGAATCGGGCAAAGTGCGCATCGGCCCCGATGTGTGGAACGGACTCGCCGATGTGCCGCTGCGCTACATGCGCCAGCAGCGGAAGGGATACAATCCCGTCTTCAACACGATGATCCACACGAAGGACGGCATCATCGTGGACCACCCCACGCGTGCGGGTGAGTACCTGCCGGCCACGGGGGGATGGGCCGACGCCTCGGACTACCTGCAGTACGTGACGACGAGCGCAACGGCCGCCTTCCAGCTGCTGCAAGCATATCGCGACAATCCCCGGGCCTTCGGCGACGCACACCTCGCGGACGGACGCCCGGGGGTGAATGGCATTCCCGACGTGCTGGACGAGGCGCGCCACGGGCTTGTCTGGCTGCTGCGCATGTTCCCCGACGACTCGCTGATGCTCAACCAGCTTGGCGACGACCGCGACCACATGTTCTTCGACCTCATGCCCAATGACTCGGCCGACTACGGCTGGGGCAAGGGCGGGGCGCGGCCGCTGTATCCGTGCACGGGCATTCCGCAGGGGCTGCTGCGCTACCAGAACCGGGCGACGGGCTACGCGTCGACGGCCGGGAAGTTCGCGGCGGCGTTCGCCCTTGGCGCACAGCTGTACAAGGAGCGCGAGCCGGCGCTTGCCGACACGCTGCGGCGCAAGGCGTTTGCCGCCTTCGCCCTTGGCGAGAAGTACCCCGGCGCCTGCCAGACGGCGCCGGGGCGCGGCGCCTACTACTACGAGGAGGATGACTGGGAGGACGACATGGAGCTCGGCGCCGCCGCGCTCTACGCCCTCACCGGCGACGCGCGCTGGCAGACGAAGGCGATGCGGTACGCGGCGAAGGCCAAAGTGAAGCCGTGGCAGGGCGCCGACACGGCGAACCACTACCAGTGGTTTCCGTGGCACAACATCGGCCACTACGAGGCGGCGCGCCGCGGCACGCTGAACGAGCGGCTCAAGCTCACGGGGTGGTACGGCGACGGTCTTGCCGCGCTGGCGAAGAAGGCCGACAACGGCTTCCGCGTGGGCATTCCCTTCATCTGGTGCTCGAGCAACCTGATGACGTCGACGGCCATTCAGGCGCTATGGTACCGGCGCATGACCGGCGACACCCAGTATCGCGAGATGGAGCAGGCGGCCATTGACTGGCTCTTCGGCACCAACCCGTGGGGCGTGTCGCAGGTGATCGGCATACCCGCCGATGGGAACTTCTCGCGCGATCCACACGCGGTGATCTCGGTGAAGCTCAAGTACCAACTCGACGGCGGACTGTTGGATGGCCCGGTGTACGCGTCCATCTACAAGAACCTCGCCGGCATCTCGCTCACCAAGCCCGACCAGTACGCCAAGTGGAACACGGGACACATCGTCTACCACGACGATTGGGGCGACTACTCGACCAACGAGCCGATCATGGATGGCGCGGTCAACGTGCTCTACCTGCTGTCCTGGCTGGGGCGGCGATAGCACTCGGCGAGAATAGGGAACGCAGACTGCGTCACCACAGAGCCACGAAGGGCA
>Ga0194119_10000944_pt1 | contig 54541 bp, 46 predicted proteins | sample TA2MahC100mmetaG_FD_148620 | JGI IMG/M metagenome (GOLD analysis project Ga0194119, IMG submission 148620) | Freshwater microbial communities from Lake Tanganyika, Tanzania - TA2015018 Mahale Deep Cast 100m | ecosystem: Environmental > Aquatic > Freshwater > Lake | place: Tanzania: Lake... | reverse complement strand
CTTAGGTCAAGGTATTGATGACACTGTGGCCAATGATGTTATGGCGCAATTGTTGACCTTGGAATCAATGGATCCAGATCGAGACATCATGATGTATATCAACTCACCTGGTGGGTCATTTACTGCACTAACTGCAATTTATGACACCATGCAATTTGTTCGCCCAGATGTAATGACAATTTGCTTAGGACAAGCAGCATCAGCGGCAGCAGTTTTATTAGCTGGTGGAGCACCTGGTAAAAGGTATGCCCTAGAGCATGCTCGAATTTTAATTCACCAGCCATACTCTGAAGGTGGTGGCCAAGGATCTGATATTGAGATTCAAGCCAAAGAGATTTTGCGAATGCGAACTTTATTAGAGGAGATGCTGGCTCGTCACTCAAAGAAGGATCAAGCTGCAATTGCAAAAGATATTGAGCGCGATAAGATTTTAACCTCAGCAGAGGCAGTTGAATATGGTCTAATTGATCAAGTTCTTGCATCTCGTAAGGCAAAGGCCAAATCTTAAAGTAATAAAGAAAATAAGTGCTGAATAAAGTTTCTGACCAAAAGGTATTGCTATTTAGAGTGGGTTAGTTTTTTTACTCACCCTCATATCCTGGCCTAATCTCTGCTGTAATTTTTGCTGGCGATAAAAACTTTATCTCTAGAAATGATCTGGCCCAAGAGCCCAAGCACCGACTGATCAGCTTTAATTCGCCTATAAGCGAACAGATTCTGGGGTAATTCATATTCATTAGCCTGCGCAGAAGTTCTACCCTTATCTTTCTTCCTCAACAGAAATTGGAGTGGTTTTTATGAGTACTCGGATTGGTGAGAGCGGCGACCTACTTAAGTGCTCCTTCTGTGGCAAAACTCAAAAGCAGGTTAAAAAATTAATTGCCGGTCCTGGCGTTTACATTTGCGATGAATGTATTGATCTATGCAATGAAATTATTTTAGATGAGTTAAATGAAACTAGCTCTCTTGGCTTAGCTGAACTACCAAAGCCACAAGAAATTTTTGAGTTCTTAGATCAATATGTAATTGGTCAAGATCTAGCAAAGAAATCATTATCAGTTGCAGTTTATAACCATTACAAGCGGGTGCAATCTGGTGATACCAGACGAGATGATGGCATTGAATTATCTAAGAGTAATATTTTAATTTTAGGTCCAACTGGTTGTGGCAAGACATTGCTTGCTCAAACTTTGGCCAGAATGCTTAATGTGCCATTTGCGATTGCCGATGCAACCGCGCTAACTGAGGCTGGATATGTTGGTGAAGATGTAGAAAACATTTTACTTAAGTTAATCCAAGCGGCAGATTTTGATGTTAAAAAGGCAGAGACTGGAATTATTTACATTGATGAGATCGATAAGGTAGCAAGAAAAGCCGAGAATCCATCAATTACTCGAGATGTTTCCGGTGAGGGAGTACAACAGGCTCTGCTTAAAATTCTTGAAGGCACCACAGCAGCTGTACCACCGCAAGGAGGACGAAAGCACCCACATCAAGAGTTTTTGCAAATTGATACCACAAATATTTTGTTTATCGTTGGCGGAGCATTTGCTGGCCTTGAGAAAATTATTGAAAGTCGAAAGGGTAAAGCTGGCGTTGGCTTTAATGCCAAATTACAAAGTATTGATGAAGTTACTAAGACTGATATTTTTAGAGATGTAATGCCCGAAGATCTTTTGAAATTTGGCATGATCCCAGAATTTATTGGTCGCCTACCAATTATGACCAGCGTTGAAAATTTAGATCAGAAAGCGCTGATGCAGATTCTGACTGAACCAAAGAATGCGTTAGTTAAGCAGTATCAAAAATTATTTGATTTAGATGAGGTTGAACTTGAGTTCTCACATGAGGCACTTGAAGTGGTTGTCAATCTTGCAATTAAGCGGGGAACTGGTGCTAGAGGTTTGCGTGCAATTATGGAGGAAACCTTACTGGCAGTTATGTATGAGGTACCAAGCAGAAAAGATATTGAAAAAGTAATTATTACCCCAGCGGTAGTACGAAAAGAAGAGGCACCAACATATGTACCACGCACAGCTGGTGGTCCAAAGCGAGCGGTTAAGGGCGATAAGAGTTCTGAGGAAAAAAGCGCCTAAGATCAGCCCTTATGAGTGGTAATAATAAGAAAGAGTTAGCTGCCACCTTTTCACCTGCCGAGATTGAAGGCCGGCTCTATAAAAAATGGCAAAAGGCTGGTTACTTTAAAGCAGATGCTAAATCTAAAAAACCACCATTTACCATTGTTATACCACCACCAAATGTCACTGGATCTTTACATATTGGTCACGCGCTAGATCACACAATTCAAGATCTTTTAATTCGCATGAAGCGAATGAAGGGATTTGAAGCACTCTGGTTACCTGGTATGGATCACGCCGGAATTGCAACTCAAAATGTGGTTGAAAAACAATTAGCAGCCCAAGGTAAATCTCGCCATGATCTAGGTCGAGAGGCTTTTGTCGAAAAGGTTTGGCAGTGGAAGGTGGAATCTGGTGGGGCGATTTTAGATCAAATGAAACGCTTGGGCGATAGCGTGGATTGGGATCGTGAAGCTTTCACCATGGATCCAAAATTAAGCAAAGCGGTCTTAACTATTTTCAAAAGATTATACGAAAAAGAGCTCATTTATCGAGCTGAGCGAATAATTAATTGGTGCCCAAGGTGTTTAACCGCACTATCTGATATTGAGGTTGAGCATAAAGATGATGCAGGTGAGTTTGTCTCCATTAAATATGGTACTGATGAACTAAACATTACCGTTGCAACAACTAGAGCTGAGACCATGTTAGGTGATGGTGCAGTTGCGGTAAATCCAACAGATGAAAGGTATAAGCATCTGGTGGGTAAAAAAGTATTACTTCCTCTGGTAGATCGAATGATTCCAATTATTGCCGATGAGTTAGTTGACCCTGAGTTTGGCACCGGAGCAGTTAAAGTAACTGCTGCTCATGATCCAAATGATTTTGAGATGGGTATGCGTCATGGTGTGGAGCTAGTAGTGATTATGAATGAACATGGCGTTATGTCGGGAACTGGTACCAAGTTTGATGGCTTAGATAGATTTGATGCAAGAAAAGCAGTTGTCGAGGAGTTAAGAAAACAAGACAGAGTAGTTTCTGAAAAACGTCCCTATGTTCATGCAGTTGGGCATTGTCAAAGATGTGAGACAACGATTGAGCCAAGACTTTCAAAACAATGGTTTGTAAAGGTTGCACCATTAGCCAAAGCAGCCGGGGATGCTGTTAGAGATGGTCGAGTAAAAATTGAACCAGAACAAATGTCACCTAGATATTTTGAATGGGTAGATAACATGCATGATTGGTGTATCTCGCGCCAACTTTGGTGGGGCCATCGCATTCCAGTTTTTTACGGACCAAATGATGAGCTCATCGTTTGTGGACCAGATGAAAAACCACCAACTGGCTATACCCAAGATCCAGATGTATTGGATACCTGGTTTTCTTCCGCACTTTGGCCCTTTTCCACTCTAGGTTGGCCGGAGCAAAGTGATGATTTAAAGAAGTTTTATCCAACATCGGTGTTGGTAACTGGTTATGACATTTTATTTTTTTGGGTAGCACGAATGATGATTATGGGGTTATTTGCCATGGATGGAAAGCAACCCTTTGATGTAATTGCATTACATGGTTTGGTGCGGGATCAATTTGGGAGAAAGATGAGTAAAAGTCGAGGCAATACGGTTGATCCAATTGAGTTTATGGATAAATACGGCTCAGATGCTTTGCGATTTACCCTGGCAAGAGGAGCAAATCCAGGAACAGACCAAGCGCTCGCGGAGGATTGGGTAGCAGGATCTAGAAACTTTGCTACCAAACTTTGGAATGCAACTAGATTCGGTATGTTAAACGGCGCCAATCTCTCAGGCGAGCTAGCGCCTAGAAAAGAATTAAACGCAATTGATAATTGGATTTTAACTCGACTAGATCAAACAGTTGCGCAGTGTGATGAGTTGTTTGAAAAATTTGAGTTTGCAAAGGCATGTGATCTTATTTATCACTTTGCCTGGGATGATCTATGTGATTGGTATCTAGAGCTTTCAAAATCAACCTTTACCGAAGGTGGAGCGGGAGCTAGAAAAAGTGCACGAGTACTAGGCGAGGTGTTAGATCAATTATTTAGATTAATGCACCCAGTAATGCCATTTATCACTGAGGAGCTCTGGTGCTCATTAACCAACTCGGAGTCACTAATGATTGCTAGCTGGCCCGAATCTGATTTATCTACTCAAGATCAAGAGTCAGTAAAGCTAGTGACAAAAATGCAGGAAATAGTTACTGAAATTCGTAGATTTAGAAATGATCAAGGCATAAAGAGTACGGCCAAGATAAATGCTAAATTTAATGGGTTAAAAGAGGCTGGACTTGAAAGTTATGAAGGTGCTCTTAGACATATTGTTAAATGTGAAGCAGGTGGGGATAAATTTACGGCAAAAACTCAAATCGGAAATGTAACTGTTGAGTTTGATTTAACTGGTGCAATTGATTTAGTTGCTGAGCGTTCTAGGTTGACTAAGGATCTACAGACCGCTCAAAAAGATAGAGATACCGCCAAGGTCAAGTTAGATAATGAAGGATTTATGGCCAAAGCACCCATGGAGGTTGTAACTGAAATTAGGCAGCGACTGGCTCAAACAACTGAAGATATTGCAAGGATTACAGCTCTACTTGAAAAACTGCCAAAGTAAATGAGCAGTGCCGATAATTTAGCTGTCCTAGGTGCTTTAGAAAAAGTTTTAAATAAGCGTTGGCCAGAGAACAAAATTGAACCGACCTTAGATCGTATTTTGGCTTTGACCGATGCACTTGGCTCGCCACAATTTTCTTATCCAACCATTCATTTAGCTGGCACTAATGGAAAAACAACCACGGCCAGAATGGTCGACCAATTACTTTCCCAACTTGGCTATCGAGTGGGCCGATACACCTCGCCACATTTGGAATCCTTTACCGAACGAATAAGCATTAAAGGTGAGCCAATTACTCCTGAAAATATGATTGCAACCTACAAAGATATTGAGTTGTATTTGGATTTAATTGACTCAAGGCAGCCAAATCCACTTTCTTACTTTGAAGTTTTAACCGCGATGGCATTTGTGGCATTTGCTGAGTATCCAGTAGATATTGCTGTAATTGAAGCAGGTATGGGAGGTCAGTGGGATGCAACTAATGTTGTTGCATCAGAGGTAGCAGTTATGACACCTATTGGCTTAGACCATATGGAGTATTTAGGAAATACGTTGGAAGAAATTGCTCAAACCAAGGCAGGTATCTTTAAGCAAGAATCTAATGTGGTGCTAGCTGCACAAAAGCCAGAGGCAGCAAAAGTATTACTTGCTCAAGCAGCAAAAGTTTCAGCGAATGTATTTAGAGAAGGTGTTGAATTTTCAGTTAAGAAAAGAGCGCTAGCAGTTGGTGGCCAATTAATCTCCTTTAACGGGATTCATTCAGAAATCAGTGATGTTTTCTTACCGCTTTATGGAGATCATCAAGCAAATAATGCAGCGCTAGCTTTGGCTGCGGTCGAGGTTTTTGCAAAGGTTAAATTAGATGAAGATTTAGTTCGAGAGGCATTTAGTAAGGTTAAATCACCAGGCAGATGCGAGATTGTATATAAAGACCCATTAGTGATTATTGATGCTGGCCATAATCCGCATGGGATTTCAGCGCTAACAAAAACGATTAACACCGAATTTGATTTTGAATCTGTAATTGCAGTTGTTGGCGTTTTAGCAGATAAAGATGTCAATGGCATGCTTAAAGAATTGACTCAAATGGCTGATTTTATTGTTCTTACCCAAAATCAATCACCAAGAGCTATGCCACCAGCTGAGTTGGCAGCATTAGCATCCACCTACTTTAAAACTGAAGCAATTGAAGTCATTCCAGATTTAAAGCAGGCTTTAAGATATGCGCTAGAAAAGGCAAGCTTGGCTAATCAAGTTAGTGATGGCGTATGTGCAGTTGTTGTTACTGGATCCGTTTTAACTGCTGGTGAGGCCAAAGCAATCTTGCGAGAGTTTGGGGGGAAAATTTAATGCGCATCTTATGTGCTGCGGTATTAAGCATGGAGTCAATCTTGATGGGATTTGCTTTGTTAATTGCAAAAGATCAAGCAAGTATTGATCAAATCTGGTTCGGCGCAGCAATTGCGATCCTATTACTGCTTACCTCAGGCATACTTAAGCGAAAGGGTGGGTATTTGCTGGGATCTATTTGGCAGATTTTTGTTATTGGGTATGGTTTGGTAATTCCACTTATGTTTTATCTAGGTGGGCTGTTTGCTATTTTGTGGGTGGTTGCAATTTATCTAGGGCGTAAGGGTGAGGCGATAAAGGCTATAAACATCGCATCTTTAGATAAGGACGGCCCAAAACAGCGGTAATTTTCAGCATCGGAAAAACCTGCGTAGAATAAGAAAGTGAGTTCAGAGCAAACCTTAATTTTGGTGAAACCAGATGGCGTCAAACGCGGTTTGGTTGGTGAAGTTATTGCCCGAGTTGAACGCAAGGGTTATAAAATTACAAACCTTAGAATGCTAACTGCAGATCGAAATGTTTTAGCTAAACATTATGCAGAGCATGAAGGCAAAGCATTTTATGAACCTCTCATGGAGTTCATGGCATCTGGTCCAATAGTTGCTATGGTGGCCGAAGGCGAGCGAGTAGTAGAAGGCTTTCGCAAGTTAGCTGGCGCAACAGATCCAACTGTGGCTGAGCCTGGAACTATCAGAGGAGACCTAGCGAGAGATCAAGGTACTAAAGTGGTTCAAAATATAGTTCACGGCTCAGACTCGCCAGAATCTGCTAGTCGAGAAATAAAGATTTTTTTTCATTCCTAATAGATTATTAACCAAGTAAGCAAGGAGAAGAGCACATGGCTAAAGGACAAAATCGTATGTCTTGGATCGGTCGCGATATGGCGGTGGATTTAGGTACAGCTAATACTTTGGTTTATGTGCGAGGCCGTGGCATTGTGCTTAACGAACCATCTGTGGTGGCTGTTAATCAAGATACAGGTGCGATCTTGGCGGTTGGATTAGAAGCCAAGCGAATGATTGGTAGAACTCCTGGAAATATTGTTGCGATTCGACCACTTAAAGATGGTGTGATTGCAGATTTTGATACTACCGAGCGAATGCTTAAATATTTTATTCAAAAAGTTCACAAACGTCGTTACTTAGCTAAGCCTCGAATTGTAGTTTGTGTGCCATCAGGTATTACTGGTGTGGAACAACGTGCGGTAAAAGATGCCGGTTATGCAGCCGGTGCGCGTAAGGTTTATATTATTGAAGAGCCGATGGCAGCAGCAATCGGTGCTGATTTACCAATTCATGAGCCAACTGGAAATATGGTGGTAGATATTGGTGGTGGAACTACTGAGGTCGCTGTTATCTCTCTCGGTGGAATTGTTGCCGCTCTTTCTATTCGGGTAGGTGGCGATGAATTAGATCAATCAATTATTAATTGGGTTAAACGAGAGTTTTCACTTTTGCTTGGTGAGCGGACAGCAGAGGAGATTAAAATGGCAATTGGTTCTGCTTTCCCACTTCCTGGAGAACCAGATGCTGAAATTAGAGGACGAGATTTAGCAACTGGATTACCAAAGACTATTTTGGTTACCTCAGCTGATATTCGTAAGGCACTAGATGAACCAGTTACTGCAATTGTTAATGCAGTTAAAAACACATTAGATAAGACACCGCCTGAGTTAGCTAGTGATTTGATGGACCGTGGCATTGTCTTAACTGGTGGTGGGGCATTACTTCGGGGTTTAGATGAGAGATTACGTCATGAGACTGGAATGCCTATTCATATTTCAGAGCGACCTCTTCAGGCAGTGGCTGAAGGCTCCGGCAAATGTATTGAAGAGTTTGAAGCCTTGGAAAAGGTTTTAATCTCTGAACCTCGGCGCTAATTTTTTGTAAGGGAGCTATTTGTGGCTAGGGGCGGCGGTAATCGTTCGCGGCTCTTATTAGTTTTACTCCTGGTTTCTTCGCTGTTTTTTATAACCTTAGATTTACGAGGAGTTAATTTAGCAGGCAGTATCCGAGGATCCGTTGCATCTGTATTTTCACCAGTGGAGGCTCTATTTTCAAGAGTATTTTCGCCAATTGGAAATTTTGCTGGTGACATTAGAAATATTGGTCAAGCTAGTGAAAAAATTGAGAAGCTAAATAAAGAGATCGAACTATTAAAATCCAAAGAAATCTTAGATGAGGATATGGTTGGTCAATTAAATCAACTTAAAAATATTTTAGATCTTGCCGGTCGTGGCGGTTATAAAGTTGTTGCAGCAAAAGTTATTAATCGAGGATCCTCAGCCACATTTAAAGAAACAATTACAATTGATGTTGGTAGCAGTTCAGGGATCAGTAGAAATATGACTGTAATCTCTGATGGTGGTTTGGTTGGAGTTGTGAAATCGGTCAGTTCAGAGTCCTCTGTAGTTCTACTAATGAATGATCCAAGTTTTAAAATGGGAGTTCGAATTGCTGGTTCTCAAAGTATTGGTGTTTTAAGTGGACAAGGTGGAAATTCATATCTGTTGCAATTACTAGATGCAGCCGGTGAAATTAAATTAGGCGATAAATTGGTTGCCAGGGGCAGCGACGGGAGCAGACCATTTGTTCCTGGTGTTCCAGTAGGCACAGTTGTTGAGGTGCAAAGTAACGCCTCTTCAATTACCCAGAATGCTGATGTAATCGCTTCAGCGAATTTAGATCGAATTGGCATAGTTGCCGTAGTAGTCTCCGCGCCCAAGTTTGATCCACGAGATTCGCTTATTCCAAAACCAAATCCCACCGTTACTGTTTATGTGACTCCAACCCCAACTCCGACACCAAGTAATTAAATGTATGAGCAGATTAAGAGTATTTAATACCTCTATATTTCTTTTTATTGTTTTTGCCATCCAAGAAACTATGATTTCTAGGATAAATTTCCCGATAAATGGTTTTTCGCTTTATATTGCAACATTAATTGTGGTTTTATCGCTAGAGGATAGAACTGGATCTTTGGTATTTGGCTTTATTGGTGGGATCATTATGGATCTTTCAATAACTGCAGATTCACCATTTGGTCAATGGGCTTTGGTGATGACGTTAATGGGCTATTTATTTTCAATAAATAAGGAAAGTATTGGCGATTACACTGATGCTCCAATTGCCTTGATCGGATTTGTTAGCTTTGCATCAGCCTTTTCACTTTTAGTATTTGTGATAATCGGCACCCTTCTAGGCGAGCAGATGGGTGGGATTTATCGAAATATCTCATTGATTTTCGCAAATACGCTTTGGACGCTTTTAATTATGCCACTCTTTCTACCCGTAATAATTCGAGTAAGAAAAGCTCTGCTGACAAGTAGGGAAAAGTAATGAGTCAGCGGGGTAAAATTAACTTAATTATTTTCCAAACTTTGATCTTTTCATTACTTTTTGCCTTATTTGGCCGGTTATTTTATTTACAGGTTTTAGATTCGGATCGATACCAAGATGCGGCAATAAGTATTCAAAGTCGAGATATCGTAACTCCGGCTGTGCGAGGGGCTATTACCGATATAAATGGCTCGCCGATGGTGGTTGATTTGCCAGGCTTGGTCTTATTTGCAGATCGGTCAACCTTAGATCGACAGGCTGATAAAGGAGTTTCTATTTTAAGCAGAGTAGCAACACTTTTTAGACTTGAGTACTCAGATATTTATCAGCGAACTAGATTGTGTGGTGAATTGCCGCGAGAGAATCGTGCTGGTTGTTGGAATGGAACTAGGTATCAACCTATTCCTTTAATTGGAAATGCCTCACAGGAGTTAGCTCTAAAAGTAATTGAAAACTCAGATTTATATCCTGGGATCTTAATTCAATCTGTGCCTATTAGAAGTTACCCTTCCTTAGCTGGTGAAAATGCTGCGCATGTTTTAGGTTATGTAGGTGCGGTCACTGACGAGGATTCACTAAACCCTGAGAAGAATTACTATCGAAGTGAGATTGTTGGTAAGAGTGGCTTAGAGGACAAATACAACGATTATCTACGTGGTACTCCGGGAGTTAGAACATTTTTAGTAAATCGTAAAGAGATTGTGACCAAAGAGTCGAAAAATATACAGGCGATTGCTGGAAATAACTTAATCACAAATATTGATTCCAAGTTACAAGCAGCTGTAGAGAATGCCCTCGAATCTGCAATTTTTCGTGCCAGAAGTTCCGGATATCGTGGCGACTCTGGTGCAGCGGTAGTTATGGAGATCAAGACCGGCAGAGTTTTAGCTATGGCCTCCTATCCAACTTATGACCCGGAGATTTGGCAGCGTGGGTTAACTGTTAAACAAGCAAAGGATCTATTTAGTGAAGCTAAGGGAGTGCCTGCTTTATCTAGACCAATCCAAGGACTTTTCGCACCAGCTTCAACCTTTAAATCTGTTTCAGTATTAGCGGCAGCTAAAGCTGGTTACTCATTAACTGCCAGATATGACTGCCCAGCAACTGTGGAAATTGGAACTAGAACTTTTAAGAATTTTGGATCTGAGGCAGCTGGTCGAATTCCGTTAGATATAGGTATGGCTATTTCCTGTGACTCACTTTGGTATCAAATTGCCTATGATGAATGGGTACGTGATGGCGGGCTAAAACCAAAATCTAATGCAAATGATCACTTCTTTAATGCTGCTAAAGCTTTTAATATCGATAAAATTACTGGGATTGACCTACCAAGTGAGTTAAAGGGTCGACTACCTGATCGGCAGTGGAAGCAAAATTGGTATGATCAAAATAAGAATTTCTTCTGTAATTATAAGGAGCGCGCTAAGAAAGAGGATTTAACGCCATATTTAATTGAAATTGCACGTGAGAACTGTTTAGATGGAAATAAGGTTAGAGCCGGAGATGCGGTTAATTTTTCGATTGGGCAAGGCGACACCTTGGTAACACCATTAAGATTGGCTGAGATTTATGCAGCAATTGCTAATAATGGTCTCTACTACAAACCGCAGGTTGCTAGAGCAATTGTGGATGTAGATGGAAAAGTAATTAAGGAGTTCAAACCTGAAGTAGCTGGCAAGGTCGAGGCGGAAGAATCCACTTGGGATTTTTTGCGACGATCTCTTCGCATGGTAGTAACCCAAGGAACTGCAGCTGGAGTATTTGCCGGTTTCCCAGTTGAGGTCAGTGGGAAAACTGGCACCGCTCAAGTTTTTGGTAGAAATCCAAATGGCTCTGCTAAAGATGACACCTCTTGGTTTGCAGCTTATGGGCCAACTAAGGATCCGCAGTATGTAGTTGTGATGATGGTAAGTCAGGGGGGATTTGGTGCATCTACCTCTGGCGTTGCCGCTCGAGATGTCTTTGCAGCACTTTTTGGCGTTAGCGGAAATAGGGTTGATCCGGAAAGAGTGATTTTTCCAAATGGCGTGCCAAAAACTATTGCTAAGGTAGATCTAACCAAAGCAGCTAAGGAATCTTCCAATAAGCAGGGCAAGATTAGAGTTGGGAGTGTGGTTGTCGAATGAGTCAATCAATAAAGTACCGCGCTAATCGAAGGCTAAATTCAGGTAAGTTCGACAATATTTTAAATTTCGCAGTAATTGGATTATTAGCAATCGGAACACTTTTAGTTTATGCCGGAACTCGAGAGTGGTTTCGATCCTATGGATTAGATCCTGAGTATTACTTAAAGCGCCACTCGATAAATATTGTTATTGGAGTTTTGCTTGCCTATGGCACCACCTTGATTGATTATCGATTACTACGTGCTTACACCCCAATCATCTGGCTAGCTGCAGTTATTGGTTTAGTTTTAGTGTTAATTCCCGGAATTGGCAGTGAGATAAATGGCGCTAGGGCTTGGATAGCACTGCCAGGTGGATTTCAAATTCAGCCAGCTGAGCTAGCAAAGATTGCAATTATTGTTGGCATTGCCATGATTTTGGCAGATCGAGATCAAACCGATCAAGATCCATCAGATTTAGATGTACTAAAGGCGTTAGCAATCTCTGCCGTACCAATCTTGTTAATTATTGCCCAACCAGATCTAGGTACTGTCTTAATTATTTCAGCGGCAGTAGTGGCAATGATCGGTGCCTCAGGTGCTCGTGCCATTTGGGTAGTTGGTTTATTACTACTTGCCGCCTTAGGTGTATTTACTGCTGTGCAAACTGGAGCGGTCAATGAGTATCAAGTAGCCCGTCTGCAATCCTTTGTCGATCCAAATGCAGATCCACAATCTACTGGTTATCAACTTCGACAATCAAGAATCACCATTGGCTCTGGCGGTCTATTTGGTAAAGGCTTATTTGAAGGACCACAAACTAATGGTCGATTTGTACCAGAGCAGCAAACAGATTTTATTTTCACAGTCGCCGGTGAAGAGTTAGGCTTTGTTGGTTGTTCATTAATCTTATTTTTATACTTTTTAATATTTTTAAGAGGCTTTGCCATCTGCAAGCGAAGCAGTGATTTATTTGGCAGATTGGTCTGTATTGGCGTGATAGCTTGGTTTGGTTTTCAAACCTTTGAGAATATTGGTATGGCTATGGGCTTAATGCCGATGACTGGTGTGCCGTTGCCATTTTTATCTTATGGTGGCTCTTCCATGTTTGCCAATTTAATCGGGATTGGCTTGCTGCAAAATGTTTACGCTCGCAGCCGTTAAACACGCATAAAAATAGGTAAGTTGGCGGATTGCGCCAGATCTGCGATACTTATCCCACGCATTCAGCGCGAGGATAAAGATCCACCGCCGCGATTGCGTCGATATTTTTAGCAAGTTAATTAACCAGATTAATTACAAAAAGTATTGTAAGAGATACTGCAAAACTGCAGTAATAATTTTTTGAAAAGGATTTGATTTCTATGGCTGATGAGCCTAAAGCACCACGAAAGCGCGCTGCCAAAAAAGCAGCAAGCGAAGATAAGAAAAGTACCAAAAAATCACCAGTAATTCCGGTGCCACTTTTTCAAGCCGCACCAGTAAGTAAGACACCTAAAGCGAGTAAGTCAGTTAAGGCTGCGCCGAATATTGCTGCAGTAGAAAGCAAAGGTAGCGAAGGTGAGGGTGAGGAGTTTCGCCGTCGCCGCCGACGCGGTGGTAGAGGACGCCGTCGAAATGGCAAAGAGGGTACCGAAGGCGTAGATATTGAATCAGCAGCGCTTGCAAGTGATAGTGAAGCACTCGAGGTTACCCATAAGCGCCGCCGTCGACGTAGAGCAAAGGGCGAGGGTGTTGTACCGGGTGAGACAGTTGAAGAAGATGGCGTAATTACTATTGTAAAAGTACGCGAGGCCAGAGTTCGCCCGCCAAGAAGTGAGACAAGAAGTGAAGCAAGAGGTTTTGGTCGAAGAGATCGAAATAAGTTTGACCGAGCAGATCGCAGAGAGCGCCGTGACTTTACGCGCCGGCGAGGAACAGTAATAACTGAATCTGAGTTTTTAGCTCGCAGAGAGGCAGTTGAGCGATCCATGTTGGTTCGCCAAATTGCGGATCGAACTCAAATTGCAATTATCGAAGATGATGTAATGGTTGAGCATTATGTAAATCGAAACAGCAATATTTCTTATGTAGGAAATGTGTACTTAGGAAAGGTTCAAAACGTCCTACCATCAATGGAGGCTGCGTTCGTCGATATTGGTAAGGGCCGAAATGCTGTGCTCTATGCCGGTGAGGTTAACTGGGATGCGCATGGTTTATCCGATACTGCACCTAGAAAAATTGAACATGTTTTAAAATCTGGCCAGTCGGTATTAGTGCAGGTGACTAAGGATCCAATTGGTCAAAAGGGCGCTCGCTTAACTAGCCAGATCTCACTTCCTGGTCGTTACCTTGTTTATGTTCCAGGTGGTGGCATGAGTGGAATTTCAAAGCGTCTGCCAGATAATGAAAGAAATCGATTGAAGTCGATATTAAAGAATTTAATTCCAGAGCAAGCTGGGGTAATTATTAGAACAGCAGCTGAGGGCGTACCAGAGGCTGAACTAGAAAGAGATGTAGTTCGTCTAAAAGCTCAATGGGAGGATATTGAGAAAAAAGCGAACAGCTCCACTACCTCGGCGCCATCACTTTTATATGGTGAACCAGATTTAACGGTAAGAGTTATACGCGATATCTTCAATGAAGATTTCAATAAAATGCTGGTACAAGGTGATCAAGCTTGGGATGATATTCAAAACTACATCGGGCATATCGCACCAGAACTAGCTAGCAAGATTGAAAAATGGAGCAGTAATAAAGATTTATTTACCGAAAACCGGGTTGAAGAGCAGCTAGCTAAAGCTTTTGACCGTAAGGTTTATCTACCATCTGGTGGTTCGTTAGTTATAGATCGAACAGAGGCAATGATCGTAATTGATATTAATACTGGAAAATTTATTGGTAAGGGTGGAAACCTCGAGGAAACAGTTACCAAAAATAACCTAGAGGCAGCAGAAGAAATTGCAAGACAACTTCGCCTACGCGATATGGGTGGAATCATTGTGATTGACTTTATTGATATGACATTAGAGTCAAACCGTGAACTAGTTTTGCGCAGGTTAGTTGAGTGTTTAGGCAGAGATCGAACTAAACATCAGGTAGCTGAAGTAACCTCCTTAGGTTTAGTGCAAATGACTAGAAAGCGTGTTGGTCAGGGATTAATTGAGGCATTCTCAACTACCTGCGAAAGCTGTGGTGGCAGAGGCATTCATATTCATAGTGATCCAGTTAAAAAGGTGGCTTTAGAAAAAGATATGGAGCAGAGATTTTCTCAAACTAGCAAATCTTTCACTGAGGATGATGACGAAGTTGATTTAGATGATAAGTCTGAAACTTTTGAAGATGAACAATCAATTTCTAAAGATGAAGAAGTTGAGCAAACTCCACCCGCACTAGCTACACGCCGAAAGGGTCGAAGAGCTGTGAGTACCGGGGTAATTTCCACCAATTAATTAGGGCATTAATCGGTGCATTTGACCGCAGAGAGAGCAATCTCTACCCTTATCCACCTACCCTGATCGAATGTGAAGATTAAGGTTTATTTATTAGCAAGGAGCAGATTGTGTACGCGATTGTTAAAGCTGGCGGCCGCCAAGAGAAGGTTTCAGTTGGTGAAACTTTAGTGGTCGATCGTTTAGATGCAGCTGTTGGCTCCTCAGTAACTTTTCCAGCTGTCCTTCTAGTTGATGGGTCTGATGTGACTACTGATCCAAAAGCGCTAGCGGCTGTGAAAGTAACTGGTGAAATACTTGCAGAACAAAAGGGTCCAAAGATTGCGATTTTAAGATACAAGAGCAAAACCGGATATCGTCGACGCCAAGGATTTCGTTCTAAACTTACTCGCGTAAAAATAACTGGAATTAATAAGTAACTACTAACTAAGGCAGGTGAAAGCAGATGGCAAGTAAAAAGGGTGTCTCCTCCACACGTAATGGTCGCGACTCAAATCCTCAGTACCTTGGCATTAAAAGATTTGCTGGCCAGGTAGTTAAGGGTGGCGAGATTTTAGTTCGCCAACGTGGCACTTACTTCCACCCAGGAAAAAATGTTGGAATTGGAAAAGATGACACATTATTCGCACTTGAGGGTGGGTCAGTTGAATTTGGCCGTGCTCGTGGTCGTCGAGTAGTAAATATCGTTCCGGTTTCATAACTTAAGCGGATTATTAATTGTGGGTCCGCGAGCTGCGGGCCCATTTTTATTTTTCGTTGTCGAAAGGAGTTCACATGGCTACTTTTGTTGATCGTGTGACTCTGCATGCCTCGGCCGGTAATGGTGGAGATGGTTGCGTTTCAGTTCACCGAGAAAAATTCAAACCATTAGGTGGGCCAGATGGTGGCAATGGTGGCCGTGGTGGGGATATTGCATTAGTAGTGGATCCAGATGTCACAACACTTTTAGATTTTCACCATTCACCTCATCGAAAGGCAACAGATGGCAGGAAAGGTGCTGGTGATTTTTGTAATGGCGCAGATGGTAAAGATCTAGTTCTTTCGGTTCCAAATGGAACCGTTGTGAAAGATATTAATGGAAATACCATTGCCGATCTTGTTGGGTTTGGTACCAGGTTTATGGCAGCACAAGGTGGAAAAGGCGGCTTAGGTAATGCTGGCTTAGCAAATTCAAAGCGAAGAGCACCAGGTTTTGCGCTATTAGGTGAACCAGGAGAAGCGCGTACTTTGTTTCTAGAGTTAAAGAGCGTTGCAGATATTGGCTTGGTTGGTTATCCAAGCGCCGGTAAGTCGTCATTAATTGCAGCAATCTCTGCAGCTAGACCCAAAATTGCTGAATATCCTTTTACAACTTTGGTGCCAAATTTAGGAGTAGTCCAAGCAGGAGATACAAGATTTACTGCTGCTGATGTGCCTGGACTAATTCCTGGAGCAAGTCAGGGCAAGGGATTAGGTCATGAATTTTTACGCCACGTAGAGCGATGTGCTGCACTTGTTCATGTTTTAGATTGCGCAACACTTGAAACCGATCGTGATCCGGCTAAAGATTTTGATGTTATTGAAGAGGAGTTAAAACAATATGGTGGCTTGACCGATCGGCCAAGAATCATTGCTTTAAATAAAATTGATATTCCTGATGGTAAAGCGATGGCAGATATGGTGCAAAAAACTCTAGAAGATAGAGGCTATCTTGTGTTTCAAGTCTCTGCTGCTTCTCGTGAAGGTATTCAAGAGTTAGTTTATGCAATGGCGCAAATAATTCAGAAGAGTCGGAAAGAAAAAAAGGGCGAACAAGTTACTCGAATTGTTTTACGTCCGGTTGCAGTTGATGATGCAGGATTTACAGTAACCGCTAATGAAGATGGCTCATTTAATGTAGTTGGAGATAAGCCTGAAAGATGGGTTAAACAAACTGATTTTACAAATGCCGAAGCAATTGGATACTTGGCTGATCGTTTAGCTTCATATGGCGTGGAGAAGGAATTGTTTAAGCAGGGTGCAAAATCTGGTGATGAAGTAAGAATTGGTGAAGGGGATGAGGCAGTTATATTTGACTGGGAGCCAAGCATTGAGGCTGGCGCTGAATTACTTGCCGGTCCAAGAGGAGAAGACTTACGTCTTTCAACTCCATGGCGAATGGATTTACTAGAAGATGATATTGATCAACTAAGTGATGACGAAATAGAAATGCAATGGGAGTACAATGTACCTAACCCAAAAAATCCTAGAATTGATGAAGATGTCCATTAATCTAAAAGATATTAACCGCATAGTAATAAAGGTTGGCTCTTCAACACTTACGGGTAAAGCTGGCGCAAATTTAGATCCAAAGGCAATTGATGATCTTGTTGATGTTGTCGCTAAACTCAAACAAGATAAGAAAGAAGTAATTGTCGTATCTTCTGGAGCAATTGCTGCTGGTATAGCGCCGCTTGGACTATCAGCTCGTCCCTCTGATTTAACTTCTCAGCAAGCTGCTGCCTCTGTTGGACAGGGGTTACTCATGGCTAAATACACTCAATCCTTTAATAGATTTAAGATAATAACTGCTCAAATATTGATTACTTTAGAAGATATTACCAAGGATGCACATATTGCTAACATCAAAGGAGTCTTAGGCTCACTTTTGAAGCAAGGTGTAGTTCCAGTTATAAATGAAAATGACACTGTAGGTACTGAAGAGATTAAATATGGCGATAATGATGGCCTTGCTGCAAAAGTTACTAAGTTAATTGAGGCAGACCTATTAGTTCTGATTACTGATATTGATGGACTTTATGATGCAAACCCAACTTCACCAGGAGCAAAGCAGATTCATCTCGTTTCTGATTTATCTAAAATTAACTCAGACTCACTAGGCGGGGCTGGAAGCTCAGGGGTAGGAAGTGGCGGAATGGTTACTAAAATTGATGCAGCACGAGTTGTTACAAGTGTTGGTATTGGAATGTTGCTTACAAAAATCTCTGATCTATCTGATGCCTTAGCTGGTAAGCAGGTTGGAACTTATTTTTTACCTAATCCTTAAGATTTGAAATCTCAAGTAATGCCTTGGCAGTATCTGCTTCATGATCTGAATCAGTTGGATTATCACTTAATTTGACAATCACAGTTCGCGTATCTGGATTAACAAAAATAAATTGTCCATGCAGGCCAAGTGCCAGAGAAATTCTTGGATATGGGTGCCAAACCTGTGCGCCATAACCCCAATCCCTATCTAAAGTTGTTACTGAAGTAGTCATTCGATTAAGCCATGATTTATCTATTATTTTATTTGGCCCGGCGTATCCACCATTTAGAAATAGCATTCCGACTCGAGCATAATCAATTCCAGAGGCATTGAAGCAGCAGAATGTTTTTTCGGTTCCTCCTACCCGGTCAACATTCCAAGTTGCAGGATATTTTGCACCAATTATCTGCCAAACATTTTCGCTAAAGTAATCTGCAACTCTCTTTCCAGTTACTTTCTTAATTATCATTCCTAGCATTTGAGTATCAACACTGCGGTATTCAGATTTCGTACCTGGATCAAAAGCCATTTTTCTATTATTTTTTAGAAACCAATCAAGGTCGGTAGTGGCGTACATTTGCGCAATAGCTACACCCCAGCCGGAGGGCCCTGATGGGTAATTATCACTCACGCCAACGCCAGCTTGCATATCTAGCAGTTGCTTGATTGTTACTAAATCAAAACTAGTACCAGCTTTTAAATCTGGGAAGTAGTCAACAAATTTATCACTTTCTGAAATTTTACCTTGTGAGATTAATTGCCCAATCATTATTGATGTCATTGTTTTAGCAACTGAGTAAGAAGGCAATTGCGACTTTTGAGTGATGCCATCTTTATACCACTCATAAGTCATTACACCATTTCGTAAAACAATAAAAACATTGGTATCTGTTTGTTTCAAGAATTCATTAAACGGAAGAGAGGTGCCTTTATACATAATTTCATCTGGCATCTTTTCGGAAGACACTGGGATAGTAATTGGTTTTGTAGCTGGATCAATCACATGCCATGGCATCAAAGTAGGCGTCTTTGATGCTGGGGCTAACCCCAGCTTTATTGTCGCGATTGGTTCTGGATAATGAATTACTTTGGTGAAGATAAACAAAGCCACATATATAAGTCCAACTGAAATTACCGTATTTCGCAGGAACTTAAATAAACGTCTCACGCCGATAGCCTAATAGCCCGTAGGCTTAGGACATGGCAGCCACATCGATAATTAAAGATCTTGCAACCAGAGCACGCTTGGCTGCTCGCGAACTTGCCAATTCATCTAATGCCCAACGAAATCAAATATTAGAAAATATATCTTCTGAGCTGGAGAAAAATTCACATTTGATAATCGAGGCTAACCAATTAGATATGGAAGCGGCTAAGAAATCTGGGATGAACCAGTCTCTTCAAGATAGATTATTGCTGACCGAAGCAAGAATTAAATCAATGGCAAACGCTGCAAAAAATATCACTAAGTTGCCAGATCCTTTGAATAAAGTTTTGGTAGAAAGAACCTTAGAGAATGGTTTACATCTTCTTCAGAAATCAGTTCCATTCGGTGTGGTTGGTATGGTTTATGAAGCCAGACCAAATGTTACAGTTGATGCCGCAGTAATTTTAATTAAATCCGGTAATGCAGCCTTATTGCGCGGATCGTCTTCTGCAGAACACAGCAATAAAATTTTGATTGAGGTAATGCGAAAAGGATTTGCAGGCACTTCGATTTCTCCAGAGGTGATTCAATTAGTGCCATCAGATGATAGAGGAACTGTGACAGCTTTGTTAAAAGCTTCAAGATTTGTAGATTTAGTTATTCCAAGAGGAAGTGCGCAGTTAATTAGAACTGTGGTTGATGAAGCAACAGTGCCAACCATAGAAACCGGAGCTGGCGTCTGCCATGTTTATGTCGATAAGTCTGCAGATTTTGACAAAGCAATTTCGATTTTGATTAATTCAAAGTGTGATAGACCAAGCGTATGTAACGCTGCGGAAACTCTTTTGGTTGATAAACAGATATCTGATCGGTTTTTACCACTAGCCTTAAAAGCATTAACTGATGCAAATGTAATAATTAATGTCGATTCAGAGAGCAAATTGGTAGCAGATAAATTAGGCATACAAACAAAATTAGCCAGCAATGACTCTTGGTCAACAGAGTATGGAACCTTAGAAATAAATATCGCTCAAGTAGATGGCGTGATGGGTGCAATCGACCATATAGCTAAATATGGCACCAAGCACACAGAGGCGATAGTTGCCCAGGATGATTTAGCCATTTCAGCCTTCACAACTTTAAATGATTGTGCCGCGGTAATGGTAAATGCCTCAACACGATTTACTGATGGTGAACAAATGGGATTTGGGGCTGAGATTGGAATTTCCAATCAAAAAATGCATGCCCGAGGCCCAATGGGACTAGAGCAAATGACTACTACAACTTGGATTGTTAGCGGTAACGGCCAAATTCGCAACTAAATTTGCACCAGTTATACTCACCGATTATGTCTGCAATCTCTCGCGATGAAGTCGCTAATTTAGCCAGACTAGCTCGAATATCAATCAGCGATGCTGAGCTAGATCACTTAGCAACTGAAATGGATGTAATTCTTGGTGCAGTAGCCCGGGTCCAAGAGGTAGCAGGTAAAGATGTACCACCAACATCACACCCATTGGATGTTAGTAATGTCGCTAGAGATGATCAGGTAGTTCCAAGTCTTACACCAAGTGAGGCATTATCTGGCGCTCCGGCAAGTGATGAGCAAAGATTTAAAGTTCCACAAATATTAGGCGAAGAATAAATGATGATTAGAGAATCTGCTGCAAGTATGGCTGCTGCATTAGCCAGCAAAGAGATAAGTGCAGTAGATCTTGCTAATCAGCATTACGATCAAATAACGGCAGTAGATAAAGATGTCCATGCCTTTTTATATTTAGATAAAGAAGGTGCATTAGCCCATGCAGCAGAGGTTGATAAGAAGCGAGCTGCAGGTGAGAAATTATCACCATTGGCTGGAGTACCACTTGCGTTAAAGGATGTATTAACCCAAAAAGGTATACCAACGACTTGTGGTTCAAAAATTCTAGAGGGATGGCGACCACCCTACGACTCAACTGTAGTCACAAAATTAAAAAGTGCAGGTATTGTAATTTTAGGAAAGACTAATATGGATGAGTTTGCCATGGGTTCATCAACAGAAAACTCAGCTTTTGGTCCCACAAAAAATCCTTGGGATTTAACTAGAATTCCTGGTGGATCAGGTGGTGGATCATCAGCTTCCCTGGCAGCATATGAAGCACCACTTGCTATTGGAACTGATACTGGTGGATCAATAAGACAACCAGCAGCAGTAACTGGCACAGTTGGCGTTAAGCCAACTTATGGCGGTGTTTCTAGGTATGGCTTAGTTGCATTTTCATCATCCCTTGATCAAGCCGGTCCTTGCGCAAGATCAGTTTTAGATACGGCTTTATTACATCAAGTTATAGCTGGTTTTGATCCCAAAGATTCGACAAGCATTAATCAAAATGTGCCAGATGTAGTAGCTGCAGCTAAGAAGCAAGATATAAAAGGAATGAAAATTGGCGTGGTTAAGCAGCTATCAGGTAATGGATATCAAAAGGGAGTTGAAAATAAATTTAAAGAATCATTAGATGAATTAGTTAAATTAGGAGCAGAAATTGTCGAAGTTTCATGTCCTAATTTTGAGTATGCATTAGCTGCCTACTATTTAATTGCACCAAGTGAGTGCTCATCTAACTTAGCAAGATTTGATTCAATTCGATTTGGATTACGGGTTGGAGATGATGGTTCAAAGAGTGCTGAGGAGGTAATGAATTTAACTAGAGCGGCTGGATTTGGCCGGGAGGTTAAACGTAGAATTATTCTTGGTACCTACGCACTTTCCTCGGGTTACTACGATGCCTATTACGGTTCAGCACAAAAGGTAAGAACCCTTATTAAGCGAGATTTTGAGTCAGCCTTTACTAAATGTGATGTTTTAGTTTCACCTACGGCACCAACAACCGCATTTAAAATTGGTGAGAAAACTAATGACCCATTGGCAATGTATTTAAATGATATTGCAACAATTCCGGTGAACATGGCTGGAATCGGTGGCATGAGTTTGCCATGTGGCCTAGCTGAAGAAGATAACCTGCCAGTTGGCTTCCAGATTATGTCACCTGCCATGAAAGATGATCGAATGTATTTAGTAGGTGGTGCCTTGGAAGCAACTCTAAATAATAAATGGGGTAAACCTATTCTAGATTTCGCACCAAATTTAGCGGCTTCAAAATGAGTCTTAATTACGAGCAAGCGGTCAAAAAGTATGAACCCACCCTTGGACTGGAAGTTCATGTTGAGCTAAATACTAAATCAAAGATGTTTTGCGGCTGTGCTACAGAGTTTGGTGCTCAACCAAATACTCAAACCTGCCCAGTTTGTCTAGGTCTTCCAGGCTCACTTCCAGTTGTAAACAAGAAAGCAATTGAAAGTACGATTTTAATTGGCCTAGCCCTTAACTGTTCGATCGCACCATACTCTCGGTTCGCAAGGAAAAATTATTTTTACCCAGATATGCCTAAGAACTTCCAAACATCACAGTATGACGAACCAATTTGTGTGAATGGATATTTAGATGTTGAGATCGACACCGATGATGGAAGTAAGAGTTTTAGAGTAGAGATCGAGCGAGTTCATATGGAGGAGGACACTGGTAAATCTCTTCATGTTGGTGGCTCAACTGGTCGAATTCATGGTGCTGATTACTCACTTCTAGATTACAACCGAGCAGGTATTCCACTAGTCGAGATAGTTACCAAAATTATTCCAAATACAGGCAAATATGCTCCACAAGTTGCCAGAGCATATGTAGCTTCACTGCGCGATATTTTACGCGGCCTAAAAGTATCTGATGTAAAAATGGAGCAGGGCTCTCTTCGCTGTGATGTTAATTTGTCGCTGTCTGAGATTAATAGCGGCAAACTTGGAACTAGAAGTGAAACTAAAAATGTAAACTCACTTCGCTCTGTTGAGCGCGCAGTCAATGGTGAATTTGTTAGACAAGCAAATCGATTAGCTAGTGGTGAACGAATTATTCAAGAGACCCGTCACTTTTTAGAAGAAAGTGGTCAAACTAGACCAGGCAGATCAAAAGAGCAGGCAGAGGATTATCGATACTTTCCCGAACCTGATTTAGTTCCAGTGATTCCTGATAGTAAGTGGATTGAAGAGCTTCGTAAATCACTTCCAGAAAAGCCTGCTGATCGGCGCAAGCGATTACAACAAGCTTGGTCTGTGCCAGATAAAGAAATGTCTGCCATGGTAAATGCAGAATTATTAGATACAGTTGAAGAGACAGTATTACTTGGCGCAGATCCAACAAGAGCTAGATCTTGGTGGCTAGGTGAAATCTCTAGAATTGCAAATGATAGAACAGTATTTCCCACGGAATTGATTTCAGTGAAAGATGTTTATCAAATTATCACCCTCATTAATCAAGGGGAATTAACTGATAAATTGGCAAGACAGGTAGTGGAAGGTGTGATCGCAGGGGAGGGTTCACCTGCTGATGTGATTTTAAAGCGTGGACTTAAAGTTGTATCAGATGATTCTCAGCTGATGAAGGCCATCGCAGATGCAATTGCAGCAGCACCAGAAACTGCAGATCGGGTTCGAGGTGGAAATATTCCTGCTGCTGGTGCGCTAATTGGTGCAGTAATGAAAGCAACTGGCGGCCAAGCCGATGCGGCTAAGGTAAGAGAATTATTATTAAAGCACTTGGGGCAATAAACTAATCTCATGAGTGAAAAAAAACCGCCGAATAAAATGAAGCCTAGATCAGGCTTAGTAACCGATGGTTTGGAAAGAGCGCCCGCTCGTGGAATGCTTCGCGCAGTTGGTATGCAGGATGAAGATTTTAAAAAAGCTCAAATTGGAATTGCATCTTCTTGGAATGAAATCACTCCATGTAATCTTTCACTGGATCGATTAGCTAAAGCATCAAAAAAAGGTGTGATAGATGCTGGTGGATTTCCAATGCAATTTGGCACTATTTCAGTTTCTGATGGAATTTCAATGGGACATGAAGGAATGCATTTTTCATTAGTTTCTCGAGAAGTTATTGCGGATTCGGTTGAGGCAGTTATGCAGGCCGAACGATTAGATGGCATGGTCACATTTGCTGGTTGCGATAAATCTTTACCAGGCATGATGATGGCAGCAGCCAGATTAGATATTGCCTCAGTTTTTGTTTACGCCGGTTCAATTATGCCAGGTAAAGTTGACGGCAGAGATGTAACAATTATTGATGCATTTGAAGCGGTAGGTGCTTGTGCTCGAGGATTGATTTCGCAAGAAGAGGTAGACAAAATCGAACGTGCTATCTGTCCTGGTGAAGGGGCATGTGGCGGTATGTACACCGCCAACACCATGGCTGCCGTGGGTGAAGCTATTGGATTATCACTACCAGGATCTGCCTCACCACCATCAATTGATCGTCGCAGAGATGATTATGCAATTAAATCTGGCGCAGCTGTTGTTGAGTTAATTCGTAGTGGCATCACCACAAGACAAATATTGACTAAGAAAGCTTTTGAGAATGCAATAACAATTGTGATGGCATTAGGTGGCTCAACCAATGCAGTTTTGCATCTGCTAGCAATCGCCCATGAGGCAGAGGTGGATTTAACCTTGGAAGATTTCCAAAGAGTTGGTGCAAAGGTGCCACTACTTGGTGACCTAAAACCATTTGGAAAATATGTAATGACCGATGTAGATCGTGTAGGTGGAATTCCCGTTGTGCTCAAAGCTTTATTTGATGCTGGTCTTATTCATGGGGATTGCTTAACTGTTACTGGTAAGACCATGGCAGAAAACTTAAGAGATATAACGCCACCAGATCCAGATGGTGAAATTCTAAAGGCGGTAAAAAATCCAATGTCACTAGGTGGTGGAATTACTATTTTAAATGGTTCACTCTCACCTGAAGGCTCCGTTTGTAAGACAGCTGGAATTGGTGTGGATGTATTTGAAGGACCAGCAAAAGTATTTGAACGTGAACAACAAGCAATGGATGCATTAGAGAATGGCTCAATTGTGGCCGGTGATGTTGTGGTAATTAGATATGAAGGACCAAAAGGTGGTCCTGGTATGCGTGAGATGTTAATGATTACCGGAGCGATAAAGGGCGCCGGTCTTGGAAAGTCAGTTTTATTGTTAACAGATGGCAGATTCTCTGGCGGTACCACTGGATTATGTGTTGGCCATGTTGCACCAGAAGCGGTTGATGCTGGGCCAATTGCATTTGTTAAGAATGGTGATCGCATCAGAATTGATACTAAAAATCGAACATTAGATTTACTAGTAGATCAAAATGAGATGAATGAGCGACGAAAAAAATTCAAACCACTACCTCATAAGTATCAACGTGGTGTTTTGGCTAAATATTCAAAACTGGTGGGTAGTGCAGCAAAGGGTGCAGTCTGCGATTAAAAAGTATTACCTTATCCGGTCGCGCTCAAATAATGAGATCACCATCTCAGGGGTTGACTAGATGAGAGTGCACCTGAGAAACTAATCCCATGAAGAAATCATCGCTAATCTCACAAATCGTGATCACATCTGTGGTCGTGGTGATTATCGAGCGTGCGCGCTAACCAGCAAAGTTAGTTCGCACCCCTCAGATAAAACTGGGGGGTTTTGTTTTAGATAAGTACTATCTGAAAGAAAGGAAGATATGAGCAAGGTAACTGGTGCGCAGAGTTTAGTAAACGCACTTGAAGCTGCTGGGGTTGATGTCATGTTTGGCATACCAGGTGGCGCCATTCTTCCTGCTTATGATCCAATCTTTGATTCAAAAATCAGACACATATTAGTAAGACATGAACAAGGTGCAGGACATGCAGCCACTGGCTACGCCCAAGCAACTGGCCGCGTTGGAGTTTGTATTGCTACCTCAGGTCCTGGTGCGACAAATTTAGTAACACCTTTAGCTGATGCACAGATGGATTCTGTGCCAATAGTTGCAATTACCGGTCAAGTACCAGCACCAGCAATTGGAACCGATGCATTTCAAGAGGCAGATATCCGTGGTGTAACAATGCCAGTTACAAAACACAATTATTTAATTACTGATCCAGCCGATATTCCACGGGCAATTGCTGAGGCTTTTCATATAGCAAGTACTGGCCGGCCCGGAGCAGTCTTAGTTGATATTGCCAAGGATGCGTTGCAAAAAGAGAGTACTTTTAATTATCCTAAAAATATTTCACTTGTGGGCTATAACCCAGTTCTGGTACCGAAACAAGAATCAATAAATGATGCCGCCGCCTTAATTGCGCAATCTAAGAAACCAGTTTTATATGTTGGTGGCGGTGTGATAAAAGCAAATGCCGCAAAAGAGTTGATGCAATTCGCTGAAATTACTGGTGCACCGGTGGTGACCACACTTATGGCTCGAGGAGCATTCCCAGATTCACATAAGCAACACCTTGGTATGCCTGGTATGCATGGCACAGTTGCAGCGGTTACCGCTCTACAAAAAGCTGATTTACTAATCACACTCGGTGCCAGATTTGATGATCGAGTAACGGGCAAACTCTCTACCTTTGCGCCAAATGCAAAAATTATTCATGCCGATATTGATCCAGCTGAAATTGGTAAAAACCGCCATGCTGATGTGGCATTAATCGGCGATTTAAAAAATATATTACAAGCCTTATCACCAGCAACTAAGAGTGCATTGGCAAAATCTCAGCCAGATTTAACACCATGGCTAGATGAAACTTATGGTTGGCGAAGTAAGTTTCCATTGGGTTATGACCAACCAAGTGATGGATCGGTTTCGCCACAATATGTAATTGAACGGATTGGAAAAATATCTGGTCCAGAGACCATATTTACTGCCGGTGTTGGTCAACATCAAATGTGGGCATCACAATTTATTGGATATGAAAAACCTCGAACTTGGCTTAACTCTGGTGGCTTAGGAACTATGGGTTATGCCGTACCAGCAGCTATGGGGGCAAAGGTTGGCGCACCGGATACTACGGTTTGGGCAATTGATGGCGATGGCTGTTTTCAGATGACTAACCAAGAGTTAGTAACTTGTGCCTTAAATAATATTCCAATCAAAGTTGCAGTTATAAATAATGAATCATTGGGCATGGTTCGCCAGTGGCAAACTCTGTTTTATAACCAGCGTTACTCCAATACAGATCTACACTCAAAGCGAATTCCGGATTTTAAATTATTAGCCGAGGCCATGGGTTGTGTTGGCTTAAGGTGTGAGCGCCCGGAGGATGTCGATAAAACTATTGAAGCTGCGATGGCGATTAATGATCGCCCAGTAGTTGTTGATTTTAATGTCCACCGAGACGCAATGGTTTGGCCAATGGTCGCCGCTGGAACTTCAAATGATGACATTACTGTTGCCAGATCAATGGCGCCAGTATGGGATTCACAGGAGTTGTAATGGCTACTCATACCTTAGCGGTTTTAGTTGAGAACTCACCTGGTGTGTTAGCTCGAGTAGCATCACTGTTTTCTCGTCGCGGTTACAATATTGATTCACTGGCGGTTGGACCAACTGAGAATCCAAAGGTTTCTCGAATGACTATTGTTCTAAATTTAGAGGGTCATGCCCTAGATCAGGTCAGTGCCCAATTATTCAAATTAGTAAATGTCATTGGCATTTCTGAAATGAAGGATACCGATTCATTAAAGCGGGAAATTCTCTTGGTAAAGGTGGCGAACAAAGCTGCAACTAAAGAGATTGCAAAAAAGCATAATGTAAGTATCGTAGATGAAACTGCCTCAACGATTTCTATCGAGGCGGTTGGCTCCTCTACTGCGATCGAGGCTTTACTTACTGAGTTAAAGCCACATGGAATTCGTGAGCTAGTTCAATCCGGCTTGGTTGCGATCGAACGAGGTGCCAATACATTGGCAGATCGAACTCTAAGCACCATGGGAACAGCTAACGAGTCAGAATCAATTAGTTCTACAGCTGATTACCAAAATTAACCAACAATAACTACTAACAAGGAGAACCAAAGTGGCAACGATGTATCACGATGAAGATGCAGATCTAGCAATTATTCAATCAAAAAAGGTTGCGGTAATTGGTTATGGATCACAAGGACATGCACATGCACTCTCACTTCGCGATAGCGGGGTAGATGTAGTTGTTGGTTTAGCGGAGGGATCAAAATCTCGAGCAAAGGCAGAAGCTGAAGGACTTAAGGTTGCCACAGTTACTGATGCTGTAAAAGGCGCGGATGTAGTTATGTTGCTTGCTCCTGACCATGTACAACGCCATATTTATAATGATTCAATTGCGCCAAATATTAAATCTGGTGCGGCATTGTTCTTTGGTCATGGCTTTAATATTCGTTTTGGTTATATCAAGCCGCCAGCAAATGTTGATGTTTGTATGGTTGCCCCTAAGGGACCTGGACACTTAGTTCGTCGCGAGTATTCAGCAGGTAGGGGTGTACCAGTAATTGTTGCAGTAGAACAAGATGCAACCGGCAATGCTTGGTCGTTAACTCTTTCCTATGCCAAAGCAATTGGTGGCTTAAGAGCTGGTGGAATTTTAACTACCTTTACCGAAGAGTGTGAGACTGATTTATTTGGTGAGCAAGCTGTTCTTTGTGGCGGTGCCTCTCAATTAGTTATGTATGGTTTTGAAACCTTAATTGAGGCCGGATACCAACCAGAGGTTGCCTATTTTGAGTGCTTACATGAGTTGAAGTTAATTGTTGACCTGATGTATGAAGGTGGAATAGCTAAACAACGTTGGTCTGTATCAGATACAGCTGAGTATGGAGATTACATCTCTGGACCAAGAGTTATTGATCCAAGCGTAAAAGCGAACATGAAAGCAGTTTTAGCTGAAGTTCAATCAGGTGCGTTCGCCAAGCGCTTTATCGATGATCAAGATGCCGGTGCACCAGAGTTTAAGGCTTTGCGCGCTAAAGGTGAGTCTCATCCAATTGAAGCCGTTGGCCGAGATCTAAGAAAGATGATGTCATGGGTCAAAGCTGCAAATAAAGATGATTACAAAGAGGGAAATGCAGCGCGTGGCTAAACCAGTTGTCCTGATTGCTGAAGAGTTAAGTCCGGCCACATTAGAGGCACTAGGGCCAGACTTTGAGGTGCGCAATTGCAATGGCGCTGATCGTGCAGAACTACTTTCTGCATTGTCTAAAGGAGTAGATGCGGTATTAATTCGATCTGCAACGAAGATGGATGCCGAAGCTATTTCAGTTGCGAAGGGTTTAAAAGTTATTGCGCGAGCTGGTGTTGGATTAGATAATGTTGAAATTCCAGCTGCAACAGCAGCTGGTGTCATGGTTGTAAATGCACCAACTTCAAATATAGTTTCAGCAGCAGAGTTGGCAATTGGATTATTGCTGGCTTGTGCCCGCTCAATTTCGCCAGCACATGCAGCCCTTAAAAATGGAAAATGGGCCAGGTCTAAATACACCGGAGCTGAGTTATTTGAAAAAACACTAGGTATTGTTGGTTTTGGCCGTATTGGTCAATTAGTTGCATCTCGCATGCAAGCTTTTGGAATGAAAGTAGTTGCCTACGATCCTTATATGCAACCTGCCAGGGCAGCCCAGTTAGATGTTGCGTTAGTTGAATTAGATGATTTGCTGAGGGTGAGTGATTTTATTTCGATTCACTTACCCAAAAGTAAAGAGACAGCAAATTTAATTAGTACAGAAGCTTTAAAAAAAGTGAAACCTACAGTGAGAATAATTAATGCAGCCAGAGGAGGCGTGCTTGATGAGGCTGCTCTTTATGAAGCACTAAAAAATGGCAAGGTTGCCGGAGCTGGACTTGATGTTTTTGCTACTGAACCATGCACAGATTCACCATTATTTACCTTAGATAATGTCGTTGCAACACCACACCTTGGTGCATCAACAGATGAAGCTCAAGAGCGAGCTGGAATAGCTGTGGCAGTCTCTGTGCGTAAGGCATTATCAGGTGAGCTAGTTCCTGATGCAGTAAATGTTAAAGGTGGCGCAATAGATGAAGCAGTCAGACCTGCATTACCGCTTGTTGAAAAATTGGCTCAAGTTGCAATTGCCTTAGCTACAGATGTAGTTGCCAATGTAGATGTAGAAGTTCGTGGCGAGATTTCTGCTCTTGATGTATCAGTGCTTACTACCAGCGCGCTAAAGGGTGCCTTAACTGGGATGGGCGCGGAAGATGTTACGTATGTAAACGCACCTGCATTAGCTAGTGAACGTGCATTAACTTCAAATATCTCAACTAATGCCGAAAGTCCAGATCACCGAAATTTAGTCTCGGTCCGAGCAGCGTGCGCAGATGGCAGCAAAGTATTAGTAAGCGGAACTTTGATGGGAATCAAACAAATTCAAAAAATCGTTGCGATTGATGAATTAGATTTGGATTTAAAGCCAACTAGCAATCTGTTATTCCTTCGATATAGTGATCAACCTGGTGTTGTTGGAATAGTGGGTAATGCCCTTGGTAAGTTGAAAATTAACATTGCCGATATGCAGGTTGGACGTACCGAAGCGGGTGGCCAAGCATTGATGGCGCTTACTGTCGATTCTGTTATCCCAAATGATTTGCTTCAGATAATTACTAAAGAGACAGGTGCATCTTTGGTTAGATTTGTGAATTTGGTGAATGAATGAAAAATTTCAATTTAGCAGTTATCGCAGGTGATGGTATTGGACCAGAGGTTGTAACCGAAGGTCTAAGAGTTTTGGATACTGTTGCCAAAAAATATGACTTGAATTTCAGTAAAACTAATTATGAGTTGGGTGCTGCCTATTGGCATAAAACTGGTGAAACATTGCCAGACTCAGTTATGGCTGACTTGGCTAAATCTGATGTGATTTTATTGGGTGCAGTGGGTGACCCATCAGTTCCCAGTGGGGTTTTGGAACGTGGGTTGTTACTTAAATTGCGGTTTGCATTTGAACATTACATTAACTTAAGGCCGGCAAAGTTATTTCCAGGCGTTAGCTCGCCAATTACAAATAATAAGGGCATTGATTTTGTGGTCGTTCGCGAAGGAACTGAAGGACTTTATGTTGGTGCCGGCTCTATTAAGGATGAGGGAACAAATAAGGAGCTTGCAATCGAAGAGTCAATCAATACTTATAAAGGTGTTGAGCGAGTAATACGAGATGCATTTAATCGCGCTCAAAGCAGACCCCGTAAAAAGGTAACTTTGGTACATAAGAACAATGTGTTAACCCGAGCAGGTGGGCTTTGGAGTCGAGTTTTTAACGAGGTCTCAAAAGATTTCAGCGATGTCACTACAGATTACTTACATGTTGATGCTGCCTCAATGTTTTTTGTTACAAATCCTGAGAGATTTGATGTAGTAGTTACCGATAATCTTTTTGGTGACATTATTACCGATATCGCTGCGGCAATTTGCGGCGGAATCGGATTAGCAGCGAGTGGCAATATCAATCCCACTGGTGCTTTCCCGTCAATGTTTGAGCCAGTACACGGTTCTGCCCCAGATATTGCTGGTAAGAACCAGGCAGATCCAACTGCCACAGTATTATCAGTTGCCATGATGCTAAATCATTTAGGACAAACTCAAGCAGCTAAAGATGTAGAAAATGCTGTTGCTCAAGATTTATTAAATCGTGGCGATAAGAAGCGAAGTACAACTGAGATAGGTGATGCGTTGGTTAGAGGTGTGGCATGAAGGTAATTCTTAATCCAAATAAGAATTCGATATCTGATAGTGATCGCAATCAGAAAGTGGCTGAACCAGGGTTTGGTAAGTACTACACCGACAATATGGTGATCGCACATTGGAGTGAATCTAATGGTTGGCAAGATGCTGAGTTAAAGGCGTATGGCCAACTAACACTAGATCCAGCAACTATGGTTTTTCATTATGGTCAAGAAGTTTTTGAAGGTATGAAGGCATATAGCCAACCAGATGGTGGAGTTTCATTATTTAGACCAGAGGCAAATGCCAAGAGATTTGCTAAATCTGCTGCTCGAATTGCCTTACCGGAAATGCCAACTGAATTTTTTGTGCAAACCGTTGAAGCATTAGTTAAGCAAGAAAAGGATTGGGTACCTAAAAAAATTGGTGAATCTTTATACCTACGGCCATTCTTAATTGCAACTGAAGTTGGCCTAGGTGTTAGACCATCTAATCACGCAACTTATGTATTGATTGCAACTCCAGCTGCTGCCTATTTCAATGCGGCAAAAGCGGTAACAGTGTGGATTTCAACTGAGTACGTCCGAGCTGCTCTTGGTGGAACAGGGGAGGCAAAATGTGGTGGCAATTATGCGGCTTCATTACTTGCCCAAAAACAAGCAGCACAAGAAGGTTGCGATCAGGTTGCATATATTGATGCTAAAGAGCGCAAGTGGGTAGAAGAGATGGGTGGAATGAATCTTTATTTCATTAAGGGAAGTGGCAAGGATGCCACCATTTTGACACCTAAATTAACAGGCACACTACTTCCAGGTATCACGCGGGATTCGATTTTAACTTTAGCCAAAGATCTTGGCTATAAAACCGAAGAGACCATGATTTCTATTGATGATTGGCGCGATGGTGTTAAAAGTGGTGAGATTACAGAAATTTTTGCATGTGGAACTGCTGCCGTTATCTCTGCGGTAGGTGCTGCTAAAAGCATTCATGGCACTTGGCAAACTGGTGATGGAAAACCTGGTGCAATTACCAATGAAATTAGAGCAGCATTATTAGCAATTCAACATGGTACTTCTCCGGATAAGCATGGCTGGAATAAGCGGGTTGTGTAATGCCAATTAACGATTCCTTTCATATCTATGACACAACCTTGCGTGATGGTGCGCAACAAGAGGGCTTAAATCTTTCGGTGCATGACAAATTGAGTATTGCCCGCCACCTTGATGATTTGGGCGTGGGATTTATCGAAGGCGGCTGGCCAGGAGCAAATCCAAAAGACACCGAGTTTTTTAAATTAGCGCAAACTGAATTAAAGTTAAAAAATGCAACCTTTGTAGCATTTGGTGCCACTAGAAGAGCCGGTATTAAAGCAGCAGATGACCACCTACTTCGAGCTTTACAAGATTCAAAAGCTGCAGCGGTAACACTGGTTGCAAAAAGTCATGACCGCCACGTTGATCTAGCGCTAAAAACTCATCTCGATGAGAATTTAGCAATGATTGCTGATTCAATTAAATTTTTAAAATCAGGTGGGCAACGAGTATTTCTAGATGCTGAGCACTTTTTTGATGGCTACCTTTCCAATAAAGCATACGCACTAGAGGTAGTTAGAGTTGCGACCGAAGCTGGCGCTGATGTTGTCGCTTTGTGCGACACAAATGGTGGCATGCTGCCAGATGAGTTATCAAATATTGTGCATGAGGTATTAACCGCCTCAAGTGCTCGGCTTGGAATTCATTGCCATAATGACACCGGGTGTGCGGTAGCAAACTCGCTCGCTGCAATCTCAGCAGGAGTTACTCATGTGCAAGGAACATTAAATGGTTATGGTGAGCGAACTGGAAATGCAGATTTAGTTAATATCATTGCAAATCTTGAACTTAAAAAAGAAAAACAAGTACTGCCTGCTGGCAAACTACAGGAAGCTTTTAGAATCTCACATGCAGTTGCCGAAATAACTAATGTGGCACCAAGTGCAAGACAGCCTTATGTTGGCACATCCGCCTTTGCGCACAAGGCTGGCCTGCATGCATCAGCGATCAAAGTTGATCCGATGATGTATCAACATGAAACTCCAGAGTCAGTTGGAAATGACATGCGCATGTTGGTATCTGAGATGGCAGGTAGAGCTTCAATTGAACTTAAATCTGTAGAGCTTGGAATTGATTTAGGTGGGGATAAAGATTTGATTGCCCGAGTTGTTGAAAAAGTAAAAGAGCTAGAGGGTAAAGGTTTCACATTTGAAGCTGCGGATGCATCCTTTGAATTACTACTACGCACCGAGGTGTTGGGTAAACGGCCGAGTTTTTTCAAAATTGAGGATTGGCAAATTACTGTTCATCAAGATGAAACTGGCAAAGTTACTTCTAAAGCTATGGTAAAAATCAAAGCCAATGGTGAAACCATCTCAGCGACCGGTGTTGGAAATGGTCCAGTTAATGCCATTGATAACGCGCTGCGATCTGGGTTAGAAAAGTTTTATCCTGAGTTATCAAAACTGGAGCTAACAGATTACAAAGTTCGAATCCTCGAAGGCCGGCTAGGCACAGGGGCGGTAACTAGAGTGTTGGTTGAAACCAGCGATAGCCAGGGTGAGTGGAGCACGATTGGTGTTCATGAGAATGTGATTGCAGCCTCAGCTATGGCATTAGATGACGCGGTTACCTATGGCTTACTAAGACAAGGGCGCAAACCCGAGTAATCTGCTGATCATGTCGGCAGCACTTGTTACCCAGTATCAGGAGCACCTTGCCCTAGTTAGAAACCTCTCTGATAACTCAATTAGAGGTTATGTCACAGATTTAGAATCTTTTTTAAAGCACATGGAAAAACTAGGTATTGTTGAATTTAATCAATTGGAGATCGAACACATTCGATCTTGGTTAGCCAATCTGCAAAGCACTGGAGTAGCAAGGGCAACATTAACTCGCAGAATTGTATCTATCCGAGCCTTTACAAATTGGGCAGCTGCCAATGGCTGGCTCACCTCTGATTTGGGTGCAAATCTTTCAGTCCCTAAACCTCATAAAGTTTTGCCGGAGGTATTAAATGTTAATGAGGCCGCTACCGTAATTAAATCCCTAGAGGTTAAAGCATCTGAAGAGCCAAGTGCTGAAAATATTAGAGACCTTGCCATGCTTGAGGTTTTATATGGCTCTGGTATTCGAGTCTCTGAGTTATGCGGCTTAAATTTATCTGACATTGATAACTCTCGTAATACTTTAAATGTAATTGGTAAGGCAGGTAAGCAGCGGGTTGTCCCATTGGGTATTCCGGCCATGAAGGCATTAAGTAATTACTTAACTACCGCCAGAGGAGAGTTAGTAAATCAATTATCAGCTGCCGCAGTTTTCCTAGGCTCTAGAGGAAAACGAATTGATCAGCGAACTGTGCGCGAGGTGGTTTACGAAGCAATGAAATCAGTGGGCGCCAGTATGGGTCCGCATGGCTTACGACATACCGCTGCCACACACCTACTTGAAGGTGGAGCAGATCTTAGAACTGTGCAGGAGATATTAGGTCATGCTTCCTTATCAACTACCCAAATTTATACCCATGTTTCACCAGAGCGATTGCAATCGGCATACAAACAAGCCCATCCCAGGGCATAGAAACGATGAAAATAGAGCTAGCTAAGGCAGTTGAACAATTATTTTTAAGATTTAATGATCCACAATTTGTTCGGGCAGTATTGAGCGGGCGACGCAGAAATATGCAGCCAGAGTTTGAACGAGTTGATATCAAGCCAGTTTTAATTAAAGATCAGATGAAATTTCAGATTATCAGCAGTGATGGCAAGAAGGATATAACTAAAAATGTTGATCAAGATTTTGATTTTAAATCCTTATTTTTATCTGGATATGCCAACCTATTAAGTGATACAACAACTGAATCCTATTCGGTTAGAATTACCAAAAAGGATGAGGCACTTCTTGGTATAAGTAAGGTGAAATTAACCAGAGATTTAGCCCATGATCGACAAAAACAGCGAATGCTGCCCGAGAGTAATCAGGTATTCAAAGCTTTAGAGATGTCAGATATGTTGGGGCGAATTAAGCCCAGCAAAATGGATAAATATAAGCAAACTGATGAGTTCTTAAGGTTGTTAAGTAATTTATTAGATGAAGATTCAGCAAATAAGCGTGAAATTCATATCGTTGATTTAGGGTGTGGACATGCATATTTAACCTTTGCAACCTATGAGTATCTGAAGGATCGATTTCAAAGGGTAGAGATTTTAGGTGTTGATGAGCGATTAGATTCAAAAGAGCACAATGAGAAGGTCGCAGCAAAATTAGGAGTAAAGGCAAAATTTCTTGCAGCAAAGATTGCCGATACCCCGCCGCAAAAGGTTGATCTCACGATCGCGCTGCATGCATGTGATACTGCAACTGATGATGCAATTTGCTGGGCAGTTAAAAATAATTCAAAGATAATCATGGTTGCACCCTGTTGCATGCATCAGATGCAGAGCCAAATTAAGCAATCCCCAGAGCCGTGGGGGTTATTAACCAAGTATGGGTTAGTAAGGGAGAGATTAATTGATTTAATAACTGATTCACTTCGGGCACAGATTTTAAGATTACTGGGGTTTAAGGTAGATATTGTTGAGTTTATTGGGGGCGAACATACCGCGCGAAATTTACTAATCAGAGCGGTAAAGATCGATACTGAGGTAAGTCAGGTTGATATTGATCGATATCAGGAGCTAATTCAACTTTGGCAGGTGCAGCCATACCTAGCGAGATTACTTAAGAGTGAGTTAAAAGCTGCGGCGAGGATCTAGCTGCTCAATTTGAGTGCAATATTTACTAGCGGTTAACTCGCAGTTGATAACTTCAGCGTTGCCAATAGCGATACCTGTCATTAAGCCAACTACTAGGGTGGTTAGGATCAAGAGTAGTTGCACCCAGTGATACTGCTTTAAAGTGATGTAGCCGGGCCCCTACTGAGCGCAAAATTGTGGAAATTTGGGCACAAAAGTTCAGGTAGGATTTGCCTCAGCACAAGATCGTAAAAAGTTTTGTGACTTCACGCATCTTAAAGTTATTAATTAATTACTAATGAATAACTTATGGACCTGTTCGGTGTAGTTAGCAATAACTACTCGGTTCTAGATGCTAGGGATCTAGCAAATTGCTAGATCACAAACCGAGTGCTCATTATTACTAAAAGTTAATAGTAATAATTGAGCGAAAAGGAGTGTGCCGTCATGGCAGTTGTAACAATGCGAGAACTTCTCGACAGTGGTGTTCATTTTGGACATCAAACTCGTCGATGGAATCCAAAGATGAAGCGCTACATCTTCACTGAGCGCAATGGCATCTACATTATCGATATCCAACAATCACTAGCCCTAATTGATGCAGCTTATGAGTTTATTAAGGATGCGGTAGCAAAGGGTGGACATGTGCTTTTTGTTGGTACAAAAAAGCAAGCTCATGAACCAATTAAGCAGCAATCAGCCAGAGTCGGTATGCCTTATGTAACTGAGCGCTGGTTAGGTGGAATGCTTACTAACTTTCCAACAGTTTATAAGCGAGTTCTTAGATTAAAAGAGCTAGAAGCACTTGAGAGTGCAAATGATCAGCTATTGACTAAAAAAGAGTTACTAGTTCTTCGCCGCGAGCGCGAAAAGTTAACTAAAAACTTAGATGGTATCCGTAATATGACCAAGCTGCCAGCAGCGATTTGGGTGGTCGATACTAAGAAGGAGCACCTAGCGGTCGCTGAGGCGAAAAAACTTGGTATTCCAGTAATTGCAATCTTGGATACTAATTGTGATCCAGATGAGATTGATTTTAAGATTCCGGGAAATGATGATGCGATTCGCTCAATTGCATTACTAACTAGAGTTATGACAGATGCTATTGCCGCAGGTTTGCAAATTAGATCTGCCAATGCTGCCAAGATTGCTGATAAGGCTGCTGCTGAGGCGGCCGCAGCTGCTGAAAAAACAGCTGAGCAACCACTGGCAGATTGGGAGAAAGATTTAATAAAAGAGCCAACCGAGACACAAGGGGCGTAACTTGGCATACACCGCAGAGGATGTGAAGAGATTACGGGAGCAGACCGCTGCCGGAATGTTGGATTGTAAAAAGGCTCTGGATGAAGCTGATGGTGATTACCAAAAAGCGGTAGAGATCATTCGCGTTAAAGGATTAAAGGGTGTTACTAAGCGCGAGGGTAGAGCTACCTCAAATGGTTTAGTGACTGCAAAGGCTGAAGGTGATTTAGGTGTAATGCTAGAGCTAAATTGTGAGACAGATTTCGTGGCCAAGGGTGAGAAGTTTCAAGCACTCGCCGATGAGTTACTTAATCATCTAGCATCATCAAAACTAGGTGAGTTAGATAAGTTTTTAGCTTCTAAAGTTAATTCTGGCAAAACTGTGCAAGAGGTAATTGATGAGGCAAATGCGATGTTAGGTGAGAAGATTGATATTAAGCGCATTAGCGTTTTGACTGGCTCACCAGTCTCCCTTTATCTACACAAGACCTCACCAGATCTACCACCACAGGTTGGCGTTTTAGTTCAATTAAAAAATGCGGCCGAAAGTGTAGGCCGAGATATCGCCCAACATATTGCCGCTTTTGCACCACAATTTGTCAGCCGAGATCATGTACCAGCCGAGGAGATTGCTAAAGAGCGCAGATTGGCGGAAGAGAGCGCTCGCGCAGAAGGCAAGCCAGAGGCCTCAATTGCAAAGATTGTCGAAGGAAGAGTTACTGGATTTGTTAAAGAGGTATCACTTTTGGAGCAAGCTTTTGCCAAAGATGCTAAGAAAACAGTGCAACAGATTCTAGATGAGGCAAAGACTGCCGTGTCTGCCTTTAATAGATTCCGCGTAGGTCAGTAAACTTCACTTATAGACAAAATTAATTTTAGGAGCGCTCATGCCACGTAAGAGTTATAAACGAGTGCTCCTTAAATTATCGGGTGAGGTTTTTGGCGGGGAAAAAGGTATTGGCGTAGATCCAGATATCGTCCATGATGTAGCAAATCAAATTGCAGATGTGGTTAGGGCTGGTACTCAAGTAGCCATTGTGGTTGGTGGTGGAAATTACTTTAGAGGTGTGCAATTACAACAGCGAGGCATGGATCGGGCCAGAGCAGATTACATCGGAATGCTTGGTACGGTAATGAATTGTTTAGCGCTACAGGATTTTCTAGAAAAAGAAGGAATTGAAACTAGAGTCCAAACTGCCATCACTATGGGACAGGTTGCAGAGCCATATGTTCCGCGCAGAGCAATTCGTCACTTAGAAAAGGGCCGAGTTGTAATTTTTGGTGCCGGAGCTGGCATGCCATTTTTTACAACCGATACAGTTTCGGCGCAACGGGCACTTGAGATTGGCGTCGAGGCATTACTTCTGGCAAAAAGTGGTGTCGATGGTGTTTATGATGCCGACCCAAGAAAAGATAAGAATGCTAAAAAGTATGATTTTGTTTCATATGATGAGGTTTTAAGTAAATCACTTGCCGTAGCCGATGCCGCCGCCTTTTCATTGTGCCGGGAGAACAAATTGCCAATTGTGGTATTTGATCTAAAAAATAAGGGCAATATTAAGCGCGCTGTATCTGGGGATAACATAGGTACGCTAGTTAATTAAGAGTAATTTTCGAGTAGTTCAAATGTCCTAGTAGAGTTGTATTAATTAAGAAGGGGATGCAAATGTCAGAGTTAAAGACATTTTTAGCCGATTGCAATACCAAGATGAGTAAGGCAATTGATGTAGCCAAAGAGGATTTTGCATCGATTCGTACCGGACGAGCTCATCCATCAATGTTTGCCAAGTTAATGGTTGATTACTATGGAACTGGTACACCGCTATCCCAGTTAGCCACAGTTCAAGTGCCAGAGGCGAGATTGGCACTTATAACTCCTTACGACAAAGGAGCTATGGCAGCTATCGAAAAAGCAATTAGAGATTCTGATCTTGGAGTAAATCCAGGTTCAGATGGGACAGTAATTAGAGTTAATTTTCCACAACTTACTGAAGAGCGCCGCAAAGAGTTTATAAAAGTTGCAAAATCTAAGGCTGAAGATTCCAGAGTTGCAATCCGTGCGATTAGAAGGAGTGCAAAAGAATCTATGGAAAAATTAGAAAAAGATGGCAAGGTGGGCAAAGATGATTTAGCTCGGGCCGAAAAAGAGTTAGAGAAAGTAACTGGCGATCATGTAGCTAAGATTGATGAATTACTAAAGCATAAAGAAGTTGAACTGCTAGAGGTTTAATGATGGCTGATCTGCATTCAATAAATGACGCGATCAATAAGCGGGCAGGTCGAAAACTTCTTCCTTCAATATTAGTTTCTATTTTTTTACTAGCAATAATCTTTACTACCATTAATCTAGAGCCATTATTATTTTTTGGTTTTATTTGGGTAGTAATCATGATCGGGGTTCGAGAAATAGCCCACGCCTACCGTAAGGGTGGCATTGAGCTACCAGATTACGTATTAATGATGGCTGCAACCGTACTTTTAGTTGCCACCTGGAATGGTGAAACTGAAGGCTTGGCGGTTTCAACTGGCCTTACGATTCCCATTCTAATGTTTACCCTTTTATTAATTTCTCAAAAAGATTTTATTAAACGTTCTACCTCAGCTGTTTTTATTACATTTTATTTGGCAGTTTTAGGTGGATTTATACTGCTACTTGCAAATCATCCAGATGGTGCGCTACGAATTTTGGCACTGGTTGTTTTAATAGCCTGTAATGACACATTTGCATATATTGCTGGTGTATTACTTGGTAAACATAAGTTAGCGCCCAGCATCAGTCCAAAGAAGTCATGGGAGGGGTTAATTGGGGGCGCAATTGCATCTATTGTTGGTGGTTCTTTAATTTTTCACTATCTATTTGAGGTCAATTGGATTTTCGGAGCTGCAATTGGCGTTATGACGGTGATTACGGCAACCTGCGGTGATCTAATTGAGTCTGCCATTAAGCGAGATTTAGCGATCAAGGATATGTCTAATTTATTACCTGGCCATGGTGGGATTATGGATCGATTAGATTCAGCTCTTTTTACTGCTCCAGCTGTTTGGTTTGCATTTGAACTTATCGCTCGGTATTTGTAAATGGCTGATTTAGTTTTTGAAGCACCAGCAGTTAAAAAGAAGAGTCCAATCCACCTAGCTGATTTAACGGTGGCAGAGCGTAAGGCAAAGGCTGAGGAATTGGGAGTTCCGGCATTTAGAACTAACCAATTAGCGGTTCATTACTTTACCCATCACAATGATAATGTCGAAAGCTTTACTGATATACCAAAGGAGTTACAGGCCAAATTAGCTGATGCATTTTTGCCAAAACTGATTACCTTAGTTCGCTCAATAAGCTGTGATGGCGGCAAGACTAGAAAAGATTTATGGCGCTTACATGATGGTGTATTAGTGGAATCAGTTCTTATGCGGTACACAGATCGCACTACAGTTTGTATCTCCTCGCAAGCAGGCTGCGGTATGAACTGCCCATTTTGTGCAACTGGTCAAGCAGGTTTAACTAGAAATTTAACCGCTGGTGAGATTACCGCCCAAGTCGTTATGGCTGCAAAGGCTTGTGATTTAGGGGAGTTGCCAGGTGGTCCAACTCGATTATCTAATGTTGTATTTATGGGTATGGGTGAGCCGATGGCAAATTATGCCGCGGTTATGCAAAGCATCAGGAATATTACCAACCCCCAACCAAATGGATTAGGTATTAGTGCTAGATCAATTACATTATCAACTGTTGGATTAGTAAATGGCATTGAGAAATTAATTGATGAAGATATACCCGTTACCTTAGCTATTTCATTACACACTCCAGATGATGAGCTGCGCGATACCTTAGTCCCAATAAATTCAAGGTGGAAGGTGAAAGAGGTACTTTCGGCAGCTGATAAGTATGAACGAAAGACGGGTCGGAGATACTCAATTGAGTATGCATTAATTCGAGATATTAATGATCAAGCTTGGCGAGCTGATCTACTTGGTCGCTTATTAAAAAATAGAAATGCACATGTTAATTTAATTCCATTAAATCCAACTCCAGGTTCGAAATGGACCGCTTCGCGAGCTGAGGATGAGCGGGCATTTGTTGAAATTTTAGAAGGCTATGGAGTGGCAGTTACGGTGCGTGACACTAGAGGGCGGGAGATTGATGGTGCCTGCGGACAATTAGCTGCAATTGAGCAAAAGGCTGGAAAGTAGGCTAGATCTAAAGATCTCAAGGGCTAGTTGGGTGTGATTATTTACGCAACATAAATGTTGCGTAAATACCTAAAGCCGATTACTATGCGAAGTATGAAGAGATGGCTTATCGCAGCTGGCTTGAGCTCATTATTACTTTCTTTGACGGTTGGCTGCTCTGCCCAAAATGAAAGTTCACCTGAATTAACAATTTACTCTGGCAGATCTGAGGATTTCATAGCACCATTTTTAGCTGCCTGGCAGGACAACAGTGGTGTGAAATTAAATATTCGCTACGGAGATTCAGCAGAATTAGCTGTCCAAATTTTGGAAGAGGGTGATAATTCACCAGCTGATCTTTTCCTAGCTCAAGATGCTGGCTCTCTTGGTGCAATTTCAGCTGCCGGGTTATTTACCCCAATTGCCAATGATGTTGCCACTTTGATTCCAACTAAGTACATTGCCAAGAATCGAGAATGGATCGGATTAACCGCTCGCGCTCGAGTATTTGCCTATGACCCAAACAAAATTAAAACTCTACCTTTGAGCATCTCAGATCTAATTAAGCCAATTTATAAAAATCAATTAGCAATTGCACCAACAAATGCCTCTTTTCAAGCATTTGTTACTGCCATGATTAATTCTAACGGGATTGATTTTTCTAGAAATTGGCTCGCAGCGATTAAGGCAAATGGCGTGAAAATTTATGCCAAAAACTCTGCAATTGTTGAGGCAATAGATAAGGGTGAGGTTTCAATCGGGCTAGTAAATCATTATTATATCTGGGAGGTTTCAGAGGCTTTAGGTAGAGAGTTAAATGTTATAAATGGTTTTTTTGCCCCTGGAGATATTGGAAATCTAATTAATGTCTCTGGTATTGGCATATTAAAATCTAGCGATAAAGTGGATTTAGCGAAAGGTTTAATTGATTTTCTAGCCTCCAGCGAAATACAAAAAAAGTTTGTCTCAGATACCCATGAGTACTCATTAATTGATAATCAAAGTGCCCCGACAGGATTACCAACCCTGGCCGAAATAGGCTCACCAAATGTGGATTTAGGCTTGCTTAAAGATGTTAAAACTACCCAAGATTTATTAATCGAGGTTGGTTTACTCTAAATGCAATTATTAAATGATAATGAAAAAATAAATGAACTAGGGCTTTATCAAGGCCAGGGGAAATTAGGCAAGAGGTTTTTAAGCTTTGCCACAGCTTTTGTCATTACCTTATCGATGCTGCCACTTTTCTACTTAATTGTTCGAGCAATACAAAGACCATTTGAGCAAACTGCAGATCTACTTTTAAGAGACAAAACATTTGAGGTGGTAGGGACCACTGCGCTACTAGTGGTGTTGGTAGTTGTACTTACTGGCATATTTGGCCTAGCGATTGCATCTGGCTTACATTTTGTTGAGCTGCCATTAAAACCACTATTGATAATTCCAGCATTCCTGCCGCTTGCGATTCCTTCTTATGTATTTACCTATACCTGGATCGCTTTAATTCCAGGCTTCTCTGGTTTTTTTGCTGCTGTCTTTATTCTCACCCTTACCACTTTGCCATACGTTACCTTGGCTTGTCTTGCCGGCTTTCGTAGAGTCAACTCATCACAGATAGAGGTGGCAAGATCTTTAGGGCTTAATTACCCAACCACCTTTTTGAGGGTGGTACTGCCACAAATACGTGGTCATTTAAGTGGTGGTCTACTTCTGGCTGGCCTGTATTCAATGAGTGATTTTGGCGCAGTATCACTATTAAATGTTGATACCTTAACGGTGACTATTCAAAACATGTATCGCGCTTCCTATGATCGCACCGCTGCTGCGGTTATGAGTTTAGTTCTTATATTTCTTTCAGCTCTATTTGTAATAGGGGATGAAAAAATAAGGCAGAAGAATATGAAAACTAAGGTGATTAATACCCTTTCGATTAGAGGTGAGTTAATTCAAAAGCTTTCATATCAAATTGCCATTATGGTCATAATTTTCACCTATACTTTGTTGGCCGTACTTGTTCCAATCTATGTATTGCTGACAAGATTTATCTCTAATCCAATTGCTATCAAGTGGGATATGGTGTTTAGCGCCTCAATTTCAACAGTATCTGTTGCTCTGTTTGGTGCGGCTATTGCTATGGTACTTTCAATCCCAATTGGCATTTTGTTCTCAGAAGAGTCTACATTGCTCACGCGAGCTACCAATCGAATTATTTTAATTGGGCACGCACTTCCTGGTGTGGTAATCGGCCTTGCCTTAGTTTCATTTAGCTCAAGATTTGATTTAATTTATCAAACTACATTTCTACTAGCTTTTGCCTATGCACTTTTATTCTTAGCTAAATCGGTAGCAACAATGAGTAGTTCATTAGCTCAAGTTCCATCTGGTGCCAAAGAGGTGGCAGCTACCTTAGGACTAAGTCGATGGGCAGTATTGAAAAATGTTGTAGCACCGATTTCATCTCCCGGCATAGCCTTAGGTACCACATTAGTTTTCTTAACTGCCATGAAGGAGTTACCGGCAACATTAATGCTGAGGCCAACTGGCTTTGAAACACTCGCAACGCAAATCTGGTCATATGCTGCGATAAATCGATTTAATGAAGCCGCACCTTATGCTTTGATTTTGATTGCAATCGCTGCTATTCCAACATTTATTTTAAGTAGACCTGATCAAGCTGATCGTATTCAGCTTAGCCAAGGATTTGGGAGTTAATCGTGGCCTCGATTGAGATCAAAAACCTAGATGTATCACTAGGTAATAAAAAAGTTCTTGATAATCTCTCATTGAATTTAGGCTCTGGCCAAATTGCAGCCTTATTGGGCCCATCAGGCTGCGGTAAGACAACATTACTTAGAGCAATTGCGGGTCTGCTTCAGCCAACTGCTGGAACTATTAGATTTGATAAGCAACTAGTAAGCCTTTCATCTTTAGTACTACCTGCGCATAAGCGGAAAATTGGTTACGTTCCACAAGATGGTGCGCTATTTCCTCATCTTAATGTTGAGAAAAATATCGCATTCGGCTTAGATAAATCATCACTTACTAAGATGCAGATTAAGCAAATAGTTAAAGAAATGCTGGCGCTGATTGATTTAGTGGGTTTTGAAAAACGTATGCCAAATCAACTATCGGGCGGACAGCAAACTCGAGTGGCATTAGCTAGGGCGCTAGCGGTAAAGCCAGCGATGATTTTGCTAGATGAACCATTTTCCGCCCTAGATGCGCAGCTAAGAATTGATCTTCGAGCAGATGTAATTAAATTACTACGCTCTCAAAATACAACTGCAATTTTAGTAACCCATGACAGGGAGGAGGCGTTAGTTTCTGCAGATCAACTAGCGCTTATGCAAAACGGAAGGATAATTCAGCAAGGGCCACCAGAGCAGGTTTACTCTTCGCCAAACTCCGCTACAACCGCTATCAGCACCGGAGATGCTCTAGTACTTAAGGCAAGAAAGTTCTCCGATGGTAAGACCGATTACTTATTTTCACCCATAAACTTAAATTCATCAGATTTAGAGACTGGGGAGGTAGTAATTAGACCAGAGGAGATAAAGATTTCAGCAGACGCTGCCCATGGAATGATTACTGGGCAGATAAATAAGATCGACTACTATGGCCATGATGCCATGATCTCAATTAATGTTGCCGATAATTTATTGCAGGTTCGAATTCCTGGCCCACTTGACTTTAAAGTTGGTCAAAAAGTTGGCCTAACTCATGTCGGTCCAATTCGTTTTTTTGCGCATAGCTAGTAAATCTGACCAGAGTATCTGCTGGCTAAATTAATACCGGTCTATGGTGGAATCGTTAAAATTGGCCTAATTTTAAGGGGCTCTAGAAAAGTATTGATTACCCCGATCTTTCTAACTAGACTGCCGACTAAGTTTGTTCAGTAAACAACCAAGGAGTAAATGTGAAAACCCTGCAAAACTTTGTTAATGGTAAAAAAGTTAGTGCTACTTCAGATAAGGTGCAAGATTTAATTAACCCAGCAACAGGCGAGGTTTTTGCAAAGGCTCCAGTCTCAAATGCATCTGATGTAGATAAAGCTATGAAATCTGCAGCTGCAGCATTTGAAGTATGGAAAGAATCCACTCCAGGTGAGCGTCAAAAAGCGATTAATAAGATTGCAGATGCAATTGAGGCCAGAAGTGAAGAGTTGATTGGTATCGAATCTGAAAATACCGGAAAGCCAATTGCGGTAACTCGTGCTGAGGAAATCGGCCCAATGTTGGATCAAATTAGATTCTTTGCCGGAGCAGCTAGAAATTTAGAAGGTAAGTCGGCCGCTGAATATTTTAAAGGACATACATCTTTTATTAGACGAGAGCCAATTGGAGTTTGTGCTCAAGTTACACCTTGGAATTATCCAATGATGATGGCGGTTTGGAAGTGGGCACCAGCAATAGCAGCTGGAAATACTGTTGTCTTAAAACCAAGTGATACCACCCCAGTATCAACACTTTGGATGGCAGAGTTAATGCAGGAATTTTTACCTGAAGGCGTTATCAATGTAGTTGTAGGTGATAGAGATACAGGTAGACATTTAATTGAACATAAGATTCCACAAATGGTGTCAATTACTGGCTCGGTCCGGGCCGGTATGGAGGTAGCTTCAAGTGCGGCTAAAGATTTAAAGAAATTGCATTTGGAGTTGGGTGGAAAGGCACCGGTAGTAATTTTTGATGATGCCAATTTACAAGCAGCATGCGAATGGATTGCGGTAGCTGGCTACTTTAACGCCGGGCAAGATTGTACTGCTGCTACTCGAGTTTTAGTTGAGGCCAGTGCTTATGAAGATGTGGTTGCCCTACTTAGTGAGCAGGCTAAAAATGTAATTAAAGTTGGTATGCCAGATGAGGATGTGTTGGTTGGTCCAGTAAATAATGCAAACCAATTAGCAAGAGTTCAAGGATTTTTAGATCGTGTACCTGCGCATGCTCGAGTAACAGCAGGGGGTAGTGCAATTAAGCGCCCTGGCTACTTCTGGAACCCAACTGTGGTGGCGGATTTAAAGCAAGATGATGAGATGATTCAAAATGAAATTTTTGCCCCAGTCATTACCGTGCAAAAGTTCACCGATGAGGCAGAGGCAGTTCGCCATGCCAATGGGGTTAAGTATGGCTTGGCTTCAAGTGTTTGGACAAAGGATCATGGCCGGGCTATGCGAATGGCAAAGGCTTTTGACTTTGGCTGCGTTTGGATTAATACCCACATTCCAATGGTTGCGGAGATGCCACATGGTGGCTTTAAGCACTCTGGAACTGGCAAAGACCTATCAGCATATGGATTTGAGGAATACACTCGCATCAAACATGTGATGACTAACCTCAACGCCTGATAGATTTCCCCACATTCCCTAAAGTATGGACCCATCCGACTAGAGATGAAGAAAGTGACCTAATGAAGAAAGATAAGCAGTCAATCTCCCCAGAGGCTCGTGCGATTATCCGAGCACAATTAACTCGTCGTACATTATTTGCTGGCGTCGGTGCGGTATCAGCAGCAGGTTTACTCGCAGCATGTGGCACAGGTTCTTCCACTGGTGCCGAAGCTGTTGTTGATGTAAGTGATAGTGAAAAAATTGTTCGCTGGGCAAACTGGCCGTTGTATTTAGATTTTAATGAAGAGACTAAGGTCTATCCAACTCTGGCCGCCTTTGAGCAAAAGAGTGGAATTAAAGCAACCTATGAAGAAGCAATTGATGATAACAATACATTTTATGGAAAGGTACAAGGACAACTTTCTATCGGATCTGATATTGGTTATGACATTGTTACACCAACAGATTGGATGGCAGCTAGATACATTGAGCAGGGATACGCCCAAAAACTAGATCCAGCAAATGTGCCAAACAAATCTAATATCCGCCAGGTCCTAGCAAATGTTGGCTATGACAAGGGTCGACAATACTCATTAACCTGGCAATCAGGTTTTGCCGGCTTCGGCTGGAATACTCAAAAACTTCCAAAGGGTATTCGTACTATGGAGGATTTATTTGCGCCGGCTAACAAGGGCAAGGTTGTAGTTTTATCTGAACTTCGAGACACAATCGGAGTAATCATGCTCTACCAAGGAGTTGATCCATCATCTAACTTTACTGAGGATCAATTTATGAATGCGATTGACTTCTTTAAACAAAAGATTGCCGATGGATTTATTCGTCAGGTCAAAGGCAACTCTTACTCAGAGGATCTAAAACGTGGTGATGCTAATGCAGTTATCGGCTGGTCTGGCGATATTTTTATTTTGCGTGCTGAAAGTGATGGCAAGTTTGACTTTGCTATCCCAGAATCTGGCGGAACCTTATGGAGCGATAATATGTTGATTCCATCAACCTCAACCCATAAGAAGAATGCTGAAAGCTTAATGAATTACTACTACGAGCCAGCAGTCGCAGCTGAGGTGGCAGCTTATGTAAATTACATCTGCCCAGTTGAGGCGGCTCAACCTGAGCTAGAGAAAATTGATCCTGAGTTAGGAAATAGTCCTTATATATTCCCAGATGCTGCGACCTTGGCAAAGGTGAAGGTCTTTAGATCTCTCTCTACTGATGAGTCAACTAAATTCCAGACGGCTTTTGACGAAGCTATCGGAAATTAAGTAAATCTAAAATAAGTATCAGATAAGTATCCGGTGATGGCGAACAACAAGGTTTCGCAAGATACTGGAGATTTAAAGCTAGATCGAGTCTCTAAATATTATGGAGATTTTTGTGCCGTTGATGATTTATCTTTAGTTGTACCAGATGGATCCTTCTTTGCACTCCTTGGACCATCTGGTTGTGGCAAAACCACAACGCTTCGAATGGTGGCTGGATTAGAGGAGCCATCGGCTGGCACAATCTCGATTGGCGATACCGATATTACAACTCAAAAACCGTATCGAAGAAATGTAAATACAGTTTTTCAAAATTACGCACTTTTTCCTCACCTAACAATCTTTGAAAATATTGCATTTGGTTTAAGGCGTCGTGGCCTTAAAGATGTAAAGAGTGAGGTTGAGAATGCGTTAAACCTGGTCGAGATGGGACACCTAGCACAACGAAAGCCAAATCAATTATCAGGTGGTCAGCAACAAAGAATTGCAGTTGCTAGAGCAATTGTTAACCGGCCAGAGGTCTTGCTACTTGATGAACCACTGGGTGCTCTTGATTTAAAACTTAGGCGACAGATGCAAATTGAGTTAAAGCGAATTCAAACCGAGGTTGGAATTACTTTTATCCATGTAACTCATGACCAAGAAGAGGCCATGACTATGGCTGACACTATTGCAGTTATGAATCTGGGAAAGATTGAACAGATGGGAAGTGCCACAGAGCTTTATGAGGCTCCAAAAACTGCATTTGTGGCTAACTTTTTAGGTCAATGTAATTTGATTAAAGGAAAAGTAACTAATCGTGCTAATGGTAAGGCTGTAGTTTCGGCAAAAGGTCTCACCTTTGAGGTGCCACTTTCTAGAGTTGCAACTGATAATGAATCAGTTTTCGTAGGGGTTCGGCCAGAGAAATTACGGCTAGATGATAATGGTATTAACTCGATCAAAGATTGTGTTGTAATTGATCGATCATTTGTTGGTACATCTACCCAATACTTAGTTAAGGCGCCGTGGGATTTAGATTTAGTTGTTTTTGAGCAAAACGATGAAGGATTACATGATCTTCGAGTTGGCGATAAGGTCTCACTTGAGTGGGATGCAGAGCACACCTTTGCATTAGATGGCGCTCAAGATATTAACGCTGGCGCAGATTTAGATGACGAAGAGTAATTAATGGCATTTTTGCATGGCTTAAGTAAGAGCCACACCGGTTCAGGTAGTGGTTTAAAAAGTAGATCACTTACCCCTTACATACTTTTAGCACCTGGGCTTATTTGGTTAATAACATTTTTTATTATTCCCATTTTTTCTCTCGCCAGCACCTCAACCATGGTCAGGCCTGAGGGTTCCCAAATTGGTACCTATGTTCAAGAGCTTAGATTTGCAAATTATATTGATGCATTTTTAGCCAGTAGGGAGCAGTACTTAAGATCATTCATTTATGCAGCTCTTGCCACATTACTGGCATTAGCAATTGCATATCCACTGGCATATGCCATTGCCTTTAAATCTGGCAAGTTTAGAAACATACTTCTGGTCTTAGTTATTGCACCTTTTTTTACATCTTTTTTGCTTAGAACAATTGCTTGGACTCAAATCTTGGCCGACTCTGGACCAGTTGTTTCGGCGATAAAAGTCATACCCTTTATAGATGAAACTTTTAGGATTAATAACACCTCTACTGCGGTAGTTATTGGTTTGGCCTATAACTTCTTACCATTTATGACCTTGCCGTTATATGCAAGTCTTGAACGAATTGATCCCAGAACCCTTGAGGCTTCAGGGGATCTATATGCCAATGGGTTAACTACATTTAGAAAAGTAACTTTACCACTATCTATGCCAGGTGTTGTGGCTGGCACATTATTAACCTTTATCCCAGCTGCTGGTGATTATGTGAACGCAGCGATTTTAGGTAATCCAAACACCAAAATGATTGGAAATGTAATTGAATCCAGATTTTTTGCAGTTGTTGATTACCCAACCGCTGCTGCACTCTCCTTTACTTTGATGGCAACAATTTTGATACTAGTTACTTTATATATCCGCAGATCTGGAACGGATGAGTTGGTATGACAAAAATTGCCGCACCAAGACCATCACTTAGCCATCGCACCTCCCGCTGGTTTGCTAGAAACTTAATTCGTATTTATGCCGGAGTTGCTTTTGTTTATTTGTTTATTCCAGTTGCCTATACATTTGCCTTTTCATTTAATGATGCCGGTAAGAGCAATCTCGTCTGGCAAGGTTTTACCCTAGAGAATTGGAAAAATCCATGTGGTGCTCCGCAGGTATGTGAGTCAGTAGTTAACTCACTTCAAATTGGAATTATTTCAACAGTTCTTGCCACAATATTAGGAACGATGATCGCATTTGCACTAGGCCGACATAAGTTTAAGGGAAGAAAAACTACTAACCTTTTAATCTTTCTTCCGATGGCAACACCTGAGGTAGTACTTGGTGCATCTTTGCTGGCAATGTTTTTAAATCTTCGGATTAATCCAGGATTTTGGACCGTAGTAATTGCACACGTAATGTTTTGTATTTCATTTGTTGTGGTCACTGTAAAAGCTCGAATTGCATCGCTAGACCCTCGTCTAGAACAAGCTGCGATGGATCTATATGCAAATGAGAAAGAGACATTTAGATATGTCACCTTACCGCTTGTGATGCCAGGTATTGCCGGGGCTGCTTTGCTTGCCTTTTCCTTATCATTTGATGATTTTATTATTACAAACTTTAACTCCGGAATCGTCTCTACATTTCCTAAGTTTGTTTATGTATCAGCTGCCCGTGGTATCCCAGCCCAAGCAAATGTGATCGGAAGTGCGATGTTCTTTATCGCTCTTATCATTGTAATTGTTGGTCAGATTGTCAGTAGACAGCGAAGAAAAGGCTAGTGCTACTTTCTCTTACTTGATCCATCTTTAGCAAAGTATAAAATCAGAAGAATTGCAAGGGCGGTAAGAATAGCTTCCATAATCCTTTATACTCCCGTTTCTGACTCAACTTAAAATTATTGGTATTTAACAATATTATCAAACTCTCCTTAAAAATATTACTTTCACCTTCTGAATAACTCATATACACTTTCTATATGACCAATATCGGCAATATGTATGGGCCGGACTTCACATTTTTAGGAATTCCAAGATGTGATCTCGATAAGCCTGAAACATTTAAAGGCGCTGATGTAATTATTGTTGGAGCTCCAATTGATAGCGGTACTTCCCACAGATCAGGTGCCAAGATGGGGCCACAGGCTATTCGTATGGGAGATTACTTACCGCACGATGGCTCCCGGCCGCACCTTGCTCTTCGCACCGATGCATTACAAAAACTAAAGATATTTGATGCCGGTGATTTATTAATGTCTGGTGGAGATCTAGTTAAATCACTAAAAGTTTTAGAAAATGCTACTGAGAAAATAGCAAAGGCAGGTGCCATTGTAGTTGTTCTGGGTGGTGATCATTCTGTTGCATCTGCGGATGTAACTGGTATTGCTAATCATTTGGGTAAAGGGAAAGTTTCTATGATTCACTTTGACGCCCATGCCGATACTGGCGAAGATCACTTTGGGGCATTAATTGGACATGGCACACCAATGCGCAGGTTGATTGAATCTGGGGCAGTAAGAGGTGATCGATTTTTACAATTAGGACTTCGTGGCTATTGGCCAGATGATGCCACATTTAAATGGATGGCAAGTAAAGGTATGAAATCTTATGAGATGACTGAGATTCATCATCGAGGTATGAAAGCTGTATTAGATGAATCTTTTGAAATTCTTACCAATGACTGTGATGGTGTCTTTTTATCAGTTGATATTGATGTGGTTGATCCCGGTATGGCCCCTGGAACCGGCACACCAGAGCCAGGTGGCATGACCAGTAGAGAATTGTTAGAGGCGGTAAGAAGAGTTTGCTTGGAACTGCCAATTGTTGGCATAGATGTAGTTGAGGTTGCACCTGCCTATGACAGCAGTGATATCACAGCGATTTTAGCTAATCGAGTAGTTCTAGAGGCGTTAAGTGCGATTTCATTTAAAAAATCAGGTGGAAAATACTCACCTACTAAAAATATCTTAGATCGAGATTAATTATTTAACTGAGGCTATTGCTTCATCTAATACTGCAAGTCCATCTTTTAACAACTCTTCATCAATTATAAGTGGTGGTAGCAATCTAATTACATTTGCATAGGTTCCAGCAGAGAGAATCAATACGCCTTTGCTAATACAATATTTAATGATCGCAGCTTGAGCCTCAGCGTTAGGTTCATCAGTGCCAGGATTTATTAATTCAATTGCTTGCATTGCTCCGCGCCCTCTAACCTCGCCAATAATTGAGTACTTCTTAGCCATTTGATTTAGCGCATCAGAGATAATCTTTCCAATTCTTTTTGCGTGCTCGGCTAGATTCTCTTTTTCGATAATTTCAATGGCACCAAGGGCTGCAGCACAGGCGACTGGGTTTCCACCGTAGGTGCCACCTAAACCACTTAGGTGAATAGAATCCATAATTTCAGCTCGACCTGTTACACCAGCAAGTGGCAAGCCAGCTGCAATTCCTTTGGCAGTGACAATTAGATCTGGCACAACTGATTCATCCTCGCAAGCGAACATGTCGCCAGTACGGGCAAACCCGGTTTGGACCTCATCTGCAATAAAAACAATGCCATTGTCTTTACAAAATTTTGCAAGACCCGGCAGAAAGCCCTTACATGGAACGATAAATCCACCCTCACCAAGAATCGGTTCGATCACAATGCAAGCAATATTGTTTGCCCCAATCTCCTTCTCCATTTTATGAATGACCATCGATAACATAGAGCTTTCACAAGGTTTGGTGCAGGCACTGCAGCGATATGGATAAGCCATCGGCATGCGATATACCTCAGGGGCAAAGGGTCCAAACCCGTCCTTGTATGGCATATTTTTTGCCGTCATCGCCATAGTTAAGTTAGTTCTGCCATGGTATCCATGTTCAAAAACAAGAACTGCAGATCGCTTAGTAAATTTACGAGCGATTTTTACAGCATTTTCAACCGCCTCAGCACCGGAGTTAAAGAGTGCTGACTTTTTCTTATGATCACCTGGGGTTAATCGATTTAGTGCTTCGCAAACTTCGACATAACCGGTGTATGGCACAACCATAAAGCAGGTATGGGCAAAAGCATCAATTTGATTCTTAACATTTTCAATTACTTTTCCCGCTGTATGGCCCACATTTAATACTGCAATACCAGCACCTAAATCTAAGATTGAGTTTCCATCAACATCCAAAATAATTGCACCCTCGGCGCGATCAATAAAAACTGGAAACGCTGTGCCAAGTGAGGCAGAAACTGCTTCGGCGCGACGCTTAATTAACTCAGCAGATTTTGGTCCAGGAATGGCTGTTACCAAGTTACGTTTTTGTGCAATTGTGGTTTTAGCCCCGGAATACATGCTCAAATTCTATCTGAAGTTTTTCATTTTCACCGCCCAGTTAAGATAGGCGCATGCGTGAAATCGTGATTTTGGGCTCAACTGGATCAATTGGTGTGCAAGCGCTAGAAATTGTTGCTGCCTATCCCGATAAATTTAGAGTTATTGCAATGAGTGGTGGTCGGAAAAATCCAACACTTCTAATGGAGCAGGCAAAAAAGTTTAAAGTGCCGATAGTTGGCAGTATGGCACCGACGCCAAAAGTTGATGGCATAAGAGTTATCGAAGGTGATGCTTCTTCAATCGAGATTGCAGCAATTCCTTGCGATATGGTCCTAAATGGCATAACTGGTTCGATTGGCTTAGGGCCAACGCTTTCAGCTCTATCAGTTGGCAACAAGGTTGCGTTAGCTAATAAGGAATCCCTAGTTGCCGGTGGAGATTTAGTTATTAAATATGGCAGGGATAAATTAATTCCCGTTGACTCAGAGCACTCAGCAATCTTTCAAGCCCTTCTGGCCGGTAAGGCAGGTGATGTTAAGAAATTAATTTTGACGGCAAGTGGTGGACCATTTAGAGATCGAAAAGATTTAAGTCAGGCCAGTGTGGCTGATGCACTCAATCATCCAACCTGGTCCATGGGTGAGGTGGTCACTATTAATTCAGCCACCCTATTAAATAAAGGGTTAGAAATAATTGAGGCGCATTATCTTTTTGATCTACCTTAT
>Ga0194119_10000931_pt1 | contig 54841 bp, 58 predicted proteins | sample TA2MahC100mmetaG_FD_148620 | JGI IMG/M metagenome (GOLD analysis project Ga0194119, IMG submission 148620) | Freshwater microbial communities from Lake Tanganyika, Tanzania - TA2015018 Mahale Deep Cast 100m | ecosystem: Environmental > Aquatic > Freshwater > Lake | place: Tanzania: Lake... | reverse complement strand
CGGCACTATCAGCGGGGAATCGAAAAAGCGCGTCTGTGCGATGTCCGCGATACGTCCGTCGATTATGACCGAGGTATCCAGCACCATCGGACGCAGGCCCTTGATTTGCCGGGAAAATTCCACGTATGGAATGACGAAGCGGATGTCGTCCTTCGTGCGGATGACGATACTGATTATCAAATAGCAAATGCACATCCCCGTCATCCATATTACCATCCGCAGCGTCGGCTCTGGAATCTGCAGATTATAGATGAGATTAATCATCTCAATAATCGGCTTCATTGCCCAACTCATGAGTATTCCGACCAGCAGGCCGAAGAATATGCCTGCCAGTGCGGTCAGGGATTTTTTTGGTGTCAGCCATTCGACAACTATCGCCAGAATGCAAATTCCCAGCCCGACGATGAACACCGCAATGTCCGGTTCTGTTTTAGCGGTGGCGTTCAATCCCACCAATAATACCGATGCGGCTGTGACAAAAAACAGAAAGCGGATAAAATATAATAACATAACAAAACCCTTTCATCTTGAATATGAACTTTTCATTTCTCTATGAAACACATCCTGCACGAATAAATCACGGCTATTATAATCCCCTGGAGCCGGTTTCACAACCTCCTTCTTTTTCGCAAGTTATAGGACCTTGCATTGGCCATGGGTTTGTTCCTTTTTATCTTCTATTAAGATTTCGTCTGTTTGGATACGGGTCCATTATCAATTTTCCGGCAGGAGAGGTTTTTCCCGGCGAAAAATCGATTTTGAGAGGGCGGAGAAGAAACCGGAGTTAAGAGGTTGACAAATAGTGAATAGGTGTACGATTTATGAAATCATTGCGAAATCCGCGATTAAGTGATTTTGTCCATTGCCCGATAGAAGATACTAACGACCCGTCTAAGGGAATTTTTTCAGACGGTTCAATAAGACACATCATTTACATAAGGAATGACAGAATGTCTTTTATCCAAAATCGGCTTCAACCCAAAGGATTTCTGGATACAGCGATGGAGGCCATTGCCGCGGCGGCCCAACATAAAAAAATTGCATTTCTTATCGAGCTGTCCGACGACCTTCCGGACAGTTTTTACAGCGACAAAACCAAGCTGAGCCAGGTTCTGGTGACACTGGCCGATCAGGCGGTTCGCAGAACCGACCAGGGCAGTGTTACTGTTCACCTGGGAATTGATGCCGCGCAGACTCAAGACGCACCTCAAATGATATTTTGCGTGGAAGATACCGGGGATGCGATGGATCCTTATGAAATATCGCAGGTTCTTGACCTGGATGTGCCGGCGGGGAACTGGTCGCAGGAAATGGCAGGCAGTGATATGGCAATGTCGCTTCGTATGACGTCCAAATTAGTCAGCCTTTTGGGTGGGAAATTAGTCTGTGAAGACGCCGACAGCAAAACCACAAAATTCACTTTCTCGATTCCCCTGCGGCAGGAAGCGCCGAAAGAGATTTCAGCAACGCCATCGCCAAAGCTTGTTTCCCAGCCCGTCGATGAATCACAGCCTTCGACGGTACAGCAAGGTCTCGACGTTCGTATTCTGATCGTGGACGATGTGGAGGAAAACCGCATGCTGCTGGAGGTCCTGCTCAAAAAGATGGGATACCAGGCGAGCGTCTGTGCCAATGGACAGGAAGCGGTGGATTTATGTCAAAAGGAAGTGTTTGATGTTATCCTGATGGATGTTCAAATGCCGGTGATGAACGGGATAGAGGCGACACAGCGGATTCGAGCCGAGGGAATGAATACCAAAACTACGATTTTCGCGCTGACGGCCGCCGTGCAGAAATCCGACGAATTGGCGGTCCTGGGCGCGGGCTGCGATGATTGCATCACCAAACCCGTTGACCGCAAAAAGCTGGAACGCAAGCTGGGACGGGTTGTCGAGCGGATTCGACAGGTTCACACGGCCGATCAGGGCGGCGAGATATTTTCTTTTCTTGAAGGCGATTCGGATTACCAGAAGGCCATCGAAACGTTTGTGGACAATCTGCCGAATCGGGTGGAGGAGATTAAAGGCGCCTACGAAAAGGGCGATATGAAGGATTTTGCGTTTAAGGTTCACGCGCTGAAAGGGCTGGGCGGATTTGCCGGATTTCCGGTATTCACCGAAAAGGCCAAGCTGATGGAAGAAACGCTCAGGGCCAATGAAATCGATAAACTTCATGCGCAGGTGGACGAACTGGTGCAGCTTTGTCTTCGAACCAAGCTCAAAAGCGGCACGCAAAGCTGATTCAAACTTAATTTTGCATAAACTTGATTTTACGACCGGCGCCGCTGAAAACGCCGGTCTTTTTTTGTCGAATTTCAGATTGAATAAAACGGAAAAAGCAAATATAATTGTTCCTTCCAAAGGCTGGGCTTTGTTTTATGCCGGAATTGGGAATAGGAAGCAAAACCGAAGGTTGGAATCCGGAGTTTGCAGTACTTGATCGAAATAAAAGAGTTAAGAAAAGGAATATGTAATGAGAATCGTAGCCGGGATGAAATCACTTAAAACGCCGATTGCCATTGTTATTATTGTTTTAGAGTTCGCGGCCTGTATGTATCTTTTATATGCCCAGCGCAAGGATAAAGACGAGATTCAGAGAACACAAAGTGTCTTCATTGACCTTACGAACCAATATAATACGCTTAAAACGACCACGGTGGCGTCGGAAGAGTATAGCAAGGTGGTTAATGAAAATAGCAGGCTTACCGGCAGAATTCGGGCGATGAGAGATACGGCCATTGCCGCCGGGAAGCTTTCCGCCGCGGAGCCGCTGACTACGCCGGAACAGATTTGTATGGCGATGGAGCAGACATTCCGCAAGCCGGTCGAGGTATCTTACAAAACCGGCCCGGCGGAAGTGGATATGCTGATTTCTGCCGTCAGCAGCGAGATTTCGCAAAAAGGCGTCATCGACACCAAACAGACCGAAAAATACGGCGTGGGTATCTATCTGATTCAAAAGGTGCTGGATGTGGCGGGCTACCCGATCAATGAGGCCGGCGGCATTAAGAGCACCTACGATGCGGTTGTGAAATTTCAGGGTGACCAGCAGTTGAAACAGGACGGCAAAGTCGGCATGGGAACGTGGACCAAAGTGCGTGAGTTCTGGGCGGCGAAGAAAACGCCGCAGGCTTCGCTCGGGCAGCAGCCTGCCGCCCCGGCTGTGGTCAAACAACAGCCGCTTAGGATTATGGTGCCGCCGTTGAAGCCGCAACCCGCAAATCCAACCGTCAGGCAACCTGCGGGGCAAACTTCTTCCGGGCAACCCCAGTCTTCCGATACGCCGAGAGCGATGAGGCGATACAGCCAGCCGTAAGGGATGCTTTTGGGCTGGGCGGTTTATCGCCGGCGAAACGAGCTGAATTGATGCAGGAAAAACCGGTCACTATTCTGGGGGTTGAAACAAGCTGCGATGAGACCGCCGCGGCGGTGGTGCGCAACGGACGACAGATTTTATCATCGGTGGTGGCGTCGCAGACGAAACTGCACGAACGATTCGGCGGCGTGGTGCCGGAAATCGCTTCGCGGGCACACCTCGAAAAGATACTTCCCGTCATTAAAGAGGCGATTGAACAGGCGGGTGTCAAACCTGCTGATATTGACGCGGTGGCGGTGGCGCATCAGCCGGGGCTGGCGATTGCGCTGATGGTGGGGGTGACGGCGGCAAAAACACTGGCGTTTGCTTGGCAGAAGCCGCTGATTGGAATTAATCATCTTCATGCCCATTTACAGTCAGCGATACTGGCATCGGAGACGATGGAACTGCCGGCCGTGGCGCTGATTGTCTCCGGAGGGCATACGAGTCTGTACGAAGCGGAATCGGCGCTGGAGTTAAAACGGCTCGGCTCGACCATTGACGATGCGGCGGGGGAGGGGTTCGACAAGGTGGCGACGATATTGGGATTGCCGTACCCCGGCGGGCCGAGCATCGAAAAAACGGCCAAAGGAGGGAATCCGAAGGCGGTCGCTTTTCCGCGTTCGCTGCTGGATAAGGAGTCGCTGGATTTTTCGTTCAGCGGGCTCAAGACGGCGGTTTTGTATCACTGCCAGGGTCAGGATATGAAAGGCAACAATCGCGTCGCTTCCATGAGTCCGCAGGAAATATCGGATATTGCTGCGTCGTTCCAGCAGGCGGCGGTGGATACGCTGATTATCAAAACGCTGCGGGCCGTGCGGAAGGTCGGGGCCAGAACGGTGCTGGTCGGCGGAGGCGTGGCGGCCAATACGGCGCTGCGCGAGGGGATGCAGGACATGTGCGATAAAAACAAATTGTCGCTGTTGATTGCACCAAAGAGCCTGTGTACGGATAACGCGGCGATGGTGGCGTCGCTGGCGTATTATTATTACAAAGAAGGCCGGTTTTCGGGACTGGATTTGGAACCGACAGCAACAACGTAACAAAGTAAAAAGGCAAAAGGCAAAAGGAAAAAGTGCGGACAGCCCTGTGGGCTGAGAAATTTATATGGATCGCAGACACATAGAAAAGCTTTTTGAAGAGGTGAAGGCTGGGACAATAACGATTCACGCGGCGGTGGAGAAACTGCGTCATCTGCCGTATGAGCAGTTGGAATTTGCATCCGTGGACCATCACCGACAGATTCGCTGCGGGTTTCCAGAGGTGATTTATTGTCCGGGCAAAACGCCCGAACAGACGGCGAAAATTTTTGAGACGCTGGCGGCTACCGGCAATACTGTGATGGCAACGCGAGCGGATAAGGCGTTCTTTGAACAGGTGCAGGCCGCGACAACATTGAAACTGGAGTACGAGGCGGCTGCGCGAATGATTGTCCTGCGTCAAAAAGAACCGCCGACAACGCAGGGTTATATTGCAATTGTCACGGCAGGCACGGCGGACATGCCCGTGGCGGCGGAGGCTGAATGCACGGCCCGGATGCTGGGCCAGCAGGTGAAGAGGGTCAGCGATGTGGGCGTGGCCGGGCTGCATCGATTGTTGAATCATATTCCGACGTTGCAAAAGGCGTCGGTGGTGATTGTGATTGCGGGGATGGAAGGGGCGTTGGCCAGTGTGGTCGGGGGATTGGTGGATTGCCCGGTGATTGCCGTGCCGACCAGCGTCGGCTATGGGGCGAGTTTTGAAGGCCTGGCGGCATTGCTGGCGATGCTCAATAGCTGCGCCTCCGGCGTCAGCGTCGTCAATATCGACAACGGCTTCGGCGCAGCGTACTCGGCCAGTTTGATTAATATGAAGATCGAGAAAGCAAAAGGCTCTTAGCAGTGTCATTCCTGCGCGGGCCGGAAAACAGGGCGTTAATTTCTTCAAAAATAAAAGGAGTCATGGTATGAAAAAATCGAAACTTAAAACAGCCCTTTTTATTACGCTTCCGATAATCGTTATTGTCGTCTTATTGTGCTGGTATGCGGTTCGTATTCCCTGTGATAGCCGGTATTACACAGAACAGATGAAGGTCAAATACGCAACGCTCCAAGCCGTTATTGATTCAGTTTACTCCGGTGACGGCGAATTGGTTAACGAGGCGTGCGGTTTTAAGCGTATGGGCAGTGATTTTAAGGGACAGCCCGTGACAGATTCCGGCCGTCCCATCCAATACTATCCTTCCGGTAAAATGGCTTTCCATGACGGCCGTTTTTTCCTGCAGCACAAAGGTCGCTGGATATGGTACCCGGAGGCCCCGTGGCTGCCGCTGATTGAAATGATGCACGGATCCAAATCCCATTAACAATTGACGGGTGGCCTGCCCACGCTTGTTGTGGGCAGGAATCGATAAAAAAAAGCCGCATATCAACGATACGCGTCTTTTTTTTGTGTTTTTCAGCAGATTTTTAATTGCCGGCCTCTTCAAGAAAATACAGGACATCGCTGCGAATTTCATCGAGCTTGAAACCCAGATTGCAAAGTGCCTGTGCGCCGGTGCCTTCGTTTTCATACAGCAGGCCCAGCAGCAGGTGTTCCGACCCGACGGTCGGGTGTTTGAGCAGTCGCGCCTCTTTGAGGGCGTCATTAATTGCGCTGATGGAGTGTTTTGTAAAGGGGAGCTTTTCGTAATTGCCGTCTTCGGGGCCGGAGCCGTGAGTCACTAATTTTTTGACCTGTTCGCGGGCGTGGGCCAGGTCGATCTTGCGGTGCCGGAGGACCATCGCCGCGCAGCCGTCTTTGACTTCGATAAGACCTAATAAGAGATGTTCTGTCCCGATATGATCGTGCCGCAATTTCTGTGCTTCCTGACGGGCCCGTTCGATGACGCTTTGTGCGTGCTCCGAATAATGCTCAAACATGGTTCGTCTCCTATAATAGTGTGATATCTGCCATTTCGCCTGCCGATTTCCGCGGGAAAGTATCTTGTTAGATGCCCTTATATAAATTCCCCGATTACGGCTCTTTAATCCCGACCTCTCAATCCATGTGTTATAGTACCGTTTCCCGCCTGGCTTGTCCACCCCAATTGCCCTGGCAAAAGCAAAAAACATATAAATTAATTCAGAATTCACATCGCGTGGAGCGGGGCATACAAAATAGTTGTGTTTTGTCCGTATCCTGCGTACAATATATTTCACAATGAAGACGATTACACAAATCCCAGTACTCCAACCCCGGCCGGTGGACGGGCATAAGGGGCTGTTTGGCAAAATTCTGATTATCGGCGGCAGCGTTGGATTCAGCGGGGCGCCGGCTTTGGCGGGTAAGGCGGCATTACGCAGCGGGGCGGGGCTGGTGCGTGTGGCCGTGCCGGGGTCGATACTGCCGATTGTTGCATCGCTGGAGCCGTGTTATACCACGATACCGCTGGCCGAAGACGCCGACGGAAAAATCGCATCCGAGGCGGCGGGCATTTTGGCGGAACACGCAAAACAAAATGATGTGGTTGCGTTCGGTCCCGGCGTCGGCGTCAGCGCCGGCGTTAAAGATGTATTGCTGCATTTACTGGGTATGGAAAGTTTGAAGATAGTCATTGACGCGGATGGATTGAATACGCTGGCATTGTGCGGCGGGGCGGGCGGCTGGGTGAAAAAGAAAAAGGCGTCCGTGATTTTGACGCCGCACCCGGGCGAGATGCAGCGGCTGTGGAAATCACTGATTCGTGAGGCGATGCCGGAAGACCGGGCTGAACAGGCGGCGAAAATGGCTGAACGGACCGGCACAACGGTCGTATTAAAAGGTGCCGGGACGGTGGTTGCCGACGGCCAGAAAATCTATGTCAATACCACAGGCAATTCCGGGATGGCCACGGCCGGGGCGGGTGATGTGCTGACCGGCGTTATTGCAGCGCTGCTGGGACAAGGATTGGGCCTGATAGATGCGGCGGTTGCCGGTGTTTATCTGCATGGACTGGCCGGTGACAAGGCCGCAAAAGACAAAGGCCAAATCAGTCTGATTGCGACGGATATTATTGATTTTCTGCCTGCGGCGTTTTTGTTGCATGGCGTTGCATAGATGAGGTAATACATTTGCTGCCATATCAACAGGAAGAAGATTTTCCCGCACGAAAATTTCAAAAGGGAATGTCTGTTGAGTAGGAATAAAAATTATAGGACGGTTTTCAGCCCGATAAAAACCGCGATAAATGAATAAGGAAATAAAACTTAAAAAACTCAGTAAAAATACCGACAAAAAGCAGGCGAAGCAGGGAATCATTCATTATATTTTATTCGGCAATGGGTGCCGGATGAAGTCCCTGTTCGGCGTGTGATGGGTTATCGGAAACGATATATACGAGAGTGCGAGTGCAGACGAGGGAATGGCGATGGATCAAAAGCCGACAGTAGTACACGTAACACACGAGGCCATAGGAAAAATTGGCGGCATCGGAGCGGTTCTGGATGGCTTGTTCACCAGTAAGGTGTATCTGGACGCTACCGCGCGCAATATTTTAGTAAGTCCCCTGTTTTCAACCGAAGGCGATGTCTCTTCGCGTCTCGGGCCGGGCGGTGAAGTATTATATTCGTCGATTGATGGGTATATTCGCAGCAGCTACGTCTCGAGCTTCCGCAAAATCGAAAACAAATATAACGTCGGCATCGTCTATGGACACAGGACATTTCTGGACCCGCTGACGCAGATCAAAAGCTCGCCGGAAGTCATTCTCATTGATATTACCCGGATGGACCCTGCGCCGCTCAATGAGTTTAAGGCATCGCTGTTTTTCGAGTTCGGCATCAAGAGCAATATGTATGAAAACCTGTGGGAGTTTGAGCAGTATATGCGTCTGGCCACCCCGGCCATTGCGGCGATTAAAGCCATCAGCGCGGCCGAAAAAGACAGCAATACCGTCATCGTCTCTCACGAATTTATGGGAATGCCCACGGCACTGGCAGCTCGGCTGGACCCGTTTGATTTCAAGACTATTTTCTATGCTCACGAAGTCGCACCGGTCCGGCGGATTGTGGAGGGCCATCCCGGACACGACACGATGTTTTATAACGTCCTGCACAAGGCGCTGGGACAGGATTTATATATCAATGACGTGTTTGGCGACCAGACGACATTTTTTAAGTATGGATTGGTGGACGCCGCGCGGTTCTGTAATAATATCCTGGCCGTCGGCGATTGCGTCGTGGATGAGCTGAAATTTCTGTCGCCGGAGTTTAAAATAGCGGACATCGACCTGACCTATAACGGCATCCCGGCCTACGAAATCACGCTGGCGGAAAAACATCAGTCGCGTGACAAACTGCGCGATTACTGCCAGAATCTGCTGGGCTGGCGTCCCGATTTTATTTTCACGCACGTTACGCGCCTCGTACAAAGCAAGGGACTGTGGCGAGACCTGCGCGTTCTCGAACATGTGGATCGCGAATTCCTTGCCCAGGGCAAAACCGGCGTACTGCTGGTGCTCAGCACGGAAACCCATCGCCGGCGGGACAATGATATCTACAATATGGAATCGGGGTACAACTGGCCTGTGGCGCATCGCGAAGGGATGCCGGATTTATCTGGCGGCGAGGCGGCTTATTATGCCGGCGTACAGGAATTCAATGCCAAAAGCAGAGCCGTCAAGGTGATTTTCATTAACCAGTTCGGCTTTACCCGGCAAAGCTGCGGCCATCGAATGCCGTATGATATGGAATTTATGGATATCCGGCGGGGCACCGATGCGGAATTCGGGCAGAGCATTTATGAGCCGTTCGGTATTGCCCAACTGGAACCGCTGTGCTTCGGGGGATTATGCGTCGTGACCAATATCTGCGGCTGCGCGGGGTTCGCCCGGGCGGTGACCGGCGGAAAAGATACGCCGAATGTCATTTTCGCCGACTATACCGAACTCAATGGCGATGCGGGAATGGAAATCGAACAATTACTGCGAATCAATAAGGAATACCGCGATCAGATTGAACGGAAAATCAGCCAGAAGATTGCGCTGGAAATCTGCGCCAGGCTGCCCAAAAACGACGATGAATCCTACAAACTGCTCCGGGGAGGCTTTGAAATAGCCCGGCACATGGGCTGGGACGCGGTGGCGGAAAATTACGTGCTCAAGAGCATCCACAAGGCGATGAAGAAACAGCACACCAAAGCCGTACGAGTATGACAAAAAATTAAAACGGAATACCCGAAACTCAAAGCCGCAATCCGAAATCCAAAAATGATAGAAATCCCCGGTGTTCTCTAACCGGGGATTTTTTTGGCCATTTCCTTTCTATCCACGACGGTATTTCCGGCAGCGTCTTGTTTTTGGGGGCATTTCGGTTTATCATACCATAGATTAAAAAGAGGAATTAACGTGGCGCTCAAAGAAGCCATATTGTGGGAAAAGCGGGAATCGCAAAGCGTCCAATGCAGGCTTTGTCATTGGGGCTGTGTCATTAAGTCCGGTGCTGCGGGACGCTGCCGGGTTCGTAAGAACATCGACGGCGTTTTATATTCGCTCAATTACGACAAACTCTGTGCCGCCAACGATGACCCGATTGAGAAAAAGCCGCTGTTTCATTTTTTGCCCGGCAGCCGGACGTTTTCCATTTCCGCCCCCGGATGTAATTTTCAGTGCGTTTTCTGCCAGAACTGGCAAATCAGTCAGTCACCCCAGGAGAATGTTATCGACGGCAGCGCCTACAGTCCGCAGCAGATTGTCGATGCCGCCATAGAATCCGGCTGCAAGAGCGTGGCCTATACTTATACCGAGCCGACGGTGTTTGTGGAGATTTGCGCCGAGACGGCGGTCCTGGCCAAACAGCGGGGGCTGTATAATGTTTTTGTCAGCAATGGATATATGAGTCTTGAAGCGGTGGACTTTATGAAGTCGTGGCTGGACGCAATCAACATTGACCTCAAGGCCTTTAAGGAAGAATTTTACAAAGACTTGTGCAAGGCCCATCTTGCTCCGGTTTTGGAGACGATTCGGTATATCGCCCAAAAGACGGATATCTGGCTGGAGATTACGACTCTTCTTGTCCCCGGCAAAAATGACAGCGATGACGAACTTGAGGCCTTGGCCGGGTTTTTGGTGAAAGAATGCGGCCCGGATATGCCGTGGCATATCAGCCGGTTTTATCCGCAGTATAAAATGACCGACCGGGAACCGACGGACAGCGCCGCTTTACAGCGGGCGTATGACATCGGCAAAAAGGCGGGCCTGCGGTACGTTTATGTCGGGAATCTGCCCGGCAACCGTGCCGAATCGACTTTTTGTCCCGGTTGCGGAAAAATTTTGATAGAACGCTCCGGCTACCGTATAATCCAGAATGTGATTCGAGATTCTGCTTGCCCGTATTGCGGAAATCAGATTGCCGGTATAGGATTCTGCCGATAATCAGGCTATAAACCGCATTCCCGACGATTTCGTCCGGGAACAGTATAAAAAGGTATTTGTGCATTCAAATTCTGAAAAAGTCAGCTTAGATGATGCCGTCCTTGTAAAGCAGTGCCGGAGGGGAGATTCCGATGCGATGGGTCGGCTTATCGTTAAATATCAAGACCGCCTTTATAACGCCATTCTAAAAATCTGCGGAAATTCCGACGATGCCGCGGAACTAACCCAGGAAACGTTTGTCAAAGTATTAGAGAACATTGGCGCTTTCCGCGGCCAGAGCAGTTTTTATACCTGGCTGTTTCGGATAGGCGTGAATCTGGCGTTGAATTTCTGCAGTCGCAAACTGCGGCTGGGGATGTGTTCTCTGGATGGCGGCGTGGGCGAGCAGGAAAAGTTTTCGCTGGCGGCGAATCTGCCGGATAAAAGAGAAATTAACCCCGTTGCTATCGCCCAAAACCGTGAGCTTGCCCGGCAGGTTCTGGCGGCCCTCGAAAAGCTGGAAGATAACCAGCGGGCCATCATCGTGCTTCGGGACATTGAGGCAATGAGCTACGAAGAAATTGCCGAAGTCCTTCAGATTGAGTTGGGAACGGTCAAAAGCCGGCTTTGCCGGGCGAGAATGGCGCTGCGTGAACTTTTGCAGACGGTGTGGATATGAGCGAAAAAGAATATCTGGAAAAAAATGAGCTTATCAGCGGGTATATCGACGGCCAGTTGACCCCGCGGCAGATAACGGAACTGAAACGTCTTCTGGCTCATGATTCGCAGTGTCAGCAGGAGCTGGAGGCGATGGAACGTCAGCAGCGACTTTTGCAGTCGCTGCCCGTGGAATCCGCCCCGGCCGGATTGACGCAGGAAATTCAATCCGCTCTCGAACGCCAGTTTATCCTTGGTGGTTCCGTCCGCCATTCCGACACGGTTGGCAAGTGGGGGCTTCGTCTGCGAAAAGCGGCCGCCGCCGCGGCGATGATTCTGCTGCCACTGCTGGCGCTGAGTGCGGTGGTTTATACTATTTTGCAGCCGACGGAACAAGCGCCGAATACGTCCTCCGAGCCGGTCGCGGCGATTGAAAAAGGAGCCTCGGCTTCACCTGAATTATTATTCAGCGCCGTATTGCAGTTCCAGACCAATCAGCCTATCGCGGCCAACGATTTTATCGAAAAGAAAATCCACACGCTGGGTCTGATGAATTTTACCACGCCTGCGAGGCAATCCGACCGCACCAGCTATAAAATCGTCTGTTCGCGGAAATATGTGGAAGGGCTGGTGGGGGAACTGGCGGATTTGTGGTCGCACAGTGAAAAAGCGTCATACGCTCTTTTGGATACGAGCACAAAGCAGCCGGTATGCGTTGATGGTATTGACGCACAGCAGGCGCTGGCGATGATTCGTCTTGCCGATATTTCCACCGCCGCGAAGCTGGCGCAGAATATCTCTGAACAAAACACGCAGAAAGCGCTTGTCAAAGCCAATCCCGCGGACGTGGCTGAGCCACGTCCGGAAAAACCCTCCAAACCCATTCTTGCTTGGGACAAAGACATGCAGCAGGTTCCCGCCGACGGACAGGATACGATTTGTCTTGTCATCGAAGTCCTCGGACAGTAAAATCACATCTGTCATTTTCGATTGGGAAATTTCAATCGAAAATCATCAATTTAACAGTCTGATGTCGAATGAGGTCTGAAAATGCTTGACGCCAAGAAATGCTGCCTGGTATTAATTGATGTACAGGAAAAACTGCTGCGGGTGATGCAGAACCCTGATGGCTTGGTCAAACACTGCGGCATTTTAATTCAAATCGCCAAAGCCCTCAATATTCCCATTCTGTGGTGTCAGCAGTACCCCAAAGCTTTGGGGTTGACGGCCGGGCCGCTGACGGAATTATTAAATGGTCTTTCGCCGATGGATAAGTTGTCTTTCAGTTGCGGCGGGGCGCCGGGTTTTGCCGAACGTCTGGAAGCCCTTAATACTGAAGCCGCCGTCCTGTGCGGCATCGAAAGCCACGTTTGCGTATTTCAGACGGCGATGGATATACTTCATCAGGGTCTGAAAGTGCATGTGATCGCCGATGCAGTTGGTTCGCGTACAGAAGAAAACAGGCAAATCGGTCTTTCACGAATGGCCGCGGCAGGCGCCGTAATCAGTTCGACGGAGATGTTTTTGTTTGAGCTTTTGCGTACTGCCGAGCATCCAAAGTTCAAAGAACTGGCGGCGCTGATTCGCTGACGGCGTTCTATTTGACACAAGTGATGTAGAGCAGGCGGACAATGGTTTAAGGAAACAGGCGGCAAGGTCTTTTCTTCGCTGTCTTATTTTTCGCCATATACTTTTTCTTCAATGTCGGGCTGAAGTGTTCAATCGCATAACGCAGCATCGTGCGGGGCATTTGGCGGTGGTGTTTTTTGAGAAATGTTTCTTCGGTGGCCTGTCCGATGCGTTTGCCGACTTCCCGCAGCATCCAGCCGGCAGCCTTGTGAATCAAATCGTGTGAATCGTTAAGCAGTATCTCGACGATGTGAAAGGTGTCTTTGGCGTCGCCTGCTTTGATAAATTCAAAGGTTGCAAGAATCGCGATACGTTTATCCCACAGATTCTTTGATTGTGCAAGTTTGTATAACACCTCTCGCTCTTTATCCAGCAGGTAATTACCCACTATGTTCGGCGCCGACAAATCCACCAAATCCCAGTTGTTGATCCATTTGCGGTGTTCGAAATAAAGGTTGAAAATGATTTTACGTGTTTTGTCGTCAGCCTTTTGATACTGGAGTATCAGAATGAGCAGGGCGGTCAGGCGGTGTTCGTGGATTTTGCTTTGCAGCAGCCTGATGACATCATTGATTGGCAAGTCGCGGTACTGTTTGGCTATTTTTCGCTGAACGGGAACTTTAAGGCCGAGAAAAATATCGCCTTGGCCGTACTGTCCCTTGCCGGTCTTAAAAAAACGCTGCAAAATCACAGCCTGCCCGGCGTCAGCCTGCGTTTCAAAGTCTTTGTACAAACCCTGTAATGTGCATGTCATAAACGCGGGATTAAGAGGTTTTCTTTTTGGGCGAAGGTTTCGATTCGGTTTTGCTTTCTGTCGCCGGTTTGGATTCCTTTTTTGTCTCCGTCTTTTCCGTCTTCGATTCGGTTGACGCGGGAGATGCGGGCTTGTCGTTTTGAGCAGCCTTTTTATATCCTTCTGAACGATAGTCCGTCTCGTAGAATCCAGAACCCTTGAAGATGACTCCGACGCCGGTGCCCAGCAGCCGTTTGAGTTTCAGTTTGCCGCATTTGGGACATTTTTTAAGCGGGCTTATGGTAATCGACTGAAATTGCTCGAATTTGTGTCCGCAGGCGTCACATTGGTAATCATACGTCGGCATAGAATTTATTCCGTTTCCGTGTCCGTCGTTTCATCCGGCGTCGGTGTTGGTTGGGCCGGCAGTTTGTTGACCACCACTCGTGCCGGACGCAGCACCTGTCCATTGAGCGTATAGCCGGCCAGAAATTCCTCCAGTACGATATTGTCCGGCTTGTTCGGCTCAGTTTTTTGCATGATTGCCTCGTGTTTGCCCGGCTCAAAAAGTTGGCCGACGGAAGCGATTTTTTCCATACCAAGAGTCTTGAGCGCGTCAAGAATGTGGTTGTAAACAAGCTGAACGCCATCGATGACGCTTTGCAAGCTCTCCGGCCCCTGCGCTGTTTTCGCCCCGGCCATCGCGTGGGCAAAATTATCCAGCGACAGCAGCAGCGACCTGATAATCAGGCGTTTTTCGTAATCCACGGAATCGGCAATCTGTTTGGGGACGCGTTTTTGATAATTAGCGTAATCGGCTCCCAGCCGCTGGAATTTATCCAGCAGTTCCTTGTTTTCCGCCTGCAGGCGGTCGATTTCTTTTTGCAGGACTTGTACCTCCGGCGACGCTGGAGCGGCGGCCGGGTCGTGCGGTGTTTCCTGCGGTTCATTTTTGTCTTTGTTTTTATGGCTCATAAATTTCATTTTAATTTTCAATTTTGAAGTTATCCATTTCCAAAATGTCGCTTCAGCCGGTCAAAAAAATTTGCGCTGTCCGGCGACATATCTTTTTTTTCCGTCTGGGCGAATTTACCAAGCAGCTCTTGCTGTTCCGCGTTGAGTTTTTTCGGTATTTCGACCATCACCCGTACCAGCAGGTCGCCTGTTTTTCCGCCGCGCAGTTCGGGCAGACCCTGGCCGCGGATACGGAAGAGATCGCCATGCTGCGTGCCGGCCGGAATTTTTAATTGCTTGGCCCCGTTCAGTGTCGGCACGTCGATCGTATCGCCCAGCGCCATTTGCGTAAATCGCAGCGGTACAGTTACCACGAGGTTGGCGCCGTCCCGCATCAGGAACGGATGGGCCTTGACTCGCACATAACAATATAAGTCGCCTCTGGGGCCGCCGAGTCTGCCTGGCTCGCCTTCGCCGGAGACGCGAACGCCCTGACCTTCGTGGACGCCGGCAGGAATTTTAACGCTCAGTGTCCGTTTTTGCGGAACAGTGCCGCTGCCCCGGCATTTTCTGCACGGGTCGGTGATGACCTGGCCGGTGCCGCGGCAATGCGGACAGGTGGAAACCATCTGGAAAAATCCGCCGAGACCCGCCCTCTGTACCTGGCCGGCTCCGCCGCAGGTTGGACAGCGGGAAGGGGCCTTGCCTTTGGCTGCGCCGGAACCGCCGCACTCAGTACACGTATCCTGCCGGGTGAACTCAATGGTTTTTTCGGTGCCTTTGGCGACTTCTTCGAGCGTCAGCTCCACGGCGGTCTCAAGGTCGTAGCCGCGGGCCGCCCGCTGAGAACGTCCCGACTGCCGCCGCCCGCCGCCGAACATATCCCCGAATAAATCACCGAATATATCGGAGATGTCCTGCACGTTCATGTGGGAATAGTCGTGAACGCCGGCGCCGCGCAGGCCGTCATGGCCGAACTGGTCGTACTTCTGTTTTTTCTGCGGGTCGCTGAGGACTTCGTAAGCCTCGGCGCATTCCTTAAATTTCGACTCGGCATCCTTGTCGTTGGGGTTTTTATCCGGGTGAAATTTCAGCGCCAGACGCCGATAGGCTTTTTTTATCTCGTCGGCGGAGGCACCTTTTGGGACGCCGAGGACTTCATAGTAGTCGCGTTTTGCCATCGCAGGATTTGCCTTTCGGCCAAAATCAAATGCCGAACCGTTATGAAACTCTTGTATTCAGGTCTCACAACGGCTCGGCATTGAATCGTCGGAATTTACACTATTGCGCCGTGGACCAGGTTCTTTTTGTCGTCATCTTTGAGGTCGGCGATAACCACATTGGTTGTGAGCATCAGCCCGGCCACCGAAGCGGCGTTTTGCAGGGCGGTGCGGGCGACCTTGGCCGGGTCGATAATCCCGGCCTTGAACATATCGACGAATTCACTTGTGTTGGCGTCAAAACCGATATTGCCGCCTTTTTCCAGCAGCTCTTCGACAATGACGTCGCCTTCGAGCCCGCCGTTATCGACGATTTGCCGCGTCGGGGATTTCAACGCGCCGCAAAGAATATCAAAGCCGATTTTTTCGTCGCCTTTGGCTTTGCCTTTGGCCTTTTCGACTTCCGGTATGCAGCGCAGAAAAACCACACCGCCGCCGATGACGACGCCTTCCTGGGCCGCGGCCTTGGTGGCGTGCAGCGCATCATCGAGCAGGTCTTTGCGTTCTTTCATCTCCGTTTCAGTCGCGGCGCCGGCTTTGATGACGGCAACGCCGCCGGTCAGTTTTGCCAGCCGTTCCTGAAGTTTTTCGCGGTCGTAGTCACTGGTGGTTTTTTCAATCTGGCTGCGAATCTGGTCGCAGCGGGCCTTGATGTCTTTTTTCGTGCCTTCGCCTTCGATAATTGTCGTATTTTCCTTGCCGACGACGATTTTTTTGGCCTTGCCAAGCTGGGACAGTTCAAGGCTTTCCAGCTTGATGCCGAGATCTTCAGTGATGACCTGGCCGCCGGCCAAAACGGCAATATCCTGCATCATCGCTTTTCTGCGGTCGCCGAAGCCCGGCGCCTTGACGGCGCAGATTTTCAGCACACCCTGCAGGCGGTTAATCACCAGCGCCGCCAGTGCTTCGCCTTCAACGTCTTCGGAAATAATCAGCAGCGGTGCGCCGACCTGTGCGGTCTTTTCCAGCAGCGGCACCAGTTCCCGCAGGTTGGAGATTTTCTTTTCGTGCAGCAGAATATATGCGTCTTCCAATATGCATTCGAGTGTATCGGGGTTGGTCATAAAATAGGGCGAGATATAACCTTTATCAAACTGCATGCCTTCGACGACAGTCAGTTCGGTTTCCATCCCTTTGCCTTCCTCGACTTCGATGACGCCTTCCTTGCCGACTTTGTCCATCGCCTGAGCGAGGATTTCACCGACCTCAACGTTGTTGTTGGCGCTGATAGCGGCGACTTTAGCAATATCATCGTGGCCCTTGACGGGTTTGCTGACGCTTTTGATGTAGTCGCAGGCGATTTCGGCGGCTTTCAGAATGCCGCGCTGAATCGCCACAGGATTGACGCCGGCGGTGACATATTTAAGACCTTCGTTGTAAATCGCCTCGGCCAGCACCGTCGCGGTGGTCGTGCCGTCGCCGACACGGTCGCTGGTTTTGCTGGCGACCTGGTTAATCATCTTTGCGCCGATATTTTTGAACGATTCGGGCAGTTCGATTTCCTTGCTGACGGACACGCCGTCTTTGGTGACCTTGGGCGCCCCCCAGCTTTTCTGCAGCAGCACATTTTTGCCGGTCGGCCCCATTGTTACTTTGACCGCCGCGGCCAACTGGGCCAGGCCTTCTTTAAGCTGTGTCCGTGCCGCGTCCTGATACATCATTTGTTTTGCCATATTACTTACACCTCCAGTGTATAGAGCCGGATTATTTTTCAATTACGCCCAGAATTTCGCTTTCGCGGAGAATTTTGTATTCTTCGCCGTCCAGTTCGACGTCGCTGCCGCTGTACTTGCCGAACAGCACGGTGTCGTTTTTTTTGACCGACATTGCGATGCGTTTGCCGTTGTCGTCCAGTTTGCCAGGGCCGGTGGCGATGATTTTGCCGAGGAGCGGTTTTTCCTTGGCGGTGTCGGGCAGAACGATGCCGCCGGCGGTTTTGGATTCGGCTTCCTGGGGTTTAACAACAACGCGATCTTCCAGTGGTATCAGTTTCATATCAGTTTCTCCTGTCATATTGTTTTGTTTAATCCAGCCGTCAGGCTGTCGTTAGTTTTGAATTTTAACTTTTAATTTTTGACTTTGTTACATATCCATTCCGCCCATATCGTCCATACCGTCCATCCCCGGTGCGTCAGGACCTGCATTTTTCTTGTCTTTTGGCTTTTCGGTGACGATGCAGTCGGTCGTCAGAAGCAGTCCCGCCACCGACGCGGCGTTTTGCAGGGCGATGCGGGTAACCTTGACCGGATCGACGATTCCGGCGGCGAGCAGGTCTTCGTATTCGTCCTTGTCGGCATTATAGCCGAAGCCGTCCTGACCCTGCGAGACTTTATTAACGACCAGGTTGCCTACGGCCCCGGCATTCTCGGCGATGCAGTAGCAGGGCGTCCGCAGGGCACTGGCGATGATTTCGGCGCCGGTCTTTTCGTCGCCGGTCAGTTTCAGTTTCTTGACCAAATCAATACAGCGGACCAGGGCCACGCCGCCGCCGGGAACAATCCCTTCTTCGATGGCCGCGCGGGTTGCATGCAGGGCATCCTCGATGCGGGCTTTCTTTTCTTTCATTTCCGCTTCGCTGGCGGCTCCGACGCGAATCTGTGCCACGCCTCCGGTCAGTTTGGCCAGCCGTTCCTGGAGTTTTTCGCGGTCGTAATCGCTGGTGATAGTTTTGATTTCTTCCTGAATTTGTTTGATGCGTCCCTGAATCGCCGCGGTGGTTCCCGCTCCTTCGATAATGATGGTATTGTCATTGTCGAGGGTGATTTTTTTTGCCTGGCCGAGTTGCGACAGTTTGATTTTTTCGAGGTCGAGACCGAGGTCTTTGAAAATCGGCTCGCCGCCGGTCAGGATTGCGATATCTTCGAGCATTGCTTTTCTGCGGTCGCCATAGCCGGGGGCCTTGACCGCGGCAATTTGTAAAATGCCGCGCAGCTTATTGACGACCAGTGTCGCCAGCGCTTCACCTTCGATATCCTCGGCGATAATCAGCAGCGGACGTTTACTTTTGGCCGCGGCTTCCAGCAGGGGAATGATTTTGGCGACGTTTGTGATTTTTTCTTCATAGATGAGAATGTACGGTTTTTCGAGCTGACAGGTCATATTGTCGGGATTGGTGACGAAATGCGGCGACAGGTATCCCCGGTCAAACTGCATTCCTTCGACATATTCGACCACCGTGTCAAGGCTCTTGCCTTCTTCGACGGTGATGACGCCGTCTTTGCCGACCCGCATAAACGCCTCGGCCATCTTCTCGCCGATGTCATAGTCGTTGTTGGCGCTGATGGCGGCGATGTTGATGATGTCATTTTTCTTGGTGATGTCGATGGGCTTGGCCTGTTTTTTCAGGTTTTCCGCCGCGACGGCCACTGCTTTTTGCAGGCCGCGGTTGAGACTCATCGCGTCGGCGCCGGCGGCCAGATTCTTGAAGGCTTCCTTGAAAATCGCTTCCGTCAGGACGGTTGCCGTAGTCGTCCCGTCGCCGGCGATTTTGGATGTCTTGCTGGCGGCTTCCTTGACGAGCTTGGCGCCCATATTTTCGGTCTTGTCCAACAGTTCGATTTCCTCGGCCACTGTTACGCCGTCCTTGGTGACCGTCGGACCACCCCATCCTTTGTCAATGATGGCGCATCGGCCTCGCGGACCTAAAGTGGATTTAACCGCCGCGGCCAGTTTTTCAACCCCGGCCAGCAATGCGGTTCTCGCATCGTTTTCGAACGACAGATTTTTAGCTGCCATAATTTCTGCCTCTCCTTTGTCCAGTTATCAATAAAATAAAACGCTTCCCTTGTTTTCAGCATTCAAAGCAAAGAAGATACCAGTTTAGAGAAAAACTGCAACAAGCAAATTGCCGGATGAAATTTAACTTATTTGTTTTTGGCAGGTTATGATTCGATATGATTTTTTCAAAAAGGACTTTTAAAATTCATCTGTAAGCCGATTCTGCCATTTTTACCCTAAAACAGGGGGGATTCTTACGCCAACTTGGCAGGGCCAAAAACGGGGATTCTCTCAGCTATTACGACCAGAGTGCCCGCGATTACGCGGCAATTTGTCTGGGCTCATAATTGGATGGGCCTTTGAAAAGCCTCGAACAAAATGAATTGTCACACCGAAAGCGGGCGTTTTTGTTTTCTTTCATAACAGGATCAATCGATGTGTTTATCCTTGCAAAAAGGGAGGTTGCGGGATATTTTTTGAAATATGACGTATCTGGCGGTTCCAATACAGGGGCAGACAAAAGCCCAGTTTAAGGATCGGCTCAAAGCGGCCAAGGAGGCCGGCGCCGAGATACTTGAACTGCGTACGGATTATCTCACCGATTTGTCATCGGCGGTTGTTGTCGAGTTGATTCATTCGGCACGACGGACGGGATTGCCTGTGATTGTCACCTGCCGCGATGCTAAGCAGGGCGGTGCGGGCAACTGGGATTTGAAGCAGCGAACGGAGGTTCTGCTTGAGGCGGTGCGGGCCGGGGCTGAGTTTATCGACTGCGAGGCTGACAATTTTGCCGGCGATGTGCAAAATGCAATCCAAGAGGTAATGTCCGCGAATTCCCGCTGTCGCCTGATTTTGTCGGCACACAATTTTCAGGGGCCATTTGAAGATATTGCGGTTCTGTATGAATCCATTATTACGGTTTGCCCGCAGGCGATTCCGAAACTGGTTTACGCCGCTAATCACATCTGCGATTGTTTTCCTGCCTTTGACCTGCTGCATAATAAAGACCGCGACGCGATTGTGTTCTGTATGGGGTCAGCGGGAATGATTTCCCGCGTATTGGCCAAAAAATTCGATTCATTTTTGACCTTTGCTTCGCTTGATGACCGGCAAACCACAGCGCCGGGACAGTTAACCATCCGGCAGGCCAAAGACATATACCGCTGGGACAAAATCGATGAACAGACGGAAATTCTTGGTGTTATCGGCGACCCGGTGGCCCATTCAATCAGCCCGTGGGTATTTAACGCCTGTTTTGAAAAAGACGGCATCAACGCGGTGCATCTGCCGTTTCATGTGCAGCAGGACAAGATGGGATTTAATTCGTTTATGAAAGGCGTCGTCGAGCGCCTGTGGCTGAATATGGGCGGCTTCAGCGTGACACTCCCTCACAAGACCAACGCGCTGGATTTTGCCAGTCGCGGCGGGGATTTCGTGGAGCCTCTGGCCTCGACAATTGGCGCGGTCAATACCCTTAAAATCGGATTTAACGGCATTGTCAGCGCATACAATACCGATTATGCCGGCGCGATGGATGCGCTGACCTCGACAATGGGCATAGAAAGACATCAATTGCACGGCGTAAAAGTCGCCTGTATCGGCGCCGGCGGTGCCGCCCGGGCTGTCGTTGCCGGGCTTATGGATGCTGGCGCGGAAGTGACTATTTATAATCGCACGCTCCCCAAAGCACAATTACTCGCGGAGGAATTTCGATGCAGGGTGTATGGGCTGCAAGAGCTTTCTTCGCTTGACGCGGCGATTGTAATCAATTGTACCAGTATCGGGATGAGTCCCAATGTGGATGCCTCGCCCGTGCCGGCGGAGGTTTTCAAGGCGGGAATGACGGCATTTGACACCGTGTACTCGCCGCTAAAAACCCGTTTTTTACAGCAGGCTGAGGCTGCCGGCGCAGCCATTGTCACCGGCGCCGAGATGTTTATCCGCCAGGCAATGGCGCAGTATCGTATCTTTTTTGGCAAAGAGCCGGACGAACCGACAATGCGCAAAACGGTCTCTGACCGGCTGGGGCAGGTATAACCCGACATTCGGCTTGCAAGCGGGATGGTTTGTGTTATACTATTCACTTCCAAATGCTTAAAATTATTTATAATAAGGGAATACTATGAAAGCTGTCAGGAATCACGTGTCAAAAGCAGTGCAGAAACTTGAACTTTCTCTGCCGCATAAGGTCAAAGATTTATCGTTGGCCCCGTGGGGCAGACGCGAGATGGAACTGGCCCAGAAGGAGATGCCCGGCCTGATGTCCATCCGTAAAAAATACGGCAAGGCCAAGCCGCTCAAAGGTTTCAAGGTCGCCGGCAGTCTTCATATGACGATTCAGACGGCCATGCTGATTGAGACGCTCGAAGTTTTAGGCGCTGATGTCCGCTGGGCATCGTGCAATATCTTTTCGACACAGGACCACGCCGCCGCGGCCATTGCCGCCGCCGGCAAAACCGCCGTCTTCGCCTGGAAAGGCGAAACGCTCGAAGAATACTGGTGGTGTACCGAACAAGCCTTGACCTGGCCGGACGGCTCCGGCCCGGATTTGATTGTCGATGACGGCGGCGACGCGACCTTAATGGTCGTGCAGGGAGCGAAAGTCGAGAAAGCCCCGTCGATTCTTGACAAAAAATCCGACAACAAGGAATTTCAAATCATTCTCGACCGCCTGGCCGCGAGTCTTCGTGAAAATCCGACCAGGTGGACAACCGTGGCGAAAAATCTTCGCGGCGTTTCCGAAGAAACGACCACCGGCGTGCATCGGCTTTATCAAATGGCTGCGGCGGGAGAGCTGCCTTTTGCCGCCATCAATGTCAATGACTCGGTTACCAAAAGCAAATTCGATAATCTGTATGGCTGCCGGGAATCGCTGGCCGACGGCATCAAGCGGGCTACCGACGTGATGGTCGCCGGCAAAGTTGTGGTCATCTGCGGCTATGGCGACGTTGGAAAAGGTTGCGCCCAGTCGATGCGAGGCTTTGGCGCTCGTGTGCTGATTACCGAAATCGACCCCATCTGTGCCTTGCAGGCGATGATGGAAGGTTATGCGGTGACGACGATGGAAGACGCCGCCGCCATTGGTGATATTTTTGTCACCGCCACCGGCTGTTGCGACATCATCCGCGCCGAGCATCTGGAAAAAATGAAGAACGAGGCCATCGTCTGCAACATCGGCCATTTCGACAGCGAAATTCAGATGAGCTATCTGGAAAACAATCCCAAATGCCGAAAGCAAACCATTAAGCCGCAGGTGGACCAATGGACGCTCGAATCCGGACGGTCGGTGATTGTGCTGGCCGAAGGCCGATTAGTCAATCTGGGCTGCGCGATGGGCCATCCGAGTTTTGTGATGAGTAACAGCTTTACCAATCAGTGCCTGGCGCAAATGATGCTGGTAGCCGAAGACCTCAAGCCCGGCGTTTATACGCTGCCCAAGAAACTTGATGAGGAAGTGGCCCGTCTGCACGTCGAGGCCCTCAGCGGCAAAATCACCCGCCTGACAAAAAGGCAGGCCGAGTATCTTGGTGTTCCCGTGGATGGACCCTATAAGCCGGATCATTATCGCTATTGAGTTGTTTCGAATTTCGGATTTAGCCCATGTGGGAGCATTTTTCTCATCCGGCCGACATAGGCATTCGGGGCGTTGCTGATACGCTCGAAGATGCATTTGCCCAAACCGCGTATGCTTTATCGGCGGTGATATGCGACCCCCAAACGGTTGAGCCGTTGGAGGCGGTCGAAATCCGCTGTGAGTCCCTCGATGTCGAGCTCCTGCTGGCTGACTGGCTCAATTCTTTGATTTACGAAATGGACGTTCGCAAAATGCTTTTCAGCCGGTTCGATGTCTCCATCACAGGATTGCAATTGACGGGCGAGGCCTGGGGCGAGAGAATCGACCCGAATCGCCACAAAATCACCGTCGGCGTCAAGGCCGCGACCTATATGGAACTTAAAGTCGCCAGAAATGAAAAAGGCCTCTGGACGGCGCAGTGCGTCGTGGATGTATAAAAACACTTTAACTGAAAGGTTTTTTGCTATGGTGCAAATACTTCCGATTTTACTGAGTTTTGCATTATTAACAGAGTCCTTTGCACAGGAAAAAGCCGTCCTTATACCTGCTCAGACTATCCCATTGCCCGGCGTACAGGGCCGTTTTGATCATTTTTCCATCGATGTCAAAAATCAGCGTCTTTTTGTTGCCGCTCTCGGCAATAATACGGTTGAAGTAATCGATATTGTGTCTGGTAAACGACTCCATACTATTTCCGGAATGTCCAAACCCACCGGCGTATTATATCTGGCTGAACCAAACCAGATTTATGTTGCAAATGGTATAGAGGGTACCCTTAAAATTTTCGATGGTGCTGCTTTCAAACTAATGTACACCCTCGGTGAACTTGATGATGCCGACAATCTGCGTTACGATTCCAAAACCAAACTGGCCTATCTCGGCTATGGCGATGGTGCAATAGCTGTAATTGATACTCTCACCGCAAAACAGATCGCCAGTATCTCATTGCCCGCACATCCCGAAGCATTTCAATTGGAAAAAAACGGCCCTCGTCTTTTCGTTAACCTTCCCAACGCAAGGCAAATTGCCGTGATTGATCGTAATAAACGCGCTGTGATTGCGGTCTGGCCGTTCGAAAGATTTCTGGCCAATTTTCCTATGGCTCTGGATGAAGCCGACAATCGTCTGTTTATCGGTTGCCGTAAGCCCGCCCGTCTGGTCGTTCTGGATACGATAACCGGCAAATCCGTGACTGATATGGTAATCTCTGGCGATACAGATGACCTGTTTTATGATGCTGTTTTAAAATGTCTCTACGTGTCCTGTGGTGAAGGCTTTGTCGATATAGTCGAGCAGATTAACCCTGACAGCTACCGGATGCGGCAACATATTACCGCATCTTTTGGAGCCCGCACCGCCCTTTTTTGTCCTGATCTGGGCCAGTTTTATCTGGCTGTACCTATGCGAGATAAACAAATCGCCGAAATCCGAGTTTACAAGACCGTTAAATAATTTAGTATAGTCGGCTATACTTAAACCGATATGAATATATGAACCGAAAACTTGTCAAACAGCGCAGCGAATACAAATGGCTGATTGAAAAAGCCGGCCGGATGAACGTCGAAGGCATTCTTTATGCTTCCGAGCCGCTGATTGAGGGGATGGACGATAAGGTTGCCGAGCAGGTTCGCAATGTTGCCTCGCTGCCGGGCATTGTCGCGGCCTCTTACGCGATGCCCGACGCCCACTGGGGATATGGTTTCTGTATCGGCGGCGTCGCGGCTTTCGACCCGTCACAGGATGGCGTCATTTCCGCCGGCGGCGTGGGATTCGACATCGCCTGTGGTGTGCGAACACTTCACACCGGCCTCAAAGCTTCACGGATTGAACATCTCAGAACTCAAATCGCCGACAAGCTCTTCCGCCATGTTCCCGCCGGCGTTGGCAGTACCGGAAAACTCAAACTCAATCAGCAGAGACTGGATGAAGTTTTAGAGGGTGGCGCCGTCTGGGCCGTCGAGCAGGGATTTGGTACAAAAGAAGATATGCGATTTATCGAATCCGGCGGCCGTATCACCGGCGCAGATCCATCCTGCGTCTCTTATGAGGCCAAGAAGCGTCAGGAAGAAGAGATGGGCACCCTCGGCTCCGGCAATCATTATCTCGAAGTCCAGAAAGTCGTGGAAATTTATGACGAACCTGCCGCAAAGGCCTTCGGCATTGAACTGGACGATATCGAAATCAGTATTCACTGCGGCTCACGCGGGCTGGGCCATCAAATCGGGACCGATTTCCTAAAGCAGATGACGGTTGCTGCCAAAGAGGCCGGCCTTGAACTGCCCGAACGGGAACTGGCCTGCGCGCCGCTGCATTCCGCTGTTGGGAAACGCTATCTGGGTGCGATGCGGAGCGGCATCAATTGCGCCCTCGCCAATCGGCAGATTCTGACCCATCTGGTACGCGAGGCAATGGCTGATATTTTGCCGCAGGCAAATGTTCGTCTGCTCTATGATGTATCTCACAATACCTGCCAGGAAGAGGAACACGAAATCGGCGGCAAACGCAGAAAATTATTTGTCCATCGTAAAGGCGCTACCCGTGCCTTCGGCCCCGGCAGGGCGGATTTGCCCGTCGAGTATCGCCCCTTCGGTCAGCCGGTATTAATTGGCGGCACCATGGGCACGTCTTCCTATATTCTCGTTGGAACAGAGCGTGGCGAAAAACTTTCACTCAGTTCATCCTGTCACGGCGCTGGCCGGCAAATGAGCCGAACCGCCGCAACGAAAAAATGGAACGGCAAAGATGTTGCCCGTAAACTTGAACAGCAGGGCGTTTTTATTCGTTCCTCCTCGATGCGGGGACTGGCCGAAGAAGCCCCCGGTGCATACAAGGATGTCAGCGAAGTCGTGGAAGTGTCTCATCAGCTCGGCCTTGCGACCAGAGTGGCCAAACTCGTTCCGTTGATTTGCGTGAAAGGATAGACGGTTATGACCGAACCCAAACGTGAGCAGCTTTTGGTGTCGATGAGCCTGGGCGATCATCTGGAGGAGTTACGAGCCCGGCTGATTTTGGCGATAGCGGGCCTGGGGGTTGGGATTTTGGTTTCCGCTTTCTTTGGTCAGTATTTTGTACGACTGCTGCTCAAGCCTTATGAGGCGGCGGTCAGGGACTCAGGTCTTTCGTCTCATATTCAGGCGATTACCGTTGCCGAGCCATTTATGGTCTATATAAAGGCGGTTATAGTCCTGGCGGCACTGATTTCCTGTCCATGGCTGTTTTACCAGTTCTGGGCGTTTATCGCTGCGGGCCTGTACGAACGTGAACGTAGGTTTGTGTATAAAGTAGTGCCGTTTTCCGCTTTTTTGTTTATTACAGGGACGCTGTTTTTTATATTTGTCATTGCTCCGATGACCATGAAATTTTTTATTAACTTTAATCTCGGTGTGGAGTATCTCGAATACAATCCCCAGATATCCGATTATATTGACCTGATTCTGATTTTGTCGCTGATTTTCGGTCTATCGTTTCAGATTCCGCTGGTCATTATCTTTGCCGAGCGGCTGGGACTGGTGACGCTGGAAGTGTTGAAAAAATATCGTAAGTATGTGCTGCTGGGAGTATTTGTGATAGCGGCAATGGTGACGCCGTCGGCGGATATGATTACTCAAACGGCCCTGGCAATTCCCCTGTATATTCTATATGAGGGTAGTGTATTTTATTGCGGATTGAGGCGCAAAAAAGAAGCGGTTTCCGCCGGTGTCTTATCATAGCGATTTCAGTGGTCTCCGTGATAAAACTGCCCGGATTTTTCGGAAGATGATTTTTCGTTATCAGTCTTATCGGTTTGGTCCGGTTCGTCGAGGGTTTTAGTGATCTCGTCCTGTGATTCCCGGATTCCTTTTTTGAATTCCGTGATGCTTTTGCCGAGACCACGGGCGATTTCCGGCAGCCTGCGTCCGAAAATCAACAGCGCGACCAAGGCGATCAAAATCCATTCGGCACCTTGCGGAAGGCCCAGAAACGCAAGTTCATTTAACATCGAAATTCCTTTCCGTTTGCAATCCAACTCTATTTTATCGTCGCGGTTGTCGCCGTCAAGGACTATACGAGTATCCGGTACAGATTATGATTATTTGTTTGCGGTTTGCTCAACGGAGCCGGCGGTTTTCAGCGTTTCCGGCGCGACGATGCCGCCGGAGATAATCATCTTAAACGCCTCCTCGACGGTCATTTCCGTCTGCAGTACCTCATTGGCCGGAATCATCTCAAAAAACCCTGTTGTCGGGTTAGGCGTCGTAGGAATAAAGACCTTGCAGTAAGTATTATTCGAGGAATCTTTCAGCGTTCCGGTCAAAAAGCCCAGCGCATAAGTACCCTTACGAGGAAACTCGACAAGGACGACGGACTTAAACGAGGGGTTATCCTGCAGCGACAGGGCGGTGGTCACTTGCTTGGTGGCGGTATAAATGGTGCGGACCAGCGGAATCTTCAGTACGATTTTTTCGCCGATGGCCAATAAACGCCTGCCCGCAACGAACTTGGCAACCGCCCCGAACAGGTAAATAATTAACAACAGGCTTAGGATGGTGGCCAGCGATACGGCGTATTGAATATAAACCGGCGGAATTTCCTGAATCAGATGAATCCGAGGGAGAACTTCGAGAATTTTACTCACAATCGGACGCAGAAAATCTGCCAGTGCAAGGAATAGCCAGCGAACAACCACGATAGTGACGGCGAAAGGCACAATCACAAATATCCCGCTAATCAGCCGATTGCGGATATTGAGTGTAAAACGCTTGAATAACCCGAGTTTATGTTGTTGCGTCATCGTTTTAAGCCTTGTTATATTTTCGACCATTATAACATAGTTTCAGTTATGTTCAAGGTATGCAAAAAATCTTTGACCCAAACGGATTGGTCTGATATGCGTATAATAACAAGCAGCAAGAATGGAAAGGAGTCCATAATGGAAGGAAAAACAAATTGCGGGCTTTTACAGAAAAAATGTCAGCCCTGTCAAAAGGGCGGAACGTCGCTTTCGGCACAGCAGATTGCGGAATATTTGCCTCAACTGGGACAGGAGTGGCAAGTTATCGAAAATCACCACTTGCAAAAGACCTTTCGTTTTAAGAACTTCGCCGAGGCCCTGGCCTTTACCAATCGCATCGGCGAACTGGCTGAACAGCAGGGCCATCATCCTGATATTACCTTGTCGTGGGGTAAGGTTGTGGTGGATTTATACACCCATAAAATCAACGGCCTGCACGAAAATGATTTCATCCTTGCAGCCCAAATCGACCAGCTGTAAACAACCCTTGATTTTTAAAAATTTTAAAGATTTCTCAAAACAAACTTGGCGAATAGTAGTACTTCTTAGATAATAATAAAAACTAACGATAATAAGGCTTAAAGTGGACAAAAGAGATACAAAAGAAAAACTTTTTGCATTCGAAAATCGCTGCCGCCAGGCTGGATTGAAGGTAACTCCTCAGAGAACAGCGATTTATAAATCGCTTATTATGACGGATTTGCACCCGACTGCGGAAGATGTTTTCGGACAGGTGAGAAAAGAAATGCCCAGTATTTCACTCGATACGGTCAATCGAACACTGCTGACACTGGCCAAAATTGGGACGGCGTTTGTGGTGGAAGGAACGGGTCAGCCTCGGCGTTTTGACGGCGGTCTTGATGATCATCAGCATTTTCGCTGTGTCAAATGCGGCAAAATTGTTGACTTTCACCACGAGCCGTTCGACAATATTACATTACCACAAGAAATAGAAGGTGAATTCAAAATTCTTCGAAAAACCGTTTATCTGGAAGGACTTTGCCCGACATGTCAGGCAAATGCTTCTCAACAAGGATATCTTGATTAACCACAAAAAGGAAAGCGAGGAAACACATGAATCTTAAAGGGACAAAAACGGAAAGAAATCTGATGGGTTCATTTGCCGGAGAATCGCAGGCGCGAAATCGCTATACCTATTTTGCCGGGCAAGCGAAAAAAGAAGGTTATGAACAAATCGCGGCGATTTTTGAAGAGACCGCCAACCAGGAAAAAGAACACGCCAAACGGTTTTTTAAATTTCTTGAGGGTGGAGACGTGGAGATCACGGCGGCTTTTCCGGCAGGAGTCATTGGTACAACAGCGGAGAATTTAAAAGCGGCTGCCGACGGAGAAAATCACGAATCGACTCGTTTGTATCCGGATGCGGCCAAGACGGCCCAGGATGAAGGCTTTCCGGAAATCGCGGCCATATACCGTTTGATTGCCCAGGTTGAGGCACGGCATCGCGATCGGTATATGAAACTGGCGAAAAATCTTCTTAATGGCTCGGTATTCAAAAAGGATAGCGAGGTCAAATGGGTTTGCCGCAACTGCGGACATGTGCATAAAGGATTAGAAGCGCCTAAAATGTGTCCGGCTTGTCAGCACCCGCAGGCGTATTTTGAAATTGAATCAGTCAATTATTAAAACCCTAAAATTGTAAAAAGGATTGCTAAAATGAGTGAAAGAAAGGGTGTAGTTACATTTAAAGGCGGCCCGCTAACGCTTGTCGGAGCCGAGCTGAAAGTCGGGCAAAAAGCCCCTGAAGCGGTTTTGACCGCCAACGACATGTCGGAAGTCAGGGTGTCTTCTTTTGCGGGCAAAATCGTGGTTTTGTCATGTGTTCCTTCTCTGGATACGCCGGTATGCGATACTCAGACCCGCAAGTTCAATCAGAAGGCCGGCCAGATGAGCGGCGATGTCGTTGTGCTGACGGTGAGTATGGATTTACCATTTGCCCAGAAGCGCTGGTGCGGTGCGGCCGGGGTTGACTGTGTCAAGACCCTCAGCGACTATAAGGGCGCCAAGTTTGCCAGCGCCTACGGCCTGTTAATTAAGGAACTGCATTTGTTGGCCAGGGCGGTCATTGTGCTTGATAAAAAACAGACTATACAGTATATTCAGATTGTGCCGGAGATAGCAGCAGAACCAGATTATGATGCGGTTTTAAAGGCGGTCAAACAAATAAAGTAAACCGGACAGTGGACGGCATTGGTCTGCTGGCGGAAAGGAATACAACGATGAGAAAGCTCACTGATAATGTGTATTATGTCAGCGTGCAAGATTGGGACCGCCGATTATTCGACGAATTGATACCCCTTCCTGAAGGAACCAGCTATAACGCATATCTGATTAAAGGGTCCGAAAAAACGGCGATGATAGACACTGCCGACCCGCCGAAAATTCACGAGTTAATCAATCAGTTGATTACGGCCGGTGTGGATAAACTGGACTATATCATCAGCCATCACGCCGAGCAGGACCATTCCGGCGGTATTCCCGATGTTCTGCTGATGTACCCGGACGCTAAAGTGGTCACCAACGCCAAATGCAAGGCGATGCTGATGGACCTGCTGGATCTCGATGCGGAGCAGTTTGTTGAAATTACCGACGGCCAGACGCTTTCTCTCGGCGATAAAACACTTCAGTTTGTTTTTACGCCGTGGGTGCATTGGCCGGAGACAATGAGCACATATCTGAAAGAAGACAAAATTCTGTTCAGTTGCGACTTTTTCGGCTCACACCGGGCCACCAGTTCACTGTTTGTCGAAAACGAAGCTCACGTGCTTGAAGCGGCTAAACGCTATTATGCCGAGATTATGATGCCATTCCGCGGCGCCATCGCCGGAAACCTCAAGAAACTCGAACCGCTGGAGATCAAGATGATTGCTCCCAGTCACGGACCTGTTTATCCGAGACCCGCCCTGATTATTGATGCCTACAAGGACTGGATCAGCGACCGCGTGGAAAACAAAGTGATTGTGGGGTATGTGTCCATGCACGACAGCACCCGAAAAATGGTGGAGTATTTTGTCGATTCGCTGATTGAGAAGGGCGTTGGTGTGCAGCAATTCAACCTTACCGGTGTCGATATCGGCCATCTGGCGATGGAATTAGTCGATGCCGCTACGGTTATTCTGGCCGCTCCGACAGTGCTGGTCGGGCCTCATCCGACAGCGGCCTATGCGGCGTTATTGGTTAATGCACTCAAACCCAAGACAAAATTTGCCGGCATCATCGGTTCATTCGGCTGGGGCAGCAAAATGGTCGAAACGTTGACAAGCCTGATGGGTAATCTTAAGGCCGAGATGTTTGAGCCGGTGTTGATTAAAGGACAGCCCAAGCCCCAGGATTTCGAAAAGCTTGACCTGCTTGCCGAAAAAATCCAGGCGAAACATAAAGAATTGGGGATACTGAAAAAATAAACGGACAAGGGAGAAAAAACGAAAGGATACGATTATGGCGACAAAAGGTGAAGTCTATAAATGTATACTGTGCGGTAATATCGTGGAGGTGTTTCACGGCGGCGACGGTGAATTGGTCTGCTGCGGACAGCCGATGAAGAAAATGACAGAAAATACGACCGATGCAGCGAAAGAAAAACATGTGCCTGTAATTGAAAAGATTCAGGGCGGCTATAAGGTCAAGGTCGGCTCGGTCGCTCATCCGATGGAAGAGAAACACTATATCGAATGGATTGAGCTGACGGCCGACGGGAAATGTTACTATCAGCATCTCAAGCCGGGCCAGGCGCCGGAAGCGGTTTTTCTTGTTGCCGCTGACAAGGTCGTCGCCCGGGAATATTGCAACCTTCATGGATTGTGGAAAGGAATATAAACCATGTTAAAGAAAAGTATTGAAAAAGCGTTTAATGAACAGATTAATGCCGAGCTTTATTCAGCCTACCTGTATTTGTCGATGTCGGCCTGGTGTGAAAAGAGCAATCTGCCCGGCTTTGCCCACTGGATGCGGGAACAGTACAGAGAAGAGACGCAACATGCGATGAAATTTTATCGCTATATTGCTGAATGCGGCGGCCAGGTGAAGCTGGCAGCTATTAACGGGCCGGAAACGGAATGGAAAGATATCGCGGCCATTTTTGCCCAGACACTCAAGCATGAACAGTATGTAACCAGCCGGATTCATGCTCTGGTGGAACTATCTGCCAAGGAAAAAGATTATGCGGCCGGACAGTTCCTGCAGTGGTTTGTCGGCGAACAGGTCGAAGAGGAAAGTCACGCCGAACAAATCGTTGTCAAACTGGAAATGGTTGGTAAACAAGGTCCGGCAATGTACATGCTCGATAAGGAAATGGCGGCCCGCGGGGCCAAATAACGACAAGGAGAAACATATATGAGTATTACATTCAACGTGGATGAAATTTTTGAAATGGCTGAGGAAATCGAACGCAACGGCGCAAAGTTCTATCGCGATGCTGCCGGAAGCAGTACGGATAGATTCGTCCGTAAGATGTTTGTGGAATTGTCGGCGATGGAAGAAGGCCACGAGAAAATCTCTACCCAGATGCGCAAGGAATTGTCGGCTCAGATGAAAGAGCCGACGGTCTTCGACCCCGATAATGAGGTCGCAAAATATCTCCAGACTATGGCCGATTTCCACGGCATGGAAGGCAAAGCCGGCCCAACGCAGAAATTTACGGGCAAAGAAAGCCTCGAGGAAATTCTCCAGGCCGCGCTGCAGGCGGAAAAAAATTCCATCGCGTTTTACGTCGGTATCAAAGACCTCGTGCCTGAAAAGAAAGGCCGGGATAAAGTGCAGACCATTATTATCGAAGAAATGGCGCACGTCTCGACCCTTGGCGGGAAATTGCAGTCGCTGAAAAGATAATAAAACCGTTTCAGTAACGCATCCGTGATGCAGGGGCTTAGGGAAAGGCCCGTATGGCACAGACGGTGAAAAAAAATACATTCGTGCGTAAACAGCCGGCGATGCGGCGGGTCTTGCTTGGACTGACCCCCTGTGTCGCCGGTGCTGTTTATTATTTTGGCTGGCGAAGCCTGGCGGCGGTTGTTTTCTGCTGTGCGGTCGGATTTCTCTATGAATGGCTGTTTTGCCGCTGGCGAAAAGAACCTGTCAGCGAGGCGGTATTTGTCACCGCTGTTTTATTTGCCCTGGTAATGCCGCCGGGGGTTGGCTGGCATGTGATGGCCGCGGGAATGGCATTTGCGGTTTTGTTTTCCAAGGAAATGTTCGGGGGTTACGCCAAAAACATCTTCAATCCCGCTATCGCCGGGCGATGTTTTGTTTATATCTGCTTTCCCGTGGCGCTGACCGGAGTCTGGTACCCTCCGGCGCAGGAAGCAGCGGGGGCATTAACCCGCTGGAGCACCATGACAACCGCAGACGGAATATCGGCAAAGACCTCTGCGACTCCCATGGCCCATGTCAAAGCCGGCAGAATAGAACTGGTCGATTCATCTGATCCGCTGGCCGTTTCGGTTATTCCCATAAAAATGTCCGAGGACGAGCGTATTAAAATCAGCCGCTGGGAATTTTGGAAAACACTCTTTCTGGGCCGATTGTCCGGTACGATGGGTGTGACCAGCGCCGGGCTGATTTTGCTTGGAGGGATTTATCTCTATATCACAAAAACGGCCAGTCGGACGATTATTCTGACGATGGTTATAACGTATGCTTTACTCAGCGAACTGTTTTATCAGTTGGGCGTCAAGCCGGTTCTTCCGGGTTTATCGGCGGTACTGGGCGGCGGGTTCCTGCTGGGAGCGTTCTTTATGGCTACCGACCCCGTCAGTTCTCCGCGGACCGAACAGGCCAAAATCGCCTACGCGATTATTATTTGTATTTCCACCGTTGTCATCCGTAACTTCTCCATTTTCAACGGCGGCCTTATGTTCAGCATTCTCATCGGAAATATGTTTGCCCCGATTTTCGATTACGCGGTCAAAGAATACTGGCCGAAGAAAAAACCGGCAGTGGTTCCGCTAAAGGGGGCGGCATGAAGCAGAGCCGTTACTTCGCCGTGGTGTATATGTTTGTGCTGACAGCCGTTCTCAGTTCGATGCTGATTGGTTTGGAACGTCTTACACGCCGGCAGGTCAAAACCAATGAACAAATCGCTTTTGAACGTGCGGTCCTTGCGGTATTTCCCCAAATCGAAATCAAATCGGCCGCGGAAATTCACCCTGTTTTTACACGGGATTTTGTTTTGTCCGATAGCGGCGCCTATGAATACCGTCCGTCCGGGCAGCTCGCCGGTTATGTACTGCCATTTGAAGGGCCGGGATTCTGGGCACCAATCAAGGGTGTCGTCGGTATTGGGATGGATCAAAAAACGATGACCGGCATACGATTTTATGAGCAGGCTGAAACGCCGGGTCTGGGCGCCAGAATTGTGGAGCCGTTTTTTTATGAACAATTCGCAGAAAAAAGTCTGACCGAAGGTTCAAGGCCCGTTCGTATCAGGCCTCCATCTGAAGCTGGCGGCAATGATATTTCGGCCATTACCGGTGCGACACAGACCTGTGTTCGTCTGGAAAAACTGTTAAACGAAGCTGTCGTGCAATGGCGCGTTAAACTACAGGAGCAGGGGAAATGAACGGTCAGACCGTGACAAAACCTGCAAAACAAATTATCCTCGACGGATTATGGTACGACAACGCGATCTTCCGTCAGATTCTCGGAATATGCAGTACACTGGCCGTGACTAATAATGTGCTCAATACACTGGTGATGTGCATATCGCTGTCTTTAGTTACAGCCTTAAGCGGGATGACGGTTTCGGCTCTTCGCAACTGGACGCCGCGGTCGGTTCGGATGATGGTCCAGACGCTGATTATCGCTTTTTTTGTGATTATCGTGGATATCCTGCTGCGTGCGTACTGGCCCGAAATGAGCCGCAATCTGGGTCCTTATGTCGGCCTGATTATCACCAACTGTATCGTGATGGGCCGATGCGAAGCGTTTGCGGGGACCAACAGACCGTGGCCGTCATTTCTGGACGGCCTGTTTAGCGGGCTGGGATATTCGGTTGTCCTGCTGGCTATCGCGGCCTTTCGTGAATTGCTGGGCATGGGAACGATTCTGGGCTTTGCGATGCCGTATTTTTCCACGCACTGGGATAAATGGATTATTATGGTCATGCCGCCGGGTGGGTTTTTTGTGCTGGCGATGGTGCTTTGGCTTTGCCGGTCAGTTGAAATCAAAAGGAAATCATGATGCCGACTGCTGGAAATTTTAGTTCAGAGATATGGCTGGCGGTGGTCACCTGCTTTGCCGCCGTGTTCACCCAGAATATCCTGTTGAGTTATTTTCTGGGGATGTGCTCGTTTGTTTCAGTATCCAAAGAAGTCAAGACCGCCGCAGGCCTTGGATTGGCCGTGGTGGTGGTTATTACGGCGACATCGATTCTCAACTGGATGGCCTACTGGTGGGTACTGGTGCCGCTGGGTCTGGAATTTTATCGGTTTATTTTATTTATCATCATTATCGCCGCATTTGTTCAGCTTTTGGAAATGGTGATTGACCGGTACTCCCCGGCCCTGTATCTGGCGCTGGGTATTTTTCTGCCTTTGATTACCGTCAACTGTGCTGTATTGGGTTCGGTATTATGGATGGTGATTCGTAATTATTCATTCGTGGTATCGGTGGGTTTTGGTTTGGGCAGCGGCCTGGGCTGGATGATGGCGATTGTCGCTATGGCCGGCATCCGTCAGCGGCTCGATGAATCGAAAATCCCGGCCGGCCTGCGCGGCCCCGGGATTACTTTGATTATTGCCGGTATTATGGCGCTGGCATTTATCGGCTTTACAGGAGTATTGCAGTAAATGGCCGAAGTCTTCGTCTCAGTTTTGATTATCAGCGGTATCGCCGCGGCCCTCGCCCTGATTCTGGTTTTCTGCGAAAGCATCATTCAAAACTACGGCCCCTGCAAAATCACCATCAATGGCAAAAAGGAATTAACAGTTGAAGGCGGAAAGCCGTTATTGTCTTCTCTCAGGGAGCGGAAAATTTTTCTGCCCAGCGCCTGCGGCGGACGCGGAACCTGCGGCGTCTGCAAATGCAAAGTACTCTCCGGAGCAGGCCCTGTTCTGCCGACTGAAACGCCGTTTCTCGATGCCAAAGAACAAAAAGAGAATATCCGCCTCTCCTGTCAGGTTAAAGTTAAAAACGATATCGCCATTGAAATCCCGGATGCCCTGTTTTTCATTCAGCAATATCAGGTGACTTTGACTGCGGTGGAGGATTTGACTTATGATATGAAACGATTCCGCTTTGAATTGACTGAACCTGCGGAAATGGAATTTGTCGCCGGCCAGTATGTCCAGATTACCTGCCCGTCCTATCAGCAGGGGGTTGAAGAGGTGGATCGGGCATATTCCATTGCCTCCGACCCGAAGGACAATCATTTTATCGACTTGATTGTCCGGCGTGTGCCAAACGGGATTTGTACCGTATGGATGTTCGATTATCTCAAAATAGGGGATCGCGTACAAATGACCGGACCGTATGGCGAATTTCGAATAAGCAATGCGCAGACGCCGATGATATTCATTGCCGGCGGCAGCGGGATGGCGCCGTTTGTCTCGATTTTGCACCAGATGAAAAATTCCGGCTCAAAACGCAAAGCGGAATACTTCTTCGGCGGCAATACCGTGCGTGATTTGTGCCTGTCGGAACAGATGGCAAAGTTTGAAAAAACGCTCGCGGATTTTAAATTCATCCCGGTGGTCTCCCGGCCGGCGCCCGAAGACAAATGGAACGGACAGACAGGCCTTGTCACGGAGGCCGTCAAAAGGACATATACGGATGTAAGTGGTTATGAGGGCTATCTGTGCGGCAGCCCGGGAATGATTGACGCTTCTATTAAAGTCCTGATGGAGCTTGGAATGGCCAAAGAAAGAATCTTTTATGATAAATTCGCATAGGAAAAATGATGAAACAGTCACCGCAGGATAAAAATCTGGACCGGATGCTGCGGTCGGGCAAATTGACCGCCGGCGGTTTTTTTGGCGCCGATTCGCGCAGCGTCGATGAGGTTATCGCCGAAGACGCCGCGACGCTGATCAAACTGGGCTACAGGGTTGCGCAAGTGGCTGCGCGAATGCAGGAATTGCGTGACCTGGCCCGGCCCGCTCTGGGCAACTGGGTCAGGGTAAACGATACCTTACAGGTCAAAAGCGAGGATTATAAGGGAATGATTGGTTGCCCCTGGCCGCACAGCGGACAGTTTGGAAAACGCATCACTGCCGCACAGCGTCTGGATACCGGCCAAAGCGCAAGCTGGTCGGATTTGAATATCCATCTGATTGAAGAACACGGATTTTTCGAGGGGAGGGGAGCCTTTTTCCGCATCGAGCCGGAAGAGTTAATCCGCGTCATATTTTAATTTTTCGAGTTTCTGCGGCCTATCCGATATTTTCTGCGACAACTGTTTCTGTCGGCTTTGCTTCCGCGAATACGTCCCATTCCAGTCCATACTGCGCCAGATACAATGCTGTGTAGGAACGCTGGAACACAAGTATGGGAAGCAAAAGAACCGTTCCAAGATACGGCAGCATCATAAGACAGCAGGCGCAGCAGCAGGTTGCGATGGCTGCCGCGACCAGAATCGTTCCAATGGCCAGACTTAAAACGATTGCAAACAGAATGAACAGTACAAATCGTCCGGAATTGTTTTTTACCAACTCCCACACCCGTTTCCATGCATCCATACAGCGAATGCGGTGAATGAACATCACCGGCACGACAAAATCTTCGGTGAATTTCAAAATAATACTAAAGACAATGGCCACCAGTAACGTAATTAAAGTCAGTACGGCAATTATTCCTATCATTGCGGGCAAGAAACGCTCGGCGCGGGCGATGGGGATGATAACGACAATCCATCCTACCACGAGCGGAATAATGCAAACCATACTGATTAGCCACAGAACAATCTTAAACAGAAACAGGCTGTTCGCTTCCCGGGCATACTCCGTCCACGGATACACCACTGTCGCCTTGTTTTTAGCCACACAATACAAAAACATAAACTTTCCCCGGCTGCGCAGCCATAACAGGACAAGGCAGATAGCGATCACGATAAAGCCAACGACGATTCCCACCGGGATAATCCAATACAGGTTCGATTCAATGGAATGTCGGATATGCCCAAAATCAGGACTGCCGCCATGTCTGCCGCCGTTGCTGCCACCACTGCCGCCGCCTTCGCCCAGAAATGCCAGCCACGCGCAGAAGCCGATAGTGAACCATTTGCTCCATTCAAACGGCGAAAACAAAATCTGTTTGGTCTTTTCAAGAGCCTTGCCCACCGGCTCAATCACGCTGACTTGTATGGCGGATGTCCCGTTCATCGTTTTACTCCTTTTAATGAATGCCCCGATTCCAGCTTCATTTTGAAAACGATATTACTTCTGATACGCAATCGGCACTATACACATAAACGAGGCCTTTTGGGTCTCGGACAAATTTTTGAACTGATGCTGCTCATTGGGCATAACCAGAATCATATCGCCGGCTTTCAGCGGCCGGGGGCCTTTATCGGTCACCACCGTGACATCGCCCGAAAGAATCATCACCTCGTGCTCGAACGGATGACTATGATACGGCGTATGGCCGCCGCCGTCCACTTCAAATATTCGCATCGCGAACGTTGGCGCCTTGTCGTCCGGACCGAATATCACACGCACCGACACATTTTTAGCCCCATCCATCTGCACGGCCTTCGCGGCAGCATCGGATATTTTCTTGATAATCATAATCTTCGCCTTTTATTGAAGAATAGTTTTCGCAATCGTCCCTGCGGCATCAGTTTTGGCACATTGCGCTGCCGACCGGGCCATTTGATTTCGCCGGGTTTCATCGGCCATCAATTTTATCAGCGTCTTTTGCAGGCCTTCAGTAAATCGCGCCGGATTTTTCAAATCTTGCGCCGCAATCACTGCCGCTCCGTATCGTGTTAATTGCCCGGCATTCAAAAACTGGTGGTTGTCTTTATGGTACGGATACGGGATACAAATACTCGCCCGCCCGGCCGCGGCATACTCCGCGACACTCACCGCGCCGCTTCGACCCACAATCAAATCCGCCGCCGCATACAAATCCGGCATATCGTCATAATATTCCACCGGGACATATTTTACAAGACTATCTTTGGCCTGCGAAACCACCTCCTGAAAATTGGCCTGCCCCGTCAGGTGCACAATCTGCCAGTCGCCGGCAAATCGGCCCATCTGTGGCAGGGTACTCAAAATGGCGTTATTGATGTCCCGCGAGCCGCTTGACGCCCCGGTGATTAAAACCGTCTTTTTATTCGGGTCAAGCCCCAGTTCCGCAACCGCCTTGTCCTTATCCGGATTGAGAAAACCGCTTCGCAAAGGACAGCCGGCCGCGACAGCTTTTTGCGGATTGAAGTATTGCAGCGTATCCTCAAATTGCACAAAGACCTTTTGCGACAACCGGCCCAGCAGACGATTGGCCTTGCCGGGAATGATGTCAACATTGATTAAAAAAACCGGAATCTTCAGTGACCGTGCGGCGAAAACCACCGGCGCACAGACAAACCCGCCCGTACCGACGACGACCGCGTTTTCACGAACGGCGGCCAGAATTTGTTTGACGAAATAATAGCTCTTGATAAAGCCCCCGTAAAAACGGACAAATTTTTTCGGCCACAGTCCAAGCCCCTCCGCCGGCAGAGGTAAAAATTCATATCCCGTCGGCGACAGTACACGGGCGTCTACCGTCCGGCTGCTGCAAAAAAACGTAATTTGGCTTTCCGGGGCAAGTTTTTGAATCTGCTCGGCCACCGCCATGGCCGGATAAAGATGACCGCCCGTACCGCCGCCCGCAAAAAAAATATGTAAGGGGTTTTTCATCACTGTCTGTTTCACCTGAATTCTGTATTCGTTCAATGTCATTCCCGCGCAGGCGGGAATCCAGAGAGTTTTAATCTTTTCGCAAAAAAACACCTGCCGTTTCCGGTTCCAGCCGTGCCTGCGTTTGACGAAGAATATTCAGCAAAATTCCCAGCGCCGCCGCCGTCAGCAGCATACTCGTGCCGCCGGCGCTGATAAACGGCAGTGGGATGCCTTTGGTCGGAAGTATCACCGTCACCACGCCGATGTTGATGGCGGCCTGAATGGCGATGCACAGTACTATGCCGTAGCCCAGCAGCCGGCCGAAACGATCCTCACATCGCCGCACTGCTGCCAGGCCCAGAACGGTGAACAATATAAACAGCAAAATGACCGTCACCGCTCCGACGAAACCGGTTTCCTCGGCCACAATCGAGAAAATAAAATCCGTGGTGTCTTCCGGCAGATGACCATACTTGAACACGCCCATACCAAGCCCCTTGCCGAAGATACCTCCCGTGGCAATGGCGCGAAGAGACTGGTCCGCCTGGTAAGGGATATTCTGGGAATCCAGAAAAGCCTTAATGCGATTGATTCGTGTTGGGGAATTGAGAACCGCCGCGACAAAACCGATGGCGACCACCGGCAGCGGCGCCAGAAAATGCCACCACACCGCGCCCCCCAGCCACAGCATCAAAAATGACAGCATCGCGATATAAGCAGCCGTGCCGAAGTCCTGCGTAATAATCAAAACCACCGCCGTGGCGGGCACAACACAGATGGGAATAAACCGTCTTAAAAACGATTTCATATCGTCGCCGCAGCGGTCCAGAATCGCCGCCAGGAAAATCAAAATTACCCACTTGGCCATTTCCGACGGCTGAAAACTGATATAAACCGGCCCTGGTGCGATGTCTAACCAGCGTTTGGAATAATTGCGTTCCACGCCGAAAATCAGCACCGCCGCAAGCAGCAGCAGGCTCAGCGCTAATAAATACGGCGTAAGGGATTTAAACGGATATTTGCCCACAAGACTGAACCGGCGATAATCCACGACGGAAAACAGGTACATCACCGCCACGGCCGCAGGGAAAAACATCAATTGCTTGAGTGTGGTAAAATCGTAAAACCGTTTCCAGTCATACTGCCCGGCAACGCTGGCCCCGGCCGAAAAGACAAATACTGTCCCCATCGCCATCAGCGTCAGGACAATCAGCTCCAGCCAGTAGTCATACTGAATTTTCAATTCCTGGGTTTTCATCATTATCATTATTTCGGCACACGGGCTGCTTTGGCAACAAAAATCGGACCGGAACACAAACTTTTTAAGGACTTGCCTGGAGAGCAAAAAGCAGGTAAAATCACAGCCGAAACGTCGGTAATTGGAAAATGAGCTATTGGGAGCAATTATGAAAAGACAAACGGTCCTTGCGGGGTTAACGATGGTGACGGTTTTGACGCTGGTTTCGGCCTGTCAGCAGGACCCCCAGATGATTAAACGAGCCCAGTTGGTCGGCTATGAGAATCACCAATTGAAAAAACAGATTGAACAAAAAGATGCCGAAATCACCGCCCTGAAACAGCAATTAGACCAGACTCAGAAAACTCTTCGGAGTACACGGGAGCAGCTTGACAAGACAACCACTCTGGCAAAGCAGGCCGCCGACGAAAACAAGCAACTGCGGGAAGAATCCCTGCAAAAAGATGCACGTATCGTCGGACTGACAGAAACAGTTGATGCGATGCAGGAAAAAAATATGCAATCTCAGCAAATGATATTTATCACGCATTTGACGGAGGCGCTGGCGCAATGTCAGCAAAAACTGGCCAAATACGAACCTGTGGACGCCAACGCCCCGGCCGCCCCAAATCAATAGAAAATCAAACGCCGTTGCCTATGTCGACGCATAAAATCCGTATTCGTATGCGGCGTCAAATAACGCGACAATATTCTGTGGCGGGACTTGACCCTGAATATTGTGAACATTGTTAAAGATATAACCCCCGCCGGGCATAAAGGCATCCATATTTTTTTTGACTTCCCGCTGGACGGTATCCGCGTCGGCAAACGGCAAAATATGCTGGGCGTCAATACCGCCGCCCCAGAAAATGATTTTCTTCCCGAATTGCCGCTTCAGTTTGAGCGGGTCCATCCCTTCGCTGCTGATTTGGACGGGATTGAGAATATCCACGCCGTTATCAATCAGCTCCGGGATATAGACCGTGCAGCCGCCGCAGGTGTGATACCAGATTTTCGCTTGCGTCAAAGACCGGATATGCTGTACTAATTTTTTCTGGCGGGGCTTGACGACAGTGCGATAAAAATCCGGCGAAAACAGCGGGCCGTACTGACCGGCCAGGTCGTCGCCGATCATAATCACGTCCACTATATCGCCGACTTCTTTCATAAAGCCCGAGTAATAATTCATCCAGAATTTCAGTGTCTGGTCCAGCAGGGCCTCGCAGAACGCCGGGGCCTCAATCATATCCATAAACCACCGCTCAAGCCCCCGCATATACCAGCAGTATTCATAGACCACGCCGCCGATGCCGGTACAGATGGCGTAAGGCGTTTCTTTCCGCATCTGTTGGGCATTTTCCCGCACGCCTGCGAACCGGCTTGTGTCGGAACCGTTGGGGAACGGATAACCCGCGATGTCCTTAATCGTTGCATTCGCCAGCGGATGATGCGAAATATCCATATAAAGCGGCTGGTCGTCCGGCATCGACCAAACTACGCCGAATTCATCTTTCAGGTCGTGCCACCATCGCCCGTTACGCTGCTGTTTCACGATGCCGCCCTTGAAGCTGTCCGGCGCCTTCGCGCACAAATACCGCGTATCAATATGAAACCGTTGCAGCACCGCCTCGCTTGGTTTGGCCAATTGCTGAACCGGGTCCAATATCACAATCTTTTCCTTGAGGCCCAGATAACGAATCAAATCTTCGTAAGCCACCCGATGAATGCCCGTCTGAAAGCCGCCCAGGTCAATCGGCACGCGGTCGGGGACCTGATGATTCAGGGCTTTGACAACACGCTGGCGGGCAGTCATCGTTTCTTTCATTACGGTAGCCTTTCCTTTTTTTAATACAGTCGATTCGACTTGGAAAACATGGGTAAAGCAATATTATAAATCCTGTACAAAATGTCAAGGCCAATATTTATACTGACATCTCGGCCGGAAAAATCCGCGCCGCCGCAAAATCATTCCTTTGAATTTTTTCGCAAGGTAAGGTATCTTGTCTGCTTTCTTAAACCGGAAAGAATATGACCTTATTAGCGTTGCGTGATATTCATAAATCCTACGGGTCGCAGGTTGTTTTTCACAACCTCAACGCCCAGTTTCACCCCGGCCAGCGCGTCGGCCTCATCGGCCCAAACGGCTCCGGAAAAACCACGCTCTTTCGCCTCATCCTCGACCAGATTCAGCCCGATATGGGCCAAATCACCCGTGCCCGCAACCTACGCATCGGCTATCTCGCACAGGAACCCCAGCTTGCCCCCGGCCGCACCGTCATCGAGGAAATGCACGAAGGCCTTGGCGATACCCTGACTATGCACCATCGCCTCGAAACCCTCTCCAACGAATTGGCCGCTCTGTCCGGCGACAAGCTCCACTCCGCGATGAAAGAATATGACCGCCTCACCCACGCTTTCGAATCTGCGGGGGGCTACTCCTTCGAGGCCAAAGTCAAAAGCACGCTGGCCGGGCTGGGCCTGCCGCCCGAATTGTTCGAAGCCAAAGTCGCCGCGCTTTCCGGCGGACAGCGCAGCCGCCTGGCACTGGCCAAAATCCTCATCGCAGAAACCGACCTCCTCCTGCTCGACGAGCCGACCAATCATCTCGACCTGCAGGCCACGCAATGGCTCGAAAAATTCCTCGCCAACTCCGGCAGGGCCGTCATTCTCGTCAGCCATGACCGCTTTCTGCTCGACGCCGTCGCTGAACGCATCCTCGAACTCGACCAGAAACGCGCCCGCTCCTGGCGAGGCAACTACAGCCGGTACGTCGAAACTAAAGAAATCTTGAACCTCCAGCTCGAACGCCAGCACCGCAAGCGCTCCGATTTTGTCACTCACGAACTGGATTTCATCGCCCGCAACAAAGACCAGGAAGGCATGCGCGGCACCGCCCGTGGACGCAAAACCCGCCTTTTAAAGATGCTCAAGGCAAACCCCGACTATCTCGAAAAGCCCACCGAGCAAAAAACAATTCAGTTTTCGTTCGCCAAAGCCAGGGGCAAAAGCGAACTTATCTGCCGGGCGGAAAATCTCAGCAAGGCCTTCGGGCCGATTACGCTGTTTAATGAGTTATCGTTCGACCTCTATCGCGGCTCGTTTCTTGGTATCACCGGCCCAAACGGCACGGGCAAAAGCACGCTGCTCAAGCTCGCGCTGGGCCAACTGGCTGCTGATGCCGGCTCCATCCGCCTCGGCAAAACCCTCAAAATCGGCTATCTCGACCAGCACGCCTCCGTCCTCGACCCCGAAGCGACCGTGCTCGAAGAAGTCTCACGTCTGCGCCCCGAGTTATCGCCTGAACAACTTCGCGGCAGGCTCGGCGCGTTTTTATTTACCGGCAATGACGTCTTCAAAAAGACTGCCGACCTTTCCGGCGGACAGCAAAACCGCCTCATCCTCGTCAAACTCGTTCTCTCTGAGCCGGACGTGCTGGTTTTGGATGAGCCGACCAACCATCTCGACATCCCCACGCGCGAAATGCTCGAAGAGGCGCTCGATGAGTTTAACGGTGCCGTTATCGCCGTCAGTCACGATCGTTATTTTCTCGACCGCCTTGCCGGCCAGCTTCTGGTGATGGGCACCGACCTGCTGGGTGATAAGGAAATGGGCCGGTTCGAGTTTATTACACCCATTCAGGATAAAGGCGCCTGGACAACCTACAGCGAATTGCTTCAGGGTCGCAGGGCTGCCGCCGCCGAGGAAAAACAAAAAAAAACACCGAAATCCTCGCGCTCTAATAAAACCCGCACCGCCACCCCGGCTGAGTTAAAACAGTTTAACAAATACACCGTCGAACAGATTGAAAAGATGATTGCCGACCTCGAAAAAAATATCGCCAAAATGCAGGAGCAGTTCGGCACCGAGGAGTTTTACCGTTCGGCCGACAAATTCGCCGCCTTGCAGGCCGACTTCAACGCCGCCAAACACCACCTCGAACTCCTCTACAAAGCATGGGAATTCCGCAATCAATAAATTCTTATCTGCTGGGTGCCATGCCCACCGTTAATTTCTTTTATAATTACCTTTAATAAAAATCGCTTGATTTTCAGGACAGTCGCTGCAATCCTGTAAAAGGCTGAAAAAAACGACTTTTCACTTCATTGGGGGTTTCGATTGCAATTTGCGTCGGGGGTGCTATAATCACGCCCAACGTGTACTAAATATAGAGTGAGGACAGCGTGCGATTTTTAGTATTTCAAAACGGTAAGCCGGCCAGGAATGTCGTCCTTTCGGGGGCGTATCTGTTTGGTATGGATATGGTTCCGCTGCGAAATGTCGAGAGCATTATGTTTCGCAACGGCGTTATCGAGTGTGTGCGCAAGAGCGACGACGCGGCGGGGCTGTCGTTGCTGTGGCCGGTGGAGGATGCGGGGGCGTTTTTGCTGCCGACGACGCGTCTGCCGGAGCGGGACGAGCCATACATTTTGAATGTGGAGCTGGCCCGTGCGCGGCTGATGCAGATTACGGTGAAGCGCGAGGACTGGGCGCTGTTCGAAGAGATGGACAAATTTGCGGATTTGGCTCACGAGGCGCAGGAATTGTTTATTGAGGCGCTGCAGCATATTTCGGATCCGCCAAAGGCGTCTGTTTTGGCGGATGCGGCGCTGAAAAAGGCGATGCTTCTCTCGGAAAGGCTGTCGCTGCGATACGCGGAGCAATATCTGTCGCTGCGATTCCGGAACCGCGGGCTGGGCAAGCACACCCTGGGGTGCTGTATCGAGCCGTCGCGGCTGGGAAATGAGCGGTACGATAAATGCGTACAGGATATGTTTAGTTTTGTGACGGTGCCGGTGAACTGGGGGCAGATTGTTCCGGAGAAGGGGAGATACGATTTTGCGGCGTTCGAAAAGTGTATCGAGCGTCTGGCGGGCAAGCGGATGGCGATCAACTGCGGCCCGCTGCTGTGCTTTGAGCCGGCGAAGGTGCCGGGCTGGCTGCTGGCGCAGAAGGCGGGCTTTGAAGAGGTTCGCGAACAGGCGTACGAATTTATCGGCAAGATTGTGAGCCGTTATGGGAAATACGTGCATTTCTGGACGGTCATCAGCGGGATGAACGCAAGGAACTGCTTTGGCTTTACGTACGAGCAGATGATAGAAATGACGCGGACGGCGTGCCTTGCGGCCAAGGCGGCGGACGCGAAAGGCCGGCGGATTATTGAAATTACTCATCCATGGGGCGAATATTACGCGACGGAAAAGGCGACAATTCCGCCGCTGGTATATGCGGACGTGGTGATTCAAAGCGGGATCAGTTTTGACGCGTTTGGACTGGTTCTTGAGCTTGGCAAAAACCAGCCGGGGATGCATATTCGCGATATGATGCAGATTTCGTCGAAGCTGGATTGTTTCGCGACGGTCAACAAACCGCTTCATATTGTGACGGCTGTGCCGGGCCATGACGGCACGGAGGCGACAGATTGTATGAGGGCGGGTGTCTGGAAGAAGCCGTGGGACCCGGCGGTTCAGGCGGAATGGGTTGAGCAATTTTATAAGATTGCACTGGGTCGGTCGTATGTTTCCACGGTGACGTATTCGCACCTGGTTGATGATTCGGAGGCATTGATTCCCACGGCGGGCCTTATCGATGAAAAAATGGATCCCAAGAAGGCGTTTTTGACCATTGGGAAATTTCAGAAGATGATTCTCAAGAGCGCCGCGGCGCCGAAATAAGAAGCTATGAATTCAACAGGGTGTGTTTCGACCGACATTTACGCGGCATCGGCTGTTGATAAAACGGCTGATGAAGAGAGCGTTCTTGTGTTGCGGATTGGAAGCTGCGGTTTTTGGACGATTGCGGGGCTTGTCGGATGTTTGCTTTTGTCGGGGTGGACGGGATGGCATTCTTCGGCGAAAGCATTGGCGCATCCTCTCGATACAATAAACCCCAACACGGACCCGAAGGCGAGCCTTGTCCGGCTGCCGGGCATTGGGCCGGCAAGGGCGATTACGATTATAGAATATCGGGATGGGCACAGCGCGGATGGTCCTGCGTTTCGTTCGCCGGCGGATTTGGTTGCGGTGGCGGGGCTGGGGCCCAAGACGGTGGAAAAAATGATGCCGTGGATTTCGTTTGGCGATGCGGGCCAATCAGCAATGGAGTAGCAAGTGGCGGAATGGGAAATTAAAAAGACGCTGGGGCGGTGTTACGGGACCGGCCGGGAACTGGCCGTGGGAGAGGAGTATTTCGCCGCGCTGGTGCAGACAGAGGCGGAGTTTGAACGGCGTGATTTCAGCGCGGACTACTGGGAGGCGCAAAAGCCGGAGGTGTATTGTTTCTGGAAAAGTCATGTTCCCAACCCGCAGCAGAAGAAGAAATTATTTATTGACGATGCGATGCTGCTGGCGTTTTTCGACCGGCTGTCAACGGAGGTCGAGCCGGAAAAGGTCAATTTCCGATTTGTGCTGACGCTGATTCTGATGCGCAAGCGGAAATTGAAATATGATTCGAGCCGAAACGAAGACGGGCGTGAAGTCTGGACGCTTCGCGTCACCGGCGAAGACCGGAACGAAGACGTCGTCAATCCGCATCTGAGCGAAGACCAGATTCAGCAGCTTTCCGAACAGATGGGGCAGATATTACAAACAAATTTAGAGTCGTAATGCCGCACAGGAAAAATCGTGAAATCCGAAATTCGAAAAACGAAATTCGAAACAAATTCTAAATTCGAATATTCAAAATTCGGTCTGACAGTGGTTTTGTTGTTTGTATTGGCCGGGTGCGGGCCGAAGCAGGTGAAAGAGGAGAAGCTTTGTGCGGGCAAGGCGACGGCGGCAGAGGTGGTTGCGGCGTTGCGGCAAAGCCAGGCCGAGTCGTTATCTTTACAGGCGAGGATTCACTGCGTGATAGAAATTCCAAACCCACAGGGAAAGTCAGAGAAGCAGGATTTTGACGGGAAAATATTTTTTATCAGTCCGGGGAATTTGTGTATTGCCGGAGAGAAATTTGGGCGAATCCGGATTGGGGTCAACGATAAGGAATTCTGGGTCTATGTCAAACCCGGGCAGGACACCGCGTGGTGGGGCGAGAAAAAAGATGTTCCATCGTGCGTTGAGAAGCTCGGATTTAATCCGTTTTACTTAGCCGAGGCGCTGGGGCAGATCGATTTGAACCGGGACTGGACGCTGATGCAGCAGCCGGGCTTTGATATTCTTGTTTCGCCGGACGCCGGCGGCATCAAGAAGGTGTATGTGAACTGCTGTACGTACCGGGTGGAGCGAATAGAATATTGCGATGTGATGGGAAGGCTGATGGCGGCGGCGGATTTGAGCGACTACAAGGATGTGCCGAAGGTGGGAATGATTCCGAGGATGATAGAATTGGGGCATTTTCGTTCGGCGCAACCGGATTTGATATTGCAGCTGCGGCTTTCGGGGATTTCGTTTTTTGCCCCTACGGAGGCGCAAAAGAAATTGTTTGACCGGCCCAGTCCGAAAGGCTATGCGTCGGTTTATCACTGGACGGGAAATTGTGAATTTGTCGCGGAGAAGGAATTGCCGGAAGGGAAATAATGATGCGTGAACCGCTGGAAAAACGTCTTGAGAAAAAAGTACTGTTTGTGGACGGCGCGATGGGAACGCAGTTATTTGAGCGCGGGGCGGCGGCTGGCAAGTGCAACGAGAAAATCAATCTTGACCGACCGGACATTGTACAATCGGTTCATCAGGCATATTTTGACGCCGGGTGCGATGCGGTTTTGAGCAACAGTTTCGGGGGCAGCGCCATATCGCTGGCGCGTCACGGGCTGGCGGGGCAGGCGTATGCGTTGAATCTGGCCGCGGCAAAGATCGCCCGCAAGGCCGCAGGCGATGACCGTTATGTTCTTGGCGATATCGGCCCGGTGGGGGATTTTCTTGAACCGCTGGGGATGCTCAAGGAAGCGGACCTTTTTGCGGCATTTGCCGAGCAGGCAAAGGCGCTGGAAGAAGGCGGTGTTGACGGGTTTATTATTGAGACGATGGCGGCATTGGAAGAAGTTGAAGTTGCGGTCAAGGCGGTCAAGTCCGTCAGTCGAAAGCCGGTGCTTGCGTCGATGGCGTTTGACCCGGCGCCGGAAGTGGCGCGAACGATGATGGGCGTCAGTCCGCAGATGATGGTCGATCAACTGGCCCCGCTGGGGATTTGCGCCATGGGTTTTAATTGCGGGACGCTCGATATGGACGGCTATGTCGCTTTGGCAAAGGCATTTGCCGCAGTGCTGAAGGGGACGGGTATTTTCTTATTGGCCGAGCCGAATGCGGGCAGGCCTGAACTGCGCGATGACAAGGCGGTTTACACGCTTTCGGCGGAGGCGTATGCCGAGGCAATGGTTAAAATCCGCGATGCAGGGGCGAAGATTCTGGGGGGCTGCTGCGGCACGTCGCCGGCTCACCTCTCTGAGGCGATTCGGAAGAACAAGCAGACCACTGTGCATGCGTAACAAAACAGCACACTCTGCAGGAAAAGAAGAGTGAGTATATTTTCAGATGCATCAATATAGGATATATCCGAGCACGATTACAAGAATTATTTTATCTGTTTCCATTGACAAGTATTTTTAGAAATATTTTTTGAAAAATTGTAACAAAACATTTCGCTGATAATCTCTCTTATTGAATGACCTTTTATGGAACAGATGTTTGATCAGTCTCTGATTCAGCGGGCCCGTGAAGGCAGCCAGGACGCTATGGGGCAATTGGCCCAGGCGGTTAAGCCCAGGTTGTGCGCGTATTTCTACAGGGTGGCGCTGAATTATGACTTGGCCGAAGACCTTTCACAAGAAACGCTGCTGGAAATGATAAAGTCACTAAAAGACCTTCGTGAACCGGAACATTTTTGGGGGTGGCTGTATCGTATTGCTTCAAATAAATTCCTGAACCATTGTCGTCAGAAAAAAACACAGCAGGCGACAGAGCAGACATTAGTCGACGCTCTTGCTGACCGGATAAAAAGACAACAGAAAGAACACGGGGTATCAAGTCTTCTGCAGACGGAACTTTCCAGGGCAGTCATTGTCGCTATTGGGCGTCTGGAAGCTCAGGAGAGGTCAATTCTCTCACTGCGATGTTTTGATCAGCTCGCCTACTCCGACATTGCCGGAGCTCTCGAGACCTCGGAGACCAATGCCCGCGTGCTCTTTTACCGGGCCAAACAGTCCTTAAAAAAGGAGCTGGTACGGCAAGGACTCAATAAGGGTTCTTTGTTGATGGCGTTGGGCTTTTTCGGTTATCTGACAGAACCGGCTGAGGCGGGTATTGCCGCTGCAACGACAACGGCTTCGGTAACCATTCCCGCGTCAATGGTTTCCGTGCCGATGACAACGACCATCCTAGCTACTTGCGGAATGAAGGGTATCTTTCTGGCGGCGGGGATTTTAACCGTTTCGTCTGTGTTGATTGTAACATCAATTAATCAGCCGGCTGCCCCCAAAGACATTTCTGTTTTGCCGCAGCGGCAGGAAGTCCGCAGTTTTCATTTCACCACGCAAAGCCGTAATAATTCCCCCGGTACTCCTTCCAGTCTGAGCAAAGGAGCATACGAACAGTGGTTCTATTACCCCGAAAATATTGAAGGGCCTGTCTTTACGCGAATGCAGCGATGGAGTCCCGATCATAAGAAACAACAATGCACCTGGCTGCAAAATGGCGACGGAAATTATTACTATCACGCCGGGGAGAAGATCGTTTACTTGCAGAATCATCGTCTTTGGAGCCGAAACCTGGAACGCATTTTAGTGCGGCGTCTGCCGACAGACGAACCGAAGTTCTGTGATTTCCTGGATCAAATAGAGAATAACCTAAAAAAAGGTCTGGTTCAACAACGGGATTCCAAAACCGGCCTTTTAATCCAGGCAGTTGATGACCGTTTTGCCAATTCGCGCGGCTTCCAGACAACATACGAATACAACGGTATTGAAGGAACATTTTTTGATTACAACTGGCCGGCAAGTATTCCGATCCGGGACGAGCGAGACCCGATGCGAAAGCGCGGGTGGACGTATTTCCAGATAGACGGTACTATGGATGAAAAACCTCTGTCAGGGTACGGCCGGACTCCATTTGTTTATAATCCTTCCAAAGAGCACCCCGCATGGTTGATTTTACAGCTCGGTGATGGCAAAAGGATTCTGGATACAAAAGAGGTTGCAGTTATACTGGATTCCGAGGGGAAAGAAATTGCCCGGTATGCGGGCCATCGCTTCTTCAAAGGATTGCTGCGGCCGTGGATGGGGATGCATACCATTGATATCATCCGCCGGGATGCGGCAAAACAGGAAATCCCGTTTGAGACTATTCAGCTTTCGGACTATTCCAAAAGCGGTTCTGATGAGGCTTATTACGCCGATGCCAAAATCATCTGTAATGATAAGTCGCAGTCGCAGAAGGTGAGGATGACTTATCTGGTGGCAATGAAAGATGATGTACTCAAATCGGTGGAAATCAAGGTATCTGATATACACGGCAGCACACATAATGCGACCATGGAATTCACTTATTTAGAGGATATTTCCAAACTTCCTCTGGAATGGAAAGAACCGCAGGTTGCCCCGCCAACTTCACCTGTTCTGCCGGATAACGGCATCCGCTGGCTTATTGACCTTGCCAATCACACGCTCGTTTCACAGTAAGAGACATAATGACGCATCAAAAGACAACGTGGGATTTGGCTTTTTGCAGCAGTTTTCCGTGTCGCATTACTTCTTCCAGTCTGGAAATCCTGCCTGTTTTGCGGCCGTCGAGAATGGTTTTTACAGTTCGCGGGCCAAGGCCGGGGACGCGGAGTAAGGTGAATTTGTCCGCATTGTTGATATTAACGGGGAAGAATTCCGGATGGGCCTCGGCCCAGAGCTGTTTGGGGTCTTTTTCGAGTGACAGTTTTTCACTTTCATCAAACAAAATGTCCGCATCGCTGAAGCCGTATTTACGCATCAGGAAATCGACCTGGTAAAGCCGGTGTTCCCGCATCAGCCGGTCTGTGGGATTTTCCTTTCCTGCCGAAAGCGATTCGGCGCCGGGAGCGGATTGATAAGCACTGAAATAGACGCGATTGAGTTTGAGCCGCTGGTAAAGGCCTGTCATGTAGCGGACAATTTTTTTGTCGGTTTCGCCGGCGGCCCCGACGATGAACTGCGTCGTGCTTTTAACCCGTTCATACCGCGTTCCTTTGGCTGTCAGGCGGCTGATGAGTTTCATCGGCTCGATGATGTCTTTAAGAAAATCTTTTCGCTGTGATAGTTTGGCCATATATTCGGCGCCGGGCGTTTCGATATTGATGGAGACAGCCGAGGCCAGCCGGAGGGTTTCTTCGATGGCCGCGGGCGATGCGCCGGGCAGAATTTTGAGATGAATGTAGCCGCGAAAGCCGTGCTTTCGACGAACGATTGCGGCGATGGCATTGATGCGGGCCATCGTTTTGTCCGCGTCGCCGGTCAGGCCCGAACTGAGGAACAGACCAAAGACCTGCCGGGCTTGCAAGTACTGCATAAAGACGTCGGCGGTTTCTTCGATGCCGAGCGTACAGCGGCGGACGTCATTTTTGTCCCGCAGCGGACAATAAAGGCAATCATTATTGCAGGCGTTGGAGACGAGCGTCTTAAACAGGGTGGTCTTGCCGCCGTTGGGCAGGGTGACGGGGTAAATCCAGTTGCCGTCGGGGCCGCGTTTGCGATGTTCGTCTTTGGTTGAGCCGCAGGCGCAGGCCAGGTCGTACTGGCCGTCCCGGCCGAGAATTCGCAGTTTTTCAATCGTATCCGGCTGATGGATTACCGCGGGCATCATAGCATCCTGCTGCCTGAATTTTTTATCCGTACACTGAATCACCCGTCTATTATATCACCCTAACAAATGCCGAACAATAAAAAAATGTGAGAAAATAGATATGTCAGAAGCCCGACTGGAATAATAAAGGCAAAAAATCTTGTTTGATGCACAAAGGGTGGTATAATACATCGGTTGGCAGTCAATAGGAAGGATTGACGTATGACGAAAATTCAACTCACAGCCAAGGCGGTTTGGGATGGATTATTCCTGCTATTTACTGGTCAGGTATTGATGTTGTTGAGAATTCATGTTTTACAGGGGGAACATAAAACATTATACCAGACCAGACTTCTTCCTGTAATACTCGCATTTCTGGTTTTGCTTTTTTTCTTTCTGCGAAAATCCTTTCTGCCTCTGCGTTTGACAGGTATAACGGTGGTTGAGCCGGAGCAGGACTGGGAAGTCTATTTTGTCAAACTCTATCGTCTGATGTGTGTTTTTGTCGGAATGACGCTTTTGTGCGGCAGTCTGGAAGGAATAAGTACCGCCGGGGCTTTAGTCATGAGCATTTTTCCTTCTGTGCGAGACTGGATTACACTATGCGTCGATGGAAATATTTCGCTTGCACTTGAAAAAGTGTTGATAGCGATAACCTGTATTTTCTACCCATTCGGATACCTGTTTTTCTGCGGCTACCTGATCCTGGGAGCCGATCGTTTTATTCGATGGCAAATCAGACTGTTTGAAAAACAAATAAACAGGAGATGTTAAAATGAATAAAATGCACATTATCGCTAAAATTGCCGCCGGGATTTTAGGAATTTATCTGATTCTTTCTGCCTTTCAGGCTCTCATCAGAAGTCTGTCAATAATTTTGTCGTCAGGTTTGTCATCAGGCAAAATAAACACAACTTCTTTAGTGATTGTCGTGACTTCTCTGGTTATGACGGTCAGTTTTATCGGCGCGGTTTTTTATTTTCTGATTTACCGCGGCGATATATTTGCACGAAAAGTTGTCGGGAGAGGAGTGGAATTGCCCGACCCGCCGAGTCCATCCGCGTGGTATCCTTTTGCGCTGCGTCTGGCGGTGATGATTGCCGGTTTTCTGTTCCTGCAAAAAGCCATATCAACGTCGAGCATGCTGGCCAGTTATATCCGTTTCGCATTTCAGTCAAATACTCTGGAAGGAATACGGCAGGTGTATGAATACGGCGTTTATTTTCTGATTTATCTGGCGATTGCGATTTATCTTTTATGTGGTGCACCGCAGTTCGTCCGCTGGCAGGTCAAAAAGACGGTGGAGTTGTGCAAAGAATTTTCTGAAAAATAAACGATTGCCTGATCGCCCATTTTTAAAATCGCAGGATGGCTCGCGCAAGAATACTAATAGCCGTTACGATAAGACCAAGATGATCTTCCTCCTCGGAGTTGTTTTGATTTTTCAATAAGTCTCTGCCTATGAGCACGGCATCTTCGTCAATCTGATGGAATTGCGCCAGTTGTATCAATTCACCCTTGTCTAACCAGATGCCTTCGCAGGCTGCGCAGCGGTCGATGATGACATTGGAATCGTAGGCGTAGTTGATTTGTTTCATTCCCGCGCCGCATTGTGGACACAATCGTACCCTGTCATCTTTTGGCGGGCGTTCTACGGTTCTGGGCTGAAAGAATTTTTTTTCACAGGGCTTGATATTCAAATCCACGGCCATCCGCACCGCCAGATTTTTCAATAGTTTCGCATCCACCCACATCCCGCCGCATTGTTTGCAGTAGTGGTAGGGCAGATATTGATATTTTTCCGCCGTCAGACCCCGATTGCATACCGGGCAATTCATTGTCTTTCCCTTCCTTTACATCCATTGTCTTCAGTCAATGAAGAATTGTCAATTTCAATTTATGGCGATTTTGGAATGGGAAGGGAACATCGTATCCCCCTGATGAAGATAAGATGTATGACGATGAAACGGTATCAAGAACTAAAGAAGTTGTGGGCTGGGGGTACCCCCAGCGGGCGACATTTTGTATCCAAATTGCCCGGCAAAAAGACTTGAATTAAAAAGACCCTCGCG